>OHHK01000212.1_pt1 | contig 46712 bp, 45 predicted proteins | sample 1568111 | NCBI WGS metagenome assembly OHHK01 (sample SAMEA3879562, study PRJEB24766) | human gut metagenome | biome: human-associated habitat; feature: feces | place: USA | collected 1985/1987 | reverse complement strand
CTTGCATGTGTTAAGCACGCCGCCAGCGTTCATCCTGAGCCAGGATCAAACTCTCTGTAAAAGTGTGTAAGCAATTCAGCAATGCTTGCATTGGCTTAATTGCATCTCACCGATTGAGCCAAAGGCTCAAGAGGTTGTTCCACTCAAGATAACTACTAGCTATCTCTCGTTTTACTGTTGTTGGTTCATCGAACCGTTCTCAAATAATGAAGTTCGATTCACTAAATTCGATCTTCGCTTCCGCTTGATCTCATTAAGTTCCTTCGAACCGCACTCACACTAAATTCACACTTCGCGTTTCCGCTTGTATTCATTAAGTGTTCTGTGTGTAAAAGAATTTTCGAGAATCGTATGTGTCTCACTGTTTAGTTATCAAGGTTCTTTGTTTTCTGTCTCTCAGACAGCTCATTTACTTTATCACATCTTTTTTTGTTTGTCAAGAACTTTTTTCAAGTTTTTTCAAACTTTTTCGATGTTCTTTTAAGTAATTCGCTCTCTCGCTGACAGCTTGTTTACTTTACCACATCTTCAAGCGGTTGTCAACAAGTTTTTTCATTTTTTTATTTTTCCTTAAATCAGGAAAAATAAAAGCCCGCTTCTTTTTGAAGCGGACTTTAGTATAGCACCCATATCCTTCTAAGTCAAGGACTTTCTTTATGTTCTATAAAAAGATTTGCTAAAACTCTCTCTGTTCACAGCAGCTTGAGCAAACACATTCCAAATCACCTGCGATAATGGCATTTTATCCTGAACAGATTCACTTTTTCAGGTTACATTCCATAAAAAATACTCATGAACACATTTACAAAAATATCATATTCATACAGCACATTGAGAAAGGCATCCTTTTCAATAAGCGCAAGAGCCTCTTTTCCTATAGATGTACTGCATAAAATCGTCATTACAAGAAAAGCGATCCATACAAACAGCACGCCTTTAACCGCTCCTACAAGTCCTCCTGCCAGTTTGTTTGCACTTTTCAGCACAGGCAGTCCGGCAAGAAGATTTAATACCCAGGTGCCAAGACGCAGGATCACCGAGGCCAGCAGATAAGAAACAAAAAAGGACAGTCCATTTACAATCATCCTTGCCAGGGCTTCTGAAATGTATTCCCCAAATGAATCTACTGCAAGATAGGTATATACCTCCGCTGTATTATTTGATTCAAGTCCTTTCTGCAAAAGTTCCGGTAATTCCAGTCCCTCAATAAAGCCTGTCTGCTCTTCAGCTCCCGGCGATGTCAGTTCCTGTTTTTTCTGAGATTCCACAAAGCTCTGACAGCTTTCCTGTATTTTTTCATACACAGGTGTGTTTTCCATAAAAAACTCATTAACATAAGGGTTAATCGCCCATGATACCGCAAGAGCCAGGAACACAAAAAAGAAGGACACAATTTCTCTTATAAAGCCTCTCCTGAAGCCTTTATAAGCTGTCAGCAGAAGAATTCCTGCCACTACGATTCCCAACCAGGTCAATGCCTTCATCCCCCTTTAACTGAATTTGATCACATTAACCCCGCTGTCAAGCACCAGCAGATAACGATTCCAGCCGATCTTAATAAAATTGTTAATACTTCCGTCTACTGTACCGCTGTACTTTTCCACGCCTCTGCTGTTCATTACGCAGATCTGGGAATCATTATAAAGCAGAATGTTTCCTCCGCTTATTTTTATAGTGGTATAGGGAATGTTAAAATCCTTTGTAAACCGGAGGCTTCCGTTAATGGAATATACCTTCATGGTATACTGCTTGTCCTTATTTCCGTTTTTAAACACCATGCCTATGGTGTCGTCATCACAGAACGTACTTACAATTTCTTTGTCCACCTTCTCTGTAACGCTTTCTTTTGGAATCTGTCGTCCTTTATATACGGTGAATCCGTCTTCCCGAAGCGCAACAGACCGTTCTGCATCAAAATATCTGATTTCCGGAATTACAACTCCCTCATATGTATAGCCGCTTACAATTCTGTCATCTTCATTTTGTCCTACATCGCCAAAATTATAAAAGGCCACATAGCTGGTTGTGTCGCTTCCGTCTATAAACTGATATGTCACCATCATAATCTCGCCGTTATCCGAAACCGCCACATCCATAGGATATCCGGGATCTTCCACATGTGTCTGGTTCTCTGCTATCAGGCTTCCATCCGAGTCATAATAATTAATCCATGTGGAATCTCCTCCATCCAATATGGCTGCAACAAGACCGTTGGACGATATCCTGGCCTTGACAATGCTGTATGAGGTTGTAACACTTCCCGCTTCTCCGTCTTTGTCAAAGATCTTCATGGATGTTCCGTCAACATCTGCGATCACTGCCCAGTCACCTCTGATATCAGCCACAGGATTCTGCATTTCATACAGACTGCTCCAGTATGCATCCATCTCACTGTTTACCAGCGCCGCTCCATCCGGGCTGTATCTCAGGATTTTTCCTGACATCACTTCATACTTTGTGGAAACAATATCCTCCTGTTCGCTTGTCTGAATGATATCATAAGTGCGGTAGCTTCTCTTTTCTATAAAAAGTACCAGTCCCACTGCCGCTGCAGCTACTACCGCTACAGTAAGAACTGTTTTTTTCATTGCTGCAATTTTATGCATGGAAAGCTGTCTTCTATATCCTTCTTCACTTCCCACATCCTGGGACAGCTTCCCATTCTGAGCCATCATTTTGGCTCTCTTTCGTTTTTTTCTCCATTTCTGAAATATATTGGACATACTAAACCTTGCCTTTCGGGTCCTCTCTCTGTTCTTTTCACTGACATATGAGAAGTCTCTCCGTTACTGCTCACTTTGTTCACAGCAACGCCTCTGCTCTCTTCTCATATGTCACATTATAGCAAACTTCTCAGGGCAATACAATTATTTGTCCGGGATAAATGGTCTCGCTTTCAGACATGTTGTTCACACGGCATATTTCAGCAACCGCTTCCATGCTTCCATATTTTTCCACACTGATCTGATACAAAGTATCTCCGGGACGTATAATATATGTTGTGCCCCCGGCTGATGCTTCCTCTGACTGTGTATTATTTTCAGTCTCTGTTACTTTTTCCGAATCCGGGTTTCCGGCAGTATCCCGGGACTCACGGACTCTTCTTTCTGCCTTTCTCATGTCTGATTCTTCTCTGTAAATTGCCCGATCCTCCTCTGACAGCTCAGACTTGACATTTTCGTTGGAGGTTTCCTCATCTGTTTCAGCAGCTTCCGAAGGCACAGTTTCCTTCTCATCTTTTTTCATTTCCGCTGTATTTCTCGAGGCATTTTCTTGTGTCCCATTTTTTCTCGCAGAAAAATCTTCTGTTTTCTCTCTGCTTTCCCCGGATTTTTCACCGTCATTTACTTCTTTTTCACTCGTATCTGCTCTCTCTGTTCTGACCGATGTGACCTCCGCTTTCTCCTTTATCTCTTCCGGAAATTCCGAAGGCCCCGTCTCGATCACAGATGCAGCCATTTCCGCCTTTACATCTGCCTGCTGCAAAGACTGATAATTCTGATAAAACTTCATTCCTGCTGCCACAACAGCCAGAGCAAGACAGGCTGTAGCCGCATATGAAAAAACAGAGGTCCGTTCTTCCGTTTCCTCCGTCTGTTTTTCCTCTGCGCTCTTCTTTTTTTGTATGATTCTCCGAAATGCTTTTACTGCCTCATCCGGAACCTCTTCCTGCCTGTCCGTTGTTCCTTCCGGATTTTTTTCCAGCATATACGACTGCATTTGCGGATTCTTTTCATAGTAAAGATAATATCCGTTCTGCTTTACAAGGAAACTGTTTTCGTACCGAAAAAACACCTCTTCCCGTTCCGCCGGATCCATCAGCATCAGAACCTTTTCCCCTCCGCCAAAATGTTTCAGATGCACCCGTTTCAAAAGCTCTGTGGCTTCCAGAGGTATCGATCTCTGAGAAAAGAACCATCCCACAATCTCCTGGCCCTCAAAATATTTTTCTGTTTCTTCCTGTATTTTTTTCCACATTTTTTCTGTAAACTCAATATGCTCAGCCGAAATATCCTCTGCTTCCACATCCAGAGCCCCTCTGATAAACATATAGGTGATTCCTGAAGCCCACTTTGTTTCCCCGGTCAGAACCGCCAGACATTTTTTCTCTTCCCCGTTTATGTCCCCTGCCCCGGCAGCTCTTCCAAGAAAGGTATACACATAGTCTTCCATGTAAATTCGGTAATCCTCACTGGCCTGACCTATCTGACGTATATTCTTTGGCACAGAAAATATACTCTCGTTGCCCTTTGCCTCCTGTTTCTCATCTTTATAGATGACTTCTATCATGATATATCACCCCTTCGGGTACAAGAATAGCATATAAAAAATGCGGATTTTAGCAGAATGTAAGATGCCTGTCTCATAATTTAACGACATATTCCGCACATGCATAATTTGTTCCACAGACGGATACAATAAATCAGGACAAACACTGCGAGGAAAATCTATGACTTTTTATATTGACGCAAATAAAACCGGAGCCGCCAGAGAAATCTCTTCTCTTCTTAAAAACTGTATCCTTCACCACAGAAAAACCTGGAAAGAGCTTGTATTTCTGTGTATCGGCACAGACCGCCTCACCGGAGACTGCCTTGGTCCCTATGTAGGCCAGCAGCTTCTCTGCAATGCATCCGAAAAAGTTCATGTATACGGAACTCTTTCTCATCCTGTACACGCCCTGAACCTTGCCAGCGCAAGCCAGGACATCTGCTTCAGCCATCCGGAAGCTCTTGTGATTGCAGTCGACGCTTCTCTTGGACAAAAAAAGCACCTGGGCTACGTAACCATCGGAGACGGCGCGCTTTACCCGGGTGCTGCGGTTCAGAAAGAGCTGCCCCCTGTAGGGGACATCCATGTAACCGGAATCGTAAATACAGCCGGATTACTGGAGCAGCTTACTCTCCAGACAACCCGGCTGTCTACTGTCATTCATCTGGCTGACAAGATCACTCAGGGAATCCTGGCAATGATCCCGTCTGCCATGCACGAATCATATTTTATACAAAAGCTTTGATCTGTTTATAAATGCCTTCTCCATCCAGACCGTATTTCTCAAGAAGAGCAACAGCCGGGCCGGACTCGCCGAACACATCATTGACACCGATACGCTTAACCGGAACCGGCGCTTTTTCGGACAGACATTCGCAGACTGCGCCGCCAAGTCCGCCGATCACAGAATGTTCCTCAACTGTGACCACTTTTCCGGTTTCTTTTGCTGCCGCAACGATCAGATCCTCATCAAGAGGCTTGATTGTATGGATATTGATAACCTTTGCTTCAATTCCATCTGCAGCCAGCTTTTCTGCTGCTTCCAGTGATGCTGCAACACAGAGACCGTTTGCAACGATCGTCAGATCTTTTCCTTCACGGAGAATAATACCTTTGCCAAGCTCAAATTTATAGTCCGGTCTGTCATTGATCACCGGAACTGCAAGACGGCCAAAACGCATATACACCGGTCCCACATGCTCGTAGGCAGCTTTTACCATAGCTCTTGCCTCAATATCATCAGACGGGGAAGCAACAACCATTCCCGGAATACTTCTCATCAGGGCAAAATCCTCACAGCACTGATGAGTTGCGCCGTCCTCACCTACGGAAATTCCGCCGTGAGTTGCGCCGATCTTTACATTCAGCTTCGGATAGCCTACAGAGTTGCGCACCTGCTCAAATGCACGTCCTGCCGCAAACATGGCAAAAGTGCTGACAAAAGGAACTTTGCCTGTAGAAGCAAGTCCGGCTCCGATACCTACCATATTGCACTCTGCGATACCACAGTCAATATGACGCTCCGGAAATTCTTTTTTGAACATTGCAGTCTGGGTGGCTGCAGCAAGGTCAGCATCCAGAACAATAAGATCCTCATGTTCTTTTCCAAGTTCCACCAGAGCAGCGCCATAGCTTGCTCTTGTAGCGATTTTCTTTACATCTGACATAATGCTTCACCTGCCTTTTCTAAATCTTCCATTGCCTGAGCGTATTCGTCATCATTCGGAGCTTTTCCATGCCATCCTACCTGGTTCTCCATGAAAGAAACACCTTTGCCCTTCACTGTTTTCATGATAATCGCAACCGGCATTCCCTTTACAGTTCTTGCCTCATCGAAAGCTGCTTTCAGCTGGTCCATATCGTTTCCGTCTTCCACATTGATCACATGGAAATTGAATGCTTCAAACTTCTTGTCAATCGGGTACGGAGAGCATACGTCATCTACCTTACCGTCAATCTGAAGTCCATTGTTGTCAACGATCACAACAAGGTTGTCCAGGTTTCTGTGGCCCGCAAACATGGCAGCCTCCCAGACCTGGCCTTCCTGGATCTCTCCGTCTCCAAGAAGAGTGTATACTCTGTAGGAATCATTGCTTAATTTTGCAGAAAGAGCCATGCCCACTGCCGCAGAGATTCCCTGTCCCAGAGATCCGCTTGACATATCAACGCCCGGAATATGCTTCATATCCGGATGTCCCTGAAGATAGGAACCAAGATGACGGAGAGTCTTTAAATCTTCCTTCGGGAAGTAGCCTCTCTCAGCCAGTACAGAATACAGTCCCGGAGCTGTGTGTCCTTTGGAAAGAACAAAACGGTCGCGGTCTGCCTTTTTCGGCTCCTTAGGGTCAATGTTCAGTTCTTCAAAATACAGATATGTGAATAAATCTGCTGCAGAAAGCGATCCGCCCGGATGGCCGGCTTTTGCAGCATGGACTGCTGTAACGATGTCTTTGCGGACTTCGTTTGCAATCTTCTGAAGTTCTAATTTGTTCATGATATTCTCCTTTTGTCTTTATAAAGAAACTGACATCCTCTGCTAAAAAACGCATTTGTACCCGCAGACAGGGATATTTCCTGTCCAGCCGGATCCCCACGCCATATTCGTCTTATTCAGTATCAGTTTCTTTAAATCAAATTCTCACCAAACTCATGCAGCTCCTTTGGCCTGCATTCGTTGAGCATTCTATTTGTCACCAAAAACAGCTCTGTAATCTTCCTGGAATTTTACGATTCCCGCATCAGTCAGAGGATGATGAAGCATCTGCTCCAGAACCTTGTACGGAACAGTGGCGATATCAGCTCCTGCAAGCGCACATTCTGTTACATGTACAGGATGGCGCACACTTGCACAGATGATTTCTGTATCAAGACCTGCAACCTCAAACATCTGAACGATCTGACGGATCAGCTCCAGTCCGTCTGTGGAAATATCATCCAGTCTTCCAAGAAACGGAGAAACATAGGTTGCTCCGGCTCTTGCTGCCAGAAGCGCCTGATTTGCAGTAAAGATCAGAGTTACATTTGTTTTGATGCCTTCTTTTGAAAGAACCTTAACAGCCTTCAGTCCTTCCCCTGTCATCGGAATCTTAACCACCATATTCGGGTGGATCTTTGCGATCTCCCGGCCTTCAGCGATCATTCCTTCCGCATCTGTAGTAGTTGCTTTTACTTCTCCGCTGATCGGTCCGTCTACGATAGATGTGATTTCTTTGATAACCTCATTAAAATCTCTTCCCTCTTTTGCGATCAGAGACGGATTTGTGGTAACACCACAGATAATTCCCATGTCATTTGCCTTACGGATATCCTCTACATTTGCTGTGTCAATAAAAAATTTCATTCTTTTTCCCTCCTGAGTTCTGCCGTCAATTTTACCGACGGATCACGTTCTTTATGGCTTCATTATAGCAAAAACTCCCAATGGGTCAAGGCAGACAATTTTTATTAATAATTTTTTTGTTAATATTTTCTTATTTTATTAATAACTTTTCAGGATATCAGTCTTTTACAAAAAAAGTCTTTTGCAAAAATCCCTTTTTTCTTGTGCACTGAATTGAAGCAGCTAAAAATTATTAATAATAATTTTTAACAGGATATTTATTTTTTTATTCTGGCATATGCCGTGGTTTTTCGTGCGATCAGCTTGGGCGTATACTCGATATTATACAGACTTGTTGGCTGAAGCCCTGTATAAAACTGATCGTTAGTAGTAATTTTTCGGATAATGATATCGCAGGCATCTCTGCCCTTCAATGCCACAAAATGGTCTATGGTAGTCAGAGACAGCCTTCTGATTCCGGAATAAAAAATATTGTCACAGCCGATCACAGACACATCTCTTGGTACGTGGATCCTGGATTTTTCCAGAGCATCAATAGCGCCAATAGCCATCATGTCATTCTGCCCTGCAATGGCAGTAAAATATTTTTCCTCCTTCAGCAGCTCCATGGTCAGCTGGTATCCCATGGAATATTCCGAGTCCATCCTTGGAAGAGTACGATCCATAGACTCATCTGCAGCCTTGATCAGTACATGACCTTTCAGCCCTTCTCTTTCAAACTCTTTTACAAAACCGTCTATCCTTCTGGAGCGCTGCCACTGCCGTCTGGTGAGAGGCGGCGTAATAAACGCAACGTCCCGGTGACCCAGATCCAGAAGATGCCGCGCCATCAGACGGCCAACCATAGTATTATCCTGATTAATGGCATCTACCGTAGTTGTTTTTTCTTTATTGCTGATAATAACAAGAGGAATCTCTCTGGCCATTTCTTCTACCTTTTTCTGAAAATCCGGATGCGGATTACAGGTATAGATGATTCCCTGAGGCTGTATGGTGCGGATCATACGCAGATACTTTTCTTCCAGAACAGCGTCCCTCTGTGTATTACAGATAAAAACGCCGTACCCCTTCTCATTTGCCACAGCCTCAATTCCCTGAAGCAGCAGCACATAATAAGGGCTGGTAAGCGTGGGGCAGAACACCACGATCAGCTTTTCTTTTTTGTTGTCTGCTGTTTTTCTCCTTCTGGGAAGCTCATAGCCCAGTTCTCTGGCCGCCTGCTCTACCCGCTCTACTGTCTCCGCTGAAAAAGACACATTATTTCTGCGGTTCAGGATCATGGACACTGTCGCCTGAGAAACCCCGGCCCTTTCTGCCACCTGAGAAGACGTTATTTTCTTTTTTGCCACTGATTTTTCACTCTTTCTCTGCAGATATCCCTGCGGCTCCGGCTCAAAGTTCTACTCTTCCCTCCAGAGCGCGCAGAAGCGTTACCTCATCAATATATTCCAGATCGCCGCCTACCGGAACCCCGCTGGCGATCCGGCTGACCTTAATGCCTGTAGGCTTGATCAGCTTGCTGATATACATTGCCGTAGTTTCCCCTTCAAGACTTGAATTGGTGGCAATGATCACTTCCTTTACATCCTTCTGGAGTCTCTGCATCAGCTCCTTCAGGCGGATGTCGTCCGGTCCGATACCAAGCATGGGAGAAATCGCTCCGTGAAGCACATGATAAACACCGTCATACTTGCCTGTTTTCTCATAAGCGGCCAGATCCCTTGTATTTTCCACCACCATGATCGTTGTCGGATCCCTGCGCGGATTGCTGCAGATGGGACAAAGCTCCTGGTCCGTCAGTGTACAGCAGTTTTTGCAGTAACGGACCTTTTCCCTGGCTCCTGTAATGGAAGAAGTAAGCTGCTCCACCTGATCCTTGGGCATATTCATAATATGGAAAGCAAGTCTCTGAGCAGACTTGGCCCCAATGCCCGGAAGATGTGAAAGCTGCTCGATCAGCTTATTAATATGTGTGCTGTAATATTCCATCAGAAAGGAAGGCCTCCGCCCAGGCCCCCAAGACCTCCTGTAAGTTTGGACATTACAGCGCTGGATTCCTCATCCACTTTGCGGAGAGCTTCATTGGTAGCTGCTACGATCAGATCCTCCAGCATTTCAATATCATCCGGATCTACCACTTCCTCAGAAAGCGTTACCTTTTTGATCTCGCGCTTGCCGGAAATGGTTACCTCTACCGCTCCGCCGCCTGCTGCCGCAGTAAACTCTTTTTCTTCCAGAGCTTTCTGATTCTCTTCCATCTGACGCTGCATTTTCTGCGCCTGCTTCATTAAATTATTCATGTTTCCCGGCATTCCCATACCCGGAAAACCTCCGCGTTTTGCCATGTTTATATCCTCCTGACTTTCATTACAAAAATATCTACGCTCTCTACTATATTTTATTGTTCCCACTGTGTCAATATGTTTACGGCGCCCATTCCAGATCACCTCTGATGATGACATTTTGCTCTGTATGCCCCGCGCCGGCTATTCGCCGGAAAGCCCCTCCGGTTCCTCCTCAATGATCACGTCCATATGAATATTTTCTCTGATCGCCTGATCTACCGTGATTTTTGAAAGATTGGTCTGCTGATGATCCTCAGCCACCAGCATGTGAAGCTCCACACTTTTTCCTGTCTGCCGTTCAATAATCTCTTTCAGCTCCCGGCATGCATCAGAATCGTCCGGATAATTTCTTCCCAGAGGAGTCTGAAACTCCACATACAGAACAGGCTCTCCTGTTTCTCCATTATATTTTGGTATGGATTTCAGCAGGGCCTGTTTAAAGGCTGCCGTAGTCTGTCCCACGATCACCTTCCATCCTGCCACGATCTTCTGCAGATCTTCCGGAGCTGCTTTCTGCGGTTTTTTCTGTTCCGGAGCGGCGCTTTGATTTCCTTCGCCAACGTTTCCCGGAGCCTGCTGAACGATCACCTGCTGCACAGGAGTCTCATCCATTCTCTGTTCCAGAACACGAATACGGTCCAGCACAGAATCCAGGTTTGTTTCCATTGCAGGACGGCAGAGCTTGATCAGTGCGATCTCCACCAAAACTCTTTTCTGGGTGGCAAAACGAATCTGATTGGAAAGCTCTGAAAAAATACGGATATACCGCATAAGAGTGTCCACATCTGTCATTTCGCTTTCTTCTTTCAGAAGCTTCAGATTTTCTGAGGACACATCAATGGCATCCTCAGGATTTTCCGAAGTTTTTACCAGAAGAAGATTTCGCATATACCAGGTAAAATCTCCCACAAACTGGCTCAGTTCCCGTCCGCCTGTGATCAGCTCCTCCAGAATGTGAATAGAGCCTGTCACATCTCCGGAAAGCACTTTCCTGAGAAGCTGACTGAACACTTCTGTATCCACTGCCCCCAGAACTTCCAGAACCTTATCATAAGTTAAGGTCTGTCCAAGATAAAAGGCAATACACTGATCCAGAAGGCTAAGAGCATCTCGCATGGAGCCGTCTCCTGCCTTTGCCACATAGCGCACTGCTTTTTCCTCCGCCTCCACGCCTTCTGCCTCCAGAAGCTCTGTCAGCCGGGCAGCGATGGTGTCAATGGTAATTCTGTGAAAATCATACCTCTGACATCTGGAAAGTATGGTAATAGGAATCTTGTGGGCTTCTGTTGTGGCAAGAATAAAAATCACATAGGAAGGCGGCTCCTCAAGGGTTTTCAGCAGTGCGTTAAAAGCGCCTGTGGAAAGCATGTGAACCTCGTCAATAATGTAAACCTTATAATTGCCCTCTGTGGGACGGTAGGTTACTTCCTCACGGATCTCACGGATATTGTCCACACCATTGTTGGAAGCGGCATCGATCTCGATCACATTCATGGATGTTCCGGCCTGGATCGCCCTGCACATCTCGCACTCATTGCAGGGACTTCCGTTTACCGGATTCCGGCAGTTGACTGCCTTTGCAAGAATTTTTGCCACTGTTGTTTTACCGGTTCCCCTTGTTCCGCAAAACAGATAGGCATGACCGATACGGTTCGCCTTGATCTGGTTTGTCAGGGTTGTCACAATATGATCCTGCCCTTTTACATCATCAAAATTATCGGGCCTGAATTTACGGTACAGGGCAGTATAGCTCATAAGTCATTCTCCTCTCCTGATGCCCCGGGGCATGAAAAGGATGCTGCAGAATACCTCAGCGCAGTCTGCAGCACCCTTCATTGCTATCCTGTATATCTGTTACATAAGCTGTCAGTCGCCAAAGCTGATTCCAATCTGTTTGGCAGCCTTAACCGTCTGATCTTTCGGTGAGACCATTTTCAGTTTACCTGCACATTCTGCCAGAGGAACGCGTTTGATCTTGCCGTTTACAACACCGATCATAATTCCGTACTCCTCGTCCAGAATGGCTTCTGCTGCTCCGGCGCCGATCCTTGTGGAAAGAACACGGTCATAAGGACAGGGCTGTCCGCCTCTCTGAATATGTCCCGGAACAGTTACCCGGACCTCACTGCCGATTTCCTTAAAGATCTCATCAGCAATCTCATAGGAAACTGACGGATATTTCCTGGCTCTGGCCTCCAGCTTTTCTTTATATTTCTTTTTGGGCAGCTTGGCGTCTTCCTTGGAAATAGCTCCCTCGGCAACTGCAAGGATCGTAAACCTCTTGCCCGCTTTATTTCTTTTCTGAATGGCTTCTGTTACCTTCTTAATATCATATGGAATCTCCGGGATCAGAATAATATCTGCTCCGCCGGCCAGTCCTGCGTGAAGCGTCAGACTTCCCACTTTATGTCCCATGATCTCCACAATAAACACCCGTCCATGAGAAGTTGCCGTTGTATGGATGCAGTCAATGGCATTGGTGGCAATCTCCACGGCGCTCTGAAATCCGAAGGTCATATCTGTGCCGAAAATATCATTGTCAATGGTCTTTGGAAGATGAATCACATTCAGCCCTTCTTCTCTCAGAAGGTTTGCTGTTTTCTGGGTTCCGTTTCCTCCCAGGATCACCAGACAGTCAAGACACAGCTTATAATAAGTCTGCTTCATTGCCTCTACCTTGTCCAGGCCCTTTTCATCCGGAACTCTCATCAGTTTAAAAGGCTGGCGTGAGGTTCCCAGAATCGTTCCTCCCTGTGTCAGGATTCCGGAAAAATCCTTTGCAGTCAGCATGCGGTATTTACCGTAGATCAGACCTTTATATCCATCGTCAAATCCATAAACCTCCAGATCATCCACAGCATTGGACAGAGCCTTTACAACACCCCGCATGGTAGCGTTCAATGCCTGGCAGTCTCCGCCGCTTGTCAGCAATCCAATTCTTTTAATCATAATAGACACACCCCGCTTCTTTTGGTAATTGAATTGTTACTGTTCACCCCGTTCCCAGTAACTATAGTTCTTTATCATTATATAATATCCGGGGCCCACTTGACAAGACTCCAAAAATCGTCTATACTTAAATTCCGCGCAGCCGGGGAGTTAGCGGTGCCCTGTACCTGCAATCCGCTACAGCAGGGGTGATGCCAATCTGAGGCTTGTATTTTGCAGAGCTGCCCTTTATAAGCGGCGCTGACGTCTGGGTCTCACGCAACAGGAATCCGTGAACCGTGTCAGGGCAGGAATGCAGCAGCACTAAGCGGACGCTCCTGTGTGCCGTGAGGGCGCCTGGGCCGAGCTGGCTGTAAAGGTAACGTCTGTGAGTACATTCCGAAGTGCGGCGCGCGTAAAAAAATAAATATTTTAAGGAGTTCATGCTGACTGCAGGAACTCCTTTTTTTACTTTACCGGCAAACAGATGCCACTACTTTATTAATCAGCTTTCCGTCAGCCTTTCCCTTCAGATCCCCCATTACTGCTTTCATGATCTGGCCTTTGTCCTGTCAGCACTTCTACGGCCTTTTTCAAAGTATCTTCCTGTCCCACATTACCCGGAAAAATCACATACGGTACTCCTGGAAAAGTACTTTCTTTTCCCAGTTTCCATACAGGTACACCTGGCTGTATCTGCCCCATGATCTCTGCCTTTTTTACTTTCAGGGCTTTTACACCTATATCACTGGAAGTAATACCGCCTTTTGCCACAATAAATGCCGGTTTTACTTTCAGCATTCCTACCAGATTCTGAACTGCTTCTGAAATTTTTACAGACAGACGCAGATGCTCTTCCTTGTCCTGACTGTTCGCAGTAAGAAGTTTTCTGGTTGTATAGCAGCAGACTGTTTTTCCTTCGTTCAGAAATGCTTCCTCTTTGGCAATACATTGGTCCAGTATTTGTTCAAATTTTTCAGAATCATGGATTAAAGACACATCCAGTTCCAAAAATTCAATATCCGGTATCTCTTTCAGCTTTTTCAGCTGCTTTGTAGTCTTTTCTGTGTGAGAACCCGCCACAATAAGCCCCCCACATGCTGCGTCCGGGCTCTTCAGTTTTTCTCCGGTCAGAAGTGGTGCTTCTTCTATACCACCAAATACCCGAACAAAGGCTGCAGCAGTGCGGAACATGAAATGTTTTCCTTTGTTTATAGCTCGATACAGGGCAATGCAAAAGATTTTAAGATCCTCATAGGAAACCGCATTTACCACAATTTTTTTAAAATCCCTGACCTTCAGGAGCTTTTCTTCAATTTCCTCAATTCTCATAGCACGAAGTTCTTCTATAGTAATGCACACAACGTCTTTTGCCCTGTATTCTCCCCTGGTTTTCTCCTCCACAAAGTCAGGAAGACTTTTCGCCTTATATCCAAATGTCTGATCACAGGCAAACTCTGTTTCATCTGCAGAAATCAGAGATTGTCCATAACGGACATAATGAACATTATTTATAGTAAACCGTCCGCCTTCCGGAAAAAACGGACACAGAATCTCACCATCTACAGTCTTTCCTGTATACTTTTCATAGTCTTTTTTTAATATTTCTGTCTCCAGAGGATAATGGCCTCTCAGAGTACTGTCTCCACGACTTATAATCACATATTCCTTATGTTCAGAATCTGCAGCCTCTGCAACAGCCTCAGAAATCTCATGATGAACCTTCTCTGTCTCTTCTGTTGTCATTCCCCGGGAATTTGTTAAAATAAAAAAAAGCCTGTCTTCTTCACGAAATGCATTTAACAATGTTTCCTTTTTCCAGTCTGTATAAACGCAGACATCATGAACTGTCTGTACACCTGTAGGATCGTCATCTAAAACTACTATCTTTCGATTACTTTTTTTCAGTTCCTCTTCTAACAGCTTCTCTGTTAATTCCACATCCGGAGTTTCAAATGATGTTATTACATCCACATTTAATCTCATGTTTTCCTCCCTTTTCTGTAGCTCTGTCCAAAACAACAGGGGGCGAATGCTCCGCCCCCTTCCTGTTCATCTGTTTATTTTTTCAGATTTCCATGCTCATCATGCATTTCATCATATTTAATCTGATTTGTTCCATTATATCCAAGTGGATTTCTGAAACCAAGCGGGTTTACACCACACGGATATTTTGTCATAATCTCATCAATCAGTTCGCAGTACAGATCTGCACATCTCGCAACAATCTTGTCACCCTTTTCTTTACTTGCATTTGTAGGATCGCCGATTACTCCTGTGGAAAGATCGTCTTTTTCCGGAAGAGCAAATGTTCCCTCGAAGTGATACAGCATTCCTTCTCCTGCAGCCTGTCCAGGTGCAATCTTCCATTTTGAATCAATCAGTCCATGAGCTTCTCCCGGAACAGCCAGCTCCATATGTACTTTATCCGGATACAGGGAAAGAGCTACGGATGTCTCTGCCTCATCTGCATGCCACATAAAGGTATCCAGAGTCTTTTTATTATCTCTCAGGAAATCGTACCAGGTACTTCCAACTGTAAAGTATCCTTCAATACCGGCTTTGTGAACCGCTTCAAACATAGACATTGTCTGACCATGAGCAGAAATGATCAGGAATTTATTATATCCTGCATTTGCAGCACCTCTGATAATGTCAGTAAGAAGGCCTACATGAGTTTCAAATGTAAGCGGAATCGTTCCGGGCATTCCCCAATGGTGAGCCGGATGAGATCCATACATAGGACATGCCAGAATCATAGCGCCGGATTTTTCTGCAACTGCTTCCGCAATACCCATAGCATTAAAAGAATCACTTCCACATGGACAATGAGGACCATGCTGCTCAATAGCACCGATCGGAAGGATTGCAAGGTCACATACTTCTTTTGCATAAGCGATATTTACTGCTGCAGAATTGTCCTGGAACCATAAAGAATCTCTTTTGTTTAATTTGAACTCTGTCTGTTTTTTCATAGTGTTTATCTCCTTTTTTATTATTTAATTTTTATTTTTCTCTGTTTAATTATTTTACTTCCTGTACAAATCTCTTTGCCATGCCGGCAATCATACCCTGATCCGAACTCATTGGAATATACTGCACACCTTTTGCAATCAGTTCTTTCGCCATTTCGGGAGTACCGGCTACAGTTCCCACTGCTTTTCCGGCTTTCCTTACTTTGTCAATGATCAGATCTATTGTCTCCAGAAGTTTCGGATGGTTTCTCTGTCCCATCACATCTCTTCCTAACGATTGAGAAAGATCCATCGGCCCAATAAAAATCACATCCAGCTCTTCTAATTTCAGAATTTCGTCCAGATTTTCCACTGCCTCCATTGTTTCGCAGTGAAGAATTGTCAGGATTTCTTTATTGGCTTTGTCAATATACTCCTGTTTATCCATCATTCCATAATTTGCAGCTCTGTGAGTAGGAGCAAATCCACGGTTTCCCAATGGAGCATATCTGCCTGCTGCAACTGCCACCTTTGCCTGTTCAGGAGTATCTACATTAGGTGCATGGAATCCCAGAGCGCCTGTATCCAGTGCCTGCATAATGTTTACTGCAGTCGCTTCTTTGACACGAACAATCGGTACAATTCCTGTCAGGTCAGAGGCCCGAACCAGATCCGTGATCGTTTCCGGATTATAAGATACATGCTCACTGTCTATAACAAAAAAGTCCATGCCTGTACATCCCAGAATCTCTACTACACTAGGATCAGTGGTTTTTACAAAGGTACCGATTACCACCTCTCCGTTTTTCAGTTTTTGTTTTACTTTGTTTTCCCTGATCATAAGCTGTTCCCTCTTTTCATTTTGCGTATCCTTTAATGCGGAAGCTGTACAATGTAGTGGATGCAGTCACAAAAAGCGTATCCATGTTTTCTCCTCCAAACGTACAGTTTCCTGCCTGTTCAGGTATTTTTACAATTCCCAGATATGTGCCTGTTCTGTCAAAAATATGTATTCCTCCCTGAGCACAGCAGAATACATTCTCCTTACTGTCTATTTTCATCCCGTCCGGCAGGCCCACACCTCCGTCTCTGGTTTCTGCAAAGACTTCGCCTCCAGATAACGTGCCATCGTCTTCTACACGGAATCTGCGAATATGTTTTCTCGGAGGATCACTTACCAACAGCACCTTTTCATCTTCACAGAAGCACAGCCCATTGGGGGTTTCAAAGTCATCTGCCAGTAATTTTAATTCTCCGGTTTCCTCATTAAAAGAAAATACACCCTGGAAATCAAGCTGCTGAGGTCTTTCCAGACCTACACGGGAAGGATTTCTTCCACACCGTGGATCCGTAAAATAAAGTACTCCATTGCTTTTTACAATAACGTCATTTGGACTGTTCAGTTCTTTTCCCTGATAATGGGATACAAGAACCCTTAATCCTTTTCCCTGATCATCTGTTTTGCTGATGCAGCTGCGTACATGCTCGCATACAATAATGTCTCCATTCAGATCATAAGCGTTTCCATTTGCTTTATGAGTATCTTCTCTGAGAAGACTTACTCCCTGACTCTCTGAATATCTATAGGTTTTACTTACCGGAATATCGTTAAATGTAAGATACCGGGAGGCTCTGTTCCATATAGGTCCTTCTATGAAGGTAAATCCATTGCAGACAGTCCGAAGTTCCTGCTCCACATCTACCAGTTCAAAAAACTTTTCATCGAAACACTCATAGGAAAGTCCCATTTTTACTTCCGCCCTTTCTTTTTATTCACCTACCACAATCGGTTCAATATCCAACAGACGGCATACTTCCAAAAGCTCTTTCTTATACCTTCCTGCAACTCCACTGATATGATTGGAATTAAAGATATCCACAAATTTCTCGATGTCAAAATCAGCTTTCATAAATGCAACCGGAAGCTGATGCACTCCTCTTGCTTTTACAAATGCATCCATAATCTCCCTGGATGGTTCTACAAACTCTGTTTCAATAATAAACATCTGATATTTTCCATTTGTCCTGCAGAGCCTTGCCATTGTCATCTCGCCTGCACTTGGTACGGTAAATGTTACTGCACCTCCAGACGGACGGTTCGCACGCCTCAGCTCAATATTTTTCATATTTTTACAGCCTTCGCAGTGACGTCCTGCATAATAGGTACACATAGAACCACAATTCGGAAGATAAATCAGTTTTTCTTTGTAGCCAATATGACTGACATCCGCAAACATAGTAGGCATTCCTCCGGAAACCAGCTTCAGGATTTCCATGGAAAGTGCTCCGTCAGCATCTGCTTCACAGGAGATCGGGAACGGTTCAAAATCTCCGTCAGCATCGTACCCTCCATTTAATAACGCGGTAGAAATACACTGAGGTGCCCGGAAATTCGTAAGATCCGGCATACATTTAATTGCACCGAAATCCAGTTTTCTGTCAGCAATAATGTCTTTTGTTGCCAGATAGCAGGCTACCTGGTACTTCAGCCGTTCTTCTGTAAGCTTTTCATCATACTTCACTTCACCTACCGATTCCACCAGCCACTTAAATGTTGTCTCAATCCTTTCTGGCTCTATCTGTTCTGCCCTGCGGATAATCTCTTCATGGTCAATATGATCGCTGTCAATAGCAAACATTTTTTTCCACTGCATAGGATCAAAACTTCCAGTATCTATACCAAGAGAACGTCCGCCGATAAATCCAAACACCTGGCCTTTCAGTCTTTCTACTGCTGAAGCAGCTCTCACAAAAGGAAGGAGTTTAGTATCAAATAAATTTGGATGTTCTTCTGTAAAATCCTGCTGAATTCTCAGGTGTTTATATCCAATCTGATTCAGTGCGCCGCCAGATCCCAGAAGTCCAACTGTTCCATGTGTACTTGGGTCATCATTGGAAAGAAGAACTGTAGGAAGCCCCATGTTCAAAACTCCTCTTACCACGCCATTTGGCCAGGTCCAACATGGAATGTGCGCAATAAAAACCTCAATGCCCTTCCCCTTCAAAGCCTCTGTCTGTTCATCAATTTCTTTTGCCGAACGTGCCGGTGTGTCAAAAGCATATATTTCTACCGGAAGCTTCTCCAGGTATTCTTTTGCGGTCTTCATCCGGCTTTCAGTTTTCTTTTCGTAAAGAACATGAAACTCATGCTCTCTGGGATCACTGAACGTAATCATACCGATTTTAGGTAAATACATATTTTGTCCTCTCTTTCCGCATCTCACATGCTTTTCAGCTTTTCATATTCTTCATCTGTTACTGTTTTATATCCTGGAACCGGGAATGCCTGAAAACTTCTTCCGCCATCGATGAAAATTGATTGTCCATATATAAAATCTGAATCTTCACTGGCCAGATAAACAGCAAGTCTTCCACACTCATTAGGCGTTCCGATTCTTCCTATAGGCGTCCTGGATATTACTGTGTTAAATAATTGAGGGTCTGAGCCAACTCTTCTCATCAGCTCCGTCTCAATAGGTCCCGGACAAATTGCATTAACCTTAATATTATAAGGAGTAAGAGCTACCGCCTGAACCTTTGTCAGCTGACTTACCCCGCCTTTGCTGGTGGTGTAGCACATCTGGCTGTCCAGCGCAAGATAAGCATTGACTGAAGAAATATTTACAATAGCGCCTCCTGTGCCCTGCTTTACCATCTGTTTTGCTGCAATCTGTCCGCCAAAAAAGACTCCTTTCAGGTTGACACCCATAATCTTCTCATACTGTTCTTCTGTAATATCCAGATAATGTGTTTTTTTCGGATCATTGATGCCTGCATTGGCAACAAAAATATCCAGCTTTCCATATTTTTCAACTGTTTCATCTACCAGTTTCTGATTTTCTTCTATGGAAGAAACATCTGTCTGGATATATAAAACCTCACCCAGATTACTCAGCTTTTCCTGAGCTTTTCTGCCTTCTTCCTCATTTCTGGAACAAATAGTAATTTTTGCGCCTTCCTTCAAATATTCCTCTGCAATTCCATAACCGATTCCTTTACTGCCTCCGGTGATGATCGCAACCTTATCTTTCAGCTTCATATTTGTGCTCCTCGTATAATAAGTGTATAGCCAATAGAAATAGATGGTTATGCACTTATTCTTTCTATAGATTTATAGATGATCTGAGACACCTGGGATAAAACCTTTCCATCTCATCTACATTGGTTATTAGTTACATGGGTTATTCTGTGGTATGATACCAGCAGAGTCTGATGTCTAGAGGCACTGCTTTCCGACTTAGTTCAATCTTATTAAAGGGCTTTTCACATCGTACTCTTTTGCCAGCTCCATAAGCTCCTCATAAGTGGTAATCGGAACCGGTATTCCCTGCTCTTTTCTTTCCTTTTCTTTTCTGTATTCAATCTCTCCTGGAAGCAGCATCTCTGCACCTTCCTGCCACATTGGTGTAGATTTCAGATTGTCCTTAAAAATAGCCATTCTTTCTTTCATCGCTTCTTCTGTGATAATCCTGGAAATATCAATTGCAATGAAGAAGTGACCTGTAAGGCTGGGCTCCTCCGGATTTGCATACATGCTCTTCATTTTCTTAGAGAAAACACCTCCTGTAATAACTCCGGAAAGGATATCTACTACGTAAGAAAGTCCAAGTCCTTTATGCCCTCCCATAGGAAGCAGATATCCGTCAAATGCCTTCTGCGGATCGTCTGTAGGACGTCCCTCCTTATCTGTTGCCCAGTCCATAGGGATTTTTTCTTTTTTCTTAATAGCCAGTGTAAGTTTCCCCCCTGCCACTACGGAAAGAGACATATCCAGAACAAATGGGAAGTCTCCATATGTAGGAATTGCAAACGCAATGGGATTGTTTCCAGTTACAGGCTGACTTGCGCCAGGTGCCACAATCAGAGGCTTTACATTTGTCATGGCAATTCCAATCATTCCTTTTTCAGCTGCCATCCTGGCATATAAAGCTCCTGCTCCAAAATGATTGCTGTTAATTACTCCGCAGGCTGCAATTCCGGTCTTTTTAGCATTTTTTATCGCTCTTTCCATACCAGCCTTTGCACCGATAAATCCGGCAGCCGCATCTGCATCCAGAACTTCCAGACATCCCTCTCCACGAACGGTTTTAATATCAGGCTTTACATTTACAGCTCCGTTAATCATCCTTTTAAAATAGGCCGGGATACGGATAACACCGTGAGAATCAATTCCCCAGTAATTTGTCTGTACCAGTGCATTGGCATGAAAATCAGCATCTGCTTCACTCATGCCCGCTTTTTTAAATAATTCTTTTCCAAAAGCAATCAGATCTTCCCCCTGAATTAAATATGTATTGGCCAAAATAATACCTCCTTTAATGTATACCTTTTCATTTTTATCCCTTTTTTATTATATTTCACACTTTATTTCTCTAATTTTCTTTTAATTTATTAGTTTTTGCTACTCTTTTTATGAATACGTATTCATTTAAGTTGACTTTATTATATGTTTTTTTATTCAATACGTCAATGATATTTTCTCTTTTTTTTCACTTTCGGCAATTACAATGATATTTCAATGCATATTTTGTGGCATTTGTACATATTAAGCGCTTTTTGTGAAATCGTATTCATTTTCACTTGAATTTACAATATCTTAATGTTAAAATATAATATATACGCATTTTTGGCGTCTTATCCACGCAGCAAATAAATTTGCCAGACATCACACGAATATCAGGAGGTATCCAACATGTCTGTAACAATTCAAAAAAAACAAGCAAAAGCCAGCCGCAACACTTCCATTGATGTTGCCAAACTGGCAGGAGTATCTCAGGCAACTGTTTCCCGCGCCTTTAATCCTTCTTCAAAAATGAACCCTGCCACCCGTCAGAAGGTTCTGGATGCTGCCCGGGAATTAAGCTATGCACCTGATGCCATTGCCAGAAGCCTGATCTCCAACAGTACCAATATCATTGCCGTAATCATGCAGAACACTACCAATCCTTTCTACGCAAAAGTTCTTACTAAATTATCTATTCAGCTGCGTCGATTCGGAAAGCAGATTTTATACTTTTATCTGGAAGATCCTGATAATCTTCAGCAAATGATCGATCAGGTTCTTCAGTACAGAGTGGACGGACTTCTGATCACATCTGTTAATCTGAGCAGCACCATTGCTGATACATGTTTTAATTTCGGAATACCGGTTATTCTTTTTAACCGGCAGATGAATGATCCCAAGATCCGTGCCGTATGCTGTGATAATATGCAGGCCGGCAGAGACTGTGCAGATTATTTTGTTATGAAAGGCTATCAAAGATTTGCTTTTATAGGCGGGTTTGATACTGCATCTACGACCCTGAATCGAAAAGAGGGATTTTTGTCCCGTCTGAAAGAACGCGGCTTTAATGATGTTATGGTATATCCAAGTGATTATACTTATGAAGCAGGTCGGAATGCTTTCCATCGTATCATGAAAGAAAACACCGTTCCCCCGGATGCTATCTTCTGCACCAGTGACCTTGTCTGTGCCGGAGTCATTGACTGTATTCGATATGATTATAATCTGAGGATTCCTGATGATATTGCGGTGATTGGTTTTGATGATATTGAACTTGCTTCCTACCAGTCTTACAACATCACTTCCTTTGTTCAGCCTATGGATGATATGATTTCTCATATCTGTGATCTGCTTTTGACTCCTGAAAAATTTTCCAGAGAACCGAATATATCACTTTTCCCCTGCAGACTTGTCACCCGAACAACCGCCTGACAGCTTGGTATCAGCTATAAAAAACAGGGTTGCTGTCCGGCTTTTCAGCCACTCAGCAACCCTGCTTTTTCTATCCGCTCCCGCAAACCCCAGTCCTCTGCCAGTTTCCTGTCAGATAACACCAAGAGCTTTTGGCAGCATCATGGATATTTCGGGAATATAAGTTACCAGCATAAGCAGTACAAGCATTACAAGAATCCACGGCCATATTTTCTTTACTAATTCATCGAACGATATTTCACCTACCTGACACGCCATAAACAGATTCGCTCCAAGAGGTGGTGTGATAAATCCAATAGAAAGATTCATAACTACAATAATTCCGAAATGAATCGGATCCACTCCCAACATAGTTACAATAGGAAGAAGAATTGGAGTCAGGATAATAATTGCAGCATTGGTCTCCATAAATGTTCCTACAATAAGCAGAAGGATATTGATTAAAAGAAGTACCAGAACCTTACTGTCTGTGATTCCCAGAATCACTTCCGCAATAGCAGACGGAACCTGAGCAATCGTAAGAATCCTTCCAAATCCAGTAGAAATACCAATAATCAGCAGAACCGGTGCACTCATCAGTACTGAACGGAAAATCAAGTGAAGAAGATCTCCCACTTTTATTTCTTTATATACAAAAATTCCCACTACTACACCATAGATTCCCGCAACGGCAGCTGCTTCCGTAGGAGTAAATACACCACCATAAATTCCACCAAGAATAATAACAGGAATCATCAGTCCGGGTATGGCATTTAAAATTATTTTCCCTGCTTCTTTCAGAGAATACCTTTTATCGTCACCCTTATATCCGTGTTTTTTTGAATAGAACACAGAATAAATGATCAGCCCTATACCGATCAGAATTCCCGGCAGAATACCTGCCATGAACAGTCCGCTGATGGAGGCTCCGGCTGCAACTGCATAAACTACCATACATACACTGGGCGGAATAATAACGCCTACCGTACCTGCTGTTGCCACCAGAGCACTGGCATATCCCTTATCATAGCCTTTATTTACCATTGTAGGAATCATGATCAGTCCAATGGCCGCAACAGCTGCCGATCCTGTGCCTGCAATCGCTGCAAAAAAGAGAGAGGTTATAATTGTTACGATTCCAAGTCCCCCGGTAAACCTTCCGGAAAACAGACTTGCAACATTAATCAGTCTTCTGGAAATACCACCCTTGCCCATAACTTCTCCGGCAAAAGTAAATAACGGTACTGCCATCAGAGGGAACGAATTAAGTCCCTGAAGCATGGACTGAACAAAAGTCTCCATACTTATTGGATTTTCCGTTACAATAACTGCCAATGATGAAAGCCCCAGACTTACTCCAATCGGCACAGACAGCAGCAAAAAAGCAATCAGTGTAACAAATAAAATAACGGCTACCATATCCTATCCCTCCTGTTCTGATCCCGGCAGTATGTCTTTCCCTTCACGTTCACAAAACACTTTATTATTCTCATAATAAACGCCGTCGTAATTAATAAAACGTTCCAGTTCAGCATTCCAGTTTCTGATCTTCCAGATAAGAATCTGTATATTTCGAATCACCATCATAAGAAATCCAAGAACGCCTGCCAGATATAAAACATTGTAGTTCCAGGGTATCGCCATAAGCTTGTCCTGGTACTTTGCAGCATCAATGCACAGACTGATCACAGCTTTTAATCCTGCAGCAGAAAATACCAGAAAAAGAACATCGCATAAAAACAGAATTTTTTTCTGAACAGACTCTTTTATTTTTCCCACCAGAAATCCCACTCTTACATGGCGGCTGTTTCTGGTCAGATATCCAAAGCTGGAAAAGGACATCCATACAAACAAAATCCTGGCAACCTCCTCGCCCCATGAGAACCCGGTTTTAAAAACAAATCGAAGGATTACCTGTACTGTTACTAAAATAATCATCATGGCAAAAAATACTACCATCAAAACTGCTTCAAAATTTACGTCAAGCCACCGTATCAGCTTTTTCATCTGGCTTCCTCCCCTCTCATTTTTCCCGCTGTTCTTCTACTGCGTCCATAAGCATATTGTAAGTCTCCTCACCGCACAGCGAAACAATATCACCCTTTATTGCTTCATTAATAATTTCGCCCATTTTGCGGCGCTCCTGTACATCCACCTCATTCACCTGAACGCCTTCTTCTTCCAGTTTCTTTAACGCTTCCTCTTCAGCTTCATCAGCCAGCTTCCAGTTATAGTCAATCGCTTCCTCCGCACATTCCAGGAGAATGGTTCTCTGTTCTTCAGAAATGGATTCCATAAATTCCTTATTTGCATACCACAGAAAATTGGTAAATACATGCTTTGTCAGAGACCAGTAGTCCTGGGCCTCATAAAATTTTTCGGTATAAAAACTATTTGTTGCACATTCCTGTCCGTCAATCATTTTTTGCTGGAGGGAAGTAAACAATTCATTCCAGCTTACACTGGTGGTATTTACTCCAAGAGATTCCCAGGCTTTTATCTGAATAGGATTATACCCTCTGATTTTCAAATTTTTCTGATCCTCTGCCTTTGTTATAGGATGTTTACTATTTGAAAAATTCCGAAATCCCAGCTCCATATAACCGATTCCCACCAGATCCATACGCTCTAACGGTTTCATCAGTTCTTCTCCAGCTTCACTTTCAAAAACGCGTTTTGCATGAGCCGAATCGTCAAACATATAAAAGCTTTCCAAAGCTGCAAATTCAGGAATTGCCTGTGTAAAGTTACTTGTGGTAGAACCGCTCATTTCAATATCCCCCCTGCGGCACTGTTCAAAAGTATCCTGTACACTTCCCATCTGAGCTCCGGGAAGAAGAATAACATCAATTTTTCCACCAGACCTCTCTTCCACCAGTTCTTCATACTTGACAAAAGCTTTATGAAGAGGTGTGTTTACATTATTATCATATGCGATTCTGACAGACAACTGATCATCCTGTTTTTTTCCGCATCCTGACAGACCTATAATTCCCCCAAACATAAGAGCTGTCAGAATCATCCCCTTTTTTATCTTTCTGCATCCCATAAGTATATCCTCCATATGTCGGAAGGAGTCCTGAAAGTATCCCGTCTTTCAGGACTCCCGGTCAATTATGCCTCGAGAACTTCCAATTCACATTCCTTTGCAAAATCTTTGACTTCCTGTACATAATCTCCGTATACAAGCGCAAAATGATGTCCAACATATTTCTGACATTCATGGAAACGTACTGCATCGTTTACCGTATATCTCACTGCATGCTTGCACTCCGGTGTAAGATAATCATCACATCCATTAATCGTTGCCTTTGCTACCATTATCTTTTTCATATCCGGACTTAAATTTACCAGAGTCATAGTTTCCCCGTTATCTCTGGAGAAATCATAGCGCATGGTAGTTCCCCATGAATTCAGCGTAAAGGATACAAACTCTGTGGGAAGATCCGGCTGATCGTAGCCTTTCATTTTTGCACAGGCTACATCATGAAGTGTACGGCACTGATTTGTATTTTTATCCAGGACCATTGTATTTCCCATGTATGGAGCCTTTCTTGCAATATTCATTAAAATTGTAATTGTCAGAACGCTTCCCACGTCTCCTGCACATGCAGATGCAATTCCCTCATCTTTAAACAGAGAATGTGCCAGACAGAAAGTTAATTTTCTCTTATCCAGTTCTCTTGTTGCACATACTTCAAAGCAAGGCATAGTAAATGCATTACAGTCGTAATGCTTCATCATTTTTTTGATGGTTTCAAAATATTCTGTATCATTTTTTATATATTCCACTGGCATATGTACACCCTGAGAATTTGCTGCAAGAGTTTCTGCCAACCTGGCTGCTCTTTCTTTTTCCTCTTCTGTAAGCCTGTCCATCCACTGAAATACTTCATCTGAATTCACATGGGCAAAACGAACTCCAAACTTTTCAGTCACACCTTCCAGAGTAAGATAAGAACTCTGGCATCCAAATGTAAGCATTGCACTTTTCAGCGGGAAGAACACCTTTGTAGATGCCAGCGCCTTTTTCACACGTAAAGCCGCAAAAGTACGATTCATCTCTTCAAAATCAAGGAACGCGTATCCTTTTTTTCCTTCTGCATATAAATGTGCTGTCATATCCACATGATCACATTTTGAAAAAGCAGATTTATTTGGAGTATGGCCAATCGGCTTGTCAGTTCGTTTTGCCAGTTCCACTGCAAAATAAGAAGAAATTCTCAGACCACGGATAAGATAAAAGTCTGTTTTATCATCATCCTCCAGGGCTCTCTGCATCTCAGATTCCTTTAAGGCAAAATCTTCGTTCCAATGAACAATGATTGGCTCCAGTAATTCTACATTATCCGGATCCAGATCTTTTAATTCTTCCTTAAAAATTTCAAACTCTCTCTGAGTCGTTTCCATATCTGCCTCTGTTGTCAACGCATATCCTTCCCCATAACGACAAGGCCCCATATAGGCATTCAGATGATACATGGTAAAAAGAATCGGTTTTACAACAAATTTCACGTTCAGGGTACTGTTTTCATTGATTTTGCTCATAATTTAAGTTCCTTTCTTTATATGTATTTTTTATTAAGTTCATAAAAATATCAAGTTCTTCTTTTGTATTTTTTTTACCAAGCCCTATCCTTAACACACTGTCTGCCCTTTTTCCTGTAATTCCCATTTCTCTGATCACATGACTTTTTTCTCCTCGTCCACAGGCAGAACTTCCGGAAATACAGATATTATTCATTCTGAATATATGCAGCCACTCTTCTGTGGAAAGAACTGGCAAAGAAATGTTTAATACATAAGGCATACCGTCTTCCGGTGAATTTATAACTGCGCCTTCTATAGTTTTTAACGCTTCTCTAAGGTATCGATTCAGTTCTGAAACATACTCCCAGTCTTTTCTGATATTTTTCAGTGCATTATTGGCTGCTTTCCCAAAAGCAATGATACCGGCTGTATTCTCTGTTCCCGGTCTTATCGCGCTTTCCTGTTTTCCACCATAAACAAGTGGCATAAACGGAACGCCTTCCTTTATGTATAATGCTCCACACCCTTTCGGTGCATAAATCTTATGTGCACTCATAGAAACCATATCTATAGGCATCTCATTCAAGTTCAACAAGAGCTTCCCATATGCCTGAACACAGTCACAGTGAAAAATCACTCTGGGATTTTTTTTCTTGATTCCTTTGGCAATTTCTTTGATCGGAAGTATTTCTCCTGATTCATTATTGACTGCCATTACAGAAACAATCTGTGTATTCTCGTCAACTGCGTCAATGATATCTTTGGCATGTATCCTCCCATTTTGAGGTGGAACAAATACCACGTCATACTTCTGTTTTTTCAGATATTTACATGTATCAAGAATGGAAGCGTGTTCAATAGTGGTGGTAATAATTCTTCCCTTTTTATTGAGAGCCGCCAAAGTACCCTGAAGAGCCAGATTGTTGGCTTCTGTTCCCCCGGAAGTAAAAAACAACCTTTCTGTAGAGGCTCCGATAACCTGTGCTACCTGATGTCTTGCTTCAGTAACCCTTCTAAGTACCTCCCGTCCCAGTCCATAAGGTGATGATGGATTTCCATAAAATTTCCGCATCATTTCAAAAGCTGCATATGCTACGTCCTCATCCACTGCTGTCGTAGCGCAATTATCCAAATATATCATATCTCTGTATCACCTCATTTCTTTTTTATCGGCAATTTGAATACGTATTCATTTTTGATAATAAAAAAAGAAGTTTTTTAATATTTTTATTAATCATTCACATTTTTACACAAATTTCCCCTTGTTTTTATAGAATACGTATTCATATTTGATGATTTCATTATATGAGCCTTGTTGTATTTTGTCAATTATTTTTTTCTTATTATTATTTTTTTGTATACTTTTCACGTATTTTAACCTTATTTTTTATATATCATTACATATAAAATCTTATTTATTATGATATTTTTCTTTTTGCTTACAATTTTTATCCAGTTTGTTCCCAGTTAATTTATGTACTTTAAAACTATCTTGGAGCCGTATCCATCATCTGAAAACATTACCTGAAATATCATAAAGACTATTTCGTAAATATAAATGATACAACATGCTTATTTTTACAAATTTAAGCTATTACTAAAATCATTACTGTCAGCTCAGACAATAACCATACTTGTAAAAAATGCGTTTATGAAAACATCAGCTGCTTCCATAAACGCATTCTGTATTTTTATCCGACTTTTTACCGGCAAATAGATGCCACTACTTTATTAATCAGCTTTCCGTCAGCCTTTCCCTTCAGATCCCCCATTACTGCTTTCATGATCTGGCCTTTATTTTTTGTTGCAAGGACTTCTGCAAATTTATTCTCCAGATATGCGCGGATTTCTTCCTCGCTCATCTGCTGAGGTGCATATTTTGCAATTACATCATATCTTGCCTGATACTCTGTACGAAGATCCTCTCGATTTTCCGGGCAGGTGTCCAGCTGCTCTTTTACTGTTTTCAGCTCCTTAAGAATTATGCGATCTACCAGCTCCTCCGGAATATCATCGCGGCATCCCTCGTCAATTGCTGCCTTTTTTGCAGCCGCGATCAAAGAAGAAACTGCCTCTTTCGTCACCTTATCTTTTGCTTTCATAGCTGCTACCATGTCTTTTCTTAAAGTCTCTAACTGCATTATAAATTCCTCCTAAAATCTTTATATTATTATATTTTCCTTAATTTCTTCATGCACTTACAACAGAGCAATAATCATTCAGCCTTTCCTTTGCCTTCGTTTCAAGCTCTTATAAAATCAAAAGAACATATTGAGACAGAAATCTGCTTCAAACTTTTCCCTCTTTTCTCAGTTTCTTCTCCTGACGCAGTTCCCGAAAAAATTCCGAAAGCATAGAAGAGCACTCCTCCTGCAGAATCCCTTTTGTAATTTTTACCTTATGGTTAAAGCCCTCCACTTCCAGAAGGTTCAGAACCGATCCTGCGCAGCCTGCCTTTGGATTCATACTTCCGATCACAACCTCATCGATTCTCGACTGGACAAGAGCTCCTGCGCACATCTGGCATGGCTCCAGAGTCACATACATGGTGCATCCCTCAAGTCTCCAGTCCCCAAGCTTTTTGCTTGCTTTTCTGATGGCATTCAGTTCTGCATGGGAAAGAGTATTTTTATCTGTATTTCTCCGGTTGTATCCTCTGGCAATGATTTTTCCATCTGATACAATTACACATCCGATAGGAACCTCTTTCAGAGCCCAGGCTTTTTTTGCCTGCCGGATGGCTTCTTTCATAAAACGTTCTTCTTCTGTCACTTAAGCCGCTCCTCTCCTGGTTAATGATAGATCAAAATACGTTATACAATAATTCTGCAGGAACAAAAACATAACTCTCTTTTTCTGTGTTTATTATAGTAAATGGTCATTGCAAAATCAATGTGAAAAATCTAAAATAAAAGAGCAGGTCCTTCTATTATTCATTGTTGATTTCAGAATCGGAGGTTCTTTAATGAAAATATATGGTTTAAATAAAACGACTCTTCTTGACTATCCCGGACGGGTGGCAGCCACAATTTTTCTGGGAGGGTGTAATTTCCGCTGTCCTTTCTGCCAGAACAGCGGTCTGGTGCTGAACCCTTCCTCACAACCGGAACTTTCTGTTGAAGAAGTTCTGTCCTTTTTAAAAAAACGCCGGGGAATCCTGGAAGGTGTGTGTGTCACTGGCGGTGAACCTACTCTTTCCCCTGATCTTCCTGAATTTCTGGCTGAAATCCGCGCTCTTGGATATCCCATAAAGCTGGACACCAACGGTACACGCCCCGATCTTCTGAAAACACTTGCCGGGGAAGGACTGATTCAGATGGCTGCCGTAGATATTAAGGCCTGTCCTGCTAATTATCCTTCACTTTGCGGGCTCCTTCACCCTGATCTTGATGCCATTAAAGAAACTGTTGATTTTCTCATAAACGGAACCCTGGACTACGAATTTCGTACAACCGTGGTAAAAGAGCTTCATTCCGAACAGGATTTTGTCGCTATCGGAAAATGGCTTTCCGGAGCAAAAGCCTATTATCTCCAGGCATACAGAGACTCAGAAGAAGTTCTGCAGCCTGGATTCAGCAGCTTCTCTTATAAGGAGCTGGAACATTTCCGCCAGATTCTGATGCAGACCATTCCTTTAGTAGAACTTCGGGGGATTGATTAAACGGTACCAGTATCCGCCTCTGCTTTTAGGAAGCTGAATCTGTCTGCTTTCTTTAAAATATGGGAAACCAAACATATTTGCCATAAATCGCTCCTGCTGATCATAGCCTCCAGGCACTCCCAGTATGTAATGTCCGGAACTGTTTTTTCCTATCAGCAAATGGCCGAAATTATAAAATCCGTACTGCAGAAAGCGATTATTCCGAAGCGCACAGTCTCTGGGATGAAAATGACAGAGATCTGCCGGCTGTATTTTGCGGCAGTGGCAGATCTCTCCATCACCAAAAGCATTGAACGGCTCTCCGAAAGAAAGCGATTTCTCTTTTGCTTTGGTCATCTCCTGATTGCAGGCAGCTACTGATTGAGATGTCAGATACTCTGTATGAATGTCATCCCCTTCTGCCGTTATCGTCTCCTGTTTTAAATTATTTTCTGATGCATCAGGATTTTTTTCACTTGTTTTATCCTTCTGCGCCTCCTCCTGTACTTCTTCTGCAGTTTTTATTCCCATATTCTGAGATATCTGACAGGCATTGTCTTCCTGCGGCTGACTTTCCACTGATTCCACCCCGGCTCTGATGCCCGAATTTCCCATTTTCTTATAAATGTTATTCTCTTCCTCTGATTTTACTGTATTTTTTGTTTCCAAATTCCGGTGGATCTCTGAGATATCGTTTTCTTCTGATTGATTTTTCTGTTTTCTTTCCGTAATTTTATTTTCTGAATCTTTCTTCAGCTCAGCATTTATCTCTTCCTGCTGGTTTCTCTGTATTTTTTCTTCCGATGCAGTTTCCGGATCATGCATTTCCCTGCAATTATGATCATCTTTCATTAAGGGGTTCTGCATTTCTTCCTCAGATTTTGTTTCCCCAAAAACATGCTCCTCTTCTGATTTCACTTCTTCAGTAGGCTCTTCTGATGATTCTCTGTTAATGGTACTGTTTTGCGGATCAATTTCTTTATCTGAGCTTTTATTCTCTGTTTTTTCTTCCTTTACTCTGCGGAAATTCTCCGGACGAATAGGTTTATCATCCCATTCTGTCCCAAAAAACGCCCCGTTTTCCGTAAGAAGGATCATTCCCCCCATATTCTCCAAGGTCATGGCGCTTCCGCCCATATGATTCCGTTCAGTCTCCAGAATGCAGTCAGCCCTGCTGTCTTCTGTCATGCAGGATCCCAGCAGCACTCCATCCAGCAGCCCTGTCTTACGGGTGAATCCAAAGATTTCGCACTTTACATCAGGAGTAAGGCCCGGACAAAGAATATGCGCCTCCATTCTGCATACCTGTTCCTTTGCCTCCACCCGGATAAACCCGCAGTTCCTTCCTTTTTTTCCTTTTTGATATTCATATACATATGCAACAAAACGCCGATATCCACTCAAAGGATTTCCTCCTGGCCTCTCATTTCATTAATGTATATGTATTTTATACAAAAAAAGACCCTGCCCCTTAACTTCATCCAGTTCTGCGCCATCTGGAAATTTATCTGCCAATGTGCATGACATTTCCATTGTTTTTTCAGCTATAATGGTCTTACTTGGTTTCATCGGCACAAAAACACGCTGAAGACATTGCCTTTTTCCGGGTCGTATTCCCCTTTCATATAGCCCCGCTGGCCTCTTATGATCTCACGGGCAAGATACAGGCCAAGACCTACTCCCTCCTGATCTTCCGCGTTCTTTCCACGGTAAAATCTCTGAAATACTCTGGCAAATTCTTCCCGCTCCACCTTTGTTCCATGGCTGCATACATTGATCCGAATATACATTTCATATTCCAGAAGCTCCACAAGAATCACGCTTCCCGGATCACTGTATTTCACAGCATTGTCCAGAAGATTAAAAAACACCTCCTCCGTCCATCTGCGATCCAGACAGGCTTTCAGCTTCTGATCTCCCTTAAGCCGGATATCATTTCCGTGCTGCTCCGCCTTTAACGCTGCCTGATCCACGGCCTCCAGGATCACCGGAAGCACCGGCTGAATCTCCGGTTTCAGGGAAATAATCCCTGTTTCCATACGGGAGATTTTGGCAAAGCCTTCTCCCAGCCAGCTCAGTTTCCGGGCCTGACGATCCAGATTATCTGCAAAATGTCGGTATTCCTCCGTTGTCAGAGAATCTTCTCTTAAAAATTCACTGTACATTTTAATATTTGCAATGGGCGTATTGATCTGATGCACCAGGTCGCTGACCGAGCTGCTGATCTGATCCCTGAGCAGCTTTTCTCTTTCCTCCTGCGCTCTGTGGATCTCATAAAGACGCCCTGCCTGGGACTGAAATTTGCCAGGCAGGGTATCTTCATTCTCGGAAAAATATTTTACTTCCCGTCCCAATATCAGCTGCTCCATCATATCATCCATCTGAGCCATTGTTTTATCTGCCATCTTTTCCATTTTTTTGTATTTATATACCAGAAAAACAAGGGCTGCAGTCAGAAGACAGATGATAACAAAAAGCAGCACAGTCACTGTGTCTCTCATATCCGGTCACTCCATTTGTATCCAATGCCAAAAACTGTCCTGATGTGATCCGGTTCCTGAGGATTGTCCTCTATTTTTCCCCTTAGTCTCCGCACGTTTACATTCAGTGTTTTTTCATCCACATAATTCTCATAGGTATCCCACACCATAGCCAGCAGCTGTTCTCTTGTGAGCACCTGATTCCGGTGAGCCAGAAAGGCTTCCAGAAGACGGATTTCCGTGGCAGTCAGTTTTACCTCCTGCCCGTTCTTTCTCAGCTGTTTTCCATCAAAGTCATAGGCCAGCGCACCGGAATAATAAAATCTGCTGTCTGTATTTTCCGCTCGTTTCAGAAGCACTTCAATCCTCCGAAGCAGCACAGCCATGGAAAATGGCTTTGTCACGTAGTCGTCGCACCCTGCGTCAAATCCCTGCAGCATATCCGCCTCTGTATCCCGGGCGGTCAGAAGCAATACCGGAACCGTATTACTCTGCCGGATGTGTTTCAAAAACATTCTCCCGTCCCCATCCGGCAGGTTGATGTCCAGAATTACCAGACTTACCGGCTGATTCATATAGCCTGACGCTTCCTCTATATTTTTTGCGCTGTATACCAGATATTCCTTTTTTCGGAGAGCATAGACAATGCCCTCATTCAGCATGGTATCGTCCTCTACCAGCAAAATTTTTGTATCCATTGTTTTCTCCTGTCCAAAGAGCACAGCCAGCTCCTCGTTTTCCGCACATTCTTCACAATACTGTGTTTATCTTACTCAATTTCCCTCAATCTTTCAACAATAGATTTTTTGTTCAGTACCTTGACCAGCAGCCAGGTCATAAAAATGCAGATCATAATAACCAGAAGCATAAGAACAGCAGCCGATGTCAGGAACAATCCCGGATTAAATCCCGTAAACAGGGCATGCTGCGTTACAAGATAGGACATAATACTGCCGGACAGGAGCATAAGAGCCACAGATACACTCATAAATTTCAGTGTATCTTTCAGAAGCATTGCCCACAGCTGCCTCTTTGTCATGCCAATGGACTGCATTGCAGCCAGCTCTATCTTTCTGGAAAACACATCCGAAGTAATCGTATTGACCAGATTGGAAACTCCTATGATCCCCAGAAGTCCTGCCAGCAGAAAACCGATCAGCTGGAACGTCTGTTTCTGAGTTTCCATCTGCACTCTGGTCATATATCGGGACTCCATCTTCAGCTGAGGATTGTATTCCGCAGCCATAAGACTGTTGATCTGCTGATTCTGTTCCTCTGTAATCTCCTCCTCCGTATCGATCTGAATGTTACTGATCCTCTGGTCATAATCCGGGTACAGATTTTTAAACAGAATGTCGGATAAAATAATATTTCCGCTTCTAATATCACTGGTTCCGAACATACTCCGCTTTTCGCACACTGCCAGAACTGTCATTTCTTTTTCAGAATAATTTCCCTGATTATCATAAAATCCAATGATTGCTGCATCTCCTGGGTGTACGCTGTCCTTAAAATCTCTTCCCATGACTTCCTGACTGTCCGGAGCTAACCATATAATGCCTTCTCCTGCAGCAAATTTATCTACATCCACAGTTCCCTCAAAAGCACCATCACATGCAAGTTCCTGCTGGATCAGCTCTGCAGGAATCCCTTTTACACTCAGCCTCCAGCGATTATTCTTTGCCTGTTCCTGAAGCTCCATATCTCCATAGGTACTCATAAATTTATCACTGTTTGCAAAAAATTCCATTTCATTTTTTAACGGGCCGTCCAGAGATACCTCTGCCTGAGACGGCAGATAAAGTCTGCCCACTGTTGTTTCCTCATAATCCGGCATCATTCTTGCCTGATACACTACATTCACATCCGTCACAAAAGGAAGGTCTGCAATTTTATCCGGCAATTCTGCAGAAACAGGCTGATAGGGCTCTTCCAGGCTCCAGCCTGATCCCTCATGAATAATCCGTGCATCATTCATGTTATAGCGCTCCACCATATGATCTACGGAAAATCCCAGAGCCGCATTACAGGAAACCAGAAAGATCATTCCGCTTAACGCAAAGGAAAGAATGGTAAACAGATTTTTCTTCTTTTTTGGGGCAAATCTAGCCGCCTCTACCGGAGAGATGCGGCAGGCCAGCTTCAGAGACTTCAATGCGCTGATATATACGGTAAACCAGGAAAATCCGGCTCCCAGAATAAAGATCACCAGAACATTGGGCGCTTTATAAAACATGGCATACATGGTCTGCGCCATCACTCCCGGACCGATCAGATTTCCCACAATATAGCCAAGAACGATTCCGATCAGGATGCCAATTACTGCCAGACGCCGGATCTGCTGCATCAGCACAGTCTTCAGCTGCCTTGCTGTAGTTCCAATAGTTTTCATCATGCCAAACCAGCGGATATCAGAGGATACAGAAATATAAAATACATTGTAGATCAGGAAATAACCGCTTAAAATAATAAATAACACAAACAGCACTGCCGGTCCTACACTGAACAGCATATTGCTCATACTGTTAGTATTCTTTGTTCCGATTCCGGTTCCCCCTGCCAGATCGCAGGCTTCCTGCAGTTTATCCATAACATCTGTTTTCAGAAGAAGAGGATTCAGGTTGTTCAGCTTCACATAAATCTTCTGAGGGATTTTTTCCATTGCAGGATTATACTGACCGATAAATTCAGGTGCTGTATAAATCTCATCATAAATCTCACTGATATTGATCAGAGGATTTTTATAGTATCCGGTAACAGTAAATGTTATTGGCGTTTCCGCCATTTCCTCATCTGTGCCGATCATCACCAGAAGCTCCAGCTGACTGCCCACAATCCTTTCAAGCCCCAGATGTTCTGCCATGGTATCAGAAATCACGATTTCATTTGCATTCTGTGCAAATCTGCCTTCAGCCAGCTCTACAAAATTGTGTTCAAAATATGCCTCATCCGGCGCCAGAAGCCGCACGTCCATTCCCGAAAACTCCTGATTGTGAAGTCCGGCTCTGCTGCATTCCCTTGCCATGTCCGCCCACTGGATCTGCGGCAGCTCCTTAAGCTTATCCCGTGTTTCCTCCGTGCCGTTGATATTGCCTTCACAGCCCGGACCGGGAGCGGATTCTCCATAATTACTGATGGTAGAAATCATACTGATCCCCACTGTCCACACTGCTGTGATCAGAAGAGTAGTCAGAGCAATGGCCAGAATGGCAATACGGTTTCTGCTTTTATGAGAGGTGTAATTATCCTTTGCCAGCTCCTTTAATACTTCCTTATTAGTATTCTGAAACATGGATATCACCTCCCACTACCCTTCCGTCCTCCAGATGGATGATGCGGTCTGCCAGCTGGGCAATTTCCTCATTATGGGTAATCATAATAATTGTCTGGTTAAACTCCCTGTTGGTCATCTGCAAAAGTCCTATCACCTCCGCGCTGGTTCTGGAATCAAGATTTCCTGTAGGCTCGTCTGCCAGAACGATCTTTGGCTTGGAAGCCAGAGCCCTTGCAATAGCCACTCTCTGCTGCTGGCCGCCGGAAAGCTGATTGGGACGGTTCCTGGATTTTTCCGTCAGTCCTAAAAGGCTCAGTATTTTTCCGATAAACTCATCATCAGGTTTATTTCCGTCCAGCCGTATTGGAAGAACCACATTTTTATACACATTCAGCATAGATACCAGATTATAATTCTGAAAAATAAATCCAATATTTCTTCTGCGGAATACGGTACGCTCCTCGTCCTTCATATTCAGCAGAGACTGTCCGCCGATAATTACCTCTCCGCTGTCTACATAGTCCAGACCGCCCAGCAGATTTAAAAGGGAGGTCTTTCCAGAGCCGCTGGTACCTACAATCGCAACAAACTCGCCCTTTTCTACTGAAATGCTGATATCGTCCACGGCTTTTACCAGGCTGTCGCCCTGACCGTAATATTTTTTCAGATGCTTTGTCTCTAATATTTTCATAAAAATGTCTCCCTTCGTTATGTTGAGTCTATCATAACAAAAGGAGATTACAATCCGGTAACAATATGAAATTTTCCCTGCTGTTGTTTCATTCACTAAATCAATGATACATGAATTTTACACATAAGTGCAGAAGAAGCTCCTTTCTCTCATTTCTAATGTAACACCATGTAACACGAACATACTTTCTTACAATGTATTAACAAATAAAACAAAAAGGAACCCTTTAATTAAAGGATTCCTCACATTCCAGTCGAAGCGACAGGATTTGAACCTGCGGCCTCTGCGTCCCGAACGGATCGAGAGGCGTTTCCCTTAGTGGTAATTAAAGGCATCTAACACCCCTGAAACCCCTATAAAATCAACGTTTTTTGGACATAAGGCGCGCAACCCCCGACACTCTCAAAATCAAATTTTTTGGCGCATTTTGTGTAACGTTTTGTGTAACGTTTTCTATTACACTCCGTCTTACACCGCGGAATACTTCGTTTTATGTCACACCACTGTTCACAAATGCTGTCACATTTTACTCGAAAATATTATCTATCAGGCACAATGTATAATATTCATTCTCACAAAAAATTTAATAATTTATGGAGGCAAAAATGAATATTACAAAGGATATTTTTAGACGCGCAACTTTACAGGGACTTGCTGATTACCTTATCTATGGATCAGCCATTGAATCTTTTTTCCCAGAAAAAGACTATGATAAAAAATTAGAAAAAGCTTACAAAGAATATGAAGAAAATCTAAAAACACAGAATATAGAATCCATTCAGCCTTTCATAGACCTTGCCAACAATCTTACAAGCGAAGTGGCAGAAGCGTATACTGCCATCGGACTAAAAGCCGGATTCCTGATTCTATTTGATATCCTGAAAGAATTAGAAAAATAATATAATCCCTGTCCACTATCTCACCGCCCAGCGTTCCGCAGGATGCCCGAAGCATCGGTGTACCTAACAGGGCGGTGGGATGTTCGGACAAGCGTCACTTTTCTCCAGCTCTCAACTAAATTTCATCGTTCTCCAGAATCATTTCTTATTTCTTCGATAATCTTCCCGATATTACACGTCACTTTTCCTTTACACATATGAATGTCCTCATTAATTTTCTTCTCCTGTTCAATAGCAACGTCCACGTTCTTTGCCAACTCACCTATATCAGAATTTTTCTTTGGATTTATACCTGTTCTTGCCAACAAAAGTTTATAAATAAATGTCTGATTACCAACCTTTTGATTCTTAATTATTTCTTCTTCATTCGGTTTAATATCTTCTTCATACGCATGTTCAAAATGTAACAATAGAAATAGTTCAAACGCCGGATTGCTAACTGCCAAAATATTGTTTTTCTCTCCTAATTCCACAACAGCATCATAGTCTTGAACCTTTTCTTCAAAAATATCCGCATCAAAAACAATAACCATTTTATCATGTTCTTCATCAAATGATATTTCCGGATTCTTCTTCTGACTTTCTGCAAAATTAATCAATTTTCTCGGAAAACTAATATCCTTATCTTCCTCTGTTTTTTCCAACAAACGAATGTCAATTAATGGATGTATATTCAAGGATTTTCGGATATCAATTAATTTTCGGAAATACCATGTCTCTGTGTTCGCACCTTCACAAATAAAAAAATACTTACGATATGGCTCTATCTGTTTTTCATAATCTGTGCTTCTACTGTTCCAGTTTGTATAACTTCTAACAGGAGGCATACCTATTCCTCCCCTCTAAATTCAAACGTGCTAAATACCGGAATAGCCCCATACCTGCCATCCAGATATGCTTTGCTTAATACTTTATCGTACCTTTCCTTAAACCGATCCAACGAATAGATTTCACTTGCATTTTCTCCATTCCGTTCAATAAACCATATTTCGTCTCTTCGGAAAATACTTTGATCCATAATGGAAGATTCATGGGTTGTGAAAAGCAACTGCATTCTTTCTTCACTATGAAGCTGCATAAACAGTTGTAAAAATCTCTCTGTCAGTTTTGGATGTAAACTTCTCTCCAACTCGTCCACAACATACAACATATCTTCCCGCTTATTCAAAAGCATATCCATCAGATCAAACAGTCTTCTTGTTCCATCAGATTCTTCTTCAAATCCAAAATCATAAAATGATTTCACATGATTTAACCGGATTGTCGTTACTTTCGGTTCTTCGTGCCCTTTTACTTCGATATTAAAAAAACTTTCATTTGATCTCATCGTCATACGAAAAGATGGATTTTCCTGTTCTTCTATCCGACTTTTTACATGATTCATCACTTTATTAAACACAGGCTTCGGCATTGTATTTGATAACTGATCTAATGATATCTCTTCAATTTTGACTTTACTGATTCCAGTGTCAAACGTTTCAATCAATTTATTAATCAGCTTTAAGGAATCCGTATCATAATAATACTCCAAATCAATCAACGGTGTATTTGGTGTTATAACTGCTATATGCGTCACTATCCAATCATACACTTCCTTGAAAAACAACAGCTTTGAACGTACTGTATATTTCTTTCCTCTGTTCATTTCTGTTAAAAATAATGAACTTTCATTTCCTTCAAAATCGTCTGCATAAATTTCAAATTTATTTTTTTCTGTATTCGACAAAGTAATGGTACTGTCTAATATAGGACGCTTATTTCCTTCTCTTTCAAACAGGCATCGTGCCGATCCATTTTGATAAAGCTCATACAACCATTCCGACGTGATTTTTCTTTTACTTAAAACAGCAGAAAAACCATATGCATAAAACTTATCGTCAACTGTAATTTGTACCTCAAAGACACTTTCTCTTTCTTTGTTTTCTTCTCTATTTTTGCAAAACATTCCTACTGCTTCCATAGGAATTCCTTTGCTAATACATTCCTTAAAAAAACGAAAAAATTCTACTAAATTTGTTTTACCAGCCGCATTTGCACCATAAACCACTCCGTATTTTAATAACTGTGTGCTTTTTATTTTCAGTCTATGATTTGCATTTGTTCTTATCTTGTTTGATGAAATCATGGTTAATTCTGTTGTACGATCAAAAGATTTAAAATTTTCTATACTAACTTTCACTAACATTTCTATCCACCTCCATCCTCATTATATACTTTCTCATTCACAAAGTCAATTTCATTGTATTATTTAGAGATTTTTTCGTTAAATATTACATTTATTCCCCATTTTTGACATTTCATTCTTAAAAGTGGATAAAAAAACCGCCGGACATTTACTGACTGGCGGCGTTCATAATCTATATTTGCTCAACCGAACAATTATTTGGCAGGCGTAGCATTCTCCTGCATCTCTCAGGGTTTCCCCTTGTCAGTACCGTCGGCGTGTGGTCGCTACGAAATTTACCACCTCAAATAATCATTCGGGTAAAGCCTATTTATATAAAAGAGAATCTTCGGTCGAAACGTCACATGAAGACGCTTTTTTCATCTCGAAGATTCCCCTTTCAAAAAGATTTATTTTCTTTTCTTAAATTTCAGTTTTACTGCTCCAATGCCAGCCAGCGCACTTCCTGCCAACGCATAGAGGGAAGCAAAGCTTGTAGGATCGCCTGTTTTCGGTGGCTGTTTTCCTGTAGAATCATCCTGACTGTTATTTGTTTCAGAACTGTTGTTATTCTGGGAAGTATTCTCATTGTTATTTTGAGAGTTGTTCTCATTCTGGTTGTTGTTTTCATTGTTGTTCTGATTGTTGTCAGGTGTTTCAGAATCCTGTTCGTCTGGGTTCTGGGGTGTTTCAGGCTCCTGTTCGTCTGGATTTTCTGGAACTGGCTCCCAATGACCTTCCTCTGGGTGGTTGATGGTTTCTGTCCATGCTTTCTTGTCAACAACCCATTCTTTGTGAGTTTCAGCTGGGTGTTCGATGATCTCAGTCTTACCTGGAACATCTACTACCCACTGCCATTCCCAATGAGTCTCTGCAGGATGTTCTACTTTTTCAGTCCATGCTTCTTTGTCGACAACTGTCTCGTAGTGACCTTCTTCTGGGTGTTCTACCTTCTCAGTCCAAGCTTCCTTATCTACTACCCATACCTGCTCATAAACTGCTGGTTTATCAACAACCCATTTTTCATGGGTTTCCGCTGGGTGTTCAATATGTTCCATATGCCCCTCTTCCGGGTGATTAATCGTTTCTGTCCAAGCTTCCTTATCAACTACCCATTCTTCATGGGTTTCTTCTGGATGCTGTACTGTCTCGGTATATGGAACATTCTGGTAGCCACTATGTTCTGAAAAACCCTCTGGTCCAAAGCTTTTCATATGAGATTCCCATTCATCCGCATTTGCTAACTCCGCACCACAATAGCATACAATCTTATATTTAACTACTTCTTCTGTCCAAGCTGGTTTATCTACAACTGTCTCGTAGTGACCCTCTTCTGGATGATTGATAGTCTCTGTCCAAGCTTCCTTGTCGACTACCCATTTGTCCTCTGTCCAAGCTTCCTTGTCTACAACCCATTCTTCGTGTGTTTCAGCTGGATGCTTAATTTCCTCAGTCCAAGCTTCCTTATCAACAACCTCAACTCTCTCTGAATGACCCTGCTCTGCTACAAGCGGAATTTCCTCTGTCCATGCTTCCTTGTCAACAACTGTCTCGTAGTGACCTTCTTCCTTATGTTCAATAGTCTCAGTCCAAGCTGGCTTATCCACAACCCACACATATCCATCACGTTTTTTTGTCTCATTTACCGGAATAAAGGGTGCAAAATCACCAGTATCAACAGCAATTCCAACACTGTCAACATTATCGGCAGAAACAACACCAACAGTTCCCATTGTCAGTGTTATAGCCATTACTAACGCAATTACAACTTTTCTTTTCATTTGTAGTTCCTCCTAAAATAACTAATTTATAGCGGCAAGTCCTATGTCGTCTCAGCTTGCCCACTACCATATTTTGAAACAATCCATAGAAAATCTTTTATATTCCATAAACTCATTTCACATGTATATTCGTTTAGTCAGAACCTACCGTTTTAACTCGTAGTGAGTTATCTTCAATTATTTTAACTCGTAGTGACTTAAATGTCAACCCCTTATTTCACTTTCATATAAAATACCTCTTGAGGTGAATATGAATTGAATTATGCGGAGAGAATGAGAAATTTACGACAAGATCACGACCTTTCCCAAAAGCAGGTCGCAGATATGCTGGGAGTAGCTCAGACAACCTATTCTCAATATGAACTCGAAAAAAGACCAATGCCAATCGACTACCTGATAGCCTTATGTAAATTCTATCAAGTGTCCGCTGATTATATGCTAGGTTTTAGCAACAAAAAGTAAACCCTTTCTTCTTTATGAGCTCTGATAATCTCCGGGCTTTTTTGTTATTCATAATTTCCCCAGTCTATCATGTTTCCATTATTCACAAATCTTTTTTTCATATTCCTCAAAAAATCTGCCATGGTTCTTTATCCTTTAGAGTTTCCACATTCCCCTCTCGTATGAAATCAGTATCCTTAGGGTATCATATAAAATTTTCTTATTCATATTCAGAAAGAGGGAGCTTCTTCAAGATTTTTGATTGATGTTTATAGAATTACATGGTACACTAACTTCACGGAAAGTCAGAGCACATAAAAGGCGGCCCACCCTCCACCTCGGAGGGGCTAACCCTCCGAACCAAAGCGGAAAGGAGGGCGATGCCAATGATTACATATTCTGATCTGATACAGACAGGTATATTCATTGTCGCTCTTGTTGGATTGTGTTATACAATCTTCAAGGGAAGAAAATAGCCGCCACTACTCGCAATAGTGACGGCTGTTACATTGTAACACGCTAATGTTATTGTATGGGTAGGCCGTGTGTTTCTGGCTTTCCCTTTTTCTATTATTAATATAGCACATTCGTTAGTATAACACAAGAATTTTATCTCTCTGGTTACTATCTCTTTATGAAGGAGCATTTCTTCTCTCTTTTCCCATCTCTTAGAGATTCCGCATTGACCCTTTCATATGAAATAAGTATACTATAAGTAACATAAAGATTTTTTATTGATATTCAGAAAGGAGTGCCTATGCCATTACCAAATGAACGTATTTTCTTCACTGACGATATCTATGCTCTTCCAGATGGACAAAGAGCAGAATTAATTGACGGAAAAATTTATAATATGGCTCCCCCAAGCCGAAATCATCAGCGCATAATCCTGGAGCTTTCAATCGTAATCAGCAACTATATTAAAAATAGAAACGGTTCCTGTGAAGTCAATGTTGCCCCCTTTGCAGTTTTTCTCAATGATGATAACAAAAACTATGTGGAACCTGATATCTCTATAATCTGTGATGCAAATAAGCTTGATGATAAAGGCTGTCATGGAGCCCCTGACTGGATCATTGAAATTGTCTCCCCGGGAACGCAATCCCGTGACTATGGCATAAAACTTTTTAAATACCGAATGTCAGGTGTACGGGAATACTGGATCGTAAATCCCGAAAGAAAAATGGTAAATGTTTATGATTTTGAAAATGATGAAGCAACTGCTGTCTATTCCTTTGACGATACCATTCCGGTAACTATCTATCCCGATCTTTCTATCAAACTTTCAAAGTTAATATAAAACTGCAACAAATACGCTTTCACTTTCAAAGTTCAAGCAATACCACAACAAATATATTTCTACCTTCAAAGTTCATACAATACTGCAACCTGCTCCGCAACTGTAAATTCCTCACAAACAAATTAAAGTCCCCATAAGGAGGGGGCTAGGGGGATTTAGGGGGTGACGGAATGGTACACTAAAAAAATGATTCTTGAACAGTGTTATCAGGAATTGACAGCTTGCCGGGATCTATGGATACAATACCGAAATGCATTAGAAATTTACCCGGATATATTAAAAATACGCAAGAAGTTTTATAAACGTTATAGTAGAAGTAGTTATTTTACAAAGGAGGACTCCATATAATGTCAAAATCTAAAATACCGCAATATCATCCTTCTTATACGGAAGAAGAAAACCAACAGATGTATGAATATCTGGAAACAGCCAGCACAGAAAGCCTTGTCCAGTCTTTGTGGGATTTATGCAATCTTTACCCACCAGAAGAAAAAGAAAATGTTATCAATGCTCTTTGCCAATTTAGCAGGGAGCTTTCGGAGAGAATGGATCTTGAACAGCGTTATCAGGAATTGATAACTTGCCGGGATCTATGGATACAATACCGGAATGCGTTAGAAATTTACCCGGATATATTAAAAATACGCAAGAAGTACCATGAATATAAGGAAGCTCCGGGAAAACGGCCTTACGGTGTAACTATGTTAGAAGCATTTCTGGGAAAATATAAAGATACGGTATGTTCCGGCTATTCAGACGAAATGGTACGGAAATTTTTGCTTAAAGATAAAAACTATGAACAACCCCAAACAGCTTTTTATGATTCACCTGCATATAAGATTAAAAAACCACAAGAACCTATTTTTTATGATTCCATAGAATCTATTCCTATTAAGCATACTGTAGAAAAGAAAGTTCTTGAAAATTTAGGGAAAGAAAATTTAAAGTATCTCATTACCATTCTATTACAATATGTAGACGTTACCGGAAATCAGAACCCGGCAGATGTTATCCTTATTTTTTTAAACAGAAAGTACGCTTCTTCACAGGCAAGTCATAAAAAGCAGCCTGGCTTGTTCGCTACTAAAACTATGAATATCCAGCAATTAAAAGAAAATTGCCATAGATTACTTGTGGAAATAAAAGAATTAAAAGAACAAAGCCAGATACTGGCTAATGAATTACAGGAGTTTATTAAAAAAATGAAAAATGAACAGAAATAATTTTATGAAATTATTTCAACTAATTTATTGAGCATCCTTCGGGATGCTTTTTTAGTGTCTGTAAACCGCTCTGGTTGGGGGGATATTGTTTACACGCTATCGTTCTTCCTATTCCCTTATATTATATTCATAAGCTAGCTTGAATAAAAACAGGAGAAAAAATATTAGCGCTGATATAAAAATATATCAAAGATGGATAAAAAAGTAAATGTAAAAAGTTTAGACGTGGAAGGAATGTTGGGGAGATTAAAGGCAAAAAGAGAAGAGTGCGGATATACTCAGGAGGAAGTTGCTGAACTTTTGGACTGTGAACGTTCTTCCATTAGTTTATATGAGACAGGAAAGAGAGGAATTTCTATAGAACTACTTTTCAAATTTTCACGTATTTATCATGTATCTGCGGATTACATTTTAAATGACAAAGAGCCTGAATATACATCAAACCTTATTTCTGATATAAGAAAGCTCTGCGATCAATATGAACGTTGCAATCTGTCACCAAATGTGACAGATTGAGCATTTAAAGTCTACTATACACTATTCTATAATAAAATTATCAAATCTGAAGGAGGTGATCCAAAATGAATAGATCAACAATCCGAGCTGATCCATGTTTACAGAAAGCCCCTGCCAAATGACAGGGAAGCTTTCCGTAACTTCTCACCGAAATGCGGTAAGCAGTTTCTAGCAAAAATATTTTACCGCATTTCTATGAGACAAACAAGTATTTTCAAATAAATCCAATCGGAAAATTAAGGGAGAAAAAATGAATAAAAAAGAAACAGGAACATATTACCTCGATCAAGTAGAAATCGGAAAACGTTTAAAAGATTTGCGAGAACAAAACCATATGAAGCAAAGTGATTTGTCTAAAGAATGGAATTGCAAAAGGGAATCTATCAGTAAATATGAAACAGGAGACAGATGTATTACGATGGACAGGCTTGTCGATTACGTAAATACTTTTGGTGTTCCAGCAGACTATATACTGTTTGGAAACTCGTTGTCCTGAGAAAAAGCTCTGCTATTCATAAAGTCAGATCATGAAAGAGGTAAGTGACAATATGGGCTCATTATGTGACGCCGGAGAAAACTTTTTTAATTACATACCTGTTATAATAAATATAACGAAAGGGGGTCGGATCAAATGATCTTAAAACGAATACGCTCGCCGACTAATACACAGAGAAGCCTCTGTAAAAACAGAGACTTCCCGTTGAAACTGTTGACCTTATTGTGGTTACAGCTTCTGTGGCAAGAACAGTATACCACAATAGAACTAAGAAGGAAAAGGAGATATTAAGTATGTCTTCTATATTGAGAAATAAAAATATCCCAATGAGCTTCGTTCTGGTAGAACTTTTATTTCTGCTTTTGAGGATCATACCTATAGAAGAGTTTGACGAAAGCGGAAAGAAAACAGGGCGAATTATAGGATATGCGTATGACTGTGTAGATACTATGAACTTTGATCATTTCCGAATCAAGATCAAAGGACAGGCAGTTCCCCTTATGAGTAATGAGGACTTACAAAAGCTCCGGGAACAAGGACAGAAAATCACAGTTGAATTTACGGATCCTACTGTCCTCATGTATTGGAGCGATAAAACAAAAACTTATGAAGATAGTTTTTCTGCAAAAGATGTCGCTCTGGTTGAAACAGAAATTTAAACATTAAAAAGAAAGGCGGGGGGCTATTGCCCAATGTCATTTAGTTAAGACATTGAGTCGGCAGCCTCTTGCAGAGCAAGGTATA
>OHHK01000209.1_pt1 | contig 47127 bp, 39 predicted proteins | sample 1568111 | NCBI WGS metagenome assembly OHHK01 (sample SAMEA3879562, study PRJEB24766) | human gut metagenome | biome: human-associated habitat; feature: feces | place: USA | collected 1985/1987 | reverse complement strand
ATTCTACCACGTTTTTCTTATTAAAGTAAGTTCCACTCGAATTTCCACTGTGGAATTTACTTTGGGAATTTACGGCATTATTAAAACCAACAATCATAAATCAAAATCAAATTGAAGCAGTTGACAAGAGGAATTTATTATGCTATAATATTTAAGCTGTATTCAGATAATAGCAGTATCGAGGTGTAGCGCAGGTGGTAGCGCGCCTGCTTTGGGCAAAAAACGTGAGCGCTGCCGGTGGCAGAAAAAGCGAGCGTTTTTAGTCACAGCGGTCGGAATGTCGAGGCTCACAATTGAGCCGAAGAGATTACGGGAACCGCAAGAGGGCGGACAAAGCAGGGAAGAAAACAGAGATATAAGATAAAAGTTGATATAAAAATATCGAGGTGTAGCGCAGGTGGTAGCGCGCCTGCTTTGGGAGTGTTACCGACGACATCCATTAGAAAATTCCAAAACCTCAAAGAAGCCTTAAACACTGCGGATTTTCCTCTTTCTTTTCTCTTTGAAATGTGTTATAATAAGGCAACGACCACATAGTATCCCACAGATACTAAAAAAACTGAATAAATCGGGGTGTGGCGCAGTTGATAGCGCACCGCATTTGGGAGACCTACCCAACTCATTCAGGTCTTTTTTCTAAAACCTCAAACACCCCTTTAACACTGCGGATTTTCGGCTTGTGGGATTTTCGAAAAAACCGTCAAAAGTGGCAACGACCACATAGTATCCCACAGACGTTAAAAACACCCCAAAAATTGAATATCGGGATGTGGCGAAGTTTGGTATCGCGCTCGCTTTGGGAGCGAGAGATTTCGCAGGTTCGAATCCTGTCATCCCGACCACCTTTCCTCCGGAGCCTTGCGGTTCCGGAGGATTATTTCTTTTTCTTTGATTACTGCGGCTCAAATTTTGATGGTATAACGAGCAAACGCCACGGATTTCTCCGTGGCGTTGCTGTATCAGCTTTACGCCGTCTGTCCTGCTTTGAGCCGTTCCTTCTCGGCGGCAATTTCTGCATTCATCTGCGCGATCAACTCGGCGAGCTTTTCTTCGCATTTCTCTCTTGTCTTTGCGTATATATTTTTCGGTGTGCGCTTTCCGTATGCGTTTTTCGGTGAGTACCGACCTTCGAATAAATGGTCGTTTATTTCCGTGATGCATCCGGTTCCGGGGCGGCGGATTTTTGGCTGTTTCGGCTCAAATTTCGCGCTCACGGGTGTTTTTGCCGTTTGATCGGGTGTTTGCTTGTCCTCTCTCAAATTGCCCTCATTTCGCCCGAATCCCTGCTCAATTTTGTTGGCGGCACTGCGTTGCATATTGTCGGTGATATGGGTGTATATATTTAAGGTCGTTTCTGATGAAATGTGACCTATGATCGCCGACAGTGTTTTTACATCCATACCGTTGGCAAGGGCGTTGGTGGCGAAGGTGTGCCTGAGATCGTGGAAACGTACAATTTTGCAATCGGCTCGTTCCAACGTTCTCTGCATTGCTTTTCTTATAACACTTGGGTGGAGAGGCGCATCTTTCTTTATGGGTGACGGGAACATCCACCGAGAGTTGATCCTTTTCTTGTATTCTGCAAGGATTCTAACGATTTCCGGCGGAAGGATGATAGTGCGGATTGAAGATTTTGTTTTCGGTGTGCACACGTGAATGTTACCGTGTACAGTTGTTGCCTGACGAGAGATGTGCAGTTCTCCTGTCTGTATATCAAAGTCATCCCATTGCAATCCGGCAAGTTCTCCGACTCTTAACCCTGTACAGAGTTCAAGTATAAACATTTCAAAGTATCCGTCTGCTTTGGCTTGGATTATGAACCGTTGCATCTCATCATGAGTTAGCACCTGCATTTCTGCCGCTTTCTTTGGCGGAAGTTTGCACCCGATTGCAGGATTTATTCGTATGAGTCCATCCCTTACCGCCTTTTCCAATCCTTTTCGGCATACTGCATGACAGCACCGCACCATACGGTCGGACAAGCCTTTGCCGTATAATTCGGTTCGTATCTTTCTACCGCTTACTTTTAATCTACCGTAGAACTGTTGCAGATCGTTCTGCGTTAATTTATTCAGCGGTATTTTGCCGATATCGGTCACCACATGATTGTATATTAAATTTTCGTAGTGTGCTTGCGTTGTCGGTCGTATCCGCTGTTTTTCATATTGCTGATACCAGAAGTCCAACCAATCGCCGAACGCCATTTCCGCTTTGACCTTGCCGGTAAGCTGCACACCGCATTTTTCTTTTAACTGCTCTAACTTTTCAAGGCATTTGCCTTTTTCCATGGCAGTTACATTTTTTGTGATGGGAAGTCCTTTATCATCGTAGCCGATGACCACACGCGCTTCCCATCGACCGTCTGCTCGTTTTCGCAAGGTACCTTCGCCTTGCTTTCTTCTTTTGCTCATATTTTCAACTCCTCTCCGAAGATATCGTTCATAAAGCCACCAACTATATTCGAGGCTCTCTGTTGCATATCGGTTGTTACATGGGTGTAGGTGTCGAGTGTGAAACTTGCATTGGTGTGCCCAAGGATTCCCGACAGCGTTTTGGCATCCACACCGCTTGTGAGTGCATGGGTGGCGAAGGTGTGCCTGAGATCGTGGAAGCGTATATCGGGAAGCCCTGCTTTTTGGAGCAGATGTTTCATCTTACGATACGCCGCCGGAGGAGCAACGGGAAGCTCGGGGCGAAGCGGATCGGTGAAGATCCACTCCGTTTTTGCATTCTTTTTACGCTCTCTCAGCACATTGGCTGTGCTGACCGGCAGATAGAAACTTCGCTTGCCCTTACCTGTTTTGGTTTCGCCTATGATGATCTCACCGTTACGCAGATCGATACTGCGGTTAATATTCAGTTTACCTTCCACCTCGTCGAAGTCTGTCCACTTGAGACCGCATATCTCACCACGCCGAAGTCCTGTGGTGAGTTCCGTGTAGAAGAAGTCACGCCAGTGTTCCTCGGCATCGACCAATTTCATAAAGGTTTCGAGCTGCTCATCGGTGAGCACCTGCATTTCCTTTTTTGCAATCTTCGGCACGGTCGTACCGTTTGTCGGGTTCTTGGATATGAGGTGTTCCTTCACCGCCATATCCATTGCTTCGTGAAGCATACAGTGAATCCGCACTACCGAAGCATCCGACAACCCATTTCCGTAGATGTGCTGATTTTTAATTCTGCCGTTCTTACGCAGATTATTATAAAATTTCTGCACGTCGGCAGTTGTGATGAACGCTATCGGCTTATCCCCAAGCGCAGGCTTTATATACCTTTCGGTATAGGTTTTGTAGCCGTCCAGCGTACTCTCACGGATGGTGCCGGTCATATACTCGGCGATCCATTTGTCGAGCCACTCACCGAGGGACATTTTACTGTCCTCGGTCAGCTCGGCATCTCGGAACTCATCGATTTTATAATGGAGTTTATCGATCAATTCCTTTTGCGTTTTTGCATAGACGTAGCGGAAGATGGGATCGCCGTTTTCCTTATGGCCTACGACAATGCGACCTTCCCATTGTCCTTTTTTCTTTTGGCGAATCATTCCTTCGCCCGATGGTCTTCGTTTTGCCACGTAAATCACCTCCTTGCAGCACAACACAATACCACACTATCTTTTGAATATCCAGCGTTTTTCGCATAGAATGTTCGAGTATTTTTTGAGGGGTTAGGTTGCGCATAAAATGTATGCGCAACCTACCTTTACATACTCTGCTCATAGCTGTTTTCGTAATCGCTTTGCTCGGGACGAATACCGTGCGCCGCTTTCTTTTGAGCAATCTTGGAACGGAGTTTATCGTCTACCTGATTACGCAACTTTTTATCCCTGTTATCATAACTTTGACTGATGGCACGAAGCAGAGCGCAGATAATGTTGCCGAAGGCAGAGGCGGTGTGTTGTCGGGGAGTATAACTTTCACTGTGCTGTGTGTTATTGAACTCCACCGCCGCTTTGACAATAACATTTTTGATACTGCGGAACTCCTTGTTATCTTCCAGCGGAATATCCGGTGTTTTCTTTTCGTGATATAATGAAAGTTTTTCACGGTTAATTTCATTCCACTTGGAATAGAGTTTGGCGATGTCACTGTCCTTTGCAAGCTCAGCAACGATCTTATCTACCGTTTCTTTAATATCTTTCGGCAGATATCCATAAACCTTTTTGCCTTTTACGGATTTTAACTGCTCGGCAAGTTTTAAGAACAGATCATTCACCGGCGGCGGTAGTTCATATCCGTTTTGCTCGTAGTGTTCTATGAGCTTTCTGAACCTCTCCTTTACAAGCTCACGCTGTTCAGTCTGCATTTCAAAGAGACGGTATTGCTCACCGCGGAATATTTCATTGCCGAACATACTGCGCATATCATCAATCGACCGTTTTGTGATCCAGCCCTGTTTTGCATCAGCGGCGTATACCATCAGATGCACGTGAGGATGATGGTCTTTATTGTGAAACGCCGCATACCATCGCAGGTTATCCAAATCAATATTGTGGGCATCGGCAATCTCTGAAACATTACTGCGGATCAAATTACGCCATCGGGACGGATTATTATACCGCAGTCGCTCGGCATCCTCACGGCGAAGACTGATAATATGCGTCCATATAATTCCCTTGTGATTGGAAACTTCCTCGGCAATTTCTTCGAGGTCGATCTTATCGTCGGTCTGAGAAAACAAACCGTGTGCGCCTAGTTTTTCAACACCGGGCGCTCACCGTAATACTTTACGAGATTTTTTACCGCATCCAGTCTATCGATGTTCCTCTCAACCACCGCTTCAATAAATTCCGAGGCATTGGTTTTTGAAGACTCCTTGAGGTAATCTTCATATTCAAGATAGTCTTTTGTTTCGGGGAAGGTATCAAGAATATTTTTGATTAGTCGTTGTTGACAGACAGTGGACGGTGAGCGGTCGATACCGACCGCCACCTTTTCCACGCTCTCGCGCGTTGCCATATACCGAAGCAGTTTCCCTGCATTCGATGCTTTGGGGTTGCGCATATAGCGACTGGTGAATATTATCTTTGGCATTAATAATCACCGCCGTCCGAATTAAAATAATCGTAGCCGGTATACACATTTTCTCTTTTCTGCATATCTTCAAGAGAAATAATACCGTTGGTCGATGCAACCTTTTCCGCACACCATTTGTGAAGCTCGTCCAGATATTCGGGATAGAATTCTTTTTCGTCTGCAACGATTTGTGTGAGCATCGAAAGCTGCACCGCCATTTTGTAAACCATTTCCGAGAGATTATGCTCGGTGTTTTTAATTTCGCTCTTGATACTTGAGGCAAGTATCGGTGAAATAAAATTCAGATTTTTACCTTGTCTGAGGTAGCCAAGATAGAAATCTATTGCTTTCAAGACGAACGCATTGAGTGATCTCACGTGCGCATCGTCCATTTTTTCACGGATTTCCTGTTCCGTTTTACCGTCCATACGGATGGTTAAAGTGTATTTTTTGTCCATTTTCTTCTCCTTGCGTTAAGATAGCATGATTTTGAGTTTACGACTCCTGTGAAAATCCCCAAACGGTCGGCTCTGCCGTCCGATGTGGTGCCGTGCGTGATAGCGCACTTTAACCCGCTTCTTTTGATGACGTCCGTCATACCGCTACTTTGGGGTGTTTTCGGTCGTATTCAGCGATTTTCGCCATAATGGTTTGTCGCTGTATTTCCTCGTTCAGCCGTATCATCTGCTGCTCGTAATGATACTCCACCGCTTCCTGAATCGGGCGGATGGTATAGAGCAAATTACCGTTACGCTTTTCACCTTTTCGTGTTCTGACGGTAGTCGGCTCGGTTGTGATCAACCGTTTCTCGACCAAGCCGTCCACATACTTTTTGACGGTGTTGTTGCTCATCCCAACCGCTTCACCAATGGTTTTGTAACTTGGATGGCACTGAAAGGTTTCCCGATCTTCACGATACATAAGGTAGGTGTAGACCAGGATCTCACCACCGCTTAGTCCCAGCGAGAAGATTTCATTCGGCAGAGGAAAATAATTTTTCACTGCATCTCTCTTTGGGTAGCGGTTGTATTTCATGCACTGACCTCCGCAAGTATTTTTATTTTGTTATACCTGCGGCAGACAATAACGCTTTTGAGGATCGCTTCATACTCAATCGCCTGACCGAGCACTTGGAGAAATATCATCCTCGCAAAATATTCAAGGTTGTTTGTCTTACCGAGTTTGATGCAGAGCTGCACTGCGTTGTCCAAGTGTTCGGGGAGCATTTCTTCGAACACGATTCGGCGGATGTCTTGGTTATAATAAACCTCATCGCCGATCTCCGGCAGATACATATTCCACAGTCGAAGCAACGCACACTGCGCAGCATACTTTATTTCAGGTGACGGATATTCCTTTTCTCTGCCGGGTGCGAAGTAACATTCATCGATGGTATCTAAAATTTCATTGCCGTAATAAATTTTTTCTCTATTACTCATTTGTTACCTCCTGACTGTGCTTCGATCCACTGACGGAATTTTTCCTTCTCAACAAACTTACGATTGCCCACCTTGAAGGTTGGGAAATCTTTTTCTTGCATCAACTCATACGCAGAGGAGATGGCGATACCGAGAGCCTTTGCTATCGTATCCGCATTTAGAAACAGCGGCAGCTCTTCATAGTTTTTATACATAGGTGTTTTCATAATAATCTTTTCCTTTCTGTTGTTATTGCCGTTCTTTTAGAACTTACGGCGAGTTCTTTTTTCTCCGCTGCCGCCTTTATCCAATCAAGGCGGCTGTGTTGTTACAATCATAACCTCACTCCTTTCTTCCGTTTATTTTTACTGCTCACACAAAAAAGTGGGAGCAGTATTCATATTGCGTAGGGACACAAAAAGGCTCGCACATAAAAGCCACTTATCATAAGTGACTTACTATGTACGAGCCTTAATATTTAACAGCTCCCTGCAACAGTTTTCACTGTTGCGCTGTTCCGGGGGAATGTATTTCCCACGCAGAACGATGTATGTTATCTATTCAGTTGTACCAAGATTTTCCTTGGGACTGTAGTATAACATATTTTCGGTTGTCTGTCAATATTTCGCGCCCGTACTATGTATATCCCGATCTGAATCGGGGCATAATAACAGTTTGCCTGTTTTACAGAATTGTCATTCAGAGGCTGACCAAACCTATGCGCGTGCCGACTATCGTTAACCTATGATGGCCTTCCATCACGTATTAAGCAGGAACCCGTTAAGATTCCTTACCCAGACTCCGAGGTAAAGCCGACCGACACGCTCGCTCGTTTTACGAGGTCATCGCACATTCTCTTACCGCCGACTGCTCGCTCAGCACGCAAGTGCATCTTGGCGAAGCTGTTACATCGTCCTTCGTATCTGTCACCGACACGGGTATTTACTTGTAGGTTCCGGATGCCTTTCTGCATTGGCGTGTGCCCCTGCATCCGGTTCCATGGCGCAAAAAAATCGCCATTGGAAGCGAGCCTATAAATAGACTCCTCCAATGACGATTCTAACATCCTCAGTTTATTCCATTTTACAATACTACAATAATCATCATCCTCATATTGAGGATGTGTTAATTATATCATCGAACAAAAGTTCTGTCAAGTTTTTATTCGCAGCAATTGTTTTTCACGCTTTCTTTGTCTATAGTAACGCAATTTTTGAAAAGAGGTTTTGCATACATTTTAGGTACAAACCTAACCTTGTAAAAAGAGGTTATTATTACATTTTGGTACAAACCACTTTCAGCTTTTTAACACCTCGAAAACCCAGTGTTTATGCGGTCTGAGGTTTGTGCAGCATTTTGGTACAAGCCACCTGATTTTTTATAAAAAATTAAAGCAAAAAATCTCCTGTTACACTGCACAGGAAACGATAAAAATATCGCTGATTTGGCTTTGCTTTTTGGAGTAAAAACAGCTATATGATAGGATATCCTGTGCAGATTGCCGAGGGATGCCGTACAATCGAATGGAAATCCTTTTATCGATGCCCACCCTTATCCGCACCAAACAAATCGCTACAAAGGCAAATACATATGAAAACCTCAAAAATACATATGAAATGGTCTCAAATACATATGAATTGGCCGTAAATATATATGAAATGGTTTGTATCATTTCATATGTATAAGCAAAATCTCCGAGCCGGTGATTTCTCACTTGCTCGGAAACTTTGTATTATCCGCCGTAATTTTTCTCGCTCATACATACGCAGACGTACCATTTACCGTTTGCTTTGGTTACGCCTGCGGCTATGTACGGATATTTGGAACTACCAACATACGACCAATGTCCCTTGCTGTGATGGAAGCCGTCTGCCATTCGGTCGGACATACTTTCCGCCGTTCCGAACCAATCTCCCATACCGATAGCTTCTCGGCTGTATCCTCTGTAATAGCTATCCTCGGCGGTGCCACCGTAGAGAGTCATATCTATAAATTCACCGTATTGCAGAGCATTACAAGCATTTTGATGACCGGAGTGAGAGAAGTTGGTGGTCAGCTCACTCGCTCTGAAACGCGCCACCTCTGTCAGTCCGGGGAGCATCGTAGCTGCCGTATCGCCTTGTGCTATGCGATAGGCATTTATTTTCTCAATTACAAGCCTTTCTATATCCGCAGGATCGACCTCTGGCCACTGTATGCCAACATATATTTCTTCTTGGGGTTCTTCGGTTTTCGGCGGTTCTTCCTCTTTTGTCGTTTCCGCCGCTGATGACTCAGTTGGCTTTGCTGTTTTAGGTTCTTTCTTTGGTTGTGCCGTTGTTGGCTCTGTGGCGGTCACAGTCGGCTCGGTTGCCTGTGCTTCGCTCTCGGTCGGGATAGGCTCTTTTTCTTTCTCTGTCGGCTCTACCGCCGTTACAGGCGGTGGCGTTTCGGTGGGGGTTTCTGTTATTACCGTTTCCGATACCGTTGTCGGCGGTATCTCGGTAGGCGGCGGTGCGGTGTTCCCACCGCATCCCACCATACTCACGAGTACCCCACAGCAGAGAAGAAGCAATATTATCTTTTTCATATATCTTCCACCGTTTCTAACCCTTCCATTGCTTCGACCATTATTCGCACTGCAAGGATGAAGCCGTCCCTGAATGTATCTCGCTCGGTCAACCCCGCAAGTTCGCTTTGGCAGTCCTTGAATTTTTCGAAGGTTTCTTTTTGCTGCTCAGTGAGCGCAGTCGTTAGACTTTCTTCGTTTTTGCATATGAGCTTTACGAGTTGATCGACTCTCGAACTACGCTTTATGTACCTTTCGTGCGGACTGATGTTGCCATAATATAAATCTTCAAGTGTTGTCATGTGCGTTGCACCTCCTTTTTGCAACACAAATACATATCACAACACTTTCCACAAGTCCAGCGTTTTTTTTGATATAAAAATGCACCCTGCGGATTTATTTCCACAGGGTGCAAATTTATGGTTGCTTATTTGTTAGCTGCAGATCTTCTTTTTCTCTCAACAACGGTCAGTGTGATAACTGCACCACCGCTGATGAAGAGAAGTGCGATCCAGAGGAACATATGGCTGTTATCTCCGGTTGCAGGAGAATTTGCCTTTGCATGGACGTTGAAAGTACCATCGGTACTACCGTCAGTGTAGACCACGGTAATGGTGTGTTCGCCAACTGCGAGGGTATCCAAATAGGACGCCTTCAGCGTGATAATGGTGCTGCCGGCCTTAACCTCATAGTTAGCCTTGTCAACATCCTTACCATCAACCTTGATGCCAACGAACTTGCCAAACAATCCGTTGACCACGAAGGTGATGTTGTGGTCGCTGTCCTCTGTCCAGGAGCTGCCGTCGCCCTCTACGATGTCGTAAGCCACAAGAGCTGCCGCCAGCTTATCCAGAGCTGCCTTGGTAGCTTCATCCACAAGGGACTTCTCGTAGTCGGACAAAGCGTTGTAGGCGGTCTGTGCATCGGTAATCGCCTTGATCGCTTCTTCGTCATCAGGCTTCACGGTATCGACCGCAGGCAGCTTGGAGATGACTTCCTCAACTGCTTCTACATTGCCGATCACTTCGAGTGCATCATCGATACGCTTGATTTCTTCCTCGATAGCTTTCTTTTCGTCCTCGGTGTAGTTACCGCCGTTGTCCTCAAGAGCCTTTTCGAGATCTGCCTTTGCACCTTCCAGATCGGTCTTGTTTTCCGGGGTTACGTTTTCCGGTGTGACATTCTCGACCTTTTCGGTATTCTCGGTGTCGGTTGCTTCGGCTGCATCGGTGATTTCCTTGATCAGCTTTTCAACCTGTTCCTTAACTTCCTCCAACGCCTTCTTACCGTTGTCGGTGGTCGTTTCATCAGCAAGGATGGTGTTGATCTCAGAAAGCTTTTCTTCCAGTTCTGCCTTGTCCTCGCTCGTTACGGTTGCAGGATCGTAATCCTTCAGCTCCTCGGTGTAGCCTGCTGCCGCATCTACTGCGTTATCAGTCAGAATAGTCAGCTTGGCAGGTACATACTTAATGGAATAGTTGCCGCCTGCATCTGCACCGGAAGCAGTAATGTCATACTCACCAATAAGTGCAATGTTCGCATTGCAGGTAAGAGTAGGCTCTGTTACGAGCGTATCAACGCCCACCAGACCTTCTACCTTGTAGGTGTAGGTCGGAAGTGTCGTGTTGACAACGGTGTTCTTTGCATCAATGGTAATCGTGATCTCACGCTTGGTAATCTCGTATTCACCGTTTGCAAAGGTGACATCGTAATTGCCGTCAAGAGCAGTACCGGTGATCGCATACTTGCCAACGTTGCTTGTGCCTGTTGCAGTAGTGGCAAGGCTGTAAACATTGGTATCGCCGTTCACAATACCGTTATCGGTTGCTTTCAGCTCAGCGAGAGTATCGCCGTAAACGCTTGTTGCATTCTGAATGGTAACGGTGATCGGCTTGGAATTTACAGTCAGCTTGCCGTCAACATAGCTGATGGTATAGTTACCGGAAGTGTATCCGCTTGCCTTAATGGCGTATTCGCCCTTATCAGAGAACTGAGTGTAACCACAGTCAAAGGCAAGTGCGCCGCCAAGATCGTCCTTATCGTCACCACTTACGAAGCCCTCATACTTCACAGTATAGTTCGAAACAGCATCACCGTAGGTGGCCGTTTTGTCCTCTGCCGTTATCGTTAGCGGTGCCTTGTGAATGGTGAACGTTCCGTTCTTGAAGGTGATCTCGTAGTTCGGGTTTGCACCTTCTGCCTGACTTGCGGTGATGTTATAGGTGTTTGCGTTTTCACCGCTTGCACGGGATACGGTAATATCCAAAGCATCTTGTCCGACCAATTCCGTATGGGTATAGGTCAGTGCAGGATCGCTTTCACCGTAGGTCTTGCTTGCATCATTTGCAGTCACAGTAACGGCTTTCTTTGCGATGGTGAAATCAACCGATGTTTCAAGGCCCTTGTAGTCTTCCGTTCCCTGTACGATAAAGGTGGCTTTATAATTGCCCGCTTCGGTCGGTGCAGTTGTACTGTTATAAGCTGCTCCGGCGTTCGTCGTGCCGGAATATTCCACGGAAACATCACCGAATTTTGCTGTGCCTACAGGCGTATTTGCAGCTTCACCGTAAGTCCAGCCGCTGATAGACGGGTCGACCGTCCATTCGTTTTCCGCACGAGTGATCTTAAACTGCAAAGTAACCTGTGCATTATCTGTGGTGCTCCACTTGTAGTTTGCACTATCCTTCAGCTCCAGAACAACGTCGTAACAACCGTTCAGCTTTACTCCCGTACCGCCGTCATTTTTAACGACTGTGTAGAGTTCTGTATCTGTGATGTCTGCCGTCTGTTCAGAACCGGTGTAAGGCTTGGTTGCGATAGTAGGCTCGATGACGGTGGCTTTCTCGATCACAAAGTTAGCATACAGAGTAAAGGCATCCTTTGTACGGAAGTTGCCAAGGCCGACCACCACCGCGTAATAATTGTCACCTACATTCACACATTCCACGCTGGTCGTATGATCACTGAACCATTTTTCAACCTTGCCGTTCGCGACCTTCATTGGTATGGAATAGAATACCCGATAATCAACGCCCTCTGTCAGCATCACACCGTTAAAGGTGACTGTTACAGCAGGCTTATGCTCCGTGCCGTCGTAAACAAAGGTGTTCTGATCCAGCTTAACCACTGTATTGGTCTCATCCAGTTCCATTGGGGCAATACTGAATGTCGCCGTTTTTGTGCCGCTGTAGTTGCCCTTGCCGGTTACGGTAACGGTTGCAGTACCTGCATTCACATTTTCAGCATAGGAAACGGTATAGTCCCTATCTTTTACCAAGGTTTCGCCGTTCAGAACGACCATAGGATCGGGTGTTTTGGCATTGCCGTCATAGGTAAAGGTACCACTTACATTTACGGCTGCACCGTCGATGCTTGTCGGCTTTACCTTAACGATGAAGGTCGTTGTCAGATCGGTCACACCGGAATTTTCAACGCCCATCGGGTTGTAAGAAACGGTAAAGGTGTAGTCACCGGCGTTCAGAGTGTCCAAATAAGAAGCCGTCAGAACGATTTTACCGGATTCATAATCCACGGTGTAATCACTTTTTGCTGCAAGGACTTTTTCGCTGCAAACAATGGACTTTACGGTGTTTCCGTTGAACTCCACAGCAATGTCCTTATTGCTGTTTTCCTTGTAGGTGTAGGTTACCTCGGTATCAACTGCTTTGCTGTCCTCATAGACCACGATACCGTCGGAGTTGATGACGGTTACGTTGCCACCTTCATCGGTAATGCGAACATAGACCGCAACCTTGTTCTGCGGCTTGATTGAGAAGCTATACTTGCCGTTATCAGCGTTCAGTGTTGTCCAGCCATCAACAGGAATGTTGTTTTCCTCCAATACTGTGTCGGAAAGTAGATATTCCACCTTTGTAACACCGCTTCCGGTTCCGTCAGCGGTAACGGTTACATCCACATAGTCCTTGCAGAAGATACCAAAGGTAATGGTATTCCAGAACTTGTTCCAGCCGTTTTCCTTAATCAGAATCGTTCCGGTAGGTGCGGTTCCGTCCGTAATCGTAAGCTCTGCACCCGTGAAGGAAATAGTATAGTTATCACCTGCGGTCAGAGTGCCCAGAGTGATGGCATACGATCCCGCATTTTCGCCTTCTTCACGAGTCAGTGCACCGGTCAGCACATCATCACCAAGCAGACCTTCTGACGTGTATGTCAGTGTGGGATCGGCATCGCCGTAGGGCTTGCTCTTTGCGTCAGCCGTTACAGTTACCGTTGCTTTTTCGATGGTAACGGCCACGGAATCCTTTGCGCTGTCTTTATGGTTTGCATCGCCCTGAACGTAGTACCAAACCTTGTAATCGCCTGCATTTGTGCCTTGGGGGATACTTGTGGTATACTCGCCATCCTCGGTCAAGCTGTAAACCATCGTTCCGCCGACTGCCTCACCTGCGCTGATGAGATACTGCGCTTCGCCGGTATAGGTCAGCGTATTGGGGGTAGGAGCTGTGATGCCCACGTCTGCCTTTGCGATGGTGTATTCCCCGCTGACGGTCTTGCCGCCCCAGGTCATAACCACTTCGTAGGTTTTCGCTCCGGGGACAAAGTCCTTGAGAAGCGCACCGTCCAGCGTGATCTCGGGATAATCGCCCTGATAGGTCTTATCGCTGCTGTCATAGTGGGGCACTTCCAGAGCGCCGCCGTAAACCGCGCCGGTGGGGATCACCAGCGTAAAGGTCACGGTCTGCGTGTCACAGGTGGCGCACTTGTATGTGATGGTCATTCCGTCGGCGGAATAGCTGGTTGAATGGTCAGCCAACTCACCGTAGCTTGCGCCGCAATGCTGGCACTCAGCCTGTTCGGTGCAGGTGGCGGTGCCGCCGGTGTGATCCTCGATGACGGTATTAACGCACACAGAACACTCGAAGCTGTGTGTGCCATCGCCGTTGTTGGTGGCGGTGGTGTGGGTGCTGTCTTTGTGGTCACAGGGCACGCCGCAGACGGTGCAGGCGCCGCCCACCCAGTTATGCACCTTGTTCAGTACACTCTCGTCAAAGGTGTACAGGCTGCCGTCCCAAGTGCAGGGCACATTCACGGTGGTCAACGCGCTGCAGTTCGAAAACGCGTTATATGCAATACTGGTCACGCTGGCGGGGATGGTAACGGTGGTCAGTGCTGTACAGCCAGAGAATGCCCACATATCAATGGTCGTCACACCCGCAGGGATGGTCACCGCGGTCAATGCGGTGCAGTCATAGAATGTGTTGGCTTCAATGGTTGTCACACCCGCGGGGATGGTGATGGTGGTCAGCGCCTCGCAGCTGCCGAACGCCGAACTTCCAATCTTCTGCACACCGTCGGGGATGGTGATAGTAGCAAGATTCTTGCAGCCGTAGAATGCTTCTTTGCAAATCTCGGTCACGGTGGAGGGGATGGTGTAAGTCTCTACTTCTATGTTCGGACGGCAGTAAATCAAGGTGGTTTTATCCTTGTCAAACAGCACGCCGTGTTCATCAGAGGAATAGTTGAGGTTATCCTCAGCCACGGTGATCTTTGCCGGGCTATACCCAAAAGCACCCTCATCTATGGTGGTCACGGACGCAGGAACCGTCACCGATGTGAGATTTTTGCATTCGCTAAACGCCCTATAACCGATGGTTGTAAGTCCCTCGGGCAGGGTGACGCTCTCCAACGCGCACCCAAGGAATGCCCAGCCTTCGATGGTTTTTAAGTTAGCCGGGAAGTTCACTGTTTTCAGCGCCGTGCATCCATAGAATGCTTGCTGCGATATGGTCGTAAGGCTGTCGGGCAGCATTGCAGTGGTGAGTTTCTGGAAACGCCAAAATGCAGCCTCACCAATAGAGGTGATGCCGTCGTTCACCACGATTGTGGTGATCTGGTCTACATATTCTTCCCAGGGACGGTTATTGTAATTATCGAACTGGTCCGCCATAGCACCGGTACCGCTGATGGTCAGCGTTCCGTTCGCGTAAGTCCAAATAACATTCTGCTCATTGCCTTCCTCACCACAGTAGCCGCCGATCACGCCGCAGCCGGTGCAAGCACCGTCGGTGAAGGTGTGGCTTTCGGTGAAGGGATTTCCGCAGGAAGAACAGGTATAGCTGTGTGTGCCGTCGGCATTGACGGTGTAGCCAGCTGCATCGGGGCTGTGACCGCCCACTTCGCCGTAGCTTGCGCCGCAATGCTGGCACTCAGCCTGTTCGATGCAGGTGGCGGTGCCGCCACTATGTGCTTCATTATACACTTCCACATAACCGCACTCGTTGCAGGTCTTCTTATGGGTACCGTCGCCGTTGTCGGTGTAGGTGTAGGTTGCACTATCACTATGCGCTTTCGTGTCCTTGGGGATGGGATAATGGACGTCCTGCATCCAGTGATCACCCAGCTGGGTGGCAATCGTGTTGTTCCTGAGTTCTTCCCCGGTTACACTTGTGATCTCTACGTTATCACTCCCGGGTTTCAGATTCGAATCGCTGTGTACAGCCTCAAGACCGTCATCACCGAGGTAATAGCAATTCTTGATTGCGTTAACACTCCGAAGCGTACCAAATGCGCCAAGAAACGCCTGATCGGTCAGATTCTCACCGCGCTCAAACCTACCTGCAAACAGGCAGTTTTCAAGGACAGTCCCGGCCCCCGTGTTGGAAAAGCTGAGGAAACCGCCCATATAAATGGTTGGGTAGTTATTATAGCTGTTCTTTACGTAATCCGTCTTGATCGTTCCGTATGCCGCGCAGTTGCGGATTGTGACACTGGAATTAGTATAAATATGTCCGATAAAGCCGCCTGCGCCGTCGTAAACACGGTAAATACCTGCGTCAAAGGTGCCGTACCAAGAGCAGTTTTCAATGAGGCTTTCATGGTTTGCGTAGCCCACAAAGCCGCCGATCATGCCGATGCCGTGGGCCTTCGCGGTAACATTCACGAAGGAGGTGATATTCTGAATGATCGCGCCGTTGCGTTCAAGTCCGTGATCGGTGCTGTTCACACCGCAAATCGAGCCGATGACACCGCCAACGTAGTTCACCTCGGTGTTCACGACCACATTGCCGTAGATTCTGAAGTTCTTGACCGTACCGGTTCTGACCTCACCGAAGAAGCCAACGCCGTTTTCGGAACCTTCCACGTACAGACCCTTGATGGTGTAGTTCTGTCCGTCAAATACACCACGGAAATTGTTGTTCTCCTCGCCAGTCACGCCGATGGGTGTCCAGGGCTTGTTTTCAAGGTCGATATTCGCTGTCAGAACGCCCTTGATCTCTCTGTTGCCCTTTACATTGACCTGCTGTGCAAACCAGAAGAGCTTGCCTGCGTTGTCAATCTCATAGTAGCCCGCTGCGTTTAAGATCGCAGGCTCATAGCAGCCGTTGGGACAGAAGCCGTTTTCACATTCCACGGAGGAATCGTGGTTGGTGGTGTCCACTGCGCCATAGCTTACGCCGCAGGTGTCGCAGACTGCCAGAGTGATGCAGGTCGCCGTGCCGCCGGTGTGGGTGCAGTCTTCACCGCAGGCGGTGCACTTGCCGTTTACGTAGCTATGCTTAAATGTGATGGACTTGAAGGTGTAGCTCAGGTCATTTCTTACCTGCCAGGTTGCTGTGCCGTCTTCATTGAAGGTCACGGCATCTTTCTTATCGCAGCACAGCACCAGATCAACCTTACCGGAATAGTTCTGCGATGCTATGTTGAAATGATTACTGCCATTGAAGGTGATGTTGCCCTCAGCGGTCAGCTCCAGCGGGAAGGGCGTAGGATTATTTTCGGGCGTAAATTTTGCTCCAACCAGCAATCCGCCCTTCTCAATAGTCGTCACCTTCGGGAATTTGGCAGAGGACAAGGTCCAGGTACCGCTGAACATATCAGTGGGGATCGTCGTCAATTCGGGAAATTCTACGGATGTAAGTGCTGTATAGCCAAATGCCTGCGCTCCAATTGTCTGCGCCTTGGGAGCTGAGACAGAAACCAGATTTTCACAAAAATAAAACGCCTGAGCACCAATTTCTGTCACATCGGGGAGATTGATAGATGCCAATTGGGTAACGAGTTCCTGATCTACAATTTTTCCGGCTTCATCATATATGTCGCCTGGGCCAAAAGCAACACCGTCCCAGTTGGTAGTACCGGGAATCGTGGTCACACCCTTGAGGGTGAGGTGGATGCTGCCGTCAGCAACGCCCTCGGTGTCGCAGATGGCGCGGCGGATGGCGGTGATCATCCCGGCTTCTGCATCGGCAGGGAGCTCCACCGTAAAGGTTCTGCTGCCGGTTTCCAGAATTGCGGTTACTGCCTGATTCAGCGTGTCTGCATCAGATGCGGACAGCGTGGTGATGCCATCGGTGACGGTTGCCACATCTCCCTCTGCCGCAAATACACTCAAAGCCGATGCAGGCAGCATAGATACTACCATCATAATACTGAGCACAAGGCTAAGTATACGATTCATAAATTGTGTTTTCGTTTTCATATCGTTTCCTCCGTATAGGGGTTATAGGAATCGGCTTTCGCCGTATATTTCAATCATTATGTTACTGTGCGATTTGTTTTCGTTTCAGCAGGTCAAACAGTGCCTGCTCGGTGGTTTGATCTACGTACTCCCGGAACTTCATCAAGGTATCAAGGCCAAGCTTTTGATAATTCATCGAAAGCACTTTCTTGATTTTTTCGTCCCGAATTTCCTTGGGTACATTATAGATGGATAGTATCGTTCGGAGCGCTCCTGCTACTCGAACGTCTAACGGTGCAGAGTCGGAAGTGGTGAAAAACACAGCATACTCAATACCTGAAACCAAGGTTTCCGCTTCCGAGAAATACTCATCTGACCAGTCGGGACAGTATTCCTGAAACACCTCTTTGGCTCGATCTGTATCGTTCTTTCGAATATGCTCCATACACATCTCACTCCGATAGGAGGAAAGAAAGAAATCCTTTGCCACCTCGTCCTGTTCACAAGCAGAAGCGATGGTCAGCAGCTCCAGGCAGATTGCCATAATGGAACTGTATCCGTCCTTGGCTTCATCCTCCATCATCTTCCACTGATACTTGCAGAGCATTTCAACCAGCTCAGCCAGCATGTGCTCTTTCGTCGGAAAATGAAAGGTCATATTACCGGGACTCATATTTAATTTCTTGCACATAGAGTTTACTGTCGTTTTGGTATAACCGTCATTCAAAAAACAGTTCGCCGCAACCCGAACAATCTCACTGCGAGTAAGTTCTTTTCTATCTACTCGTATCACGCTTATATTACCTCCTGTCGTCTTTTGCACGCCAGAAGTTCATTATTCTAAAAATCATCATCATTATTATAGTACATATACTACGAAATTGCAATAGGTTTATGGTCAGTTTCTGCGTTGTTACGAAAGAACTTACAAAAAAATCCGCAGCAGAGTGGTTTTCTCTACTGCGGAAGGGTGTGAACCTTTGGTTAGAATAATTGGTGCTTTTCAATGTGCCGCTTTTTGACTCGACACCAACTCATATATCTCGGAGAAGTCGATCGTGATGTTCTCAATTTGAATGCTGTGCCAATAGGGATCTACCTTTATAACCGGTCCGGTCAATGCAGGTATCTCTGCTCATAGTCTCCATAGTAAAAATAAAAACTTCTTTATTTTTTATGAAATCTATCCTTTCATAAAATCAAAACTTCTTCTTATAAATCCCGATTATTACAAGAGGTTTCGCTGAAAAAGTTTGGATTTCCTTTTGTAACTTTCGGGTTCGTATTTAATTAGTATAATCTATTATACCACAGAATTGTGACTTTTTCTACCGTATTTAAAGCAATAGAGAAGGTGGTGTCAATTAAAACCGACACCACCTTAAATTTTATTCTTCCTCCACCCGTGTGAGCGTGTAGGTGCCGCCGACGGTGCCTTCGCCGCCGATCAGCGTGAGTTTATCTTCCTCCACGCTAAAGGTGTACGTACCATCACGGACAGACTCGTTTTCATAGTCGATTGAAATTTGGTCGTCCTTGATTGTGTAGGTAAAAACATAGGTCACGTTAGGCAGGAGCAACGCTCCGGTTCCTTCACCGCTGAACTCATAGGCGGTTGTGCCGTCCAAGTCCCATTTGCCTTTGAGAACATCGGTGCCGCCCGAACATCCTTTTACAATCAAGACAATAATCAATATCAGAACGGCAAGCGCAACAGCTCCCACGGCTCCACGGCGGAGCATTAACTGTTGCTGCCGTTTTTTTCTGCGTTTTACTCGTTCTTCTTCGCTCAAAAAGCGACCGCCCTTGACAGGTCTGCGGCTCGGCTCAAAGAGTGAAAATCTATTATTTTGCTCGTTCATTGAATAACTCCAAACTCACCCAAGCATAAAGGGCGATGGCGGGATGCCCCGTCACCGCCCTTTCACTTTAAGGTGTGGTTTTATTTTCTGGCAGTTCTTCTCTTGCCATAGACGGTAGTAGCAACAACGCCGAAGCCGCTGACGAACAGCAGAGCAACCCAAAGCCACATCATGCTGTTATCGCCGGTCTGCGGAGATTGCACATCATCCGAAGGCTTGTTGGTATCTTCGGGCTTGGTAGTGGTTGTACCAACGTTGTATTCGCAGGTGTCACACTTGCCATCGTTGTTAGCATCTGCGTGAGCAGCCTTGCTGTTCTCAATGATAACGCCGCAACCTGCTACTGTACATTCTTTCCAATGGTTATCCTTATCGGACTTCCAACCGGACTCGGTGTGACCGAGCTTTTCGAGATTGCCCCAAGCCGCAAGATCGGTAATTTCCTTTGCGCCGAGTGCATCTTCATAGAACTTGCCGCAGCCTTCGCACTTGTAGTATGCTTCCTTACCGCCCTCAGTGCAGGAAGGTTCATCCTTTGCAACAGGCTTAATGTCGCAGGTATGTCCTGCAGGGATGGTCTCCCAAACTGCGGTAACGGTTGTGTCAGCAGTAACGGTGATCTTATCGCCAACTGCCTTTTCGTTGCCGCCCACGCTCCAAGCCTTGAACTGCTTACCATCGGGAGCAGTAAAGCCATTAGCAGGGAGGGTATATTCGCCGGAAATACCGGTTACATCTGCCATAGAACCTGTACCGCCGTTAGCCACAAAGGATACGGTGTAGGTGGTAGGTACAACCTGCTGTTGTTCCCAAGTAGCAACGAGCGTAATGTCGCCGTTTACTGCGGTATTGAAATCGTAAGCAGAACCGTTCAAAGTCCAGTCCTTGAACGGGTTTCCGTCAATTGGAGTTGCAATACCACCGCTGTTCATCATGTTATTGGCAAACTTATCAATAGGTGCAACCCTCCTGATGAACATATCCTCTTTTGCTGTCTCCGCATTGATGCTGATACCGCCGCCTGCAAAATAGATCAGCACTTTGTTTTCAGACCCTTTTCGGAAAAACGCTTTATACTGACTGCCGTCCGAACACAGCATATCATTACTTGTGATCTTATACCATCTCCCCATTTTCGGATTTTTCTTCAATTTGGGATATTGCAGCACGAATAGATACACACATAAAAGGATAACAATCATCACAGCAAGAATGATACCGATTATTTTCAATGCTTTCATCATGAGCCACTACCTCCGACAAGCATATCATAGGTCACGCCGTACTTTTTGGCAATATCCTTGGCGTATGACGATCCTTCCGGTTTTGCAAGTGCCACCTTGAAAGAACGCTTGCCCTCCTCCGTTTGCATGACCAGTGAAGCTGCTCCTGTGCCACCAATTTCACGAGTAAGCTCCTCAGCATCATATCCCAGTTTGTGCATATGGGTATTGTAGATCGTTCTCACGCCCTTTGTAAGAAGTGCTTTCACGGAGTCTTTTGCGATGTAGTAGCCTTCTTCAAATGATGTAGTTGAGAAAGTTTCGTTCAGCAGTATCAGGCTCCTGCTTGTTGATTGAGAGAACATTTCCTTGAAACGGACGCACTCCTCGCCCAGCCTTCCTAAGTCCATTGTCTTGTCCTCGTCCGCTGGAAAATGGGTATAGATGCAGTCGCAGGGAACATAGCGGAAACTTTCTGCGGGAACGAAAAGCCCTCCCTGCGCCAGAATAAAAAGCTGACCGACAGCCTGTGTGATTGTGGTCTTGCCGCCACGGTTAGCTCCTGTGAGGATATAGACAGTGTGCTTCTGATCGAAGCAAAGGTCGTTAGAGACAATCTCGCTGACATTTTTTATGTTCATAGCAAGTTTCAGATTGTAAAAGCCCTTTGCCAACATAGAAGTCTCGTCCTCAGCAACAGGCTGTGCCTCGCTGAATATGCAGCCCTTTTCTGTCAGACTGCCGATCAATTCCGCACATCTGATGTAGTATATGAACTCCGGAACCAGTCCTGAAATATTCACGATTGCCACATTTGCGTATTTGGTAAGCGTATCCCTCAGCTTCTTCACGAGGGAACTGAGCATTTTATTTACCACAGTATCCAGATAGAAAGTGGAGTTTGCCGTTGCACCGTCAGCCATAGCATTGACGATCGTGGACTTGGCTCTGGCATCGGTGGCGAATGAAGATTGTACCGCAAGCAAGCCTGCCTCGTTCTTCATATAATCAATGATACCTCGCTTTTCCTCTCTGTCGATAAGCTGATAGTGCATATCACCGTCCCAGTCTGCGGTGTCCTGTATCCTGTCCTTATTTGCGATAGCGTCCGCAAAATTGCTGACGATACCCGATTTCTTAAAAGGCTTTTTGTTGACGGAGACCAGCCCGATGCTCACAGCTTCAAAACGCTCGTTGACATTGATGCCGAGGGTAACGCTCTGCACATCAGATGCTTTCATTTTCAGCGCAGCTATGTCCTTTTTCATCTCGGCAAAGCAAGCATCCTCGTAAAGCTCGGTAATGTAGTCCCTCAGTGAGATCAGTCCCTCGGACTGAATCCTCTCATCGGAAAGGCAATCACGCATCGTCTCTACGGTCTTGATGTAGCTGTCCAGCTCGTCAAGGCGGTGAAAGAGATGCCACAGCCCAAGCTCCTCATCTGAGGTTTTGTGCATTGTGGAAAAGTCCCGCATGAACTGTATCTTGTCAAACAGCTCCAGCATGGTCTTTCTCAGCTCAGGCAATCGGAATATATCACCGAAGATATGCTGACGGTATGCGGCAACTTTGGGATTGTCTGATATTTGTGAAAGCACATTAGCAACCAAACGGCGTTCTTTGCCATCACTTGATATTTCCTGAAAGAATGTGTCAAGACCGAGATCATGCATTACATGATCCGGTATCCTGCGGTACTCTATATCCATTCCAAAGGGTCGCAACAGGCTGAATCCAGTTTTCTGATTCATGCTATCACCTCTTACAGTTTCTTCAAGGGAATACAGATATAGCTCTCAGTATCAGCAGGATCTTCCGCAGGCGGCAGATAGAATTCCAACGAATAATTGCCTGCTAAAGCATAGCCCTGCAACGAGGGCAGCCATTCCGACCATATCTGTGTATTGACCTTCTGCATAGCTTCGGGCATAGCGCCCTTGCACTTGAACAACGCCCATAGTCCTCCGGGAATCTGATATGTTTCACAGCCTGACGGAATATCCTCCCACGGCAGATACAGGTCAGCGATCCAGTAGTCAAAGGTTTTTCCGTCCATGTCCGAGCAGACACCGAACATTCCTTTCAAGCCTTTCATGTCTGCCATCCAGTCATTCCAGAATTTTGGAACTTCCTTGTAGCTCGTTTCGGCACTGAACCTCTTTTTAATGCCCACGACCGTAAACGGTGCCTTTTCCACAATTTTATAATCCAGCATACTTCCGCCCTCCAATGTGATTTTGATATGTAACGGAGCGAATGACCGCAGATTTGCACCTGCCTCTCTCGCCTGAGAAGGAGAGATGCCGTGAAAGCGCTGAAATGCTTTTGCAAAGCTGTCAGGTGAATCATAGCCGTACTTCATGGCGATGTCAATCACCTTACAATCAGAATAAGCAAGTTCCTGTGCGGCTACTGTCATACGGCGTGCACGGATGTATTCTCCGACAGTCATACCGCATAGAGCGCCAAAAATCCTCTGATAATAGAAGGAAGATAATGCAGCTTTTTTAGCTATCTCCTCAATATCAAGCTCGTTTGGCAGATTTTGCTCAATAAAATCAATGGAAGCCTGAAATCCTTCGATCCAGCCTTTCAAAACGGTCACCTCATTCCATTCAAATTTATTATATCACATTAAGGCATTCTTGTCCCGACTTTTTCTGCACGCTTTGTCAGGCTCATAGCGAATCAAGCCACAAAAGCTATGTCTCGTTAGTTTCGCCAAGTAAATTGCGTGTCTTTCTATATAAAACATTATACTAAAATCCGTTCCAAAAGTCAATCGGTAGCTGCACTGAGACCGTGATTCGGTGACTGAATATTCAGAGTGATCATATTCCTTAACAGCTGTGCAATATGAAAAAAGATGACAGCTTCAAAATATAATTGAGGCTGTTATCTCTATTACATAGCAAAATCGACTGTTTATCGCATTTTTTGATTGTTCGTAAGGTGTTTGGGTAGGTTCTTTTATGGAAATTGCCCGTTATTCAAAAACTCCCGAGCTTTTATCGGGGGTTGGCAGAGCGGTCAATAATTTTGTCGCCGTGCTGATCTCGGCAGGCTCTCTTGCCCTTTTGAATTCGGACAATGACATTGCAATAATCACCATCGAACTGATTTTATTTGTATTGGCAAGCATCGCCGCATTTTTCTATACCAATAAGAGAAAAACGTTTTTTGATGAACTTTCCTCAACAGGCGGCGACAAACTGAGCGACAAAGAGATATTGAAAAAGCTGTCGGAAAAATTTTCGCTCACTCCGAGAGAAGCCGAAGTGTTCGGGCTGTTGGTAAATACCGAGGACGGATTACAGACTATAGCAGACAATATGTACATATCAAGGCGAACTCTTGAGCGGTATGTATCCGCCATATACGGAAAAACGGGAACTAAATCCCGTATCGGTCTTGTTTCTCTTTACAACAACATATAAAATATCCGAATGCTCGTACCTTCCGCTCAGGCGGGAGGTATTTTTGTGTTATATCGTAAAAACCGCATTGTTATGCCGATTTTTATAAAATGGCGGAAGTCCGCCAACCTGTTTTTTGCAGATTGGCGGACTTCCCTTATATACAGCGGAGCGTTATTCAGATATAATTACAATAACAACAAACGGTGTATGAAAAGACACGATGACAGCTTGCAATAGGATATATTCAGAAAGGGGAGCGGATTATGAATATGCGGCATTGTGCTTTGCAGGACAGAAAAACAACAAAACGAACACTTCAGTATAATCGGCAGTATGTGATACTCGCAATTTACGAAGTGCTGGACAAAAACGGCGCCGAATATAAAAAAGAGGACGCATCGACCATATTGTCGGAAATATCGGTGTACGGAAACTCAAGTCTTTTTTCCGTTTCGGTGAGCAGGCAGGAGGAAGGTACCGAATTATCCGTAACAATGGTCAGACAGTGCGAGGGATTGTCGGAATCCGGAGTGCAACGAGCTATAACGGCCGTAGCCGACAGCATATCACAATATCTTGAAAACGAGCTTGTTTTAAGTAAAATCAAATCATAAAGAATACAAGTGGAGGAATTGCCTATGAAAAGAATAGGAGAATATTTCGCAGGAGCATATAAAAATGCTTTTGCAAGGTGGATTTTCGGAATAACCGCATCGCTTGTCATTTTACCCGATCTGATAAAGACCGTTTTGCTTTGCATAAAGAAAGAATCGTTAGCGGCGGGTACGGTGTTTATTGCAGATGTGTTATGTGTTGTATGCGCCTTCGTTTTCGCATTTTTCGCAATTTGCTCAATCGGTAAAACGGCAAAGGAGGCTGTCGCAATATGGCTTAAGGGCTGTATTTCCTGTATAGCGGCGCTGTATGGTGGAAAACTCCTGACGGTGCTTTTTGTCAAGTGCTTCGGGACGGTCGGTGAATTTATAGGGATAGCCCTCAGCGGAATACTGCTCGGATTTTCGTTTTATCTGCTAAGCTGTGCTGTTAACGGCGGAATTAAAGGAAAAGTCGGCAGAAAGCTCTTTTCGATAGCGGTATGCATATTGCTTGCAATCGTTTTTGCGTATCTTTTGCCGTATGTTTTCGGGCTGGGCGTTGAATCGGCTTTTGCACAAAAACGGGTGTGGTGTATAAAGCTCATAGCCGAACTTATCTATGCGGTGTTCTGCTGGGCGCTGATTGTTCCCGTACTTAAATTTGTGTGTCTTGGGCATCTGTCAAAGGCAGGAACGGATGAACAAATCACATCGCCACAAACGAAAAAATCAAGCTTTAGCTATATACCTACTGCTGTAGGTGCGGCAATACTTACAATCTGCGCCGTGATGACTTTTCCCGCTACGATTTCGTCTTCCGACAGGCTGAAGGCTGAATACTACAGCCGTACAAATACGGCGTGCTATAACCTGCTCGGAGGAAATATCATAACGGCGGTCAACGACTACAGGGAGATTCAGCGTGAACTTGAGATATGGAAAAAAATAGCTGATAGTAGTTGGAATGATATTTCCGAGAGCGAGATAGCGACAAATCAGATGCTGGCTTATCTTGATACCTATGCAAACCACACCGATGACCGACTTGAAACTATGGAGAAGTATTATACGGCAGGCTATATAAAGGATACCGATTTCTGCTTTGATATGCTTGCAGAATATAAAAATGCCGACGAACTGACGGCTGAGCAGAAAAATCGCCGTACAGAGATACTGACGAATTTAGCGGCAAACGGAATATATGTCGGCGGACTGCCCGATGTTGCGGAAAATGCCGCAGCTATGGCAGAAGTGATTGAAACGGCTTTCTCGTATCAAAACAGCTTTGAATATGCCGAGATGCTCGCTAAAATGCGGGTAGGTGTTACAAACGGTACAAATATTGCCGATTCTGTCGGTACAGGTATCACCTATCAGTTTGTAAGCCAAGCTGTCGAAAAGGCACTGGAAGCTCCAGAGGACTTCGTATGGAACTACATAGCGGTTATGTTTTATAACAATCAGGAGCAGCATTCGCTTTACCTCAACTCTGACTATTCGGATGATAAAAGAATCCTTGCCGTAGTCGAAAACTTTGAAAAACAGTTCGAAAAGCAGCTCGGAAAAGACATAACCAAAGAGGAACGGCTCGGTATCAAAAAGCTGGTCATGCAGACTTATCTTAGGGCATTGGCACTTGACAAGTGTGCGGATTACGGCTTGAAAGCACTCAAGGAATTCGACAATTTCTTTATTCGTGAAAATACTATGTATGCGCTTTTGAAAACGGGACGGTACGATGAATGCCTTAGGCTCGCAAAAGAGGTGCAGGACGATACAAACCCTGTTCCTCTCTATTATGCGGCGGCGGCAACGCTTGAAAGCGGAGAATTTGACGCTTCCGCAGAGTATGTACTGGAACTTGCAAAGCAGGTAAAGACGAGCGAATATCCCAAAAAAGCGGACGAATTACTGCATTCCTACTTTTCCTTGCTGGTGGTGGATACCGAAACCACAAAAGCAAAGTACAGTCTTCTCAGCGATGAGCAGATAAATAAATTGAACAGCGACGAGTTTTTGAAGAATTATCTTGAGGCTTATGTCAATGCCTGCTATCCGTCTTACGGCGGTCATTCTATCTATGATGACGCCTATACGCAGGCTATGGAAATGGCGCTTGCCGCTGCCGATCGGGTAATCTCAGAGCGTGGTGAACTGTGTTATCCTTATTATCTCAAGGGCGTGACGCTTATGCAACAGAAAAAATACGATGAAGCTGTGGCGGCTTACAAAAAAGCGATAGAGTATAAGAGCGATGATCCGATGATATGGTATGCGCTTTATGCCGCATACGAGGAACTGGAGGAGTGGGAAAATGCCTATACCGCCGCAGAGATTGCTATAGGTCTTAGTCCGTGGTTCAATTATTACAGTGATTATGAGGGAATAGGTATCCATCCGTATTCATATCGTGATGGTGCTAAAGCAATGATAGAAAAGCAACATGAAGCGTCGCAGAAAGGGGGAAATGAATAATGGCAATTATTATTTCAATTGTAATCTTTCTTATTCTGACAATGCAGACCTTCTTTCTGGGAGGTACTGTCTGGCTCGGAATTGTCGGAATGCTGCTGTCGGCGGCAGGGGTCGTATTGTCATTCGTGCTTAAAAAGCGGAAGAAGTATCTTAATAACGTATCGGCTCTTGCAGGACTTGTTATATCGGTTGTGTGCTGTTTATTTATTACATCAGACTCAGGCACGGGTACGCTTCAGCAAAAAGAGATACTTCTCGGGCAAATGGTCAGTGCCGAAACAGCGGAGAATGCCGAAGAAAAATATGCTGATTATGTCGAAGCTTACGGCGAGGACGATTCTTCCGCACTCTGCCTTGCACAATACTATATGCGAGCGGAAGAAGCGGATAAGAGCAGGTCGATGCTTTTTAAGCTCAAGAATAAAACAAGCATAGATTATTATTGCACAAAGGCAGAATGGTACAACAAATTCGACAAGGGCAATTTCTCTTATGTAGTCAGCATGTTGATTGAAGCAGTTGCCGAGCATCCGTACTGGGCAAAGGGGCATCTGATGCTTGGACTTTCGTATTACGAAAACAATGACAATACATCAGCGATATACTATTTGAAAAAAGCGCATCTTCTCGATATGTCTGACGGCTATTCGCTGTGCTACCTTGGGGTAATCTCCTATGACAGAGGAAGCTATAAGGCGGCGGAGAAATATTTGTCGGATGCAAAGGCACTTGCAGGAAAAGACAGCTATCTGCTGAGCCTTATCAAAACATATCAGGAATGCGTAGCAAGGGAGGTGGCATAATGAGAAAAAAGACCTTTTCGCTTATATTAAGCGGCATATTGCCGATAACCGCTTTGTCGTTTACCGCTTTTGCAAACGGAGGAGATACGGCAGGCAGACCGGTTACTCCGCCTTCTGCTACCGATGTTATCGGTCAGATCGGTTCTTCCGCAACCGAAGCATATACAGCCTCGCTTAACTTCTGGAATGATTACGGCAACAATATATCAGACGGTTTTAATCTGGCTGGAGAGGGCTGGAATAGCGTAAAAAATACGCCCGGCTTTGAAACAAGCTACGGCGATGCGGTGAAGGCAGGGGACGGAATCTTTTCTGCCGCAGGATTTGCCACAAATTTAATGGATTCGCTTTCTGCGGCGAATCAGCTTACTCATCCACAGGATAATCCCTACGCATCACACCCTGCACTGTCAACAGCATACGATACGCTTACCGCATGGCAGGCTATGATGAACTGGGCGGATATGGCTGTGGGGGATAAGGACCCGACAGGAACGGTAAAGGGTATGAACCTACTGCTGGGTGAGGCGGTGAAGAATTGGTCGGATGTTGCAACGCAAACAGCCTTGCTGGATTACGCCAATCACAGTACGCTTATCGGAACGGTCGATATTACACTTCAAAATGTCAACGATTATTATACAGACCTGTTTCAGAATGTGTTTTATCCGTCAAGAGATGCTGAATGGTCACCGGAGGACTGGTGGAAAAAAAGCTATTACGATAAGCTGAACTTTTATGCGCAGATGGTAAGAGAGGGGCGTGAAAAGGAGTTTGAGTGGCTGCGTGACGAACTGCTGAATATGGCTCCTAAGGCAGGCAGTACAATCCTGCCGAATCACGTTACGGCGAAAAAACCGAACATATATCTTTATCCCGAAACCGAAACAGAAATAACGGTCACATTCGGTAAACCGGGTTATCTTACCTTGTCGATTCCCGAATATAATGACGGATGGACGGTAACGGCATCGCCGGACGGCATGCTTACCGATAAGGATAAAAACAGCTACGGTTATCTGTTCTATGAAGCCCTTGTGAAAAGGAAAGCGTTTTCGACAGAAGAAGGCTTCGTTATTCCTGCAAATAAACGTGCGGAAGCCTTCCGTGAAATACTGACTTCTTACGGCTTTAATGAGCAGGAAACTGCAGACTTCATTGAATACTGGGCGGATTATCTTAAAGACGGCACGGATTATGTCATGTATCCGATGCTGACCGAAGGCGTTGATAATGCGATGCCGCTGACTTTCTCAGTAAAGCCTGACAGTATATACCGTATATGGTTCGGCTTTGCCGCATACAGCGGTGATGAAATAATACCGTCCGAAATTACGCCGATTATTCGTAGAGGCTTTACGGTTGTTGAATGGGGAGGCGCTGTTCTGGATTGAACTTATGCCGTGAATAAAATTGAGCCGTTGCACTTTATTTGTGCAACGGCTCGTAGTCTGTCGAAAAACCTATATATTTTTTTGAAAATGGGGTTTGGGGCGTAGCCCCAAGCGGGGTGAGGGCGGCAGCCCCACACTCAGCCCCTTCCCGAGGGAAAGGGGTTTGGGGGTTAGGGATAGAGAATTTGCTCTATTTTTACAAAAATAGACTTTTTCAACAAGCTGTGAGCCGTTGCACTCTATTTGTGCAACGGCTCGTTTTGCTGTCTGTATGCTTATTTGTCTTCTTTGCCGAAATTGGACGATAATGCGCTGAGAGGAAACGGCGGATTTGCAAGCGGCTTGCAGGCAAGCGATAACAGCAGATATTCGTTATCGTCTGCGGCAATCCTGTTTATTTTAAGCTCGCCGCATTTCTTACAGCGGTGTATCAGCGCCCATTCGCCGTCGGGACGGACATAAATGCTGATAGGCTCCATTATCCCTCCGCAATCGGCTGAGCGGTCGCCGGGTATGTTGTCAAGATGTATGCTTGATAAGCAGTGAGGGCAGTGATTACGGTTGTTTGTTCCGCAATCCCTGACCGTAATGAATTTTCCGCAGGCTTTGCAGTTAAAGCCCTCGTCCTGCGTTCCGTCATCGGTTACTACAGTGTGGTATTCGGTTTCTTTGTGTATATTCTTTACGGGTTCGTCTGTGCGTCTGCGTCTGTTCATATTTCCGTCCTTTTCAGATTATTAAAAACGGCAGGTGTATTTCAACCTGCCGCAGTTAAATTAAATTATACGGGCATTACCTTGTTAGCTTTATCAGCGTGTTCAGCGTCAATGCCAAGCTGTTTGTCCTTACGCTTTTCAAAGAACTTTTCAGCTACCTGACCGAACATAGCATAGCTTAATACGTCCTCGTCCTGCTGTGACCACTTAGCACATTCAGCCTTCAGCTTTTCAAGCTCAGGCTCGATAAGGTCTGCGGGACGGCAGTCGATAGGCTGTTCGTCACCGAGAATCTTCTTTCTGAACTCGGGATCGATGGGAGCAGGTGTCTTACCGTAGCTGCCCTTTACAAGACCCTTGAATTCCTTTGTTACAGTCTTGTAACGCTCACCAAGAATTACATTGAATACAGCCTGTGTACCAACAATCTGTGATGTAGGTGTAACAAGGGGAGGGAAGCCTGCGTCGGCTCTTACACGGGGAACTTCCTTAAGAACCTCCTCAAACTTGTCAGACTTGCCTGCCTGCTTAAGCTGAGAAAGGAGGTTTGAAAGCATACCGCCGGGAACCTGATATATAAGAGCGTTAGCGTCAACTGCAAGGAGCTTGGGATCGAGCAGACCGCTGTCGATGTACTTCTTGCGGAGCGTCATAAAGTATTCTCTTATCTCTGTGAGAAGCTTTAAGTCAAGTCCTGTATCATATTCTGTACCCTGTAATGCGGCAACCATTGACTCTGTGGGAGCGTGCGATGTGCCGAGTGCTAAGGGCGACATTGCTGTGTCGATAACGTCAACGCCCGATTCGATACCCTTTAACAGACACATTGAAGCAAGTCCTGATGTGTAGTGTGTGTGGAGCTGGATCGGGATATTTACAGCACCCTTGAGTGCCTTTACAAGTCTTTCTGTTTCATAAGGAGTAAGCAGAGCAGCCATATCCTTGATGCAGATAGAATCAGCGCCTGCTTCTTCAATTCTCTTTGCGTAGTCGATGTAATACTGTTCTGTGAACACTTCACCGAGTGTGTAAGAGATAGCTATCTGAGCGTGTGCGCCCTCCTTCTTGGCAGCCTTAACGGCTGTTTCGAGGTTTCTTATATCGTTGAGCGCATCGAAAATTCTGATTATATCAATACCGTTTGCTACAGACTTCTGAACGAAATATTCCAGTACATCGTCAGCGTAGTGACGGTAACCGAGCATATTCTGTCCTCTGAAAAGCATCTGTAACTTTGTGTGAGGCATTTCACGTCTTAATATACGCAGTCTGTCCCAGGGGTCTTCGTTCAAGAAACGTAAGCATGCGTCAAATGTAGCACCGCCCCAGCATTCAACCGAATGATAGCCGACCTTGTCCATTGTGGAGAGGATAGGGAGCATTTCTTCTGTAGTCATTCTGGTTGCGATAAGCGACTGATGAGCGTCACGCAGTACGGTTTCGGTAATTCCTGCTTTTGCCATAACCTTTATTATTCCTTTCAATCAAGAGTTACGCATTGATTGTTGCAATCAGTGTGCCTGTTTCAACAGACTGACCCTTTGTAACATTGATGCTTGCAATTGTACCGTCACAGCTTGCTACAACGTCGTTTTCCATCTTCATAGCTTCAAGAACTGCGATTACTGTACCGTTTGTAACCTTAGCGCCTACTGCGAGCTTTACGTCTACGATAGTACCGGGCATGGGAGCGTTGATCTTAACGCCGCCCTGTGCGCCTGCGGGAGCAGCGGGAGCTGCAGCCTTCTTGGGAGCGGGAGCTGCTGCGGGTGCGGCAACGGGTGCTGCACTGCCGTCTGTTTCTTCAACGGTTACATCATAAGCGGTACCGTTTACTGTGATATTGTATCTTTTCATAACAAAAATCCTTTCTTATGTCGATTAATATACGAAGTTAACGTGCTTTTTAGCAGGAGTAACAACTCTCTTTGAAGATGTCGCTTCAATTGCAGATGTCAGTGCGGACTTTGTATCCTCGGCCGTGATAACTCTGTCAACATAGCCGTTAGCCGCAGCTGTGAATGCGTCTGCTTCGTTGTCTGCATATTCCTGAGCCTGCTTTGCGTTGTCTTCCGAAACACCGTTTAAGAATACAACTGCCGCTTCGGGAGTTGTGGGAGCAATAACCGCACCTTCCCATGCGAATGTGAAGTCGCTTCCTGCCGCTGTGCTTGCGAGTGCAACATAAGCACTGCCGTAAGCCTTGCCTGTTACAACCGCAATCTTTGCTGTTGTAGCGGAAGCATATGCCTGTGCGAGCTTTGCACTGTCACGGATGCTTCCTGCAAGCTCAGCCGCACTTGACTTTTCAAAGCCTTCGCTGTCAACGAATGTAACAACGGGGATTGAATAAGCGTCGCAAAGAGTAACGAAACGTGCAATCTTTGCACTGTCGTCTGCTGTCAGCTTTGCACCGTTGTTTGTAGCAACAAAGCCTGCTGTTCTCCAGTTAAGGCTTCCTATTGCGGTAACCGCAGATGTACCGAACTGCTTGTAAAGCTCAATAACGCTTTCCTTGTCGGCTACTGAGCTGATAAGCTCGATGCCCTTGAGATCAGCCGATACAGCCGCATCGTTTTCCATATAATAATCGTTTCCTGCTGTTTCAAGATTGTTCGCAGGGAGAACGGATAATAACTGCTTAGCCTTAGCTATAGCTTCTTCGCTGTCCTTTGCAAGAATAGCCGCTACACCTGACTTTGCGGCATTCTCGGCTGTACCCGCACCTGCCGTCTTATCATCGGCTGTAAAAGGTGCTGTCATGAACAGCTCTGATTTTTCTGTCATAATGACCACATCAGCCATACAAGCTATCATAGCGGCTGCGCCTGCGCAAAGGCCGTCTACTACAGCTATCTGGGGAACAGCACCCGAAAGCGCCGCACTCATCTTGGCTATCTCGCCGTATGCACCGAGTGTCTTCATACCTTCCTTGATATCTCCGCCCTTTGAGTCAAAGATACCGATAACAGGAGCACCGTTTTTAAGTGCCAGCTCGTAAACCTTCTTGATTTTGAGAGCTGCCGCAGTGTTTACCGCACCTGCGTTAACGCTTGTGTCCTGAGCGTACGCATATACGACTGCTCCGTCAACATAGCCGTAACCGCTTACAACGCCTGTCATTTCACCGTTTGCTCCGACAAATTTGCCAAGCTCGACAAAGCTGTCCTCGTCAAACAGAGAGATGAGCTTGTTTGCAGCTTCGCTTGCGGCTGTCTGCTCCATTTCAGCAATTGTTTTCTTCATTGCCAGAATTCCTCCGTTCTCGCTTTTCTGTGAAGCGGTAAGCTGCTGAAAATAAGAGCCGACCGCTGTTTATAATTATGCCTTTGGGCACATCATATTCAAGTATAATTATAACTCATTTCATCTTTAATAACAAGCGAAATTCGCTATTTTTTGCAACTTTTATGAGATGTGAAAAAATTATCAATGTCAGAGATGTGATTATCGTTGTTTTGCACAAAACCACGTTTTAAAAGTTCATTCCACACCGTTTCGGATTGCATATTTACGGTACACTTATTTATAAAGTGATTAAAAGCGTAGTTCATAGCGGCTCTCATAAGCCCGTCAACAAGCATTATGTACTGTGTTTCAAGCTTTTCCACAAACAGTGTTTCGCCGTCTGTCGTGCAGACGACCGAGCCTACCGGCGTATCGCCGTCCTTTGCCTCGAACACCAGCTTGTCGGTAATCATGTTGTTTTTAAGTATCGTAATCATTTTTTACCCGTTCTTTTGGTCGATTTGTCGCTTGAAACGAGAGCCTTCAGCCCTTTAAGCTCCTCTGCGGTAAGGTCTGCCCATTCGCCCGGCTTCAGCATACCGAGCTTGATATTTCCGACAGCGTTTCTTTTAAGACGTACTATCTGTAATTTTACAGCCTCGCACATTTTTCTTATCTGTCTGTTCTTGCCCTCGGCAATCGTAAATTCAAGCACGGTCCTGTTTTCTTCTTCGGCAAGTACCGCAACGGTGCAGGGGAGCGTAACGCCCGTGTCGATCTTTACACCTGAAGCAAGCGTTGTCAGCTTGTCATCTGTTACCTCGCCCCTTACGGTTACACGGTAGCGCTTCTTTATATGACGTGACGGGTGCATTACGGCGTTTGCAAGCGCACCGTCGTTGGTGAGTATCAGAAGTCCCTCAGAATCCTTGTCAAGTCTGCCTACGGGATAAACACGCTCGTCAATATCGTCCAGAAGGTCGGTAACTATCTTTCTGCCGTGCGTATCCGCCATAGTGGTCACATAGCCTCTCGGCTTATACAGCTTTATGTATCTCAGCTGAGTGCCGGATGAAGCTATCTTTTCGCCGTTTACCGTTACAATATCGTTCTTGGGATCGGCCTTGTCACCGAGAGAAACCGGTCTGCCGTTTACCTTTACACAGCCCTGTTCGATATATTCCTCGGCTTTTCTGCGTGAGCAGTAGCCGCTGTCTGCTATTATCTTCTGTAATCTCACTTTTTCCATTGTTCCGTATTCCTTTCAAATTCCGTATCCATACAGTATCAGCGTGTCAGCAGTCCTGCAATGAATTTATATATCACGGTAAAAAAATCCGTTTTACGTTCTTTTTGTACACAGCTTTCAGCCGTTTGGAGCGGCGCTGTCGCAATTGTATTTCCGTTCAGCAGGTAGTGTATTTCACCGACCTTTTCGCCTGCGGCAAGTCCTGCATAAATAAATTTCGGCATATATATTTCTGCGGTTATTTTGTCTTTCTGTTCGTTGCACAGCGGTAGTTTTACTGTGCCGCATTCAACCCCGACCGTTTCCTTTTCTGAGCCGACAACGGGTAAGGAAAGAGCGGATGAGTCGTACTTCATTTCGTAAAGCGTCACTTTTTCGAAGCCGTAGTCCAGCATTTTTGCGTGGTCGCTCCAGTCGCTCGGCGCATTAAGCGTTACCGCTATAAGCCTTACGCCGTCACGCTCGGCACAGCTTACAAGAGTTCTTCTCGCACTGTCGGTAAAACCTGTCTTAACTCCGATACAGCCGTCATAGCTTGTGAGCAGTTTGTTCGAGTTAACGAGTATGCGGTCGCTTTTGGGATTGCCGAAAGAAACCTTTGCTTTTGGCAATCCGCATATTTTTGCAAAGTCCTTATTGTTCATTGCCTCCCGTGTAAGCAAGGCAAGATCATAGGCGCAGGAATACTGACCGTCTGCGTCAAGTCCTGACGGGGTAACGAAGTTCGTGTCGGTCATACCGATTTCTTTGGCTCTTTTATTCATAAGCACGGCAAAAGCCGATTTGCTGCCCGATATATTTACCGCCGCCGCATTTGCCGCATCGTTTCCCGAAGGCAAAAGCATACCGTAGCATAAGGCTCTGCGTGTTACTATATCGCCTTCCCGAAGTCCCATTGAGGTCCCTTCGACCTTTATGGCGGTCGGGTCTACCTCGAATTCCTTGTCGGGTTCTCCTGCTTCAAGGGTCAGCAGGGCAGTCATTATCTTTGTCGTGCTTGCTATCTGCCTGTGTTCTTTTTCGTTTTTTGAAAAAAGCACAGTTCCGGTATCCGCCTCAATAAGAATAGCGCTGACAGCCGATACTCCGATTTCGCTTTTATCGGTATTTTCAAGATAACACAGTTTTTCTCCGCTCTCGGCATAAACTGTCACAGTCGCAGTAACGGTAAAAATCACGGCAGATAAAGCCGATAGAATTTTTCTTTGCATAACGTTGTCCTTTCCGCATAGTTTTGGTATATCTTATGCGAAAAGGACAGATGTTATTGCTTATTCTTCTGTTTTTTCTTCGGATTCTTCGTCATCCTTAGAGAAGATAGCCTTGATCTTGGAAATAAGGTCGGGTACGCCGCTGATTATACCGTCAATAGCGCTGTTGCCGGTTGCACCGAGTTCAAGCATTTTAACGTCGCCGTCACGCTGTACTACGATAAAAGCCTGCGGATTTATCGTGATGCCTGCGCCGCTTCCGCCTGCAAATACTTCCTTGGGAGCTTTTGTGGGCAGGTCTGAGCCGCCTGCGACAAAGCCGAAGCTGACTTTCGAAACGGGAATGATTATTGTTCCGTCGGGAGAGGTGATAGGGTCGCCTATTATAGTGTTAACGTCAACAAGCTCTCTTATCTTCTCCATAGAAGTTCCCATAAGTCCGTTGATTGGATGCTGTTCTGCCATTTTGATTTCCTTTCCGAAAGCTCACGCTTTCTCTGCTTTTGGCTTTGTATTGTTTTCAGCCGTTGCAGTTTTATTTACATTCTTTGAATTTATCTTCAAATATAATTTTGCTGCTCTGAATAAAAACCACAAGACACAGCCTATGGCCGTTCCGAGCCTCAGTTTCACTTTGCACGAAAGTTCGTACTCCGTTTTGCCCGATGTAAAGTCTGCGGTAATATCTATCTTTTTCACATTCAGCTTAACGGTATTGTAAAGCACCGCTAAAGCTGTGTGTACAAGCCAGTTTATTTTTCCGTAGTTCATCGCCGCCTGCGCCGCATCTTCGCCGCTTGCCGTTATAAACAGATAAAAGTTACTTACACGGATATGGCTTATAAGCCGTTTTACCGGTTTTGACGCCGATGAGATGAGCTGTTTTACAAATTCGATCGTTTCGCCGATGTCGCCGCTCAGACCGAGCTTTGATAAAAGACCGTTGTTGCCGTTGTTATCTGCTTTTTTTCCGACTTTATGCGTTTTTTTGCTTTCTTTGGATATATCGCTGCTGCCGTTTACTTTATCGGCAGTGCTTTCGGTATTCTGCACCGGGTTTTCGTTATCCGCAGAAATGTTATTGCTTTTATCGTCCGGCAATTTCCTTTGTTTTTCCTTGTTTTTCTTTTGCTTTTTATGTTTTTCGTCTTCGGGAGAAACAGAGAATATCGTTATGCCTGCGTATCTGATTTTTATTCTCGTTTCATCGTTCAGATGTACGTTGACTGTTACCGACAGCATGAGAGCAAGTACGATGATGAGCAATATATCTATGAAAATAAGCCAGCCCATAAGCCCTCCGTTTCGGTTTGGTATGCGGACGGTACTCCGATAAGAGTATCCGCAGGAGTAATCGGATTATTCCTCAAAGCTGTCATCCGGAATAAAATCGCCGTCTTGCTGTAATGTGCCGATCTCATTCAGGTTTAACTGTCCGTCTTCATCGGGAAGGCTTGGCAGCTGTGCCAGACTTTCAAGCTTGAAACAGCGAAGGAAGTTGTCCGTTGTCTTGTATGTAATAGGTCTGCCGGGCAGTTCAAGTCTGCCTGCCTCATACAGCAGTTCACGTTCTACCAGCGTGTTTATAACACCGGAGCTGTCAGTGCCTCTGACCTGCTCGACAAACGCTTTGGTGACGGGCTGATTATAAGCTACTACGGCCAGTACCTCAAGTGCCGCAGGGGAAAGCCTTGCCTGACGCTTGTTTTCCATTGCACGCTTTATATAAGGTGCATATTCTTCTCTTGTCGAAAGCTGATACGAGTTTTCAAGCCTTAGCACTCTTATCGCACTGTCGGATACGTTGTATTTCCTTTCAAGCCTGTCAATCAGCTTTACCACCGTTTCCGGCTCGATGCCGCTTGCTTCGCTCAGCCGGTCAAGCGAGATCGGTTCACCCGATGCGAACAGCAGAGCTTCTATTATACAGATTGATTCATTGTAATTCAATTATCCGCCGCCTCGCTTTCATCCGGTTCTCCGAAAGAGAATTCTTCTTCTATTTTATCCTTAGGCACAAAGTGAAGATATTTGTTGTCATCGGTAAACTTTATACGGCTGTTCTTCGACAGTTCTAAAAGCGCCAGAAATACTGCCACGCAGTCCGATCTGGACTGACCTTTATATAACGAATTTACTTCAACCTTATGACCGTCATTTATACGCTTCAATACATACACTATCTTCGTGAATACGCTGACAAAACTCTTTGCGATGGCAGGCTTTACATGAGGCACGGCTTTTCGTACCGCATCCTTGTAGTTTAAGTTCGACATTGCCAGAAAAAGCTCGTCCGGCTCGTGTATGCTGAGATATGCCTTGTTTTCTTCCACCTGTACGGGCGGACGCACGAATACATCATCGCCTACCCAGCTTTGCTGTAGCTGCAATGCTATCTGCTTGCACATAGCGTATTCTATCAGTACGCCCTGAAGTTCTTTCTTCATTTCTTCCGCTTCGTGCTTTGGCAGAAGTGCGGCTGACTTTATGTAGATAAGCCTTGCCGCCATTTCGAGAAATTCTCCCGCTATTTCTATATCGGCTTCTTTCATACGATCAAGATACAGCATAAACTGTTCGAGCAGAAGAGAAATCTCTATATCGTAAATGTTCAGCTTATGCTTTGCGATAAGGCTCAGCATAAGATCGAGCGGTCCTTCATAGACCTCCAGCTTGAATTTCAGTTCCTCCATTTCTTATGCTCCGAGAGGTACATAAGAGGTCGTGAAATCAAGAAAGCTCATAACCGCATTATTGATGAATGTCAGCGGTGCGTCAAGCACACCTGTCCAGCAGATAGCAAGTACGGCAAGCATTATATACTGTTCGTACTGCATCAGCTTGAAATATGTTCTTTCCTTTAAGAATACGAGCATTATTCTTGAGCCGTCAAATGGCGGTATCGGGAGCAGGTTGAACACAGCAAGCGAAACGTTTATCCTTGCCGCCATCACGAATGCCAGATAAATATACCATACAACATCAGGATTAGTTGTAAAAAAGAAGAACAATAATAGCTTTCCGATAAGTACGAAAATGTACGAGAGTATAACATTGGATAAAGGTCCTGCCGCCGCAGTCAGCGCCATAAACGTTCTTGCGGAAACCTTTCTTGCTCTGACGGGGTTTACGGGTGCGGGCTTGCCCCAGCCTATTCCGACAGTAAGCATACCTATAGTACCCCAGAGATCCCAGTGCTTTATCGGGTTCAGCGTGATTCTGCCCGAATATAGTCCTGTATCGTCGCCCATAAGATATGCCGCAAAGCAGTGTGCGCATTCGTGTATAGGTATGGCAATAAGCAGAATTACCGCATAAGCGAATACAGTGATGATAATGTCCTGCTGATTGTCAAGACTGTTCATTATATCAAGTAACATAGATTTTCCTTTCACATTTGAAAATTACCGCTATTAAGGCAGTATATTCATATTTTATTATACACTATTACCGCCGCATTTGCAACTGTTTTTTGCTTTATGTCTTATTTTCGGCTGTCATACGGCGGTTATGCGGTAAATTATTATAGGGGATAAAAATAAACCGCTCATTAAGAGCGGTCGGAATTACTTCTTATCTTTCTTTACATTGATTTCGGGAATAGCCACATTGTCGTAATTTACCGGCTCTTCGTCTGTTTCCTCGGTATCGCTTTGTTTTTGCTCTTTTGCGTATACCTCCGGAAAAGCGAGATTGTCATAAAGAACATTGTAGTTTTCCTCCGAATGTCCTGCCTTATCGTTCATTTTTTCTTTTTTCTTTTTCTGCTTGTCTTTATCTTTGCCGAACATATAAATCCCTCCGAAAAGTAAACCACCGTAGGTTTACAGCATATTTATAAAGAACGTAATGGTGATACTGTTGAGAAAATCCGCAAACAGACTGCCTATAAGCGGAACAAGGAGATACGCCTTTACAGACGGCGCATACCTCTGACATATAGCCTGCATATTAGCCATTGCATTTGGTGTTGCGCCCATACCGAAGCCGCACATACCTGCTGTCAGCACTGCCGAGTCATAATCTTTGCCCATAATTCTGTATACAACAAAATAGGAATACAGGAACATCAGCAGTACCTGTCCGCCGAGCATGATTATCAGCGGTAATGCAAGGTCGGCAAGCTGCCAGAGCTTCAGAGTTATCATTGCTATTCCGAGAAATAACGACAGGCATATACCGCCGAGGTCGTTTATTTCGCCCATGTGAATGGTGATTTTGCCCGTGTATTCACCGATATTACGCATAAGAGCGGCAACGATCATCGCACCGATGTATATCGGGAATGTCATTCCCGTCATAGTCAGCAGGTAGGAGATTACCGTGCCTGCGCCGACAGCGAGTACAAGCTGATATACGGCGGGAGCGTACATAGAGAAGTGACGCTCGTGCTTCTTGCCTTCTTCGACAAGCAGGCTGTCATCTTCGGGTACAACCGTCTTTAATAGATCGTGCTTTACTATAAGCCGTCTGCCGATAGGTCCGCCGATAAGGCTTCCTGCGACAAGTCCGAATGTAGCCGCCGCAGTACATAGGGTGGTGGCTCCCGATACTCCGAGATCCTCAAGAACAGGACCGAACGCACCTGCCGTACCGTGACCGCCGACCATTGGTATAGAACCGGTACACATACCTATAAGCGGATCGAGTCCGAGCAGATTTGAAAGTCCGAGTGCGGTGAAGTTCTGTCCGATTATCAGCAGTATGACCAGTATCAGAAATACTATCATTGACTTTCCGCCGCTTTTGAGGACTTTAAGGTTTGCCTGAAAGCCTACAGATGTGAAGAACAGTACCATGCAGACTTCTTTCAGTGTATCGTCAAAGCTGACATCTGCAAGACCCGTGCCGTGCAGGATGCAGGTGAGTATTGCAAACAGCAAACCGCCTATAACGGGAGCAGGGATACAGAATTTTTCAAGGAAATGTATCTTTTTGCGCAGAAATGCGCCAAGCATCAGGACAAGCACAGCTATTGCTACTGTCTGATACATATCAAGTGCTATGCTCATCTTGTTACTCCGTTTCTACGTTTATTCCGTTTTCGCCGTAATACTCGGCGGCACCCGGATGAAACGGGATATTGATGCCGTTGACAGCTGATTTTCTGTCGGTTACGATATTTACGGGAAGTGCGTTTTGTATAGTTTCTGAGTTATCGAAAATCGCCTTTGTTATCGCTTTTACTGTGTCTTTGGAGCAAGAATTTCCTGCAAGCAGTACAGCGGTAACACCTATAGTCTTGACATCTTCGGTCTGACCTTTGTAAGTGCCTGCCGGTATCGTGCAGGCAGAGTAGTAGCCGTAGGAGCTTACAAGGTCGTCTATCTTGTCACTGTCAAGCGAAACAAGACGAGTAGCGCCCTTGTCGCAGAGTGATTTTACAGTGGGATTAGGTGCGCCGATAGTGCAGAAAAATGCGTCTATAGTGCCGTCTTCAAGCTGACTTGCGGCATCCTTGTAATCAAGGTTTACCGTCTTTATCATATCCTCGGCAATGCCGTATGAAGTCAGTATCTGCCTTGCGTTATGCGCAGTACCGGATTCTTCTTCGCCGATGCTTACAGTCTTTCCTTTAAGATCTGAAACGCTTTTTATATCACTGTCACTGCGTACAGCGATCTGACAGCTTTCGGTGAACAGTCCTGCTACTGCGCCGAAATAACGGTATTCTTCGGTAAAGCCGTTTCTGCCGTTCCACGCATCGTTTATTATGTCGGTCTGAACCACTGCCATCTGAAGATAGTTTTCCGAGAGCAGACGCATATTTGCGGCAGAGCCTGCCGTTCTTTTGATATTGATATTGTAGCTTTCGAGCGAATCTATAGCATTCAGTTCACAGCCGAAAATGTAGTAATTTCCGCCCTCAGCCGCCGTGCCGATTCTCACTTTGTCGCTTAGGTCGCAGCCGCCGCATAAAAGCAATATTGCACTGCATAACAGCGGTATCAAGAATTTTTTCATTTTTCACCTCAGGTTATATTGTATAAAAAATATTGTAGCAAGAATTTATTGCAATGTCAAGTAGAAGAAGTTGACGGTTGAGGGGATATGTGGAAGAGGTTTTGGTTGGTTTGTTAAAATCGTAAAAATCACAGTAAAATAAACCCAAAGACCTCTACGAATTTTCGTTTAGAGGTTGGTTATTAGTTTTCATCCCCCAAGATAAACCCTGAAATTCCTCTCAAGCAAAGTTTTCACCAGTTCCTCGTTACTCCTTATCCTGTGCTGTGTTTCTATTCCGTAGGCACTGTCAAAGTCGGTGCTGTGCAGATCGCTTCCTGCGGTGATAACCGTATCTTCGTTGCCAAAAACACGGATTGCTTTTTCGTTTTCAATATCACGGTTTCCTCTGTTGTAGCCCTCAATTCCGTCAACTATCGAAATATCCGGTACTTCATCGGGATTTGTTATGTAATCTCTGTCACGGAAAGGGTGAGCGTAAGCTATAAATCCGCCGACTGAGTGAATTTCTTCCGCCCATGTTCTAAGGTTTGCGTTGCGCAGAAACGGACGTGATAAAAGAAATTCCGGCTCAAAGCCGTAGGCTAAAAATTCCTTGCCGTTACCGTACCCTTCTTCTATGCCGAAAAACAGGTCAAAATCAAGTTCTTCGGCGATTTTTCTGCCGTTCGTGTATGCCTTGCTGTACTGCATAATAAGCTGTTCCCACGGGAGAGTTCGTGAAACACAGGTGTTGCCTCTTATAAAATGGTTCGTTACAACAGCACCCGAAAAACCGATTTTAACGTACTGCTTTATCATATTTTCTACCGAGCTTACAGCGCAGGCACTGCCTTCTTTGGTGTGCATGTGCAATTCGTATCTGTACATAAGAAACTCCTTTTGATTCGATTAATGTTCGGATGTTATTGTAACACATTATGAGAGGTTTGGCAAAGGTATTTTTTATCAGAGTGCAGACTATGGCAAAACCCCGATCAAAAAGCAAATCGGGGTTTTGTCGAAGCTGTTATAGCTGAATTTAAATTTACAAACTCGGATAATCGGCGGATTTATTGCGGTGATTGCAGCGTTATTTTGCTAACTTTTGTTCGCCGTTCTCATTCGTGTAATAAATATAATCGTAATCTCCCCACAGCGAACGTGGGATTATTTTTTCGCCGCTTACAATTTCGCTGAGAATGCCTGTTGAAAGGTCGTAACGCTTGATGCTGTCCTTTTCACTGATAAAATAGATGTTGTGAGCATCGTAAATCAAGCCTTCGGTTACAGGCTCGTCTATTATCAGTGACGCATTTTTATTTACGTCTACCTTATACAAACCGCTGTCTGTAACAAAGAAAAAATCTCTGTCATCGGTGAAAACCAAGGAACTTTTCGTAAATATGCTTTCGCTGTCCTTAAAGGAAAGCCCGAACAGATTTTTTTCTACTCCTTGAGTGTTCTGAGCAATTGTTTGTGTCGAAAAGTCATTCAGGTCATAGTACCGCATTGCTTCGGTTCCGTCTTTGGTGATATACTCGACTAAAATGTAATGCTCGGTTATAAAGCAATGAATGAAAGTTTCGTCCGAAAAATAACTCTGCGGAATATCGAGTTTTTCATTGCTTGCAAGGTCAATCAGCGATATTGAAAATCCGCCGGAAGATTGATTTGTCTCAAGAACGATTTCATATTTTCTTGTTTTCAGTTCATTTGTAAAGGGAATATTATATTCGCCGATCAAGGTATATGAGCCGCCTACAAGCTTCATTGTATCTTCGGGGTCGTAACGGTTATTCGCAACACTGCACGAGGACAGAAGCAGTGAGGTGATAATGCACATAGTTGACAAAAGTGCCGCCTTGCGTATCTTTTTACTTTTTCTTTTCAGCCGGTTATTGCAGGAAAGAATCGTTCCTGCGCAAGCTGCCGCCGAAAAAATCAGCAAGCCGCATATAAGCACTGCAGTATACCAAAGAGGCAGTCCCGAAAACTGCATATAATTGTTTTCGGCGGTCGGTGTGACATCGCCGTAAAAATAACCGTAGCCACGCATAGCCCCTGTCGGCAGAAGATAGCTGAGATTTGAGCGGTTGCCGACATAGTCGACAACTATCTGCACGGTTACAAGCGAAAATACGCTTGCGGCATAGCTTTTAAAAAACTCGGAAATAAGAATTGCAACCGAAGCGGTAAAAATGCTTCCCACCAGTTTGATAAGCTGGGTCTGAATAAACAGGCCGTATTTAGAAAGCTTTTTGTGCATATTGTAATCAATAGCTTTATTCCAAATTTCGTTAACAGACATTGGCTTGTTTTCCATTTTAATTACTTCAACAGCAAGATCTAAAAAAGTATATGACAAATAATTTCCCTTTTCTATATTTTTACAATCGTTGTGGGTTCATGTAGTCACGAATAATCTTGTATTCTTGAATACTGTCGAAATTATTATTGGCAGTGTATTCAACAAAATCAACAGCATTCCAAGGATAAATCTCAACGTTATTAATTGCCCGTATAAGCGCAACTTGATCAGCAACATCTTTTACGAGTTTAGGTGCAATAAATATGGCAAACCACTTTTTATAAGGGTTTTGTTCTTTTTCATCTTTTTCTTTACTTCCAAATATATGGTTCCTAATTGAAGGAAGTTCGTGTTCGGTTTGAAATGCTCTTGATGTAGCTGCAGTAGGCTCTATTATAGCGTGTATGTCGTTTTCGTAAACATCAATATCTGTTCCGATACAGTTGCCGTGTTGCCCGCTAGCAGTTCCGTATGGAATCCCCTCGTCATCAGCTAAATAGTTTGCAACTACAACAACTTCAGGTAGTTTCTTTTTTATAATCACGGAGCAAAGGAACTCAAGTCTAACAGGAACATCTATAAATCGTAATAAAGAATCTTTAGTATCGGTTCCGTTTGATATAATGCTTATTTGAGATTTTAGGTATTCCCAATCATGATTTGAAGCAAACTCGGTAATAGCCTTTTCTTTTGCAGTCAATGCAGTTTTGTTATCAATTTTATCATCTTCAAATACTAAAGATTTATCAATTGAACCCATATATTCAAAATATGCTTCGTTGCTTTCAAATTCAGAAATATTTTGAGTATATGTATCAATAATATGATTGATTTTGTCAATTTCAATGTTGTTAAAGTCAATGAATCTACCAGCACCTCTAAACGAAATCAATCTTGTCATTCTCAGTTTTCGGATGACTTCATCTCTGGTTTCGTGAGTTAATTGCTTAAATTTGTAATGCCTGCTTTTCTTATCAATAAAGTCTTTTGTAGCCTCAGCTATTACATTATTTGGAGTAGATTCATCAAGAAGATTCATGGCATAATTGTAAACCAACTCATCGGATACATTGTTGTAATGGAATTTGCTTCTAAAAGCCTGTATGTATTCTGCCAATTGAATATAATTATTACTATCCCAAGCGATAATAAAAGATATATCTTGATAGAAAATACCTGGGCGATTATACTTTTCTTTCAAGTATTTAATTACGTTTAATACCAAAGAGAAAAAATTGACATTGATTGTATTATTTCTGAAAGGGTTGTTTACTTGATATTTGGCAAAAACACTTAGATAAGCAGTTTGTATATTACTTGAAGTGTCTTTATAACTATCATATCCTTCAAGCATTAAGTGTGCAGCAGGTGATATTTTGATAGTATGTCCTTTTTCCATATATACTAGACCGAGTTCGTTAAAGAATTTGCATTGAGTCCATAATCGGGTTTCCCAACCGCCCTCCCAATGATCTTTATGATCGGTTACTGTGTTTTTGAGAAGATATATAATTTTATCAAGCAAAACGCTTCCTGGTTTGCTTTCTGTCCATTCTTTATAGTATTTTGATACTCGCTCAGCTGCACTTTCAGATTGGTCGTCAGCTTCAAAATAAAACTTGCCATTGAACTCTTTTTTGTAAGTTCCAAGTGTACTTTTAGTTGGTTTAAATTTCTTTTGACGAATCAATTCAGCTTCTATCTTTATAATTAATTCGCTGGTTAATATTTCACCCTCATACTGCTTGAATATAGAAATAAAATCAGGTATTCTATATGGGTTACGTAAAGTAGTGTCAAAAGCAATCGGTTTTCTTGCATCTGCCATGGCATATATCCCCCTTAATAATTTGTTACTAATACTTCATACGAACCTTTTTGTGTATTATCGTGGAAACTTATATAATTGCTTGTAATGTCAATGATATTGTATTTTTTTGCCCACGTATCAAATATTTCGTTATACATATTCTTGTGTCTGATAATATTTGAAATCGCAAATCGTATATTATTCCTGTTAAGTTCATCAAGAACTCTAAGTAAACAATATTCCTTTTCATTATTCCACAACTTGTTATACTCGCTGAATGAAATTAGGTATGGTGGGTCAAGATAGATAAAATCGTCGGATGTTGGCTCCACATCTGACAGAAACTTCTCAAAATCCATATTAAACAATTCAATGTTTTTCTCAGAAACGTACTCAAAGTACGCATTAAGAGCATTTACTACATTATGATTAAAGTCAACATTTCCTACCGGGAGATTAAAATCTCCATTATTATTAAATCTTAACATACGATTGAATCCATAGATAAGCAAAACATACAGTTTTAACAGGTCGGACTTATCATTGTTAAAATCAGCTCTGAGTTTGATATAAGATTCTTTGTTAAACTTCGCATAATATGTCTTTACAAAATTCGACTTATATTCTTCAGGAACAGTTTTACCTAAAAATGAAGCGGATAAACCGTATCCATTGATTATATCAGTCAATTTACTCCAAAAGACCTCAATATCATTACTGTAATCCATTAACATTTTGTGCAAAGCTATAATATAGCAATCTATATCATTAATAAGATAACTTTTAGCGTTAACATTAAGAAACACGCTACCACCGCCGCAAAAAGGCTCTATGAATCTATCAATGTTGATGGGGAAATACTCCATAAGCTGCGGAACGAGTTTAAACTTATCTCCCACATAGAAGAATGGGGATCTTCTGAAAGAAGCAGTTATATGACTTTTCATAGTAATCACTTCACTTTAACAATAAAAATCAATTCTTTATGGTCATTAAAATCGGTTTTACCTGCATTAAAGAAGGTATGCTTAGTTTCAAATCTGCGAACTTCTCCCCGAGCAGACAGCATCATTCCGATATCTTCCAAAGTCATTTTGTTTGTAGCTTTAGCAAAAATAAACCACCGCTTGAAGCGGTGGAATAAAAGACTTTAGTAAAAAGCCCTCCTATGATATAATAGAAGTGGGTTTGGCAACCACATGAATATCAAAAGGAGGACTGTCAAATGAATGACAATCATAGTTTATCACATTCAAAGTGGAATTGCAAGTATCATATAGTATTCGCACCGAAATACCGAAGACAGGTAGTGTACGGGCAGTTGAAAGCAGATATAGGAAAAATACTGCGAACATTATGTGAACAGAAAAAAGTGAATATAATTGAAGCAGAAGCATGCCCAGACCACATACACATGTTGGTGGAAATACCGCCGAACATAAGTGTGGCACAGTTTATGGGGTATCTGAAAGGAAAGAGTTCGTTGA
>OHHK01000204.1_pt1 | contig 48225 bp, 41 predicted proteins | sample 1568111 | NCBI WGS metagenome assembly OHHK01 (sample SAMEA3879562, study PRJEB24766) | human gut metagenome | biome: human-associated habitat; feature: feces | place: USA | collected 1985/1987 | reverse complement strand
TCAGGCATAATTTAACCCCGACTTGCTTGCAAATCGGGGTTTTTCTACAGTCTGTGCCCATAGCTTAAAAAAGCTATGGGCTTTTTATATTTTCGGCATTCAGGGCGCTATTTTGGCATTTAGGGTAAGAATATTGATTTTTCTTAGCTAAATAGGTATAATTTAGTCGTAAAAGCTATTATAACACTGAATTTGAAATTGTCAGGGGTGATGTAAATGAAGAAGAGTAAAAAGTGGTTGATTATGTTAGCGGATAGTTTTATTGCAAGAGCAGTAGCTATATTTCTCTTTTTTCTTGCGATAATAACTGGCGTTAAAGAATTCTTTTTGAGTAGTAATGATTTTATTTCTAAATATTCAGTACCATATTTTATCTTAAGTATTATTATATCAATTATAATCTCCGCTATTTTTACATTTTATCTCAAAGGGTATAAAATTTCTGAATCTACAAATATAGACAATATGGATAATGATGATGGTGTAAAAAGTCGCTTAATTGACAGAATAGGTAGCTTACGGAGTTTGCAGATTTATTATCATGATGAAGTGGATGTAAAACATAAATATATACAAATAAAAAGATATGATATATTAGACTATAGTCAATCTGATTATAAGTCAATACGAGAATTACATGGTATTAACGCTTCTAAAGAACCGACTTTATATATTCCATATAGCGAATCTACTGAATATAAAGTAAGTTTTAAAGATATAAAGATTATTGCTTATGACATAGCAACAGGTCAAGAATTGAAAGTTGAGTGTTGCCATGCCAATATGAATAAAAAGCTTAATACTCACAATTTTAGAATTCTTTTCAATAAACCTTTAAAACCTAATCAGATTTTTCAGATAGTTTATTATATTGAGTGTCCTCGTGAACTTGAATGTCTAAATACAACTGATGAAATAATGTCATTGTCATTAGTACGAATAAAGAAGAAAATAGAGAATGTTTCGTTTTATATTTTACTGGATTCTAAACCAAGTTCAACATGTATGTATTCTTATGATTATAATAGCAAAACAGCATTATTAATGCCTCAGTTAAATGAAGATGTTAGAGTTACAAAGTGTACTCAGGATTCTATCGGAATAAGAAACGATATTTTGACTAAATTCCCAATAGATACAACTAAGGATTATTATTTACAAGGGGCAAATATTGCTAAACCTAATAAATCAATGTATATCATTGAGTATTCATATTAAATAAAATTTTGAAAGGATGATTTTTAATGAAAACTGCACTTATTACTGGAGCTACTACTGGTATCGGATTAGCAATAGCCAAAAAATTTATTGATGAGGGTTTTTCAGTGATATCTGTTTCGAGAAATCCCAATAAAAGAAATTTTGAGCACGAGAAATTGACTTATTATTTTGCTGATGTATCAGAGCCAAAAGCCTTATTAGATTTAAAAAATCTGATTATATCAGATTTTGCGAATATAAATGTACTTGTAAATAATGCAGGTACAATTATTCCGGGAGGAATTGAGACCTTATCGTATGAAGAATGGTCTTTAAGCCTTAACAACAATCTGTCAAGTTATTTTAATGTAACGAAGACTTTTGTTGATATGCTAAAAGGGCAGGAAAATGCAAATATAATTAATATTTCATCTATTTCTGCAAAATTAGGCGGAAGCTCCGTTGCTTACTCTGTGGCTAAAGCTGGTGTAGATATGTTCACGCAAGTAACCGCTAAAGAACTTGCTAAATACAAAATTAGAGTTAATACTATTTCGCCTGGAATTGTTAATAGCGGTTTTCAAGTTGCTAATGGTGTTACCAGAAAAGAGGATTATCAGGCTTTTCTGAATAGTCAGGCTGGTATGTATCCTTTTGGAATCGGAGATGTTTCAGAAGTAGCAAAAGCAGCTTTATTCTTGGCAACAGACAATTCGTCATGGATAACAGGCGCAAATATTACGGTTGATGGAGGTCGTAGTTTGATGATATAAGTTTAGGAGTGATATAAGTGGACGCTAAAAGAATAAGATACAATCGTATTACTATTGGTGAAAAAATGTTATGCATTCCATTAGATCATGGATACACAAATGGTCCGTTTGATAATCTTGGTAATTTTGTTAGGCTTGTATCTGATATCGTCGAAGGTGGAGCTTCATCAATAATTGTCCATAAAGGAATGGTAAAGTATCTTCCAAATTTGAAAAATACTGGCTTGATAATACATTTATCTGGCAGTACGGAATTTAATAAAGAGGTGGATAAAAGGATTGTTTGTTCAGTATTAGAAGCTGTTCAATATGGAGCAGATGCAGTATCTGTGCATATAAATGTCGGAAATGATTTTGAGCAGCATATGTTGCAAGATGCAGCGAACATTTCATTTCAATGCAAAAAATATGGTATGCCACTTTTAGCTATGATGTATGTGCGTAATAATGATAATATAACTTCTTTTGATATACATCATATAATACATACGGTGCGTATAGCTACTGAACTAGGTGCGGATATAGTAAAAATTCCTTTTCCAAATGATGAGTTAGCATTGCAACATATTGTTAAAAACTCACTGGTTCCTATTGTAGTTGCTGGAGGTGGAGAGATTTTGGGAGATGAGGAATTACGCAATAAGACAAAATTAATTATGGAAAATGGAGCTAAAGGTGTGTGCTACGGCAGAAATATAATTAAGTCACAGAATCCAAGACATACTATTTCATTGTTAAAATCAACGTTGATTACATAGAAAAAGTGCTTATAGAATCTTTTAGTTCTATAAGCACTTTTTTGGCATTCGAGGCGATATTTTGGCATTCAGGGTAAAAGCGTTGACTTGCCAGTCACATACATATATAATACAATTACACTACTAGCATAATGTCTGCGGTGATCATTGCGGTTATGATTTACATAAGGGCAAAAATTCTCGCTCCGTTTGAGAAGCTCACCGATATTCCCTATGAGCTTTCAAAGGGTAATCTTACTGCACCTGTAAAGGAAGCGAAAAACAGGTTTTTCGGGCGATTTGTCTGGGGTGTGGATATGCTCCGTGAGAATATGGAGCAGCAGAAAGAGCGTGAATTAAATCTGCAAAGGGAGAAGAAAATGCTTTTGCTGTCCCTGTCGCACGACATAAAAACTCCCTTGTCGGCTATAAAGCTGTATTCAAAAGCACTCTCAAAGGGGCTGTATACCGACAAGGAAAAACAGCTTGAAATTGCCGAAAGCATCAATGCCAAAGCTGATGAAATAGAGGGATATGTAGCTGAAATCATCACTGCTTCAAGAGAGGACTTTTTAAGTCTTGATGTTACAATGGGCGAGTTTTATCTGTCGGAACTTGTAACAAAAATCAAGCTTTACTATGCCGAAAAATTGTCGCTCATAAAGACTGATTTTTTCGTCGGAGAATACGGCGATTGCCTTATAAGCGGAGATCTTGACCGAAGTGTCGAGGTGGTTCAGAATATAATGGAGAACGCCATAAAATACGGCGACGGCAAGGAAATTTCAATCAGCTTTTCCGAAGAGGAGGGCTGTATTCTTATTGCTGTGAAGAATAGCGGCTGTACGCTTCCTGATACGGATCTGCCGCACATCTTTGAAAGCTTCTGGAGAGGTGCAAACGCAGAAAACCTGAAGGGAAGCGGACTTGGGCTTTACATATGCCGACAGCTAATGCACAAGATGAACGGCGAGGTATTCGCACAGATCAAGGACGGAGATATGTGCGTAACGGCGGTGTTCGGGAAAACATCTTGCGACAGGCGGGTTTGAAGAAGCTGTAAAGGACAATATTTTCGGCAACAGTAAGGGGAATGCGTGGGAAGCAGAACACAATGATGTTGCAATTATGATACTGTCGGTTTTAGAAAGCCGGCTGTTTGGTGCTGTGACGAGGAGCTTTGCTTTTCGTTGCGGCACTTTTGCTATTGTTTTCGTTGCGATGCGGATAAAAAGAGCAGAACATATCTGATGAAAGGAAAGTTTGCCGTAACGGGAATATCTGCTTTTCGGAAGCGGTTACATTCAGTTGTTGAATGTACTGTTTATGGGACAATCATTGTGGTATGATTATTAATATATAATCATCAGCATTCAACAAATTCGACAAATTTTTTTAGAGATTGAAAAGACATTTGGCAATTATTTAAAAAATATGTTGAAATCTGTCATCAGTTGTGATATGATACTATATATAAATAAGCATACCGATTGATTGTTTGGGTAAATAAAAAACTCACCCGAAGGTAAGTTAATATTCACAACACTTGTGATGTACTAAAAAGTACGATTTGAAATAATTTTTATTTGAACTCGTAGTGTAAATTTATAGGGTAGTAAAACGGTGGGGAATGATACATTTTTCAAAAAAGGAGGCAAATTAAATGAAATTGTTGAAAAAATGCAATTTTGTATTATTAGCTCTTTTTATATGGGGTTTGACAGTTTTATACAACGGCGTAATCGTGAATTATTTGGTGAATCTGTTTCTTTCTTTTTCAAATCCGTCTTGGCTTGGATTTATAGTGCATATATTGATACAATTATTGATTATATGCATACCGACAATTGTTGTGATAAAGTACCTTGATTTAAATGTAAAACAGTTGTTGCTTTCAATTCCGGTTATGTATCTGCTGTTTGCGGTTTATTCTCCGCCTGCCTTATATATGTTTATTTTTACGGGTGAATGGAATGGCTTCCGGCAACAATCTCATCCTGCTATGTCTGCGTGGATGGCTTCGTTGCTGATTACTTTACAATACGGCATTGTGATTTCAATTACAAAATTAATTGTTTATTTGAAAGCAACATCAGAATAAATAGGCAAAACGGGAATTGTTGGATTTATAACGGGAGGAGATGTATCTTCATGATGCGGTCGATTGCTGTAAGGGATACATCGGACACTTTAAAAATCAAAACGGTTTGCAGATGGCTGACCTGATTCAGCCGCCTGCAAACCGTTGTTTTATATTTTAACCGTGAACATAAGCATATTGGTGTTTTGTTTATCTGTGGTGTCGGTGCGTGATTCTGAGGCGGAGGCAGATACATTTTCAGCGGTTATCGAGCCTTTGTGGAGTTCGGCTATTGCCTGCGCTACCGATAAGCCTATGCCGTAGCCGCCGTTTTTCTGCGTCCTTGCGCTGTCGCCCCGATAAAAGCGGTCGAACAGCTTTTCGGGGTGGTCTATAGGCTCGCAGGTGTTGGCGATGCTGAGTGTAATGTTCTTTTCGTTGCCGTAAAGCTCAGCCCTTATGACACCTCCGCTTTCGGTATATTTGACCGCATTGTCAAGCAGTACCGTCATAAGCTGTACTATACTGTCACGGTTGCCGCTGAGCCTGATGCCTTTTTTGATGTTCTGTTCAATCATTATGCCTTTGAGGGCGGCAGGCTCTATAAATGCGCCGACGGTATCTTCCGCCGCAGTGCTTATATCGAATTCGCACATCGGAAGCTTTGTTGAACTTTCATCCATTTTGGCAAGCATCAGCAGATTCTGCATAAGTCCGCTGAGTCTGAGCGTCTGCGCACGGATATTTTTGCTCCACTTGTTTTCGCCGTTGTGAAGCTCCATTGCATCTGTATTGGCAAGGATAATGGCGAGCGGCGTTTTTATTTCGTGACCTGCGTTTGTGACAAACTGCTTTTGCTTTTCAATGCTTCGTGCAACTGGGGCGATAGTTTTTCGGGAAAGAAGAATTACGAGCAGCAGCATCATAAGCCAGCCGAATATTCCCGCACCGACCGATATAAACAGTACGGTAAAGAAGGAACTTATCTGCATACCGTTGTCAAGCAGGATGATAACCTTGCCTTCTGCACGCTTAGTTTCGCTTATCCTGTACAGAAAGCCGCTGTATGTGCCTGTTCCCGAAGCGGTATTTTTAAGCACTTCGGTAATAGCGGTCGCTTCTTCCTCGGTAAGCGAGGATATATGAGTTACATCCGTCCTTATGATATTGCCGTTTTTGTCAATCGCAACGGCGGCATAGCGTGCAGATTCCACTGCGTTTTTATCGTGTCTGCCAAAGCCGTTGTTCTTTTTATCGTCGGGCGGTTTAGTTCCATTGTCCTGCGGGGGAAACCCGGTATCATTCTGATTGCCGGATGCATCGGCTGTATTTTGCTGAGTGCCGGTTATGCTCTGCGGAGGCTGAGTATTGTCGGTTGTATCTGCGTTCCACATGGTTGAAATTTCAAAGCTGTTGCCGAGCATTTCCATAAGCCTGTCGTTATCGCCACTGGTGGTGAGATAATTGAAAACGTTTATTCCGCCGATAAGCACGACAAGCAGAATTGTTACCGCCAGCATAGCGGATATGATAAACTTTTTCTGCAGCTGTTTTACCATCAGTCAGCATCCCCGATCTTTGCAAGAGTATAGCCAACACTGCGCTTGGCTCGGATTTCAATATCTGCGCCGATAGCGGCAAGACGTTTTCTTACATAGGATATGTATACCCATACTGCGCCGCTCTCTGCATCGCTCTCATAGCCCCAGACCTTTACGAGAATATCCTCAGTGGAAAGATAGATGCCCTTGTTGAGCATAAGAAGTTCCATCAGCTTGTATTCTATCTTGGGCAGGACAATAGACTGCAACGGCCCTTTAAGCTCGCAGCTGCTGAGATTGAGCGACACGTTGCCGAATGTCATTATATCGGGCGTGAACCTGTCTTTTCTGCGGAGCATTGCTCTGACACGGGAAAGAAGCTCGCCCATTACAAACGGCTTCGGCAGGTAATCGTCCGCACCCATATCAAGCCCCGCTATCCTGTCCTCGACCTCAGCCTTTGCGGTAAGCAGGAGAATGGGAGTGGTGTTTCCCTCGCTCCTTAGTGTTTTAAGTACCTCCAAGCCGCTCTTTTTCGGCATCATTATATCAAGAATTATCCCGTCATACTGTTCGGCTCTTGCGTAATCAAGAGCGTCAGCACCGTCATAAACCGTGTCTACCGTATAATTATGATAGGTCAGAATGTCGGTTACAGCCTCAGCCATACTGACCTCATCTTCTGCAAACAGTAGCTTCATAATATCACCGTCCTTTATGATATTGATATTATAGTGCGGTTAGCTTAGAACAGCCTTAGAGCGTATAAGATTTTGTGTAAAATCTGATGTCGGATGATTTGCAAGGATTGATTTACGGGTTGCTGTCTTTACCTTTTTTATAAGTTAATAACGACAGAGCAAAAAACAAGAAACACGCTCCAAGACTACATACAGCGGCTACGATATGCCCTTTAAATAAGTTTATGACCATACAGATGAGAAGGAATGCTGAAAAAGCAAAACCGCAAATGGCGATGCACTTTTTTTTATCCATTTTATGTCCCTCCGAGTAAGTTTTGTTTAAATAATCATTGATTATATTGTATCATAACAGGGTGTTTTTTTCAACTGCTCAGCATTTACTTATATCCGGCGAACGCTGCCGGAACAAACAGGCATATACAAAAAAAGCTGCCGCAGTGCGACAGCTTTTAAAAGCATTAATTATTCTGCAGATGTTTCTGTGCTTGTTTCAGATGAGGATTCGGCTACTGAGGAATCAGCAGAAGAAGCGTCAGATGAAGAAGCGGAAGAATCTGTTGATGAAGCATCGGAAGATGCCGATGAAGCTGACGAATCGTCACTTGTAACGGAAGATGTTACAGATGATGTTGCGGAACTTGTTGTCGAAGAATTATCCGACTTGCTGAAGTTACCGCTGTACATAACGATGAAGTTAACAACGAGAGCCACAACAAAGAAAATCACTGCGGCAATCTTTGTAAGTCTGTTCAGCTTAGCCTCGTTTGAACGGCCTGAATTTCTCTGATAATAGTTGTCTGCACTACCGCCTGTAATTGTCTGCGACATACCCTGCTTTGTATCCTGCATAAGTACCACGAGTACTATGAAAACACAGGCAACAATCAGAACAATAGCACTGATTATTTCTAATATTCCCATTTATATGTCCTCCTTATAGGAATACGGGTAAGTCCGAGATCTGTTTATCGTACAAACCCAAAATTATTCTAACACGCAAATGCTATTATAACATAAAAGGAAATGAAATGCAAGTGTTTTCGGGAATTATTTTAAAGCGGAAAGAGCTTTTTTTCCTATATCGTGGCGGTAATGAGCCTTTTCAAAGCTGATCGTATCCACTGCCTTATAAGCTGTGTCGAGTGCTTCCTTTAATGTATCGCCGTAAGCGGTAATACCGAGAACACGTCCTCCTGCTGTAAGGAACTTTCCGTCCTCCAGCTTTGTGCCTGCGTGGTAAACGAATGCGCCATCGCACTGACCGTTTTCGTCAAGTCCGCTTATCACCTTGCCTGTTTCGTACTTTTCGGGGTAGCCGCCGCTTGCCATTACAACGCAGGCGCACGATTTATTGCTCCACTTGATGTCGAGCGCATCGAGCTTTTCTTCCCAGACAGCTTCGATTATATCCATAATATCTGTTTCAAGCAAGGGGAGAACCACCTGCGTTTCGGGATCGCCGAAGCGGCAGTTGTACTCAATTACCTTTGCACCGTTAGGGGTCAGCATAAGACCGAAGTAAAGGCAACCCTTGAACGGTCTGCCCTCAGCCGCCATAGCCTTTATAGTAGGCAGGAATATCTTTTCCATACATTCCTGCTGTTTATCGGGGGTGTAGAGGGGGTTGGGAGCTATTGTACCCATTCCGCCTGTGTTAAGACCCTCATCGTTGTCATAAGCACGTTTGTGATCCATAGAACTTATCATAGGCTTTACTGTCTTGCCGTCTGTGAACGCAAGAACGGTTACTTCGGGACCTGTCATAAATTCCTCGACAACTATTTCACTGCCGGATTTGCCGAATTTTCCGTCAAGGAGCATTGAACGTACTGCGTTTTCTGCCTCCTGCTCGTCCTTTGCGATTATAACGCCCTTGCCGAGCGCAAGACCGTCACACTTGATAACGGCAGGGAAGCTGTTCTGCTTTTTGATATATGCTATAGCCTCGTCTGCGTCTGTGAAGGTTTCGTAAGCCGCAGTGGGAATGTTGTACTTCTTCATCAAAGCCTTCGAGAAAACCTTACTGCCCTCAAGAATAGCGGCATTTGCTCTCGGTCCGAAGGTCTTGAAACCCTCTGCGTTGAGCTTGTCCACCATACCCATAACCAGCGGATCGTCGGGGGCTACGAATACATAGTCGGGTCTTAGCTTCTTTGCAAGCTCGACACAGCCGTCAATATCGGTTGCCTTTACATTAAAGCACTCGGCATATTTCGAGATACCGCCGTTGCCGGGTGCGGCATACAGCTTGTCTACCTTCTTTGATTTTGCAAGGGCTGTTATTATGGCGTGTTCTCTGCCGCCTCCGCCTATTACAAGTACGTTCATGTTAAAAATACCTTTCTTTCTTTTGATTTATTCATTATTCGATGATAAGGCCAAGCAGCTTTGCGAACATTGCCGCCTGCCACACATCGACCTTGGCGCCTTTTAGCTCCGCTCCCGTATCGGAAACGGTAAGACCTTCGATGTTACAGGAGGTGAAGTCAAGCCCTGCGAGCTTTGTGCCGAAAAACACAGACCTTGCCAGCGTAACGTTTTTAAGCTCCGTCTGTTTTATCTCACACGAAGAAAACAGAGCAGAGGAGAAGTCGGTATCTGTCACAGCTACCGTTTGCAGTTTTGAACGCTGAAAATCCGACAGCTCAAAGCTACCGCCGTCAAAGCTGACGTTTTTATAAAACGAGTATTTGAAAGCCGTTCCGACAGCCTTACAGGAGATGAACGAGCAGGCTTTGAAATAGCTTTCGGAAAAATCGCTGTTTGAAATATCGCAGCCCTTGAAAACGCAATCTATAAAAGTGCATCCGGTAAAATCGCAGGCTGTAAAGCGGCATCCGTGAAACAGGCAGTTTCTGAAACAGATAGCCGAAAAATCGGTTTCGGCGCATATCAGCCTAGAAAAATCCGCCGCAATAAAATCCGATTCGTCATCACGCACTTTTGAAAGCTCGGCATCAATATCCGTTACCGTAAAAAGATTATCGGGCAGCTTCGGAGCGGTCAATGACGCAGATAATGACTTTGACTCTGCCGTCATGTGTTTACCGAATTGTCGAACGACATTGACCCGAGCGTGTATTCAAGCGCCTTTGTGACAGCTTTTTCGTTATCGTCAAGGTGCAGTGCTATCAAGGTGTACACTTTATTGCCGTGGCGGGCAAAATATATGTGCTGTGTTGCGGCAACCGAAAAATCTCCGTCCGAAGATTTTACAGTTGCGTAAAATACATCGGTGTTGCCTATTTTTATCATACTCTTGGTCGATGAATCGACATTATCACCGACAGCGTAATAGCGCATAAATTCCTCGCCGATCTCGGCTACCGATCTGCCTTTAGTATCTTCGTCCTCATCACTGCACATAGCAACGATATTAGATGTGACCTCGCCGTCATCGGAATAATGTACAAGATAAAGCTCGTTTTTATCTTCCTCATATTCACTGATGCCGGTATTGAAGTATACTCCGTCATCGTACATCAGAGAGAATTTGTTTACTTTATGTCTGACAAGACTTCCTACAGGGGTATACTTTTCAGGGGCAGGGGCAGGGGACGGTTTTTTTGTTTCGGACTTGTCGGTAATTGACGTGTTCGAGGTTTCGGGCTTTGCGGTTGTTGTTTCCGCTTTTGTTGTTTGCGTTGATGTTGCCGCAGTAGTTACTGCGGTGGTCTGAGGTGTCACTGTCTGGGGAACCGGGGTCGTTGACGATGTGGTCTGATTTTTGGGAGTGAAGTAAGGGGGATTCTCAATCGTTTTGGAGCAACCGCACATTCCTACAAGAATTGATGCGGCGCAAATCAATAATAGTGCTTTTTTCATCGGTCTTTCCTTTCTTCCGCTGTTTTCGGCGGATGTTGAAGAATATAGAACGGTGTGGACTGAATTGTGAAAAATTCTGCGTTTGTCGGCATAATATATCGAAAGTACAGTTTGGTGGTTTTGGTCGTAACTGTTACTGTAAAGCCTTTTTGCTTTGTGAATAAGGTCATAGGCTTGTAGGTTACGCTTTCAACGTCCGGGTATCTGAAAATATAGGTATGGCGTTTGCTTGCTATACGCATAAGACGTTCATCGGCGTAGTAGCTGTACTGCTGTTCGCCGCCTGCAACTATGAGTATATACCATATCGGTAGTATCGGCAGAATTACAGCGAGAGCAATTTTGATTATTATGATTGAGACAGTGTTTGCCTCTGCACCTCCGCCGAAAAGTACACCCAGTGTATACAGGGCGAACATCACTTCAAAGATACACGCTATTGCTATTTTCAAATGTGCAAACGCAGACAGTACCCGAAACGTACCGCTCTGCCTGAATTCAAATCTGCCGTCAAGGATGTCTTTATCTGTGTAAGTAAAATGCATAGTGATACCTTTATCGTAATTTAAAAATAACGGGCGGACGTGCCGCCCGTTTACTGAGCTTATCAGTGGTGGAAAAGTCTGATTCCCGTGAATGCCATTGCGATACCGTACTTGTTGCAGGTGTCGATAACATTATCGTCACGGATAGAGCCGCCGGGCTGTGCTATGTATTCAACACCGCTTCTGTGCGCTCTTTCAATGTTGTCACCGAAGGGGAAGAATGCATCTGAGCCAAGCGCTACGCCCTTCATCGTTGCAAGCCACGCTTTCTTTTCTTCTGTCGTGAATACGGCGGGCTTTACCTTGAAGATGTTTTCCCATGCGCCGTCTGCGAGAACGTCCATATAATCCTCACCGATGTAAAGGTCGATAGCGTTATCTCTGTCGGCACGTCTTATGTTATCTACAAACTGTAAGCCCATAACCTGAGGCGACTGTCTTAAGTACCAGTTGTCAGCCTTTGTACCTGCAAGACGTGTGCAGTGGATTCTTGACTGCTGACCTGCGCCGATACCGATAGCCTGACCGCCGCAAGCGTAAGCTACGGAGTTTGACTGAGTGTACTTTAATGTAATCATTGCTATTGCAAGATCTATCTTTGCACTCTCGGGTATATTCTTATTCTCGGTCACAATGTTTGAGAACAGCTTATCGTCAATAACCAGCTCGTTTCTGCCCTGCTCGAAAGTAACGCCGAATACCTGCTTACGCTCGATAGGCTCGGGAACGTACTCGGGGTCGATCTTGATTATATTGTAGTTGCCCTTTTTCTTTGACTTGAGAATTTCAAGCGCTTCGGGATCGTAATCGGGAGCGATAACGCCGTCTGATACTTCACGCTGTATTATCTTTGCCGTTGAAACATCGCACTTGTCTGACAGAGCGATGAAGTCGCCGTATGATGACATTCTGTCGGCGCCTCTTGCTCTTGCATAAGCGCTGGCAAGGGGTGACAGCTCACCGAGATCGTCTACCCAGTATATCTTCTTGAGCGTGTCTGTGATGGGAAGTCCTACAGCGGCACCTGCGGGTGAAACGTGCTTGAATGATGTTGCGGAGGGAAGACCCGTAGCCTTCTTAAGCTCGCTTACAAGCTGCCAGCCGTTGAAAGCGTCCATAAAGTTTATATAACCGGGCTTGCCGTTAAGCACTTCGATAGGAAGTGAATTGCCGTTTGCCATGAATATTCTTGACGGCTTCTGATTGGGGTTGCAGCCGTACTTTAACTGAAGTTCGTTCATTGTAGTAAAGTTCCTTTCGCTTACTTGTTTTTATTGATTATGCGTGATTCGTACTTGCCTGTGGCAATGTCGATATAACGTGTAAAGAGTGAAACCTTGTTGTCTGCATTGAGGTTTTCCCATACCATTGATGTGAACGTGTCTATATCCGTATCAGGAATAACCACAGTTTTAGGCTCGCCTTCGTAACTCGGCAGGGGGTTGCCGTCACACTTGTAGGTGTGAATGAATTTGCCCTTACCGTTTAAAGGATTGCTGTAAGCGTAGGTGTATCTCTGACATGATGAGCCGTCGCCGTCTGCGCTCTTTAAGATAGACATTGCGAAATTCATATCGCCGTTGTCAAGGTGGACTATACCGGAAATTCTCGGTGTGTAGTTGGGCTTGTCATCTTCAAATTCTCTTGTTCTGAGAGCCTGCTCGAATGTCATCTGCTTGTCCATAAGCTCATAGATAGTGTCGGTCTGGTCGCCGTTTGTAACTATCGTCTTGTTGCCGAGAACTCTTACGGGTGCATAGATGATGAGGTGGGGATCTTCCATCTTGCTTTCATCGAAAGCCTGTGTTCTGATGCCCTCGCCGTCCTCTACAAAAATTCTGTTACGGCTGTTTTCGCTTCTGCCCATAATAAAGTAGGCGATTACCGCTTTTGTGCCGTCTGCGGATTTTCCTATCACGATGCCTCTGCCGTGATAAGCAAGAGAGTTAAGCTCTTTTTCAAGTGTTACAACTTCCATATAGCCTCCTGTTGCGATTTTGCGTGAAACACGCAGTTTTCTGAATATAACTTGTTATAACGTCCGCAAAATCCCGTTTAGTCGGGATAATGCTGACATAAGGTTCAATCGTCGATAACGGTTATGCCGTCTTTTACGGTTATCTTTCCCTCGCAGAAAAGACGTGCGGCACGGGGAAGAATCTTCCACTCCGCCTGCTCCATAACACGTTTCTGAAGAACTTCGGGGGTGTCGCCGTTTCTGACCTCAACTGCCTTTTGCAGAATGATAGGTCCTGCGTCACATTCCGCTGTTACAAAATGAACGGTAGCGCCTGTTACCTTTACGCCCTTTTTAAGTGCTTCCTCGTGAACGTGAAGTCCGTAGTAGCCCTTTCCGCAGAAAGAGGGGATAAGGGCGGGGTGAACGTTTATCATCTTATACCTGAACGCATCGCATACCTGCTCGTCAAGTATTGTCATAAAGCCTGCGTAGATAACAAGGTCAGCCTGTTCTTCTTTAAGAGCGTCAGCCATAGCCTTGCTGTAAGCGGCAACATCGGCATAGTCACGTCTTGCGAGCACTCTTGTCTTTATTCCGTTATCTGCGGCTCTTGTCAGTGCGTAGGCATCGGGCTTTGACGCAATAACGCAGGTGATTTTACCTCCGCCGAGTCCCTCGGACTTTTCGGCATCGATAAGCGCCTGCAGGTTAGTTCCGCCGCCGGATACAAGTACAACGATATTTTTCATATTACTCAATTATGATGCCCTCGTCACCCTTGATTATTTCACCGATGCAGTAGCTTTCAACGCCTGCGTTTCTGAGTATCTGTACAGCTTCATCGGCATCGTCCTTGTCAACTACAACGGTCATACCGATACCCATATTGAAAGTATTGTACATATCATGTTCGGAGATGTTTCCGACTTCCTGTAAGTGCTTGAAGATATAAGGCACTTCGTAGCTGTGCTTTGTAATCTTTGCTGTGAAGCCGTCGGGGAGTGAACGGGGAACGTTCTCGTTGAAGCCGCCGCCTGTGATATGTGAGATAGCCTTTACGTTCTTCTTTGAGATAAGCTCTAATATGGGCTTTACATATATTTTTGTAGGTGTAAGGAGCGTTTCGCCGAGCGTCTTACCTGTGGGGAGGACTTCATCGAGAACTTCCTTGCTGTTTATGTTGAACACCTTTCTTACAAGAGAGAAGCCGTTTGAATGAACGCCTGTGGAAGCAAGGCCGATTATGATGTCGCCTTCCTTTACGGTGCTGTTATCGATTATCTTTGACTTGTCAACAACACCTGTTGAATAGCCTGCGATGTCATATTCGTCTTCGGGCATCATTCCGGGATGCTCAGCGGTTTCGCCGCCTATAAGCGCACAGCCTGACTGTACACAGCCGTCAGCAACGCCCTTTACTATAGCGGCTACCTTTTCGGGTACGTTCTTGCCTATAGCGATATAGTCAAGGAAATAAAGAGGCTTTGCACCGCAGCAGATTATGTCATTTACGCACATAGCGACTGCATCTATACCGATCGTATCGTGCTTATCCATCAGCATTGCAAGCTTGAGCTTTGTGCCGACACCGTCTGTACCCGAAACGAGTACGGGTTCTTTCATATCTGCAATATCAAGCTGGAACAGACCGCCGAATCCGCCTATGCCTGTAAGTACACCGGGGATATTGGTGCGTTCAACGTCCTTTTTCATCAGACGAACACCTTCGTAGCCTGCGGTAACGTCAACGCCTGCTGCTTTATAGCTTTCTGAAAAACTGTTCTTCATAATAATAATTCCTTCCGTTTGGGGACTGATGTCCTTATGTGGTGGTTTTTTCTTTGCTTTCGCTGATTTTTCTGTCGAATTTATCCTTGTGCATTTCCGTGGGAATATCCGTGGGGTATTCTCCGCTGAAACAAGCGGTGCAATAGCCGCATTCACAGCCGTTTGCGTGTACCGCAAGCTTCTTTGCGTTTTCCACGCTCAGATAACCGAGCGAATCTGCGCCTATTATGTCGCTGATCTCTTTTATCGAATGATGACAAGCGATAAGGTGTTCTCTCGAATCTATGTCGGTACCGTAGTAGCAGGGATTGAGGAACGGGGGAGCGGATACTCTCATATGAACTTCCGTAGCGCCTGCTTCACGCAGTAATTTTACAATCCTGCCGCTTGTGGTGCCTCTTACTATAGAATCGTCTATAAGAACGACACGTTTGCCTTTTACGACACTGGCAACAGCATTCAGCTTTATCCGCACCTTATCTTCTCTTGACGATTGACCGGGAGAGATAAAGGTTCTGCCGATGTATTTGTTCTTGATGAAGCCGATGCCGTAGGGGATACCCGACTGGTGAGAATAGCCTATGGCGGCATCTATACCTGAATCGGGAACGCCGATTACTATATCCGCCTGCACGGGATGCTCAAGCGCTAAGAATGCGCCTGCACGAAGTCTTGCCTCGTGAACCGATGCGCCCTCTATGACCGAGTCGGGACGTGCAAAGTAGATATATTCAAAAACGCACAAAGTATGCGGACGCTTGCCGCAATGATCTTTTATGGAGCGTACTCCGTTTTCATCGAATACAACAATCTCGCCGGGGAGCAAATCTCTTACGAACTTAGCACCGACCGAGTCAAGAGCGCAGCTTTCGGAGGCAACTATATATGTTCCCTCGTTTGTTATGCCGTAGCAGAGCGGTCTGAAGCCGTTCTCGTCACGGGCGGCAATCAGCTTTGCCGGCGACATGATAACGAGCGAATATGCGCCGTTTATCCTGTTCATCGCACGGTTGAGCGCCTCTTCTATAGACGGCGCTTCAAGCCGTTCCTTTGTTACAAGGTAGCTTATAACTTCGGTGTCGCTTGTCGTATGGAAGATAGAGCCTTGCTTTTCAAGCTCGTGACGTAACTCGTAAGTGTTTACAAGGTTTCCGTTATGGGCGAGAGCCATTCTTCCTTTATAATGATTTACCAGAATAGGCTGGGCATTAAGACGGGCATTTGCTCCGGTCGTGCCGTAACGCACATGACCTACCGCCATATTGCCCTGTCCCAGTCCGTCAAGGCGTTCGGGAGTGAACACATCGTTCACAAGACCTGTGTCCTTGTAGGAGTTGAAAACGCCGTCATCGTTCACAACGATGCCGCAGCTTTCCTGTCCTCTGTGCTGTAATGCGAATAATCCGTAATATGTTGTTGCGGCAACGTTGGTCTTTTCTTTTGCAAAAACACCGAACACGCCGCATTCTTCATGCAAACCGCTTGTCAATGGAGTCATTCCTTTCCGTTCCAGCAATAAGTGCAAAGCTCACACTGTGGCTTGCCTATTGCCCGTACAGTTCCGTCAAGCGACTGGAATTCAAGCGATGTCAGCTTTAGTCTGCGGCATATTTCGTCACGCAGTTTCTTTCCACGCTCTGTGTTGGTGTCACTGTACTCGTCGATAAATCTGATACCATCTGCACCCTCGGCCTCATCAATTATCTGTCTTGCAATCAGCTCCATCTCCGATGTGCTGCGGGAGAAGTTGAGATACTTACAACCGTACATTATCGGAGGACAGGCGCTGCGCATGTGTACTTCCTTAGCACCGTTCTCATAAAGGAACTCTACTGTTTCTCTCATCTGAGTTCCTCTTACTATGCTGTCGTCAACGAACAGCAGTTTTTTACCCTCAATAAGCTCGTGGACCGGAATCAGCTTCATTTTAGCTACCTGATTTCTCATTGTCTGGTTGGTAGGCATAAAGCTCCTGGGCCATGTGGGAGTGTACTTGATAAAAGGACGTGCGAACGGGATACCGCTCCTGTTTGCGTAGCCTATTGCGTGAGGTACGCCCGAATCCGGAATGCCGCATACATAGTCAACGTCGGGAAGCTTGCCGTTCTTTATATCATTCTCCGCCATAATCTCGCCGTTGCGTGTACGCATCGTTTCAACGGTCACACCCTCGTATACCGCATTCGGATAGCCGTAATATGTCCACATGAACGAGCATATATGCATTTTGCTTTCATCGCCGTCACTCAGCACTTCACAGCCGTCCGCAGTTATCATATCTATTTCGCCGGGACGAAGCTCTTTATATGTGCTGTAGCCGAGCTTCTGGAATGCGAATGATTCAAGGGATACGCAGTATCCGTCGCTCCTTTTTCCTACAATGATAGGAAGCCTGCCGTACCGATCCCTTGCGGCGATGATTCCGTCCTTTGTAAGAATGATAAGGGACATTGTACCGTCAATCTTGCTCTGGGCATATCTTATACCGTCGGTAAAATTGTCCTTCTGTGCAATAAGCGCACCGATGAGCGAGCCTGAGTTTATACTGCCGCTGCTCATTGTTTCAAAGTTTGCACAGCCGCTCTCAAGTAGCTCGGTTGAAAGCTGTTCGGCATTTCTGATTATGCCGATACTGCATATCGAATAAATACCGAGCTTTGAACGCACCAGCAGGGGCTGAGGGTCGGTATCGCTGATACAGCCGATACACAGCTTTCCCCTCATATCCGTAGCGTCCTGTTCAAACTTTGTTCTGAACGGTGAGTTCTCAATACTGTGGATAGCACGCTGAAAACCTCTGTCGGGGCTGTATGCGGTCATACCGCCTCTGCGTGTTCCGAGGTGGGAGTGATAGTCTGTTCCGAAGAAAACATCGGTTATGCAGTCGTTGTTTGACGCTGCGCCGAAAAATCCACCCATATATTATCCTGCCTTTTCCTGTTAGATTCTTTTCTGTTTTTGGGATTATTCGCCCATAAGACGCTTCATTATTTCAGCGTAAGCGTCCTCAACACCGCCCATATCACGACGGAAACGATCCTTGTCAAGCTTCTCGTGAGTTGTGCTGTCCCAGAAACGACAGGTGTCGGGAGAAATCTCGTCAGCAAGGATTATTGTGCCGTCTGAGGTCTTACCGAATTCAATCTTGAAGTCGATAAGGTCGATGTTGAGCTTCTTGAAGAAGTCGAGCATAAATTCATTTACCTTGAAAGCGTACTTTGAGATAAGGTCGATCTCTTCCTTTGTTGCAAGACCGAGTGCAAGCGCATAGTAGTCGTTGATGAAAGGATCGCCCAGATCGTCATTCTTGTAGCTGAATTCAAGCGTGGGGCAGAGAAGCTTTGTGCCTTCCTCGATGCCAAGCTTCTTTGAGAAGCTGCCTGCGGCTACGTTTCTTACGATTACTTCAAGGGGAACGATAGAAACCTTTTTAACGAGTGTTTCTCTGTCGTTCAGCTCTTTAACAAGGTGAGTGGGAACACCTGCTTTTTCAAGCAGACCGAACATATAGTTCGTCATTTTGTTGTTGATAACGCCCTTACCTGAGATAGTGCCTTTCTTGAGGCCGTTGAATGCTGTTGCATCATCCTTGTAGGATACAATAACAAGGTTGGGATCATCGGTTGCGAATACCTTCTTTGCCTTTCCTTCGTAAAGCTGTTCTTTCTTTTCCATTTTGTTTATCCTTTCTTCAGCGGCTGTGCCGTATTTATTGATTACATCATATATAGTACACCGATCAAAGCTCGGCAAGTACCTGCTCCATTTTTTTGTCAGCCTCAAGAACCTTTGCGGTCTGTGCTGCACGGTATGCCTTCATCTTTTCCATAAGGGCATCGTCTGATACCGCAAGAATCTGTACAGCGAGGAATGCCGCATTTGCCGCACCGTCAATAGCTACTGTAGCAACGGGAACTCCGGCGGGCATCTGTACTGTAGACAGAAGTGCGTCTATGCCCTCAAGGGCGCTTGCTTTTATCGGAATGCCGATAACGGGCAGGGGAGTCTGACCTGCGATAGCACCGGCAAGGTGAGCGGCTTTGCCTGCGGCGGCAATGATAACGCCAGTGCCGTTCTTCTCGGCATTTCTTGCAAACTCGGAAACCTCAGCGGCGCAACGGTGAGCGGAGAGAACACGAAGCTCTGTAGGAACACCGAAGTCCTTAAGCACCTGAGCCGCTTTTTTAACGATAGGCAGATCGGAATCGCTGCCCATTACAATGGCTACTTTTTTCATTTACGAACATCCTTTCAGAAAATAAATAAAGCTGTGTAATACAATTGCACAGCTTAAAAAATACACTTATTCTTATAATACGGCGTAGAAAAAGACATATATGAAAATTTACCGAGGCTTATCAAAGCTGTTGTAAGCTGTATTTTATTCATAGATCTCACGCTTTCCCTCCGTACTTGTTACTATATCATTTTACCTTATTTTAATAACAAATTCAAGTGCTAAAGCGGAAAATCTCTTAAATTGTGCTTTTTCAACAATAGTAGTGCTTTGTTTTTGTGCTATATGTACATTAATTACTTTATAAACTTTTTGTGAGCTAAATTAGTGTAAAATCGTTTACACGGCGTTACAATTATCAAATTCATGATTATAGAGCGGAAAATCGGGAAAATCAGTAATCAAGTTTCAACCGAATTGTTACAAAGATGTAACAGATTTTTGTGCAAGATGACGAAAAAGTGCCAAAAAAACAATTTTTGTAATCGTTTACGGTAAAAAAACACAACTGCGGGCTCAAAATGCTTGCAAATTTGTGAAATGTGTGATATGATTATGTCAACGAGGAAAAAGTGAACAAAACTTTTGACAAGCTACAGGTCTTTTTAGTGAATTATCCATTGTTGCATATACGGCAGTATATACCGTTATGCCACAGGAACTTCAACCGGAAGCCTGTACTTACCGGAGAATTGTTTACGGCTCCTCTTAATGAGGCCGCAAGGTCAGGCAGTGAAAGCGATAGCTATTCACAACAATGAATACTTCTGGAGGAATTACCAATGAAGAAAAGAATTTTAGCAGCTGTATTAGCATCTGCATCAATTCTGGGTGCAGTAGCAGGCTGCTCAAGCAACGCTACAAGCTCAGCAGGATCTTCTACAACAGATTCGAGCAAGACTGAAGAATCAAGCAAGACTGATGATTCAAGCAAGACTGATGATTCAAGCAACGCAGGAACTTCCGATAAGTTCACACTTAAGGAAGGCGAAGGCAAGACTCTTAACATCGCTGTATGGAACGAAGAGTTCAAGAACTACTTTGAGAAGTACATAAAGGCTAAGATGCCCGAGGGCGTTACAGTTAATTTCAAGATCACTGAAAACAAGGACAATGCTTATCAGAACAAGCTTGATGAAGACCTTCCCAAGAACGAAGCTGCATCTGCTGACGACAAGATCGATATGTTCTTATTCGAAGCTGACTACGCTCTCAAGTATGTTAACTCAGAGTACACACTTGATGTTAAGTCACTCGGTCTTACTGACGAAGATCTTTCAGGTATGTATCAGTATACAAAGGACGTTTGCACAACTCAGGATGATGCAAAGTTACTGAAGGGTGTTTCATGGCAGGCAACTCCCGGTCTGTATGCTTACAGACGTTCAATTGCTAAGGACGTTCTCGGTACAGACGATCCCGATAAGGTACAGGAAGCTCTCGCTGACTGGACAAAGTTTGACGAAGTAGCTGCTAAGGCTGCTGACAAGGGTTACAAGATGCTCTCAGGTTATGATGATGCATACAGAACCTTCTCAAACAACGTTGCTGCTCCTTGGGTAAACGAAAACAAGGAAATCATCGTTGACGCCAACATCATGAAGTGGGTTGACCAGACTAAGACATACACAGACAAGGGTTACAACAACAAGACATCTCTTTGGTCTGATGCTTGGGCTGCTGACCAGGGTCCCGAAGGTAAGGTATTCGGCTTCTTCTACTCAACATGGGGCATCAACTTCACACTTGCAGGTAACTCACTTGCAGTTAAGGAAAAAGACGGCGGTAAGCTCGAAGTAGGTAACGGCGGTTACGGTGACTGGGCAGTTTGCTACGGTCCTCAGGCTTACTTCTGGGGCGGTTCTTGGCTCGCAGCTGCAAAGGGCACAGATAACGCTACATTAGTTGGCGATGTTATGAGAGCATTCTGCTGCAACAAGGACTTCGGCGTTCAGTTCACAAAGGATACTCAGGACTACTACAACAACGAAGCTGCAATGAAGGAACTCGCTTCTTCTGACTTCAAGTCAGCCTTCTTAGGCGGTCAGAACCACATCGCACTGTTCGTTGAAACAGCTCCCAAGATCGACATGAGCAAGATTTCTGTCTACGACCAGGGTCTTAACGAGACATTCCAGGCTAAGTTCAAGGAATACTTCGACGGTACTGTTGATAAGGATACAGCACTCAAGAACTTCTATGAGGCTGCTATTGTTAAGTATCCTGAGCTCAAGAAGCCCGCTAACGCATAATAAAGGCTTTGTGGCTTAAACAATATTGACCTTCATCTTGACTGCGGGTTCTGTGAATTCGCAGTCAAGTATGTTAATGGGGCGAATTGCGGATGCTTCCGCCTTATTAACATACTTGACTGCTCAAGATGGAGAATATACCGAGATTTTTATAAGGAGTGTTTTTATGGCTCAGGCATTTAATGCAGGAAATGTGCCGGTAAAAGCCAGAAAAGGACAAATCGGGAAATATAAAAAATGGGGCTACATATTTATGCTCCCGTTCATATTAGTTTTCCTTGTTTTCCAGGCTTGGCCGCTTATTCAGACTTTCTATTACAGTATGTTCAAATACTTCAAGTCGGGTCTTAGTTGGATAGGACCGGAGTTTGTAGGATTTGATAACTTTGTGGCAATTTTTGATATGAGTTCAGGTAACAATATACTTGCACTCACATGGAATACGCTTATCATGTGGGTACTGGGATTTGTTCCGCAGATAATCATTTCATTACTTTTTGCTTACTGGTTTACTAATGTAAGACTTCGTTTAAGATGTCTTGGATTCTTCAAAACTGTAATGTATATGCCTAACCTTATCATGGCATCTGCATTTGCAATGCTGATATTCTCAATATTCTCCGATATCGGACCTATCAACGAGCTTATCAAGCACACTACCGGCGGCGAGGCTTTCAGATTTCTCAGCTATACGGGCAGTACGATGGGACTTGTAGCGTTCATGAACTTCATTATGTGGTTCGGTAACACGACAATTCTGCTGATGGCGGCAATGATGGGTATCAACGAATCTGTTATTGAGGCTGCTGAAATCGACGGTGCAAGTAGCTCACAGATATTCTGGAAGATAACTCTTCCTCTTATCAGACCTATACTCGTATACGTTATGATCACATCGCTGATCGGCGGTCTTCAGATGTTCGATGTACCGCAGATCCTTACCGACGGTCAGGGAGGCCCGAATAACACTACCAAGACGCTTATCATGTATTTGAACGAACAGATCGGTACATCTAAGAACTATGGTATGGCAGGTGCGCTTTCAGTAATTATATTCATTGTATGTGCGGCACTCAGCCTGGTTGTTTACTACTTCTTTGCTGCTGACAGAAGCAACAAGAAGTCTAAAAAAGGAGGTAAGTAAGTATCATGGCAAAAAAGGAAAAGGTACTTGAACATACCTCAGCACTTCAGCAGAACAGAACAGATCCGGATATGAAGGTAAAGCCTACGCTTATTATTCACAGAATAATCTGTTATATCGTTCTTGTCTTCTTCTCAATCCTGTGTTTGTTCTTCTTCTACATCCTGCTTGTTAACGCAAGCCGTTCACATTACGATATTATGTCCGGCTTCTCGTTCCTGCCGGGAAATCAATTTATCAATAACTTCCAGAGTGCGATCTCAAACACAACGATACCTGTAGTAAACGGTGTTATCAACAGCTTGATTATCGCAGCGTGTACAGCGTTATTGTCGATTTATTTCTCGGCAATGACCGCATATTCAATTCATGTATATGACTTCAAAGGTAAGAAATTTATCTTTAACTTCATATTACTTATCATGACGATTCCTACACAGGTTTCTGCGCTCGGTTTCTTCAGTATGTGTACCGATTGGGGCTTAAGAGATACATATATTCCTCTTATAGTTCCTGCTATTGCGGCACCTGCGGTGTTCTTCTTCATGATTCAGTACATGAAGAGCTCGCTTCCGATTGATATTATCGAGGCAGCAAGAATTGACGGTTCGGGCGAATTCAGAACATTCAACACGATTGTTCTTCCTATGCTGAAGCCTGCTCTTGCAGTACAGGCAATATTCAGCTTCGTTGCATCATGGAACAACTACTTCCTTCCTTCGTTGATTATTGATACATCAACAAAGAAGACAATGCCTATCATGATTGCACAGCTTCGTTCAGCAGACTTCTTAAAGTTTGATATGGGTCAGGTTTATATGTTCATTTTCATAGCAATCATACCTGTTATCATCGTTTACTTCTGCTTATCGAAATTTATCATCGCCGGTGTTTCACTCGGTGGTGTAAAGGAATAAGACAATTTTGGGTTAATATATTTTATACAGAAACGGCATCGGAAATCTTCCGGTGCCGTTTTGCCGTATATAACGCTATGGACAGCCGTGCGGTATTTACCCTGTATCAGCCAAGAGCGTATGAAGCATAAGAAAATCCCCTGTTAATCGCTTAACAGGGGATCAGAGTTTATTCGGTTATGGGATTAGCCAAGTCTTGCTTCGAGATCAGCGAGTTCCTGCTTTAAGCCGTCGGGGAGCTTGTCACCGAACTGCTTGTAGAATTCCTTCATCTCTTCTACTTCCTTCTTCCAGAGGTCTCTGTCAACTGCGAGCAGCTTGTCTTCAACTTCTGATGTAACCTCGTCCTCGATACCCTTGAGGTTGATGTCACCCTTCTTAGGAAGGTAGCCGATAGGAGTCTTTTCAGCGTCGATTGTGCCTTCACATCTCTTGATGATCCAGTCGAGAACTCTCATGTTGTCGCCGAAACCGGGCCACATAAAGTTGCCGTTCTCGTCCTGCTTGAACCAGTTAACGTTGAAGATCTTAGGAGCCTTGTCACCAAGCTTCTCGCCCATTTCGAGCCAGTGTGCCCAGTAGTCAGCCATGTGGTAGCCGCAGAAGGGCTTCATAGCCATAGGATCGTGACGGAGTACGCCTACTGCACCTGTAGCTGCTGCTGTTGTTTCAGAAGAAACTGCAGAGCCTACATATGTGCCGTGCTGCCAGCTGAATGACTGGTAAACCAGAGGAGTTGTAGCTGCACGTCTGCCGCCGAAGATGATAGCTGAGATCGGAACACCCTGGGGGTTGTTGAACTCAGGTGAAATGCAGGGGCAGTTCTGAGCGGGAGCTGTGAAACGTGAGTTAGGATGAGCGAGCTTATTGCCTGCTGCTGTGTATTCCTTACCGTTAACCTTGTTGCCCTTCCAGTCTGTTGCATTCTCGGGAGGATTCTTGTCAAGACCTTCCCACCAAGCTGTCATATCATCATTGTTGATAGCAACGTTTGTGAAGATTGTGTTCTTTCTTGTAGATGCAAGTGCATTGTAGTTGCTCTTTGCGTTTGTACCGGGAGCAACGCCGAAGAAGCCGTTCTCGGGGTTGATAGCGTAAAGTCTGCCATCGGGACCCTGCTTCATCCAAGCAATATCGTCACCTACTGTGAATACTTCATAACCAGCCTTCTTGTATCCCTCGGGAGGAATAAGCATAGCGAGGTTTGTTTTACCGCAAGCTGAGGGGAATGCTGCTGTGATATACTTGATGTCGCCATCGGGCTTCTTAACGCCGAGGATAAGCATATGTTCAGCCATCCAGCCTTCCTTCCAGCCCTGGTAAGAAGCGATACGGAGTGCGAAGCACTTCTTGCCGAGCAGTACGTTACCGCCGTAAGCTGAGTTGATAGACCAGATCGTGTTGTCTTCGGGGAACTGAACGATGTATCTCTTTTCGGGATCAACGTCAGCCTTTGAGTGAAGGCATCTTACGAAGTCGTTGGAGTCATCGGGCAGGTTCTTGAATGCCTGTGCGCCCATTCTTGTCATAATGTCCATGTTGAGTACAACATAGATAGAGTCTGTCAGCTCAACACCAACCTTAGCGATAGGTGAGCCGATAGGTCCCATTGAGTAGGGGATAACGTACATTGTACGACCCTTCATAACGCCGTCATAGAGCTTTGTCAGCTTAGCGTACATTTCCTTAGGATCCATCCAGTTGTTTGTAGGACCTGCATTCTCCTTCTCTCTTGAGCAGATGAATGTTCTGTCTTCTACACGGGCAACGTCGTTTTCAGCTGTTCTGTGATATAAGCAGCCGGGGAGTTTTTCCTGGTTGAGCTCAATCATCTCGCCTGTTGCGATAGCCTCATCACGAAGCGCCTTGAGCTGCTCCTCGCTGCCATCGATCCATACAACCTTGTCGGGCTGTGTGAGGGCTTTCATTTCTTCAACCCACTTTAAAACATTCTGATTCTTTGTCATAACCGATTGTTCTCCTTTTCTTTATTTTATCAGCTTGTGCTGATGAAAGTCATTCGGTAGGGAATTACTGATACGGTTCATCGTACCTTGTTCCCCATTTACTATTATAAACTATTTTTTGCAATAGGTCAATAGCGAAATTGCAAAAACGGCAAAAAAATTGCACAAAGTAAGCGTAATGCAACCGACTTTTTAATATACGTCGGGAAAACTTATTACACGGCTGTATAACAGGTTTTCTTAAGGTCCCGCTACCTTGTGCTTTTTATTTTACTATTTTAATATCTACTGATTTTAAAGGAATTAAATGTCAGCTTTTACTTCCTTGCGAAGCAAGATTATCGCAAGAAGGTTCGGTATTGCCATAAGGCCGTTGAACAGGTCGGATATGTCCCACACTACTGTTGCTCTAATCACTGCTCCTACGAAAGCGGTAACAATGAAAATTGCAAGATATACGCCTACCCACTTCTTAGAGAACAGGTAAACGAAACAGCTTCTGCCGTAAATCCACCAGCCTGTAACGGTTGTTATCGCAAAGATGAACGTAGCGATGCTGAGGAATGCACCGGCAAAATCGCCAAGACCGTCCTGGAATGCTATAAGTGCCATGTCAAATCCTACGCTTGATTTTTTGTCGGCTCCGCTTGAGAGTATGCAGAGTGCTGTCATTGTGCAGATAATGATAGTATCAATGAAAACCGAAAGCATCGCCCACATACCTTGAGTATGGTGCTTGTCGGCGCTTGAGTTTGCATTGATCATTACTGAGGAGCCAAGACCTGCTTCGTTTGAGAATACGCCACGTTTTACCCCCCACTTCATAGCCTCAAGCATTACTACACCGACAGTTCCTCCGCCTACAGCCTTGAATGAAAAGGCTTCTGTGAATATCCTTGCGAATACGTCCGGAATATTCTGATAATTCATTATAATTACTGTAAGGCAGCCAATCAGATAGCCTCCTGCGGCTATCGGGATTACCCACGATGTGACTTTACTGAGGCGGTGGATGCCTCCGGGCGCTATTGCGGCAATTACTACGGCACAAAGAATTCCTGATACCCACAGAGGTACTCCCAGACAGTTCTGAAGCGCCATTGAAGCGGAATTCACCTGAGCCATATTGCCTATGCCGAAGCTGGCACCTATACAGCAGACAGCGAACATTCCCGCAAAGAACACACCGAGCTTTTTGCCGCCGAACGCTTTTTTTATGTAGGCAAACGGTACGCCGCCCGTAAGGCCGTCCGATTGCACGGTTCTGTATTTTGCGCCGAGATAGTTTTCTGCAAAGCTGGTAGCCATACCGAGAAGTGCGGAAATCCACATCCAGAATATTGAGCCTGCGCCGCCTATTGCGATGGCGCTTCCTATTGCGATGATATTTCCTGTTCCTACTGTTGCACCGAGTGCGGCGGTAAGGGTTCTGAAAGGCGAAACCTTCTTTCCGTCAGCCTCAGGCTGTTTTGTAAGGAGTGTACGCTTTATTATAGTAGGGAAGTGCAGTATCTGCAAGCCCTTTGTTCTTATCGTGAAGATAATTCCCGAGCCTGCAAACAGTATAAGCACCGGTATGCCCCATACTATGTTTTCGTTTATCCACTCTAATATTTCCATACTGACTTGTTCCTTTTCATCAAGCACAGACGTGGGTGCCTGTACGTTTTACATATTGATTGTATTCCCGAATATCACCGAATATGACGAGGAAACTTCACATCACGATATGATTTCGGCATTTCGGGGTAATTTCCAATTAAAAATAGTATATAAAAAAAGTAAAATCTGATAAAATTTTGAATAGTTACTGCTTGTTAATAATTAAAAACAAAAGTATGTCGGTCGAAAAAATAACCCCTCCGGTTTTACCGGAGGGGCGTAAAAACCTATTTTATTCCGACTATTCAAAATTTTTGGGCTTTTAGATTATTTCGTGCGGATTATTCGCCGCAGTATTCCTTCTTGTAGTATTCAACAAGGCCTACGAGATCCTCGTAACGCTTCTTGGAGTTAGCAACAGCCTTATCGAACAGTACGTTAGCTCTTTCGGGGTTAGCACGCATAAGAGAGTTGTAACGAACTTCTCTCATCATGAATTCCTTGTAATCGCCTGTAGGAGCCTTGCTGTCGAGAGTGAACGGATTTGTTCCTGCAGGAGCAGCGGGGTTGAATCTGAACAGATGCCAGTAACCTGCCTGTACAGCTTCCTTTTCTACCTTCTGAGCGATTGTAAGGCCGCCCTTGATACCGTGGTTGATACAAGGAGCATAAGCGATAACCAGTGAAGGACCGTCATATGCTTCTGCTTCTGCGATTGCCTTTAAGCACTGGTTCATATCTGCACCCATTGAAATCTGAGCAACATATACATAACCGTACTTCATAGCGATACCGGAGAGATCCTTCTTCTTAACATCCTTACCGCCTGCTGCGAACTGTGCAACTGCACCGATGTTTGTAGCCTTTGAAGCCTGTCCGCCTGTGTTGGAGTAAACTTCTGTATCGAATACGAATACATTTACATTCTTGCCGGATGCGAGAACGTGGTCAACACCGCCGTAACCGATGTCGTATGCCCAGCCGTCGCCGCCGAATATCCAGTTGGACTTCTTAGCGAGGTAGTTCTTAGCCTTGAGAACTGCATTCTTTTCAGCGCAGTCGCAATCAAGAGCTTCAAGAGCAGCAACGAGATCCTTTGTAGCAGCAGCGTTTGCCTTACCGTCGTTAGCTGTTTCGAAGTATGTGTCGATCTTAGCCTTAACGTCAGCGTTTTCAGTCTTTTCAGCAATTGCCTTTAACTGACCCTGTGCTCTGTGTCTTAATGTATCCTGAGCGATGAACATACCGAGACCGAACTCAGCATTATCCTCGAACAGTGAGTTGCCCCAAGCGGGACCCTTGCCTTCCTTATTTACTGTATAAGGAGTTGAGGGAGCAGAGCCGCCCCAGATTGATGAACAGCCTGTAGCGTTGGCAATGTACATTCTGTCGCCGAAGAGCTGTGTGATGAGCTTAGCGTAAGGAGTTTCACCACAGCCTGCGCAAGCGCCTGAGAATTCGAGCAGGGGCTGCTTGAACTGTGAACCCTTAACTGTTGTTTCCTTGAACTTCTCGTGAACTTCGGCCTTGTCGGCTACTTCCTTAACAGCGTAGTCGAACATGGGCTGTTCGTTCATCTGAGAATCAAGTGACTTCATAACGAGTGCCTTGTTCTTAGAGGGGCAAACCTGTGCGCAAACGCCGCAGCCTGTGCAGTCGAGAACAGAAGTTACCATAGCGAACTTCATGCCGGGAAGACCCATAGCGTCCTTCATCTTTGCACCTGCAGGAGCCTTAGCAGCTTCTTCTTCGGAAAGAATTACGGGACGGATAACTGCGTGAGGACAAACGAATGAACACTGGTTACATTCAATACAGTTCTCGGGAATCCACTCGGGAACGTCTACTGCGATACCACGCTTCTCATAAGCTGCAGAGCCCTGGGGGAATGTACCGTCAGCCATGCCTACGAATGTAGATACGGGGAGCTTGTCGCCTCTCTGAGCGTTAACGGGGATAAGGATATTGTTAACGAAATCAACGAGATCCTTTCTGTCACCTGTAGCTGTGTGAACGGGAAGTGTACCCTCAGCGTCAGCCCAAGATGCAGGAACGTCAACCTTGATAACCTCGCCTGCGCCCTTTTCGATTGCGGCGTAGTTCATGTTAACAATGTCGTCACCCTTCTTAGCGAATGACTTGTAAGCAGCCTTCTTCATATATTCGATAGCATCTTCAGCGGGGATGATGTTAGCGATTGAGAAGAATGCAGACTGTAATACAGTATTTGTCTTGTTGCCAAGACCGATTTCCTTAGCTACCTTGATAGCGTTGATGATGTAGAAGTTGATGTTGTTCTTAGCGATGTATGCCTTAACGGGAGCGGGGAGCTTCTCGTCAAGCTCGTCAACTGTCCACTGGCAGTTGAGCAGGAATGAACCGCCGGGTACAACGTCCTCAACCATATCGTACTTGTCGATGTATGAGGGGTTGTGGCAAGCTACGAAGTTAGCCTTGTTTACAAAGTAAGTTGACTTGATAGGTGACTTACCGAAACGAAGGTGAGAAATCGTAACACCGCCTGACTTCTTTGAGTCGTATGCGAAGTATGCCTGAGCATACATATCTGTGTGGTCACCGATAATCTTGATAGAGTTCTTGTTTGCACCGACAGTACCGTCTGAACCAAGACCCCAGAACTTACAGCAGGTTGTGCCTTCGGGAGTTGTGTTGGGGTTCTCACCGATGGGCAGTGAAAGGCCTGTAACGTCATCCTCGATACCGATTGTGAACCTGGGCTTTTCTGTGTTGTTGTATACTGCAATGATCTGAGCAGGGTTAGTATCCTTAGAACCAAGACCGTAACGACCTGTGAATACGGGTACATCCTGGAACTTGCCAGCCTGCTTGAGAGCTGCAACAACGTCGAGGTATAAGGGTTCGCCGAGTGCGCCGGGTTCCTTTGTTCTGTCAAGAACTGTAATCTTCTTAACAGTTTCGGGAATAGCAGATACAAATGCGTCAACGCTGAAGGGTCTGTAAAGTCTAACCTTAACAAGACCAACCTTCTTGCCCTGAGCTAACATATAGTCGATTGTTTCTTCGATAGTATCGCAAACAGAGCCCATAGCAATGATTACCTGCTCAGCATCGGGAGCACCGTAGTAGTTGAACAGCTTGTAATCTGTACCGATCTCAGCGTTTACCTTGTCCATGTACTTCTGTACGATAGCGGGTGTAGCTTCATAGTACTTGTTGCTTGCTTCTCTTGCCTGGAAGAAGATGTCGGGGTTCTGAGCTGTGCCGTGCAGAACGGGGTTCTCAGGATTGAGCGCTCTGTTTCTGAATGCGTCAACAGCATCGTGGTCGATCATCTTGTCGAGTGTTTCATAGTCCCAAACTTCGATCTTCTGGATTTCGTGTGATGTTCTGAAACCGTCGAAGAAGTGAAGGAAAGGAACTCTTGCCTCGTATGTTGAAAGGTGAGCTACAGCACCGAGATCCATAACTTCCTGAGGGTTAGTGGAGCAGAGCATAGCATAGCCTGTCTGACGGCAAGCGTAGATGTCGCTGTGATCACCGAAAATAGAAAGTGCGTGTGTTGCAAGAGCACGAGCGGAAACATGAATAACGCTGGGCAGTAATTCACCTGCAATTTTATACATATTGGGGATCATGAGCAGTAAGCCCTGTGATGCTGTGTAAGTTGTAGTACATGCACCTGCTGCGAGAGAGCCGTGAACTGCGCCTGCTGCGCCGGCTTCTGACTGCATTTCTACTACCTTTACTTCCTGTCCGAAAATGTTCTTTCTTCCGGCTGTTGACCAGGAATCTGTTACTTCAGCCATTACTGAAGATGGTGTAATGGGGTAAATCGCTGCAACGTCAGTAAACGCATAAGACACGTGACCTGCGGCGTTGTTACCGTCCATAGTAAGTTTTTGTCTTCCCATGGGAATCGTCCTCCTTTGTTTTTGCATACGGTCATACCAAGACGTATGCTTTCAACTTAGTATTATATCATAATCGTTCCGGAATGTAAACCTCTAAAAGTGAAAATTTTCAGAATTTTTTAGTTTCCTGTACAATTTTTTGAGTCAGCTTAAGCTAACCGGATATAACTGTCTTTGAAAGAATGTTTTCCGCCGGCAATGCAAAATATGCTCTGTATAGGATGCGACAGGCATATTTCCGCTGTCTGTGCGGTGAAGGCGGCTGTGTCACTGCGAGCGGATATCTGCTGTTTCGATAATCTTTGTGAAAAGTAAGAAAAAATTTCCCGCTCCTCCTTGAAATAATCGCCGTTTAATGATACAATATTATATATAAACTTACTATGAAATTGGCTGCAACAGCAGTTATAGGAACGGAGCAGAAAAATTGATCCAGTATTTAAAGGATATCTGGGAGAATATACAGAGTGTTTTCGCAACAATGGGACTTGTTGATTATCTCGATATTCTCCTTCTTGCCTATCTCATATATAAAGGCATCAAAATCATCAAGGAAACACGGGCGGAGCAGCTTATCAAAGGTATAATTCTGCTTGCTATACTTTTCTTTGTCGTAAACCAGTTTCAGCTGAAGGCGATGAAGGTTATAATAGAAACCTTCCTCAACGTCGGAATTATCGCTATTCTTATTGTATTCCAGCCTGAGCTTCGCCGTGTGCTTGAAAAAATGGGACGAACCACAAAGGTGAAAAAGCTGGCTCTTAATTTTGAAAATAAGTCGGATGCGGCGACCGCCGACATACATAACTGTATAGAGGCTGTCTGTACGGCTTGCGAACAGCTTTCGCAGACCGCTACAGGTGCACTTATCGTATTCGAGCGTGAAACAAAGCTCGGTGAGCAGGTAGACACGGGTACGATAATCAACGCAACGCCAAGTCCTGAACTTTTCGGTAATATATTTTTCCCGAACACACCGCTGCACGACGGTGCGGTGATAATCCGTGACAGCAAGGTATATGCCGCAGGATGCTTCCTGCCTAAGCCCCAGAAGGAAGAACTGATTTCAAAGGCACTCGGCTCACGTCACAGAGCGGCTATCGGTATGAGCGAGGTTTCGGATGCGGTGATAGTTGTTGTTTCGGAAGAAACCGGCACTATATCTATAGCCGAAAACGGAAGTCTTACACGCTTTTACAATAAGGATACACTGCGAAAACTGCTTACGGCAAAGCTGATCCCCGAAAAGCCCGAAGCAAAGAAGCTGAAGGATAAGGCTTTAAAAAAGCATAAGAAAAACGCACCCGATGCGAAAAAAGAACAGGGGGCGGATAAATAATGAAGGAATGGATAAAGAGTTTTTTACAGAATTTTGTAAAGAATCTTAAGAATATTATATTTGCGCTGATTATTGCAATCATTGTATGGTTTGCAATTTCGATGCAGATATTCCCCGATGTCACAACTCACGTCAGTGATATTCCGGTTGAAGTCAAGGCTACGGAATATATGACGGAAAATGCGCTTTCCGTAACGAACAGTTATGTTGATAAGATTACCGTACAGGTAACAGGCAAAAGATATGAGGTAGGAAACCTTACAGCAAGCGATTTCACAGCCAGTGCGGATCTGTCGGCTATCACAGCGCCGGGTGAATATAAGGTAAAGGTTAATGTAACACCGGTAAAGGAAAACAGCTGTACGGTTGACGATGAGGGACTTAGCGTTAAACTAAAGGTCGAAAAGACGGTATCAAAAACGTTCAGCATTTCCGATGGCAGTATGAAGGCTGTGGCTGAAGGCATTACCGCTACGGCAGGTATGAAGATAGACAGCGTTACCGCTGAGCCTTCGACCATAACGCTTACTGGCGACAGCACCGCAATAGACGCAGTGAAGTCGGTCGAGATACGTTCTGTATTTGCAGGCGAAACCTTCGAGTCGGTGTCTTCAAAAGGTCAGATCGTTCTGCTTGGCAGTAACGGAGATATAATCGAAAATCCCGATATAAAATACGACAACGAAAGCTACACTGTAAATATAACGCTGTATAAGCAGAAAACGCTTCCTCTTACGGTACAGTTTACGAATGTTCCGTCAAACTTTGATTTAAGCAGTCTTAAGTACAGCATCTATCCCGAATCGCTCACTGTTTCTTCACCGGACGATTCGCTTGATTCACAGGAGAAGTTCGAGATAGGAACGATAGATCTCAGTCAGCTTACGACCAAGTATTTACAGAAGCTGACGCTTCCGATAGCTTTACCCGAAGGATATAAGAATATCAGCGGAAACACCTCCGCTATGGTTTCCTTTGAGGATGCGGAGAATTACACGTTCCTCAGCTATACTGTCCAAAAGGATAATATCCGTATTATAAACGCACCGGACAATTTTGATGTCGATGTTCTTACAAACGAACTCAGCGTCAATGTTACGGGTCCGGCAGATGAAATAGCGGCTCTTGCGTCAAAGGATATTTATGCGACGGTTGACCTTATGGGAACTACGCTTACCGCAGGGCTTAAAGACGTGACTGCGGAATTCACGTTGCGTGGAACCAAGGTCAGAAGCTGGGTGACAGGAGAATACAAGGTATCTATACAGGTAACCGAGAGGGCAGAGGATACTGCGGATTAAAATCGGAACGGAGATGTTTTCTTGAATATTTCATTGCTTTCACAGGCGGTCGGTACGTCTACCGATCCGATTGAGAATGCACAGGAGCAGATAAAAGAAGCGGAAACGTTTTTCAATCAAATGATAAACGCTTTTGTCGGATATTTGCCTACGCTGATTGCGGCGGTGATAATACTGGTTGTCGGAATAGTTATTTCCAAACTCGTGCTGAAAATGATGAGCAGGGGTATGAAACACGATGTTATCGACAAGACTGTTTCACGCTTTATTTATTCATTGGTCAGAATATTGCTTTATGCATTGCTTGCTACTATCGTTCTCGCCGTTCTCGGCGTTCCGATGACTTCTATAATAGCTGTGATAGGTACGGCAGGCGTTGCCATCGGACTTGCGCTTCAGGACAGCCTTTCAAATATAGCGGGCGGATTCAGCATAATGCTCACAAAGCCGTTCAAAATCGGAGATTACATCAAGGTCGATGATGTCGAGGGTACGGTTGAAGCAATCAATATGTGGTACACTGAGCTTCATTCTTACGATAATAAAGCTATCTTCTATCCCAACGGGCAGATAACATCAAAGAAGGTCACCAACTATACAGCGCTTGGAATAAGGCGTGTGGATATGGTATATACGATTTCTTACAACGCCGATTTCAGAAAGGCGATGGAAGTCCTCAAAAGCATCACAGATGCTCACGAACTTATACTTAAAGAGCCTGAGCCGAAAATAAGGATAACCGAGCTTGCTGAGAGTGCTGTAAGAATAACCTGTTATCCGTGGGTAAAGGCTGAGGACTACTGGACGGTATACTTTGATCTTAACGAAGCGGTCAAGGAACAGTTTGACAGGAACGGTATCGAGATACCCTATAATCAGCTTGATGTGCATCTGAAAAAAGACGATCAGGATGCCGCTGCTAAAAAATAAAGCAGGCAATAATGCTTTCGCAGAGCTGTCGCAGGCTCTGCGAATTGTTATATCGGACGGTATACGGTAAGAGAAATTTGTTTACGAATGAGAAAAGGAGTTTTTTGTGGATAAGATACATCTGAAATCACCGTCAAACTGGATAAACGATCCCAACGGATTTATATATTATAAAGGTAAGTACCATTTGTTCTATCAGCATTTCCCCTATGCGCCGGTATGGGGCAGAATGCACTGGGGACACGCTGTAAGTGACGATCTTGTTACATGGGAGCATAAGGGGATAGCCCTTTATCCTACCAAGAAAAATGACAGGAGCGGATGCTTCTCGGGAAGTGCGGTCGAGCTTGACGGGAAAATGCATATTTTTTATACCGGCATAAATTATCGTGAGGAAGATCCCGAAAATGTCAACTGCGCACTGAATTACGGCTTTATAGCGTCACAGATGAAAATCGTTTCGCAAGACGGATATACCTTTGATAATTTCAATGCGAAAACTACGGTAATCAATCCTTTGCGTGACAGCACTTCAGGCTCGGAATCCGATACAAGAGATCCTAAGGTGTGGCGTGGCAGTGATGCGTGGTATATGATAGTAGGAAGCACCTATGACAACAACGGAAGATTCCTGTTTTTCAAAAGCGATAATCTCGAAAACTGGGAATATGTGAATTATTGCGAAAAACGAGGATTCGGCTGTATCTGGGAATGCCCGGATTATTTTGAAGTCAACGGTAAAGGCGTAGTAATCTTTTCGCCCATCGGAATACTTGATGATAATATGATGTATGATTCTGCGGCAATATGCTGTTTTGCGGATTTTGACGAAAAAAGCTGTAAAATGACTATGAGCGATGAATACAGTATGCTTGATTACGGCATAGACCTGTATGCGCCGCAGAGCAATACGGACGAAAACGGCAGACGTGTAGTTATTGCGTGGGCGAGAATGCCCGAAGCGGTAGGCGATAATGAGAACAAACGCATAGGTATGATGTGTATACCTCGTGTGGTTGACATAAGAAATAATCACATATATTTTTCGCCTCACCCGAACATAAAAAGTGCCTTTTCAAAAAAGAGCGGCAAGCCCTCGCATAAATCGGGATATATGCTGAAAACAGCAATAAACAACGGGGAGAGCATAAATATCGGCGGTTATATCATCCGCCGTGAAGATGACATTATCATAACGGATCGTACAGCGGTTTTTATAAATGATAAAAATTACAGGCTTATTGCAAAAACACCTGTTGTAAAAGAGGGAAACAGGCTCGAAATCTATGTCGACAGCAATCTGATAGAAATATATATCAATGACGGGGAATATGTGCTGAGCAGTGTGGTTTACGGATTGTCGGATATAATTGAAGGCGGAGAATACGAGATTTTCGTAACGGAATAAATATCTGAAAGGAAATATATTATGGAAGAAAAGAACACAAATGTTTCGCAAATGGAAGAAAATCCGGAGCAGAACAGCCCTGACATATCGGCTGAGAGTGAAAGCATAACCGAAGCGGCAAAAGACGGCGTTAAGACGGCAGTACCTAAATGGCTTATCGTAATTATAGCGGCTATGGCGGCGGTGATAATAGGGCTTTCGGTAACGCTCGCAGTGATCCTTGCTGGAGGGAAAACCGTCGATGAATCGTCATCATCGCAGAGCGGCACATCCGCAGATAACAGCGAAACCTCTTCCTCGTCCCAAAGCACGCAGAGCGATACTTCGACAGACAACTCACAGGGTGCTGTAACGGAAGACGGCATCATTCTGCAATATTCTGTAGATAATTCGTGGGGCGACGACGGCAATCTGAATTACGGGGTTCAGTTTGGTATCACCAACAATACAAACAGCGGAATTTCGGGCTGGGAGCTGGTCATTGAAATAGACGGCCTTAAAGGCTGTGAGGGCTGGAACGGCACATATAACCAAAACGGAAATACAGTAACTGTGACAAATGCCGAATATAACGGGGATATTCAGCCCGGCTCCACTGTGGTTATCGGCTGTAATCTGAATACGGACAAAGAGCTGAAAATAAACAGGGCAGAGCTTAACAAAACGCAGTGCGTTGTTAAAGCGGGAAATGTAAATCAGAATAATCAGAATAATCAGAATAATCAGAATGCAAGCGGCAACGGCACTTCCGAAGCAGATGTTGACGCACTGCTTGAAAGAAGCAAGGACGGCGAACAGGGTGACGACTGGCTTCATACGGACGGAAACAAAATCCTTGATAAAGACGGTAAGCAGGTGTGGCTTACAGGTGTGAACTGGTTTGGATATAATACCGGCACGAATACATTCGACGGCTTATGGAACAGTGAACTTAAGTCGTCCGTAAAGGCTATTGCCGATCACGGATTCAACCTTATCCGTGTGCCGATGTCGGCTGAGCTTATAAATTCGTGGGCGGCGGGAGAATATCCCAAGGCAAACTACAACAACGCCTACAACACAGAGCTTAACAGTATGAACAGCCTTCAGATATTCGACTATTTTCTGAAGCTGGCAGAGGAGAACGGTATTAAGGTCATGCCGGACATTCATTCCGCAGAAACAAATGCATCGGGACATACGGTGAATCTCTGGTATACCGACAAGGTAAGCGCAGAGGATTATTACAAGGCGCTTGAGTGGATGGCGGATCGTTATAAGGATAATGATACGATAATAGCGTACGATCTCAAGAACGAGCCGCACGGCAAGCCCTATGAAGCGGATAAAGCGGCAATATGGAACGATTCCGATTCGGCTAACAACTGGAAATATGTTGCCGAAACTGCCGCATCAAGAATACTTGCCAAGAATCCGAATGTGCTTATAATGGTAGAGGGTACCGAGATATATCCGACAGATATTAAGAGCAACAAGGATTTCAGCTCGACAAATGACGATGATTACTATTTCAACTGGTGGGGCGGTAATCTCCGGGGCGTAAAGGATTTTCCTGTCGATCTCGGAAAATATCAGAACAAGCTGGTGTATTCTCCGCACGACTATGGTCCTACGGTTTATCAGCAGCCGTGGTTTGAGGGCGACTATGATTTTGACAGCCTTATGCGTGACTGCTGGCAGGATAACTGGTTCTTCATATACAAGAACAATACCGCACCGCTTCTTATAGGAGAATGGGGCGGATTTATGAAGGAGCCTAATCTTAAATGGATGACCTGTATGCGCCGTCTGATAAGCGAGAACCATCTTAACCACACATTCTGGTGCTACAATGCCAACTCGGGCGATACGGGCGGACTTGTGCTTGACGATTTTTCAACGTGGGACGAAGAAAAGTACACATTTGTAAAGGAGGTTCTGTGGCAGGAAAACGGCAAGTTCGTAGGTCTTGACCATAAAATCGCACTCGGTGAAAACGGTATCACGCTGAATGACGCCAAGGGGCTTTAGAGCCGTATAAGCAATTAAACTTAAATGCCGATAATGTCATATCTGTCCTTGCTAAAAGTGCAGGGATGGATATGATGTGAGGCGAATAATAAAATATGTATCTGCTTTACGGGATGTTTATTGTCACGAAGCGGCGGCAATTTTAAGCTGTAAAAGAAAATCGAAAAATTTTCAAAAAAGTCTTGACATTTGATTTTTATTGTGTTATAATATACAAGCGTCAATGAGATGTGTGCTTTAAAAGCAGTTAATGAATATGCGGGTGTAGTTCAATGGCTAGAATCCCAGCCTTCCAAGCTGGTTGTGTGGGTTCGATTCCCATCACCCGCTCCATAGTTTTCACGAAAGTGAAAACTTATTTATTTGATAAATATGAAAATGCAGACCATGCGCCACTAGCTCAGCTGGATAGAGCAACCGCCTTCTAAGCGGTAGGTCACAGGTTCGAATCCTGTGTGGCGTGCCATTTATGGTGGGTGTAGCGTAGCTGGTTAACGCGTCGGATTGTGGTCCCGAAGATCGTGGGTTCGAGTCCCATCTCCCACCCCATATTTATTAAGAACAAATGCCGCCTGCGCTGGCTTCTAGTGCCGGCGGTATTTGTTTATACTGGGATATAGCCAAGCGGTAAGGCAACGGACTTTGACTCCGTCACCCGTGGGTTCGAATCCCGCCGGCTCAGCCATGAAACAGGCACTTGCAATTATGTAAGTGCCTGTTTCAATTATAGTTATCTGTCGAGGGTTATGCTATTGCGTTGTAACGATATACATAAAAAAGAATGCAAAAGATAAATTTTTTAAAAATACTCTTGACCTAAAGTTAGCTTTAGGCTGTATAATAAAGCCAAAGAGAAACTTCTCTGATTTATATTTAAAATTTATATGATAAGGAGCTCTGATTACGATGTATATTGAAAAAATAAACGGACCGCAGGATGTTAAGAAACTCAGTATTGATGAACTTAACGCTCTTGCATCGGAGATGCGTGACGCTTTACTTCACCGTGCAAGTGTTCACGGCGGTCACTTCGGCCCGAATTTCGGTATTGTAGAGGCAACAATTGCCATTCATTATGTATTTGATTCACCACATGACAAGTTTGTGTTTGATGTATCACACCAGTCATATCCGCATAAAATCCTCACAGGCAGAAAAGAGGCATATATTGCACAGGAGCATTACGATGATGTAACAGGCTATACAAGCCCTATAGAGAGCGAACACGATATGTTTACTGTCGGTCATACATCAACCTCTGTCAGCCTTGCCTGCGGACTTGCAAGGGGCAGAGATGTAACAAACGGCAAGGGCAATGTTATTGCACTTATCGGTGACGGCTCAATCAGCGGTGGTGAGGCTCTTGAAGGTTTTAATGTTGCCGGTGAAATGGATTCAAACCTGATTATTATAGCAAATGATAACCAAATGTCAATTGCAGAAAATCACGGTGGACTTTATAAAAATCTCAAACTTCTTCGTGACACAGACGGCAAGGCTGAATGTAACCTTTTCAAGTCAATGGGGCTTGATTATGTATATGTCAAGGACGGCAACAATATTGAAGAGCTTATCAAGGCTTTTAAGTCTGTAAAAGATATTGATCATCCTGTTGTTGTTCATATTAACACTCTTAAAGGTAAAGGTTATAAGCCTGCTGAAACTGACAAAGAAAGCTGGCATTGGTGTATGCCGTTTGATATTGAAACAGGCAAAACTACTGTTAATTTCCCTGATGAGGAGGACTACAGCTCAATCACAACAGATTATCTTAGAAATAAGATGAAGTCTGACAAGTCAGTTGTGGCGATTACAGCCGGTACTCCCGCACTTTACGGCTTTACTCCTGATGAGAGAAAAGCATTCGGCAGACAGTTTCTTGATGTAGGCATCGCAGAACAGACAGCTGTTGCAATGGCATCTGCTATCGCAAAGAACGGCGGCAAGCCCGTATTCAATGTTTACAGCTCATTTATCCAGAGAACCTACGATCAGCTTTCACAGGACTTGTGCATTGACTCAAACCCTGCAACAATCCTTGTTCAGACTGCGTCGGTAAACGGTATGACAGATGTTACGCATCTCGGAATTTTTGATATTCCCATGATTTCAAACATTCCTAACCTTGTTTATATCGCTCCGACAACTAAGGAAGATTACCTTGCAGTCCTCGACTGGAGCATTGAGCAGACAGATTACCCTGTTGCAATTCGTGTTCCTGTTGCAGAACTTGTTTCAACAGGCAAGCCTTGCACAAAGAATTTTGCAGAACTTAATAAATATGAAGTTGCTCAGCAGGGCGGTAAGATTGCCGTAATCGCACTCGGTTCATTCTATGGAATGGGCGAACAGGCTGCAAAGCTTATTGAAGAAAAAACAGGCACAGCGCCTACTCTTATCAATCCTTACTACATTACAGGCGCTGACACAGAACTTCTTGAAAGCCTCAAGAAAGACCATGATGTTGTTGTAACACTTGAAGACGGAGTGCTTGACGGAGGTTTTGGTGAGAAGATTGCCCGTTTCTACGGTCCGTCAGATGTAAAGGTTATCAATTTCGGTCTTAAAAAGGAATTCCTTGACAGATATAATCCTGCCGATGTCCTCAAAGAAAACCGCCTCACACCCGAACAGATTGCAGAAGATGCAGTCGCTTTGATTTAAATAATTTTAAAATAACTATTTTATAAACGAATTTTAGGAGTGAATATCAATGGTAAAACAGACAGCAGGAAGAGATAAACTCGGTGAGTTTGCACCGAAATTTGCAGAAATTAATGACGATGTGCTTTTCGGTGAAGTGTGGAGTAGGGAAGACAAACTTTCACTTCGTGACCGTTCACTTGTTACAGTTGTTGCACTTATGTCACAGGGACTTGTAGATTCTTCTTTTAAGTATCATCTTATGTCAGCCAAAAACAACGGCATTACAAAGGAAGAAATTGCAGAAATCATCACTCATTCCGCATTCTATGCAGGATGGTCAAAAGCTTGGGCAGCTTTCAATATGGCAAAAGAGGTTTGGACAGAAGAATAAAGAGCAGTTGCATATATATTTCTCTTGTGATACAATTAACTGTAGTTATTTTAAATCTTAATTTTTACAAAGGGAAATATCATGAAAAAGACTAAATTTATAATTACCTTGTTAATGGCTGTTCTGATGACTTTTTCATCAGCCTTTTGTGTAAGTGTATCTGCGGTGTCTTCGCCCGATGAGGCGGTGATTTCGGACAATTATGACGGCATTGAGCCTATTCCCACAGAAAAGCCCGAGGACAAGCCCGTAAAGCACGGCAAGGGCTTTTCAAGCGGAGATTACGCCTTGTTCTATACTCAGACAACATTCCTTGCACTTCTTGCAGGATACCTGATTATCTTCAAAGTAAAGGGTACAAAGACAAAAGAGAAAATGCACGGAAGAAAACTTGACCGTAAGTGATAAAAAAATCAAAAACAAAAAACGGATTGACTTGCTGAAAACTTGTCAACCCGTTTTTTATTTCTGTATTTGCATTAAAACAGCCCGACCAAATTACGGTCGGGCTGATAATTTATGCGCTTTCAGCACTTAATTCTTTAGCTTTTTTCAAAGCAGCATCTTTTTGCTTTTTCTTCTTGATTACCTTGAGTCGGCTGAATTCCTCACGATCCTTTTCGTCAAGTGCGTCGGAAATGAACTTAACTGTTTCCTCAAAACGTGGAATCATAATGTTCTTGAGAGCGTTTGCTCTCTTCTGAGTTTTCTTGATTGAATCGGCAAGGCGGTAAACGCTGTTCTCAATCTCGGCAAGCTCAACTGTAAGATTTTTAACTTCGGTAAATTTTGTATAAACCTTATCAATTGCCGAATTTGTTGTGCGCAGACCGTAGTGTAGGTAGTGATGGTCCTCTCGTTCCTCAATAGTGAGAATCGGAATTTCAACACCCATAACACTTCTTGAATCAAGCTTCAAGCCGTTCTCATAGGGAATAGCGTTAGAAATATCTTCACAAAAGCCGTTGGTAACATTTGCCGTTTGAAGTGCTGTGTAAGCCTCTGCATAAGCGTCATCAATTTTCTGCTGGATTGCGTTTGCATGGTCGATAAGCGTCATCATTTCTCTGATGAGAATGTTACGCTTTCTGTCCAACAGTTCATAGCCGTTTTTGGCGAGTGCAAGGGATTTCTTAGTATTCATAAGATTACCCTTGGTAGGTACTGTCTGTACTGCCATAAATGCTCACACTCCTTTCTTCAAACGATTATTTGTCACCCTTATAGTACTGATCAAGTAAAGCATCGTCAACACGGTCAAGTTCTGCTCTCGGCAATGTTGAAAGCAATTCCCAACCAAGGTCAAGACTCTGTTCAATACTTCTGTTTTCATTAAAGCCCTGATTAACGAACTTTGATTCAAACAATCTGCCAAACTCAATGTACTTCTTATCAGTAGGAGAAAGCTCCTCTTCACCGATAACAGATGCAAGCGATCTTGCGTCAATTACCTTTGCATAAGAAGCGAAAAGCTGGTTTGCAAGAGGCTGGTGATCGGCTCTTGTATAACCCTCACCGATACCGTCCTTCATAAGACGGGAAAGGGAAGGAAGAACATTAACAGGCGGATACAATCCCTGTCCCTGAAGTGAACGGTCTAGAACAATCTGTCCCTCTGTAATGTAACCTGTAAGGTCGGGGATAGGATGAGTAATATCGTCGTTAGGCATTGTCAAAATCGGAATCTGTGTAACAGAACCGTTGTGACCTTTAATCATACCTGCACGCTCATAAAGTGATGCAAGGTCAGAATAAAGATAGCCGGGGTAACCCTTTCTGCCTGGAATTTCACCCTTTGATGACGAGAACTCACGAAGAGCCTCGGCATAAGATGTCATATCGGTCATAATAACGAGAATGTGCATATCAAGCTCAAATGCAAGATATTCAGCAATTGTAAGAGCACATCTCGGTGTAAGAGTTCTTTCAATGATAGGATCGTTTGAAAGGTTCAAAAGCATTACAACTCTTGAAAGTACGCCGCTTTCTTCAAAGCTCTTCTTAAAGTATTCTGCAACATCTTTTTGAACACCCATTGCGGCAAATACAACACCGAAGTTAGAGCTGTTTGCGCCGCTGATTTTAGCCTGTCTTACAATCTGAACGGCAAGGTCATTATGTTTCATACCTGAGCCGGAGAAGATAGGCAGCTTCTGACCTCTGATAAGAGTCATAAGCGTATCAATGGTTGAAATACCTGTGTTGATGTAGTTTTTAGGATAAACACGGGAAACAGGGTTGATAGGAGTACCGTTGATATTAGCCTTTTTAACAGGGAAAATATCTCCGAGTCCGTCAATAGGTTTGCCCGCACCGTCAAGTACACGGCCGATAATTTCAGGGGAAAGAGGCATCTCCATAGGATGACCTGTAAGTCTTGTTCTTGTGTTTTTAAGGCTGATTCTTCTTGTACCCTCAAAAACCTGAACAACTATTCTTTCGCCCTCAATCTGAACGACACGACCCTGACGCATTGTACCGTTATCAAGACGAATGTCAACAATTTCCTCGTTGGAAACGCCCTTAACACCGTCCATAACTATAAGAGAGCCGTTAATTTCTTTAACGCCTACATAATCTATAATCATTATTGCGTTCCCTCCTTATTAAGAAATTGCAGCAAGCTTTTCGTCAATTTCCTTAATGTAATCATCAAACATTTCAGGCTTGCTGTTAGGAATATCATACTTCATCTTTGTAAGCTTATCAAACAGACCAAGGTTAAGAATCTTGGAAAGCGGAATATTCTGAGCAACTATATCCTTAGCTTTGGCATGAAGATGAAGAATGGTTTTCATCATAAGCTTTTGCTTTTCAAGCGGAACATAAGTATCATCGGCATGGAAAGCGTTTTGTTGTAAGAAACCGACACGAATTACTCTTGCTGTTTCAATTACAAGTTTCTGGTCATCGGGGAGTACATCCGAACCGATAAGCTTTACGATTTCCATAAGTGAACTTTCTTCCTGTAAAAGTGCGCTTATTCTGTTTCTGTATTCAATAAAATCCTCACCAAGATTTTCTCTGAACCACGGATCAAGGTCGTTAAAATACTCGCTGTAGCTGTCCATCCAGTTAATTGCGGGATAATGTCTTGAATAAGCAAGAGCCTTATCAAGAGCCCAGAAACATCTTGTAAAACGCTTTGTGTTCTGTGTTACAGGCTCAGAGAAGTCTGAACCCTGCGGAGAAACCGCACCGATAAGCGTTACAGAACCTTCGCCGCCGCTGAGAACCTCGGCACGACCGCCACGCTCATAGAACTCGGCAAGTCTTGAAGGAAGGTACGCAGGGAAACCTTCTTCGGCAGGCATTTCTTCAAGTCGGCCTGAAATCTCACGGAGAGCCTCAGCCCAACGGGATGTTGAGTCAGCCATCATGGCAACATGATAACCCATATCTCTGTAATATTCGCCAAGAGTAATACCTGTGTAAATTGAAGCCTCACGAGCCGCAACAGGCATATTTGATGTGTTGGCGATAAGTACGGTTCTGTCGGTCATAGGACGCTGTGACTTTGGGTCAATAAGCTCTGAGAATTCCTCAAGAACTTGGCTCATCTCGTTACCACGCTCACCGCAACCGACATAGATGATGATATCGGCGTCGCACCACTTTGCAAGCTGGTGCTGAGTCATTGTTTTACCTGTACCGAAACCGCCCGGAATAGCTGCTGTACCGCCCTTTGCAATAGGGAAGAGAGTATCAATAACTCTCTGACCCGTGATAAGCGGAACAGATGATGTAAGTCTTTCCTTAACAGGACGGGAAGTTCTGATTGGCCACTGCTGACAAAGGGTAAGGTTGTGCTCAACGCCTTCGTCATCCTTGATTACAACAACTGTATCAAAGAGCTTGTAGTCGCCGTTTGGATTAACCTTTACTACTTCACCCGAAAGTTCAGGCGGAACCATAAGTCTGTGTTCAATGATAGGAGTTTCGGGGAGAGTAGCGTAAATTTGACCGCCCTCAAGCTTGTCACCGACTTTAACCTTCATTGTAACATTCCACAGCTTCTTGTCATCAAGAGCAGAAACCGAAGAACCACGGTTAATAAACGCACCTGCTTCTTCTTCAATAGCCTTCAGCGGTCTTTCGATACCGTCAAAGATGTTATCGATAATACCGGGGCCGAGAAGAACATTCATAGGAGCACCGGTACCCTCAACGGGATCGCCCGGTTTAAGTCCTGTTGTTTCCTCATAAACCTGAATAGTTGTGATGTCGTCTGTAATACCGATGATTTCACCAACAAGCTTTTGCTTGCCTACATGAACCATTTCCATCATCTCAAAGCTGTCGGTATTTTTTACGGTAACAACAGGTCCGTTTATTCCATATATAACATTGTTGTTTTCCATATTATTACCATCTCTTTCAAAAGAAATTAACAGTCAGCAAGATTAAAGCACACTCAGTCCGGAATTTTCAATAAACCATTCTTTCTGTGCATAGAGCTTGCTGTCAAGAGTTTCATCGGCAACAATATTCATTGCCTTGCAAAAGCCTTTGATTCCGCCGATTTTAATTGATTTGTCGGCAACAACCTCGGTGCTTCCTGCAAAAACTGCCTTGATTTTGTCTGAGTTCTTCATATCTCTTTCGTTGACATAAACAACACAGTCGTTGTCTGCAAAAAGCTTAGCAACTTCCTTTGCACTTTTTACAAGGCTGTTTGAGTAATCTGATGTTTTTGTGTATTCAACAAGCTTTTCTTCAGCCTTTTTAAATACGCTTTCAGTCATTTCAGCTCTCTCGAGAAACAGTTTTTTCTGACCTTCCTGAATTTTCTTTGCAAGAATACCCGTCTGTCTGTTTCTTGATTCTTCAAGTTTGTCCTTGATATATTTTTCGCTGTCATGTCTGCCTTTTTCGGTTGCCTCTTTCAGCTTTTCTTCTTTAAGCTGAGCAACCTCTGTCTGCATGGCACTTCTTTGTTCATCAGCATATTTTTTAATGGCTTTCAGAAAGTTATCTGTTTTGTTTTTGGAGTTTTCCATTAAAAATAACCTCCCTGAATAAATTCAGATATGTGATAATTACAGCTTTACGCCGATTGCGTCCTGAACATATTTTGTAATACTGTCCTTTGTTCTTCCGTTACCGTGACGGTCGGGAATTTCAACAATAAGCGGCTGTTTGCGGTTAAGCTTGAGGTCATAAATAAGGTCGGGACAGAGCGAAACAAGTGTTTCCGTAATAAGAATAACTGCAATATCATCCCTGTTCACAGCCTTTTCAAGCTCACTGCGTACCTCATCCTCCTGATGAACAACTACGCCTTCAATACCTGCAAATCTCATACCCATTTTGGTATCGACATTATCACTTATAAGAAAAAATTTCATAATAATCAATCCTTAACGAAACTTAAATCGCTTAAATTATCTTGCAAAGATAAGAAGAATTGAAACGAGCATACCGTAAATAGCGATACCTTCACCAAGTACAACGAAGATGATTGCTTTACCGAATGCCTTAGGATCTTCACTTGTAGCACCGATAGCGGCAGGAGCAGCGTTACCAACGGCAATACCGCCGCCGATACATGAAAGACCTGTTGCAAGAGCGGCACCGATATATGCAAGACCGTCAGCCATACCCGATGTAGCTGCAGCGGCATCACCTGTAGCAGCACTTGCTACGATAGGGCATACCATGCAGAATGCAAATACAGCAGCGAATGAGCAAATCTGAGTAAGAACTGTTTTCTTTCTGTTCTTTCCATGTTCAAAAGCCTTTACTGCAAGAATTGCAGACGCACAAAGGAATACTACCGGAACAGCTAACATAATTAAATTGAATAACATAATAATACCTCCAAAAAATTATCAATCAATATTTAATTTAACAGGTTCGTAAGGTCTGCCTTCACCGGAATAGAAACGGCTGAACATCTCGTAATATTCAAGTCTTAACACCTGAATTGCAACAAGAAGCGCCTCAAGAACCATTACAAAAACATTACCAAAAACAACTACGGGCCAGTATGCTACTGCGGGAGCTGTTTGGGCAAGTACGAAAACAACCGTCATCATACCTGCGTGTACAAGAACGAATGCACCGACTCTTAAAAAGCTTACCGTGTTTGTAACATACTCAAGCAAAAATTCGATTGACTCGATAGCATGCTCAAGAATATATCCGCCCCAGCTTTCGGGCTGCCAGTCTTTTTCACCGGCGATAAGAAGTCCGAGAGGCTCACCGAAAAAGATGAGCAGATAGGGGAGAACGATAAGGCAAAGAATGTATGCAAGGGAAAATACCTGCAGACCCAATACGAGCTGTCCTGCAACACCGAAAATAATTGAACAGTAGAATACAAGACCTGCACAACCGCTTGATCCGAACAAGGCTCTTCCCACTTCTCCCTGCTTGAAGGAACTGTAAATATTAAGTCCCATAGCAACCACAACAAGCGAAATACCTATTGCAACAGCCGCAAGAAGAATCATTACAATTGAGCCTGATGACATTACTTCAATCGGTTTTTCATCAAGTCCGAAGAGTGCCTTGTAAAGAGGATCGAGCACATGCTCAAATCCGAACACACTTCCGAACACACAGCCGAATATCGCAGAAGAAATTCCGCACGGCACAAGAATCTTACCGATTTTCATTTTCCTGAGTTTCCACATAAGCGCACCGACAATTGATACACAAATGCCCTGACCGAGGTCAGCAAACATTATGCCGAATATAATGACATAAGTGATAGCGATAAAGAGTGACGGATCAATTTCGTTATATTTCGGAACACCGTACATCTCCGTGTAAAATTCAAACGGTTTTGCAAGGAAACAGTTTTTGAGTTTGACAGGCGGCGATTTTGCAATCTCCGTCTTGCCGTCTGAAAAATCTACATTGACGCTGGCAATTTTTTTGAGTCTGCGTCTGAGAGGCTTAGCATCCTCTGTAGGAACCCAACCTACAATGATAAAGCTTTTGCTGTATTGCAATGCTTTTGTGCGGATTTTGGCATAAAGATTAAGCTCTTCAAGCTTAATAGTGATAGGTAAGCCCCTGATATCATCT
>OHHK01000169.1_pt1 | contig 55786 bp, 79 predicted proteins | sample 1568111 | NCBI WGS metagenome assembly OHHK01 (sample SAMEA3879562, study PRJEB24766) | human gut metagenome | biome: human-associated habitat; feature: feces | place: USA | collected 1985/1987 | reverse complement strand
TATTATGCCCTTGAAGGGCAAGTGCATACCACGCGTTCAACGCGTGGTTTTGATTATGCCGATATTAAAACCTTGAAAGGCTATAAAGCCGCTGTCGTCATACTCAGCAAAACAAAACACCGGGCCTTTTCGCACAGTGCCAAAGGTCCGGTGATTTTATTATTTTTATGCTTATTTGCCGAGTGCAATCTTACCCATAGCGTCAGCCTGCATAATAGCGTCATACAGCTCAACGGGCTGTACGTCGCCTGCAAGATTGTGGATAGTTTCGCCGGGGATACAAGCGTTCTCGGAAATAGTCTTTACCTGCTCAGGAGTTGTAACGCCGATTTCTTCAAGCGTTACGGGAAGACCGACCTCAAGGCAGAAGTCCTGAACTTCCTTGAATTCCTCTTTAGGCGCACCCTCAAGCACAAGCTGTACAAGCGTGCCGAGTGCAACGCAGCAGCCGTGATCTGCGTGCTTTATGCCGAGAGAAGTAACGCCGTTGTAGAATGAATGAGCGGCGGCACAGTTTACGTTATCAGCGCCGACACCTGAAAGGTAAACGTTAGCTTCAACGATATTTTCAAGTGCGGGAGTAACGGCGTGTACCTTACAAGCCTCTATAGCCTGCTTGCCGTATTCACGGAGCGTGTCATAGCAAAGACGAGCAAGTGCCTGACCTGCTCTTGTGATGCCAGTACCCTCAAGGCTTGCGGATTCGGTGCGGATAGAAGCACGTCCCTCGAAATATGTGCCGAGCGCATCGCCCATACCTGCGATAAGGAACTTGACGGGTGCATTTGCGATAACGGTCGTATCTACCATTACAGCGTCAGGATTTGTGGGGTAGAACAGATATTTATCGAAGCTGTGGTCATCGTTGTAAATTACGGAAAGTCCCGTGCAGGGAGCATCCGTAGCCGCAACTGTAGGCACGATTACAATGTGCTTTCCGCTGTAGTATGCGGTAGCCTTTGCTGTATCAACGGCACTGCCGCCGCCTACGGCTACTACCGTATCAATGTTGTCCTGCTCTACGATAGCCTTCATCTTATTTATTTCGCCGTTGCTGGATATTCCTCCGAATACCTCGTAACGTCTGTAGTCGTCAAGACCTTCAAAGCTCTTTTCTATCTTATCGTGGCATGCCTTGTAACCGCTGTTTGAGCATACAAACAGCCAGCGCTTGCCCATATAACCCATTTCTTCGTGGAATTTAAGCAGTGCATCTCTGCCCTGTACATATTTGAGCGGCTCACGCATCGCTCTAAGTCGTCCCATCATAATTGAAACACCTCCGTAGAATTATACAAAATACAGATATTATTATCTGCTTTTACGACTAATTTATATCACTTTTTTATGGGTATGTCAATATTTACGGGTATTCCGATTTTTGATATGGGTATGCTAAATTTTCATTGCAATAAAGAAACAAATATCGTTTTAAATTGAAATTGCGGGGATAAGTATTGTTTTTATCGGCAAACAGGAGTATAATATAATAAAAATGAAACGGGGTGATTATTATAACTGCTATGACGATTGAACGTGCTGTAGATAACGCAATTGCTTCCACAGAAATGGAGGGTTTTACGATAACCGAAAAACACAGGGAACTTATCATGAAACTGATGAAAAAAGAAATAACATTGGATAAAGCTATAAAAGAGCTTAATAAGAAGAATGGTTGAATATGGCATATAATCTGAACATCGCAAATGCCGATAAGCAAACACGCAACTGACAGAGCTGTGGTACTGTATGTTTCGCCTATAGTTTTGATCCATTACAGAAGTGATACAAGCGTAAATCACTACATAGCAAAATAAATTCAAAAATTCCTCGTTGGTCTATTGATTTTCGGATTTTTATGTGTTATATAATAAATAAGGGGTAAATCTTCTACGCTCCGAAAGTTTTAGGCTAACGGTTTTCGCTGTGGCAAAGTAAAGTTTTTTGCGTTTCCCCGAAAGGAGCTTTGCTATGCCTGAAACACATATTGAACTTAAAGATTTGACCTTTCCGCAAGCGGTTTACGAATCGCTTGGACGTAATTTTTTCCCTGTATTATTGAATTTTATGAGAATGAGGAAAACAAAAAGGCATTTGAGGAATGGAAGAAAAACAAAGTCAGTTAAGCAGAAAAGCACCTGCCCTGTGAGGGTAGGCGCTTTTGTTGTTAAATATGGCTGTTGAATTTATAAACCGCATTTCGAATACACCACGATAATTCAATTAGAAAGATATTAGTCATTTCCCATTTTAAGCATAAATTCATACCCTTTGGAATCGTTACCTAATAACAACAAACCGAGGTCAGCGTAATAATATCCGTTGGCAGTCTTGTTTTCGGTTACATAGTCAATAGCCTCTTGCAACTCAGTAGAATCAATGTCTGGGTCCATTATTGGAGAGGCGTATTTGAGCATTTCAATACATTGTTCGAGTGATGCTCCATTCATATATACGCGTATAGAAATATCTCCAAAATAACTCTGTTTTCCAACGAGGTCAACGACAGTTTCTTCGTAGGTATAAGATTTACCGATAGCATCAGAAAATGCTCCGAGTCTGAATTCTGTTCTATAATGAGAACTGGATTTATCAGATGGTGTAAAGTCTTCAGCAAATACCAATGAAATGGTACAGTTAGAATTGAAAGAATCAACAAAAGAAAGCATAGTACTTTCAACTGTAGGTTCAGTTACAATTTTAGTTGTTTCCATTTTTGTAGATTCTTCTGTTTCGGGTGGTTGAATATTTTCTTTTGTAACGGATTCTTCTGATTCGAGATTTTCGGTAGTTGCCATATCTAATGTTTCGTTAGTATTATTTGTATTTCCGCTACAACCAGCTAACGCCAAACTAACTGTCAAAGATAGAAGTAACGCACTCAACTTTCTCATACAATTAGACTCCTCTTTAATTCTAATCTACTTTTACTTATTATACCATATTCGAGAAAAGAAATCAAGCCTTGCATACGCTCAAACTGCATACACAAGGCTATTTCTTAAAAAGTATCAAAGATAAAATAAAAATCCGAACACTCCACCAATCTAGATAGTGTTCGGATTATTACTGTTTGGTGACCCGTACGGGAATCGAACCCATGATTCCGCCGTGAAAGGGCGATGTCTTAACCGCTTGACCAACGGGCCGTAGAAATGGTAGCGGCAGTCGGATTTGAACCAACGACACCCTGGGTATGAACCAAGTGCTCTAGCCAACTGAGCTATACCGCCATATCTTTCTGTTTTTTGTCGCTCTGTATCAGCGACTTTTATATTATATCACAGCGTTTTGCGTTTGTCAACACTTTTTTTAAAATTTTTTCGATTTTTTTCGTTCTTCAAAAACGCCGTGATATTCTATATAAAAATCCTTAAATCAGACCTCTGCGTACTGCTTTCTGCCTGTTTCAAAAATGTTGCCGCCGACAGCGTCGATTGCAACTATAAGAGGGAATTTGTCGAAAGTCAGCTTTTTCACACTTTCACAGCCCAGATCCTCAAAGGCTATTACCTCACACTCGGTTATGCACTGACAGGCGAGTGCGCCTGCGCCGCCTATGGCGCAGAAGTATACCGCACCGTTGCGTTTTATGGCATCTACTACGGCAGGCTTGCGTTCTCCCTTTCCTATCATTGCGGATAATCCCATATCGAGTAGTAGGGGAGCGTAGGGGTCCATTCTGCCCGATGTCGTAGGGCCGCATGAGCCTATTGCCATGCCTTCTTTAGTGCCGGTAGGACCTGCGTAGTAAATAGCCGCACCGTCTATTTCGAAGGGCAGTTCTCCGCCTTCGTCGATAAGCTGTTTTATACGCTTGTGTGCGGCGTCACGGGAGGTGTATACAGTACCGCTCAGCTCTATCTTGTCGCCGGCTCTGAGCGTTTTTGCCTTTTCTTTAAGTTCGCTTGTGTTAAGTTCCAAGTTTGTACTCCTGTTCGCATTGAATTTATTATGCCGGAAAGCATAAACTTTCCGGCATACGATATTTACTTTTGATTAAAGGTCGAAGAATCCCACATTATCCGAGCTCATCTCGTCGTCGTCATCGTCACTGTCTTTAAGACCTTCCATCATCTTGAGATCCCACGAAGGATCATACTGGGCTGTGTTGGTGGTCATATTGTCGTTTATTCCGCCGAGCATAGACGAATAATCGGACATATCGATCTTTTCTTCCTTAGCGGAAGCTGCGGGAGCGGCAGGATCGTCAAACGAAGAAGTCATTCCGTCATCGTCAGCCTGCTTATGTGCAGGGGGAGGAGTAATAGACATACCGTTCATCTGTGCTTCGAGATCCTTCCAGGGATCGTTCACCTTTTCTTCCTTGCCGGCAACACCCATTGTTCGACTTTCGTTCAGCTTTTCCTTCGGTTTATCACCGCTACGGTCGGCAGTCCGTTCAGCCTTAGCTGCGGGCGCAGGTTCATCGGCAAGAAGGTCGCTGAAATCATCGGCTGCAGGAGCAGGCTCTGCCTTAGCTACGGGAGCGGGAGCAGGCTCTTCTGCGAGAAGGTCGCTGAAATCATCGGCTGTGGGTGCAGGTTCTGCCTTAGCTACGGGAGCAGGAGCAGGTTCTTCTGCAAGAAGGTCGGTGAAATCGTCAGCAACAGGGGCGGTATCGGCTTTGGGAGCAGATGCCGCAACAGGCTCCTCTGCAAGCAGGTCAGCCATATCGTCTGCCGCAGGAGTTTCCTCAACGAGCAGATCGCCCGTATCTACGTTATCCGCAGAAATATCATCGTCACCAGATACTATCTCAAATGAACTGAGCAGACCGTTGTTGTCTGCCAGCATATCGTCGTCATCATCGTCATCGTCCGTCTGAGCCGGCATATCCAGCTTAAGCTCGAAGCTATACGGCTCGATTTCCATAGGAGCGTAGGCGTCAAGCTCGCTCTCATCAAGTCCGCCGATATTTTCAAGCTCGCTCTTTGCGTTGATAAGCTCCTCGTCATCGGACAGCTTTTCTTCGGGAACGTCAGCCGCATTATCGGCGGTTGCTTCTGCCTGTGAGGCTTCTTCAACAGCCTTAGCGAGTACATCGTTTACAGCCTTTGTATCTTCAACAGCCTTTGCTACCGCATCGTTTACGGCATTCGCACCGGCAAGTGCCTTTTCAACGGCTTCATTTACTGAGGCGGTTATGCCGGCAAGAACAGCCTGAATATCTATTGCGGGAGCCGCCGTGCCTGATGTAACGCCGTTTGCAAATGTGTCTGCCTTTTCAAGCACCGACTGCTTGTAATCGTATGTTTTCTTTACTGTATCGGCAAAATATGCCTTTGCGGCTGTGATAATCTCGTTCGCTTTGCTCTGAGCGTCATCGATTACAGCGTTTGCGTCGGCATTTGCTTTTGCGGAAATTTCTGCAAGCTGAGCGGGGTCAATTGTTCCGCCGCTGTGCTTTGCTTTATCTATTTTTGCTGCTGCCTGCTTTTTGAATTCTGTGAATTCTTCTGTCAGGGCAGAGTATTTGTCCTGCATAACGTGCAGTTCTTTTTCGGTCTGAGCCAGCTTGCGTCTTTCGTCAAGAACCTGCTTTCTGCTCTCAAGGATCTGTGCGTCAAGCTCAGCCTTTTTCTTTTCAAGCTCGGCTGTCAGCTCATCGTTCTGACCTTCATTCGTCTGCTGTTTTTCTTCGAGTGCTCTTTTCAGCTCGTCATTTTCTTCCTTAAGGGCTTTACGCTCTTTGTTGTGCTGTACTATGTATGCCATTACTTCGGCTTTGTCGAAGCCGAGCGGCGAGGTTTTGAATTCGCCGTTTGTAGATGGCGCTTTTTTCTGTTCTGCCATTATTGTACCCCCTGAAAAATCTGATTATTGTTATTATACCAAAAATTATTCAATAATTCAATAGTGAATTGTAAAGTTTTATCAATTACCCAAAAATGAGAGCCGCTATTGGTGATTTTAACGAAAATTCGCTATCGGCTATTGTATTTTATTGAACGGTAGTGTATAATAGTATAACAACCTCAAAATAATTTCGGTTTTTAAAAGATATTAACGAAAGGACTGATATTGATGATCGACAAAACTATGCCGTTTTCGCTCAAGGATGAAAGAGAAAACGAGATGAAGGAAATACTGACAACGGTTTACGGTGCGCTCAAGGAGAAGGGCTATAATCCTATAAATCAGCTTGTCGGCTATATTCTGTCCGAAGATCCTACCTATATAACTACATATAACAACGCCCGCAGCCTGATCCGTCATATTGATCGTGACGAGCTTTTACAGGCAATGGTCAAGACTTATCTCGGCAGCTGACGAAAGCCGCCATTTATTTCAATGAATTACAACCGCTCCTTTACGGATACTATATCTGTAAAGGGGTGATTTTTTTGCACAGAAAAATGTCTGCCGCAGTATTTACGGTATTGACGGCAATGTTCATGTGCGGATGTACGTCCGATAAGAATACTGTCGGACAAAGCACAGAATATAACGGCAGGGGAGGCAGAACGCCTGCCGAAACAGCTTTTCTGACAGACGGAAGTGAAAAGGTCTGCTACGGTCAGGGCTATGAAACCGATAGTGACAACCGTCCTGTAGGAGCAATACAGGCGCAGGAAAAATACGGGTCATACGGCGGAAGATTCATATTCGGCAAAGATGACAAGACGATCCGCCTTACGTTTGACGAGGGCTATGAAAACGGCTGTACCGGAAAAATACTGGATATTCTGAAGGAAAAGAAGGTTACGGCAACGTTCTATGTGACGCTTGATTATGTAAAAAGCAGTCCTGAGCTTGTGAGCCGTATGATAAACGAGGGTCACGAGGTTGGAAATCACAGCTGTACGCACCCGTCACTGCCGGATATAAGCGATGATATGGTATTTGAAGAAATACACGGACTTGAAGCTTATATTTCCGATAATTTCGGCGGATACAAAACCGTTACGATGCGTCCCCCTAGAGGAGAATTTTCGGTCAGAGCATTACGCATTGCCAAAAATATGGGTTATGATACTGTGCTGTGGTCCTTTGCGTACAACGACTGGAATACTGACAATCAGCCCGACAGGGACACGGCATACAAGCGAATAACATCCGCAACGCACAACGGGGCTGTATATCTTCTCCATGCGGTATCCGAAACAAATACGGCGATACTGCCCGATGTCATCGACTACTGGCTTGATAACGGATATACGGTAAAAAGCGTATCGGGATAAAAAAAGAGCATCGGCACATAATAATGCAAGCCGATGCTTTTGTATCACCGCAATTAACACAAAAAAGAAAACGCTCCCGCAGGAGCGTTACGTTAAATCGTTATTCTCAGGAAACAGCGTTTAACTTCTTAGCAAGCTGAGATTTCTTTCTAGCTGCAGCGTTCTTGTGGATAATACCCTTTGCTGCTGCCTTATCAACTGCTTTAACTGCAACCTTAACGTTGTCAGCGTTAGTATCAGCGTCAACCTTCTTCAGAATAGTCTTAAGAGCGGTCTTGTCAGCCTTATTGCGAGCCTGCTTTGTAGCAGATACTAAAACTCTCTTCTTGGCAGATTTAATGTTAGGCACTTATGGCACCTCCTTTATACAGATCTACATATAATCATAGTTATATTTCACAATACAATTTATTATAGCACGTCCAAAACGAAAATGCAATACTTTTTTACGATTTTTTTGAAAAAATTCTTCGGGAGGAAATTTTATGCAGCTTACGGGAAGAACAGATATGGCGGCGGAGTTTGTAAAGGGCAAAAACGGAATAAGATGTGAAAGCTATGAGCTTTACGGAGAGAAGATAACCGAAATAATCGTTTCCGAAAAGGAAACCGCTCTTTTTAACCGTCCCTGCGGAAGATATTTTACCGTTGACAGTACGGACGTTCCTTATGCGGACGGTCAGATCCATGCGCTGTGTACGGTGCTTAACAAGCTCCTACCGGAAGGTAAATGTCTTGTCACGGGGCTTGGAAACCCGTCTGTAGCGTCTGACAGTCTTGGCTGGAGAACGGCAGGCAGGGTGCTTGCGACCTCGCATTTCATTGAAAGTATGCACAATGCAGACGGAATAGGTAATGTGTCGGTAATAAGGACGGATGTTTCGGCAAATTCCGGTATAGACAGCGTTTTTCACGCAATATTCTGTGCGGAGAAGATAAAAGCAGACTATATTGTAGCGATAGACAGCCTTGCGTGCAGTGAGCCGGAACGCCTTTGCAGGAGCATACAGGTCACGGATACCGGCATAACGCCCGGCAGCACTGCAGGCAACAGGAACCGTCTTGACAAAGCGGCGGCAGGCATACCGGTAATCGCTGTGGGCGTTCCTACCACTATGGAGTATGAAAGCGATAACGACAGATTTTTTGTGACAAGATATGATATAGATGCCGAGATAAGCAGGTACGCACATATAATATCCTGTGCGCTCAACCGCAGTCTGTGTCCGTCACTGTCATACAGCGACATATCAATGCTGATGAATTATTCCTGAATATTTGCGGAAAATGAATCATAAGCTGTAACAAGAAAAATCCAACCGTGAAAACACTCGGCGAAAGGAAAGGCTTATGAGAGGCAATAAAAACAAAGGTATTGTAAAGGTTCTTGGCATAGGGCTTACGGCGGCGGTATTATCGTTTACCCTGACGGGCGTAGCTGAAAATGCCGTTACGGGAGCGGTAAGCGGCAAAAGCGTTTCGGACGGACTGAGACAGCTTACCGCACTGAGCGTTATGCTTGCTGTTCCTGTAAACGAATTTGACGGCAGGGATGAAGATACGGTTTCATCCAAGCCTTCCACAGAGAAACCGGACAATGAAACAAAGACGGAAAAGCAGGAACAGAAAGCGCTTGCGACCGATAATCCGTCAAGCAATACGCAGGATATTTCCGGTGAAACGCTGGTGCCGGTTGACGCTCCCGCCGATGTAAAAACACGGCTGATTTCCGTCAATATAAGAAAGGACAAGGACGATCTTACACAGTATACGGCAAAGGACGGTACGGTCAAGGAAAAGCACTACGGGAAAATCAGCGGCGACAATGTAATAGACCTCGAAAACGGTCAGATAAGAAACTGCACCAAGCTGCCTTCGGAGCTTATAGGCGCCGAAGCTGAGAAAAAGCCTTCTGTCACGCTGTCGGACAGCAACGAACCTCAGGTGCTTATAATACATACGCATACGACCGAAAGCTACGAGCGTGACAGCGACGGATATTACGATACCGCTTATGACGGCAGATCGCTTTGCCCTGCAAACAGTGTTGTGGGAGTTGGAGCGGTGCTTGCGCAGACGCTTGCTGATAACGGAATAAGCACGCTGCACGACGGAACGGTCTTTGACGATCCCGTTTACAATTATTCCTATTCAAGAAGCAGGGAACGAACAGAGGAGCTGCTGAAAGAGTATCCGTCAATAAAAATAGTGCTGGACATTCACCGTGACGGAATAGCGGACGGAGATGTGAGAATAGCTCCCGTTGCAGAAATCAACGGCAGAAAAGCGGCGCAGATAATGATAATATGCGGATGTGACGACGGCACGGATATATTGCCGGATTATATGGATAACCTCCGCTTTGCGTCATATTTGCAAAATGCGATAGAAAAAGATAACAAAGGCATAACACGACCTATGCTTTTCGATTATCGGTTTTATAATCAGGATCTGGCTGAGGCTTCACTGGTTATAGAATTCGGAGCGTTGGCAAATGATATTGAACAGGTGCGATACTCAGCCGAGCTTGCCGGCAGGAGCATTGCAAATTTGCTGAAAAATGCAGATTAATAAAAGCATACTGCCGTTAAAAAGCGTATTAGAAAAATTATGATAAGAGTCGGAAAACAAGCGTTATAAACAGATAAACCGCCCGGGCATTAAATTCGGGCGGTTTTTGTGAAGTTTGGAGTAAGAAAAAGAGACGCCCCCCCGCCAAAAATAGCAGAGGTTCATCTCTTTTTGTACAGATGAATGAAGCATCTGTATTACTGATATTATAGGCTGTTTTACCATAAATGTCAAGCGGCACGTTCCGAAACGTTACGCACTTGAGGTATCGGTAAAATGCTGACCCTCTAAAAAAGATAGCATATTATGCGAACTTTCGGAAACGTTGCAGACGTGTAAAGAGAGCTTGCAGGCAGGAGCATTGCAAATATGTTGAAAAATTCCGAACAATAAAAAGAATACTGCCGTTAAAAAGCGTATTAGAAAAATTATGATAAGAGTCGGAACACAAGCGTTATAAACAGATAAACCGCCCGGGTATTACTTCCGGACGGTTACTTTTATGGAGCTTGTGACGGGACTCGAACCTGCGACCTGCTCATTACGAATGGAGGATTTCACTTTTCGTCACGTTAAGCAACGTTAGATAATCGGCTTTGTAATGCGGTTTCGCAGAGTTTAACATTTTATTACATTTAACCCCGTTTAGCGCATTTTCATCTCAATGGCGCACAAATGGCGCACAAAAATCAAGGCGTTTCTTGCCGCTCAGAATGCGGAAAAGTGCAATCGATTGCACACGGTTTTTGCGTTAAAAACGATGAGCAGGCTTAAACGTAACAGTTGCAAATAGTTGCACGGGAACTTTTCGGAAAAGCGGCAAATCTGAAAACAAGGGCGCAGCTGCGGCACGAACTTTTCAAAAACGGGCGGTTTTTGTGAAGTTTGGCGGCGGTACGTTCCGAAACGTTACGCACCTGAGGTATCGGTAAAATGCCGACCCCCTAAAAAAGATAGCGTAACTAGTTATGCGAACTTTCGGAAACGGTGCTGACGTGTAAAGAGTGCTTGCCGCTGTAGGCTCATATTTGCGTTTTAAGTGGTATGCAACACCGACACTGTAATTTCACGCCTGAGCATTGAAAAGCGGCACACAGCGCAAAATCTGAGGGGTACGGCGTAATACCGTATCCCAAGCGGCAATGGACGTAACAAACCGTTACAGCCTTTCGTTGTGGCTGTTGCGTTTTCTGCAATAACCACTTTTGCCGCTGTCGTACAGTGTCCGGCGTTACCCGTTGATGTGGAGCTTTTCTTTTAACGCCGCCTGCAGAACAGCAGAGAAGTTGATGTGCTGTTCCTCTGCCGCAACGTTAAGCCAGGCAGGGATTGAAAGCGTTTTCTTAACGGCTCTCTTGTCGTGCTTTTTCAGATACGCCAGCTTGTCGAACTCGATTATAACAACGAACTGCTCAGGCTCAAGCTGTATGCTGTCGGGTGCTGAGGGTTCGGGTAGCTCTGTATGCTCATCAGCCGCCGCTTCTAAGCAAAGTCCGAGAGCGTCCTTGATGTTTTCAACCGCTTCCTCGAAAGTGTCACCCTGCGAGATACAGCCGCTTACATCGTTGAGCCACACGGAATAGCCTGTTTCCTCTTTCTGAAAAACTGCGGGATAATAAAGTTTATTCATAAAAACCTCCTTTGCAGGACTTATTTAAGCCCTGCGTCTTTGAGTATTTTGTTTTCTGTTCCTTTTTTAAGGTCTTTTGCGTGAACCGGAACGGTAGTGGTTCTGTGGGTTTCGTCATTCCTGAAAAAGAAATGCGAACCGTTTGAATGAGTTTGGCGGAAGCCGTTGCTTTCAAGCAGCTTGATCATCTGCTTCGGTGTCATTGGCATTTGTCTTTCCTCCTTACAAGTATATTATACTACGTATTTTACGTATTGTCAATACTTATTCGGCAATTTCTTTTCATCTGTCCTATAAACCGTACAGGTGCAAGCTCCTATAAATGACGGTCAACCGAATGCGTGAAACACGGCGTATTTTGCGATTAAAGCCACCTTTGCCGCTTGACGTTAAATTACCCTATTATAGCGGCAAAATGTAACACAGAGCACCACAGCGGCAGTAATGAGCTAAAGGGAGAAAATCCCGTGAGTTAGTATTTTTTAGTAGTAATTTGTAGTATTTTTCTATGCGGACGCTCGCCTAAGGGGTCATTAAAACGGTGACACCTTTCGGAAAATGTGACATCGATGTCACAAAAGAAAGTTTGCCGATGAGGTCGTAAAACGCTACCTTATATTCGGAATATGGGTAGGCAAAACGCCCCCTCATCGAGAAAAAAACCTGAGTGGAGTTAAATTCAGGTCAGCGAAAATGTCCAGTCAACTGGACAAATCAGAGCGGCAAGTCAACGAATACAGTAGGGGGTGTCGTGAAATGCGACGGGGTCTCTCAGCACAAAGCGGCTTCTGCGTGTGCAGTCGACTGCACAAAATCGCCCTGTTTATTCCGTTTTGTTTCACCGGTGAAACAAATCACGGCGGAAAATCTCAACATTTCTCCACAAAATGAAAAGCCCGGTGCAGTACCGAGCTGTTACATTTATTCTGTTGTGTCGGGCTCAGACAGTGCCGCAATAGCTGTTTTCATTCCGAGCTTGAAACCCTGCTCAAAGCCTTGCCGCTCATACTCTACAGCGTGAGCGAAAACAACCGAGAAAAGCTCATTTTTAAGGCTGATGTCCTCAATGCCTGCTTTCTTCTCGAAATCATCATACAGCTTGTTAAGTTTCTCGTTGCTGTCGGCTTTGTTGATAAAAAGCTTTTCGTCTGTGTCACCCTTGAAAGCAAGTAGCAGGCTGTCAATAAAGCGGTTCATACTGTTGCCACCTCCTGTGCCTTGCCGCTGTTCCTGCGGCGTGCCCGTTCTGCTCTCTTGCCGAGTATGTAACCGACATTGTATGAGGCGGCGAGCTTGCAGAGGTAGTCCCAGTGCAAATCTTTTGCGTAACGGCTCTGCGGTAAGCTGTTGGCTATCAGGTCGGCAATCCTCATCTCCTCAATCGTTCCGAACTCTCTTGTAAGAGCGGCAAGCTTTGCAAGCTCATCAGAGCTTACCGAGAAATAGCTTTCTGTGTGGAAAATTTCGTGTTCCATTGGTTTTTTACTCCTTTTTATTGACATTGAGGTGAAAACGTGATACAATAGCCTTGCTTTTGGTGGCTGTGTGTATCACGCACACCTACTAAACTTAAAGCCTTTGCAGTTAGCGTCTGTAAGGGCTTTTTCTTATACCGTAATGCTGATATTGAGCCCGTATGTGAGTAGCTGTTCAGCTCCGCCCGTTACGGCTCTGAACGAGCTTACAACGCTTTTGCCCTTATCAATCAGCGGTGCGACCACAGCGGCAAGCTGTCTGTTAAGATACCCGATCACCGCCGAGCCTTTACCTTTTACGCCGGCAATCACCTGCACGGCGTTGCGGTCAAACCTGTTGCCCTGCTCGTGACGGAGCGTTATTGTTATCTGTTCGGCGGTGTAACGTGCCAGGCGTGAAAGAAGCTTCTGCCTGTTGCCGTATGTCACGCCTGCCGCTCTGGTTACGATACTGCGGAACTTTACTGTTATCCAAGCCTGTATCATTGCCGCTCTTCGTGTCATTCCCTGTTTTACAAGGTTGTTTGCGATTGTCATTACTTTTGACTTCATCTGTTTGCGTCCTTTCGCTTTATTGTTTGTCTTGCTCTCTTGAGCTTGATTTAATTATAACGTATCTTACTAAAGATTTCAATCGTAATTTTGCACAATCTTGTTAAAGATATTTTGTGCATTTTGTATCTTGCAAAAGATTGAAAAAAGTGCTATAATGCTTATAGTGGGAGTAGTAGGATTTATTCCCGAAAGACAAACCTTAAAGGAGGGTACATAATGGCAGGTAAAACAGAATATAAGAATAGTTTTAATGCTGAAAAATATGACCGTATCGGGCTTATGACCAAAAAAGGCACAAAGCAGGTGTTACAGGACGTTGCAAAGTCAAAAGGCGAAAGCATTAACGGATATATCAAGAACGCTGTGCAGAAGCAGTACAAGGACGATACAGGAGAGGAAATAGAGTTGTAAAGGAGTAATTAAATGCCTGAATTAAGCAGATTTATGGGTATAATAATAAAAATGCTGTATAACGATAATTCACAGCATAACAAGCCGCATATACACGTGTATTACGGTGAATATGAAGCTTCAATAGGAATTGACGGTGAGTTGCTTGCCGGTTCTATACCGGTGAAACAATTGCGAATGGTGCAAGGTTGGCTTGCTATACACGAGGAAGAAGCATACGCCGCTTGGAACAAGGCGGTAAAGGGTGAGCAGTTTGGCAAAATAGCTCCCCTCAGATAATGGAGGTGCTGAAAATGTATATTGTTGACGGAATTGCTTACGCAGGAGAGCCCGAAAAGCTCATCAGGGTAAAATCTGTACGTGCGCTCGATGATTATAAGCTGTCGTTGCTTTTCACGAACGGAGAGCGGCGCATATACGATTTAAAGCCGTTCCTTGATATGCCGTGCTATCAGGCACTTAAAGATCCCGAACTTTTCAGGCAGGCATATATTGAGTGCGGCACAGTGGAATGGAACGAGGAAACGGACATAGCGCCCGAAACGCTTTATTCCGACAGCGTACCTGTTACAGACGGCAAAACAGCGTAAACATAGCGGCAAGCGGTATTGCTAAAACCACTGTACAGTGGTATAATACAGTGAGTAATTTATGAAAGGGGTAAGCGCAAATGAGCACGAAAGAGAAGATATACAGCCTTATTGACGGCTTTACAGAGGAACAGCTTGCACAGGTGCTTGCTATGCTCGGCAGTGTCAAGAATATGTTGCAGTCAGAGCAGGAAGATGACGAATACTGTCATAAACTGCTTGAGGACTATCGCAACGATACCGACCCGGATAAAACGGAGAGCGTACCGCTTGAAACATTTGCGAGGGAGCTTGGTATAAACATCAATGAGCTATAAGATACTGATTGAAAAGCCTGCCCGTAAGTTCATAGAGAAACAGCCTGCAAATCAGCAGAAGCGGATTTTAAAGGCTATAGCAGGCTTGCCCGACAGCGGCGACATAAAGCAGTTAAAAGGTGAAACATCATATTTCCGTCTGCGTGTCGGTGACTATCGCATAATTTACAGAGTGGAACACAACGTTCTCACCGTAATTGTCACCAATGCAGGCAACAGAGGGCAAATATACAAATGAAATCAGCGGCAACCGTTTTGTGATTGCCGCTGATTTTTGCTTATGCGCTCAAACGTTGCCCTGTCGTGTGCTGTATTGCGTTTTATATACTCGGTAGGGTAATTTAACCTTTAGCGGCAAACACGCTTAAAACACAAAATAAGCGGTGTGTCAGCTGTAAGCTTCTTTCGGTAAGCTCGCCGTGAACACATCAAGAGAGCTTTCCTCGTTGTCTGCGCTCACCCTGAGCAGGAACAGGTTGCCGTTTTGCCGCTTTAAGTACAGCATAAGCTCTGCGTCTGCCGTACCGTCCTTGACAGGCTCTGCGCCGAGTATAGTGCAACCGCTCAGCAGGTCGTCAAGCTCCTCGCCTCTTGCCCGGTACTGGTTCGTATCGCTGTACCAGTCGTTGTATTGCTTGTCATCGCCCTCAAATGCAATCATTTCATCACCCCCTTTCCGTGAAGCTCTAGGATTTACTAGGAAACGCTCTAACATTCTCTAACAAATTCTATCATTTTCACTGTTCGGACGAGCAGCAAACTCCAACATATTCCAACATTTTCACACAGTAAAGCGTTAAACTTATATCGGGAATATTTCATTCACTGCTATGGCGGTCAGATGTCGGCTGTGTGGCGGTCGGGACGGCAGAGGGTAGGGGGGGATATGTTGGAAATCCGTTCCAATCGCTCCACATAGTCCTCAACCTCAGAAGAAAAGGTGACTTTGAACCGTGAAAGCGATTTGTGCTGATACGGTGACAGCTCAGACAGCGTTTTTCGGTTCTTTGGCTTCCTGAGCTCACGGAAGGCATTGTTCTTGAGTACCCGTATTCTTTCCGGTGACAAATTCATTTCAGCTCCAACCTGCACCTGTGACTTGCCGCTGAAATACAGCTGTTCGATTATGTTCCTTTGCCGCTCATCGGACAGCCCGTTCACTAAAGCGTGAAGCTCGGCATAGACGCTCTGTTGCTCCACGTTGTCGAACGGCTCGGTTGAATGCTCATCGGGTAGAAGCTCCTGCTTTTCGGTGTTTTCTTCTTCGCCCACAAGCACATTAAGGCTTTCGCTCCTGTTCAAAGCGTCCTTAGTCAGAAGCGGACGCACACAGTTTACAAGGTGATAATGCAGGTAAGAGGTGAGCTTAAAGCCTTTATCGGGGCTGTAAGCCTTGACAGCGGCAAGAAAGCCGAAATAACTCTGCTGTAACACATCGTCAGCCGTTATGCCGTAATGTGAAAAGCGGTCGCTGTTCTTACGGTACATAGCATAGCACAGCTTGTATATCAGCCTGTACAGGTTGTCCCACAGCTGAGGTATGTACTCGGTATGTCCCTGCTGAATAAGCAAGGCAAGTTCTTCGTTTGACATTTGTACCTCCTCTAAAAAGTTTCTCCCCAAAGTCGTTATTGCCGATATTCCGCATAACAGAGCGGTTTTAGCTCGTTCTCACTTTTCTCTTGGGGAATTTTAAAAAGGTTTCTCCCCAAAAACTCCCCAGTGTTTTTTGGCTTTGTTATGCGAAAAATCAAGCTTTTGGGGATTTGGGGAGAAAAAATTCTCCTACCCCTATACACATTTTATATATACACATCCTCTTACACGGAAATATATTCCAATATATTTCTCTCGTGTAAAGAAGTAAGGAAAAAAGTCTCCCCAATTCCCCAAAAAACGAAAATTTGGCTTTGTAAAGCCGTTTTCTTTTGGGGAAACTTTGGGGAAACTTTGGGGATTTGGGGAATTTTTAATAGCCATTTTCGTTCATTGCGTTCTGTGTCAACGTGAAAAACCGATAATAGAGGTTGCCGTTATATTTTCGTTCTATCTCTGAACCGTTTCCTGATTTATAGTAAGAGGCTACTATACTTCGGAATGCTTGCCGCTTTACAGGTGTTTCACCGGAGTTTTTCGCCCAGTAGGTATAACAGCGGTATACTGCCCCTGTAGTTACAGGCTGCTTAAATTCTGTGGTGAATTTGTTCTCGTCTATCGGCTGTGTGCATTCTTCAAGGAACATCAGCACGTTGTTATTTTCAATCTTGAACCGCTCAAGGCAGTTGGTGCATTTCTGCGGTATTGTCAATTTAGGCGTGCCGCTTTCTGCTATTCTGCGGAATGCACAAACAGCGTCATATACAATTGCTTCACGCTCGGCATACATTTTTTCAACGATCATACCGTCCTGCTGTTCTTCGGGTATAACATTGTTGCACGTAAGAACGATCATACGGCGGTAAACGTGGTCGCCCTTGTCGCCGCCAAATCTCGGCATAGTGTTGCCGCAGAATATCAGCAAGCCGTTGAAACGGTCGGTGAAAGCGTCCTTGCCCTTATGCTCAAAGCTGATACGGTCGCCGCCTGTCAGCTTTTTGTATATTTTAAGTTCCGTAAGAGGTGTAAAGCTTATATCCGGTGAACCGACAAGCCGCTTTCGCCAGAGCTTTGAAGTGCCGAAACGTTCTTCAAGTTCGTTCATTTCAAGGCTGAAATAGTTTTCGTCGCCGACAAGCAGAGCGGCAAGCTCAAGAAACTGGCTCTTGCCGGTGTCGCCTGCACCGCATAAGAACAGCGACTTTTTAGCCCGGTAGCCCTTAACGTTCGATATAACGAACCCTAAGTATTCGAGTAACAGGAGCTTGCTTTGAAATGCGTCTTTAGCGTCCTTATCATCTGTCAGGGTATTAAGATACCTTGTGAATACAGGGGCTTTTCCTGCCGCAGCTGTGTTCCAGTTGCAAGGTATCTGAATGGTGCTGATTATGTCAGGTGTGTGGGGCATAAGCTCAAGCGTCCTGACGTTAAGCAAGCCGTTCTGAAAGTTTATTAGCTCTTCGTTATCGTCAAGCTCGGAGACCTTCCGTGTGTTGCCGTCTGTCGCAAGCAGTTTGAACACCTCGTCTATATCACGTGTCCGCACAAGGTCTTTGTTGAACGTTTCAACAGGTCGCTTTATTACGGATTTGAATTTGTTGTCCGATATTTGCTGATACCTGCCGCCCGAATACAGAAACAGCAGGGGCTTTTCTCCGTGACTTTCAAGGAAGAAAAAGCGCTCTGTTTTTCGGATATAAGCGGCAAGCTTTGTACAGCTGACACTGTATGTTATATCGCCGTCTTTCGTTTCCTTAGGAACAATAAAAGGGTACTTCTTCGAAATGTTTTCTTCGTATGCGGCAAAATTACCGCCCACGCTTTCAACCGTTCTCGGTACGCCCTTAGGCTTACTCAGAGCAGAGCTTATTAACGTTGTCAGCTCACTGTCAGACAGCGGCGGTGAACAGTGTTCTGCGTTGCAACGTTCTGTAAGGTCTTTTATTGCGCTGTCCTCATAGCCCTGCCCGTTGAGAGAGCAGGCAAAGCGGAAAAGGCTGTCATTGCGTGAGCCCTCGTCAAAAGACAGCCCGAGCCTTGATATTATCCGCCCTGTAACATCGAGCGGTACAGGCTGAGGCACGGGCTTGCTTTGGACGTTTGCCGCTTTCACGGTCTTTTTTCGTTCCTGCTTGAGAAAGGAAATAACTGCTTCGTCAGCCTGAGCTATGCCTTCAGGAGTGAAAGCGTTGTCTTTCCAACGGTATACATTGCCGTTAGGGTGTACGCTCGGAGCGGCAACGATATATCCGCCCTCGCCCCGTACATCAATACCCGGTAACAGGTCGGTTGTGTTGCGGATCTCCTCATCGGTGAAGTAAGCTAAATGCCGTCCGTTTCTGCCTGTTACTGCTTCAAGCGTTGGCGGAAAAGCGGCTGATTTATCTGTAAGATACCGCTGTAGCTCTGATATACCGTGCTTGTCCTTTTCCTCGTCCTCGTCAAGATCAATAACAACGAGGTACTTGCCGCTTGCTGTCTTGCCGGTACAAAGCCCAATATTTGCCGCAGGGACTTTGCTCCACCACGCCGTTATTATGTTTTTGTCCGTTGTGCCGTCTGTACAGCCGTGAGTACCGGGCAAAGGCTGTTTGCCTTTCGGCTTGAGAGGAAACACCCTGAGCCCTGCCTCAGCGTATGTAATGGCGGCACTCAAAAAATCGCTCATCTGCACCGCCTTACTGCCGCAGGCTTATAGGGCTTATCTTGCCGCTGTCAGCTGTCTGCTGTGTGCTCTGCACCGTACTGCTGTTAAGATAATCAGCGAAACGGTCTATGTTGACGAGAAACCGCCGACCTGCTCTGACAGCGACAACCTCACCGGCTGAAACCTTTTCCCTGACAAAATGTACAGGCAGTCCGAAAAGCTCCGCTGTTTGCCGTATCGTCCGCATACGTGGTATTTTAATATCATTCATTTTCTTCGCTCCTCTCATATATGTACGCTTCAACCGCTGACAGTGCTCTCATTCCGCTGTTTATTCGGCTTGTCTGCTGACGGTAGTATACTTGTGCTTCTTCTGCGTTAGACGGCAGATAGTAGCCGCCAAAGTTGCCGCTTTCACTCGATGAGCAGATCGGCTCACCGTTGCACCGGGCGTGAAGTATCTGCTTTCGCACGTCCCGTTTGCTTGTCCCTGTCCGAGCGGCAAGCTCGTCCGCCGTTATGGCGTTAGCTCTGCCGACTGGAATAAAATCAATAATAGTCATTTGTAAGTCCTTTCTCTTGCAATAGCTCCGCCATTATGATAAAATAAGGTCGGAACTCTGCATTTTTACTTGTGTTTTGTGTGGGTTCTCTTGCCGTCTGCTATGCGCCAACTTAGCAGGCGGCATTTTTATATCCGGCACATAAAATGCCCCCTTTCAAAAATTTTTTTGAGTTTTTTATCCTCTACCTAATCAATGGGTCACAAAGCCACATCAGACAAGCAAATATTTTCCATTTGCGTTAAACTTCTGTGTTTTCGGCGGTCTGATGGGCTTTTTTAAGCCAATAGCGAGTGGTTGCCGCTTTAACCTTGTCCTTGTTCTTATCCCTCCACTGCTTCTGATAAGCTCGGCGTGCTAAGACTATTGCTCGTTCTTCGGCAGAAAGATTGTCTAAGTTGTACATTTTTGCCATTATAACACCTCCTTTTTATGTCAGCAAAATTTCTTTTCTTTTCTCTTGACAAGTAAAGAATTGATTGCTATAATTATGATAACAAAAGAAAAGAAAAAAGTCAAGAGATTTTTTCTTTTAAATCAGAATGTAAAGCGTCAGTTTACAAGGATTTGAAGTGAGGTAAGTATGGCAAACGATAACAGATACAATGAAGAGAGGGAAAATGCGACCTTTGCGGTCAACCTCAGAAAGCTGTTTGAAGACAAAAAAGCAACGCACAATGAGCTTGCGTGCTTTTTAAAGAAAAAGACAGGTGACAGTATAACAAGGCAGGCGGTCGGTCAGTGGTGCAACGGCAATTCTTCTCCGAACCTGAAAACAGTTCCGGTTATCGCCGAGTTTTTCGGCGTGTCCTCTGATTACCTGTTAGGTATGTCAGATGTGAAGAGTACAAACGTTGAATTGCGTGCTGTATGTGAATTTACAGGACTGACAGAAGAAGCGGCAGAAACATTAAATCTCATAAATCGGACGGACAAAGAAGTTCTTGATACCGTTAATTATTTGCTTGAACAATACGCAGAAGCCGGCAACGGTTATATAGACGGTAAGCACCATTCAGGGGCTTTTTGGTTTAAAAAGATAAGAAATGTACTTTCTGATATTTCAAGATACCTCAGAATAACCGCACAAGAAGACAAAAATAAATATTGCATTATGGAAAACGGCAGTATTATGTGTATTGATCCGGAGAACAACCCTTATGAAGGAACAGCGGGTTCATCTATTATTAGAGCAATGCTTGAAAGTCAGGATATAGATAATGCCGCAATAGTTGAAAGTGTATTGTGGAATAACCTTGAATACGCTTTGAAAACAGCAAAAGAAAAATATACAGAACTTAAGAACGAAGAGCGGAGCAAAAGCGAATAATTGTTTTTCAATCCAAAATGAGAGGTGATACAATGGCAAGCATAAACACCCGGCGTGACAAGAACGGCAATCTGAGCTTTCTTATCCGTGTGTATCGTGGCTATGACAGCAGCGGCAAGCGGTTAAAGCCGTACACCCTGACATACACGCCCGAACCGGGTTGGAGCGAAAAACGAGCGATACGAGAAGCCAACAAGCGAGCTGTGCAGTTTGAGCAGGAATGTGAGAACGGTTTTGCGGGTAACGCAACCGGGCTTAAAATAGCCGACTTTGCGCCCGTGTACCTTGCCGCTGTGCAGGACAAGCTTTCTCCTGTGGTGTATCACTCTTACGTCAGAACGCTTGACACGGTAATAATTCCTGCACTTGGACACATAAAGCTTGCAGACCTGAAGCCTGTACACGTTCAGCAGTTTGTAAAACAGCTTGCCGCTATGCCTAAGATGAAGCGCAACGGCGAGGTAGACCAGAGCGGCGAAAAGGTATCAGTGGCAACTGTCCGCAGAAAGCTTGCGGTGCTACAGTCAATGCTTACGTTTGCAACAAAGCTCGGATATATCGGGGTAAACCCTGCTGACGCTAAACGGCTTACGCTTCCGAAAATGCCACGCCCTGAGATCGAAATTTTCACGAAACAGCAAGCGGCATATATTCTTCAATGCTTACAGAATGAACCGTTACAGTTTCAGACTATGATACAGCTTGCGATCTTCACCGGAGCGAGAGAGGGCGAGCTTGTCGGGCTGAAATTCTCGGACATAAATTTCACCACCCGAAAGCTTGTAATAAGTCGCTCGGCATATAAGCTGAAAGGCGAACCGGTAAATACCAAACCTCCGAAAAGCGGCAAAGCCCGTACCGTTACCCTGAACAAGTCCTGCGTTGATCTGCTTGCGGAGCTGTCGCAGGAGCATTTACTTGAAAAGCTCAGGCTCGGTGACGCCTGGAACGGTGACGAGTGGGTGTTCACGCAATGGGACGGCTCAATAATGCACCCTCAGACACCGAGCCGGCAGTTTGATAAGTTTCTTAAGCGTAACAGCATACCGCACCGTAAATTCCACAGCCTGCGGCACACATCGGCAACATTGCTGTTGTACAACGGCACGGATCTGAAAACAGGGCAGGAGCGTTTAGGTCACGCCGACTTCACAACAACCAACCGATACCTGCACCTTGTGGAGCAGGCGGACGCTGAAGCAGTCGACAGCCTGGAAGAGCTTTTACAGGAAAAACACGCATAAAAATAAGCGCCCATTTCATCATGTGAAAAATGATGAAATGAGCGCACTTTTTTTGTAATGGCGCACAAATGGCGCACAAAAATCAAAAATCCCTAAAAACAGAAAAAACGCACTGCAAGCCAAATGGCTTAACAATGCGGTTTAACATGGAGCTTGTGACGGGACTCGAACCTGCGACCTGCTCATTACGAATGAGAACGCAAAAGCCTTATAAATGGCTTTGCTATGCGAAATGTGATTTTTTTGACACCCCCATTTGACACCCCTACTTTTTAACTTATGCTTTCAAGGTACTCGTCCAGCTTGTTGATACTTTTCTTTTTGTATTTTTCATCAAGGTGTGTATATATAGCCATCGTAGTTTTTATATCGGCATGTCCCGCTTGCTCTTTTGCCGTCAAAACATCTACACCTGCAAGGTACATCAAAGTGATGAAAGTGTGTCTGAGCCAGTGCGGAGTGATACGAGGTATCAAGAACGGCTTTTCTATCGGTGCATACTTTGACGGACATTTTCCGTTTGTCTGCATACAGTCTGCCCAGTTACCGTACTTGATGTTTAAATCGTTAAGATAGCTTTCCCACATACGGCTAAATCCTGTTTCGGTCATCAAAGAGCCTTTGACTGTGGGACACACAAGTCCGATCGGGTTGTGCACAGTGCTTCTAAGGTAGTTGACAAGCTTACCCGGGATATATACTGTTCTTGTCGCCGCATCAGTTTTGCCACCTTCTTTTATGTGTGGCTTGCCTTTTATCATCGACACAGAGCGTTCAACCTTTATAGTATGCGCATCAAGGTCAATATCCTGCCACGTCAGAGCAAGCAACTCGCCTCTGCGTAAGCCCGCATACATCATAATCATAGCGGCTGTCTGTGCCCTGTGCGGAGTATCAGTTATCCAGGACTGCTCCTCTTCGGTCAGAGCTCTACGAGTGGATTTTTCTGCCGTCTTAGGTATCTTTACCGCAGATGCGCAGTTATAGTCAAGCACTCGATTTTCAATCGCAAGCTGTATGATCTGCTTTGCGACATTTCGGATTTCAATCAGTGTTTGTTTTGCGTATGGTTTTCCGGTCTTTTCAGACGGCTCATCGGCGCAGTCAAGTATAATATCCTGAATGTCTGTAGCTTTCAGCTTAGATATATTAAAATCGTGTATAGGTTCAAGATTTTCAAAACGCTTTGAGTATGCTTCATAGCGTTTAACCGACACTTCTATCTTTTTCAGTTTCAGCCATTTCTCGCCCCAATAGCCGAAAGTATCACGGTCGGCCGTGAGGTCAAGACCTTTATTCAGTTTTGTTTTCAGCTCCTGTATCTTCTGTTCAAGCTCTTTTGCGTTTGTAGCGTACACATACTTATACTGTTTCTTGCCGTTCTTGGTGCCGATGTACACCTTAGACTGCAAGCGCCCGTCATCACGGGTTTTGTTTTTTATCCGTGCCATTCTGACCTCCTATGTACCCGTCTTTAGTGGCATGAAATATTCATATATTTGCGTTTTTACCGTAGAATATTTTACCGCTTTCCAAGTTCTTTTTGTAATAGCAGGATTTAGAACGGATTATATCAGATTGTGTAGTCGTTCATTTCTTTTATTCTCCTTTGGCAAGTATTCCTGACAAATTTCTTTAAATTTATCTAAAAATAAAAGTTTTATATTAGGATTTCGTCCAATAGCTTCGTTGTATTTAATTATAGGGGTACTTTCATTATCTGTAAGTACAATTGGGTCGTCTATTACAAAGTAATCTGTTTTAGACGAAACATATTGCGTTGTTTTAGCTCCGAGCTTTTTTGCATTATTTATATAATTGCTTTTATAGGGATCATGAATAATATAAAAAACGCACTTCTTCCCATAAAGTGGATTAGATGTATCAAGATTAGGGTCTAAAACAAATTCTTCAGTTTTACGCTTTGGCGGATTTGCCGGTTTGGTTGATTTAATATATTCAGGTGTTGCCCATATAGTTATTTCAATGTTGCAACCAAAGCTTTTTCCGTTATATCCACCTGTAACATTTTTAACTTTTCCAAATATCAGGCATCCGCTGTCAATCAAAGGTGCGATGTCTTGAGCAATATCAGAGCTTAAATGTCCCAACTTTGTAGAATCTTTTCTAACAGCTATCGCATTAGGATCATACTTGTTGTTAGGTTCTCTTTTGAAATTTAGACTATCTCCACTTTTAAGTCGAGCAATATTTGATTGTGCGTTTCCAAAAGTAACACCGGCAATTTTAGTATAAAAGCTCTTTATTTCTTCGTAATCGCCAGTTTCTAATAGCTTTGAGTTCTTGATTGTTTTTTTGGCTTCAATATCGTTTTTTATCATTTCAATAGCAACGTAAAGCATAAATATAAATGGCGTCATAAAAATAATAAAAACAATGGTTTGCATATTTTCCTCCGTTCTTAAAAATGTTATACCAAACGCTTAATAACAGCGACCGCTTTTCCGATTATCCTTATAGTCTCAAGTTCTTCGTTTAAATATACGAAAGGTGAATATCTGGGATTTTCAGCTTGCAACACAAGCTTATTTTCGCCCTTGTAATAGTATACACGCTTTAATGTAGCTTCATCATCTATTATAACTGCCGCTATTTCTCCGTTTTCAACAATAGGAGCTTCCCGAATAAGAACGGTGTCTCCGTTTTCAATGCCCGCATTTATCATACTATCGCCCTGAGCTGTAAGGCAGAAGTCCGCTCCATAGCTCTCATCTACTTCAACGTATGTTTCGTGCTCTTCATCGGCAAATATCGGTTCTCCACAAGCGATTTTGCCGAGCATGGGGAGCTTTATTTTCTTGACAGGTTTAATATTTGAATAATTTGAAACGTCTATTTCATCTTCGCTTGCTGACATTTCTTCGCCTGTGATAAGGGAAACCGGGTTCATTTCTAACACTTTTGCAAGTTTTGAAATTTTATCTCTTTTCATATTAGAAATAAAACCGTCCTCCCATTTTTTTACTGTGCTTTTACTGACACCTACGGCATTACCTACTTCTTCAAGTGTTAAGCCGAGTTCAGTACGTTTTTTATTTATAAGTTCACCTATATTCATATAAGATAACCTCCTTGCTTGGTTTTCTTTATTATATCATGTAAGTTTCAAAAATGCAACTATTTTTTTCGATTTAGGCTAAAAAGTTTCCTAAAGGGGTTGACAGGTTACATGTTTTGTGATATACTCAAAGTATCCTAAAGGAAACAGGAAGGAAGTGATAAGGTGAACGTTAATGATTTATATGCCGAAATTGCAAGATGTGGATTAACTGTTCCAAAACTTGCAGAACGCATAGAAATGGACAAAAAAACGTTGTATTCTCGCTTGAAAGGCGAAACATCGTTTAAACAGCCGGAAATAGCAAAGATTTCAGAAGTCCTTAATTTGTCTAAGGATAAGATATTCGCTATTTTTTTTGCCGATTTAGTTTCCTAAAAGAAACAACCGCAACAAACAGAGGAGGTGAGAACATGAACGTAACAGAGAAAAATGTTAAGACATCGGCGGTAATACTTAATATTCTTGCCGAAAACAAATGCACCGTTGCAGAAGCGGAAGAAATCTTGAGCTTTTGCTCAAAGATACTCCGCAAAAGAGCAACGGTGCCTGAAGAAGATTACTTAGCGGATTTTACCGCTCGGTTTTTGAGCTCTTCTCTTTGATGATAACGTCGCAAAGTTCTGAGTTTACTGCGGCAGAAGAAACCAGTCGGCAAACTGTTATAGTTTCTTCATCTGCTGATATTTCACGAACTCTGAACACGCAGTCAGTGCGACAGGCATCTTTGAGAAACGGGCAAAATGTATTCAAATCAGTCACTCCTTTCCATATAAGATATTAATATTATATCATTGAAAGGTGGCTAAAGCAAGGAGGTGAGTTCATGAAGCCGCTGACGATAAACGTTGACACAAGCGCCCTTGACGAGGCAGAAGAAAAAGTGAGCCGCTTACTCTCTTTACTCAAAGAAGTAAAGGAGATCATCGGCTCGCTTAAGGTAGAAGATTAAATCATAAGACGTAAGAAAAAAGAGGTACACAATGGCAAGCATTAAGACGCAAGTACGCAACTGGGACTTCTTGCCCGTGATGCTGTCGCAGGAGTACCTTGCAGGACTTATGGGCATCACGATACCGGAAGTCACAAGGTACTGCAGACTGGGCAAGATTCCTGGTGCAAAGAAGGTAGGGAAGTACTGGTTTGTCGAGAAATCGGTACTGAGAAATTACATGGAGGGACAAGCATAATGAAGAAACAAGTTATCCTGTACATACTCGCACGAGCAGTGCAGGCAATAGTAACAGCTCTGACGTGCAACATAACAGCTCTGCTGTTTGTTAACGCGGCATACGAAGAGCGCGGATATCTCGCCGTAGGCGGTGAGATGTTGCCCGTAGCGATGGTAACTGTTGCGGTCTGGTACGGGCTGGGGTGGCTGATGCGGGAGTGGTACAGGGATATGATAGAAGGTGGGCATAATGACCGACCTTGAGAAAATAGCCAAAGAAGCCACCGATCACGGCATGACGTATGGTGAGTATGTTGCATGGAAGGCGAAATCAGCACTTGAGCAGCAGCAAAACTACCGTCGGGCAAGGCAGGTAGCGGAAATACAGAGAAAGAGAGGGCAAAGAAAATGAGCAAAACAGAAGTTGTTAAAGGGTACAAGGTGTTCAATTCTGATTGGACGTGCAGAGGCAAGCAGTACACTTGCCCTGGCAAATTTGAAGAAGATGTTACCCCAATCCAGTGCAGGCGCGGGATGCACTTCTGCAAAAAGGCGGCTGACTGCTTCAATTATTATTCATTCGACCCGAATAACAAGGTTGCAGAAGTCATAGCTTACGGCGAAGTTTCAGAAGAAGGCGATAAGTGCGCTACGAATAAACTTGAAGTAGTTCGTGAAATCCCGTGGTCTGAATTGCTTGGCCTTGTAAACACCGGGAAAGGTTGCACCGGACGTTGCAACAGCGGGGATTGGAACAGTGGCAATCGCAACAGCGGCAATCGCAACAGCGGCAATTGGAACAGCGGCGATTGCAACAGCGGCAATCGCAACAGCGGCAATCACAACAGCGGCGATTGGAACAAGTGCAGCTTTTCTAATGGTTGTTTTAACACCACAAGCCCGAAAATTTACCTGTTCAATAAGCCGTCAAGCTGGACATATCGTGATTGGTTGAATAGTGAAGCTTGTTGCCTGATTGAGCGGATATCGGACAATGTAGTACAGTGGGTTCAGTATTCCAATATGACAGATGAAGAAAAGGCAGAACACCCAGAAGCTGAAACTACGGACGGTTATCTGAAAAAACTGGATAATTCCGAATGCGCGGTGATTTGGTGGCGTGGACTTTCTGGCGGTCAAAAGGCAATTATCACAGCAATTCCGAATTTCGACAAGGCTATTTTCAAAGAGATCACCGGGATTGATGTAGATGCAGATTAAGAGAGAGGAAAGAAACGTGTATAAATGCGAACGTTGCGACTGGACAGGCTCGTCTTCAGAACTCGGACACTGCACCGAGTATCGAGGCGAGTGTCACGGTGCACCTGCGTGGGAAACAATACCGTGTTGCCCAGAATGCGGATATGATGTTGAGAACATCGAAGAAGAGTAAAAAAAAGAGCTCCCCGAAGGGAGCAAAAATAATAAACCTAAAACAATTATAGCACCCGATCTTTCGGGTGTCAAGGAGGAAAACCAAATGTCAGTAAAAATCAGCTCACTTGAAATTGAAAATGTCAAGCGAGTAAAAGCGGTACAGTTAACGCCTGCCGAGAACGGTCTTATGATAATCGGCGGTAAGAACAATCAGGGCAAGACATCGGTGCTTGACGCTATCGCATGGGCACTCGGCGGTGACAGGCTGAAACCGTCACAGGCTGTGCGGGAAGGCTCTGTGATTCCGCCCCACATGGAAGTTACGCTCAGCAACGGTATAAAGGTAGTCAGGAGCGGCAATAACAGTACGCTCAAGGTTATTGATCCGGACGGCAACAAGGGCGGTCAGCAGCTGCTCAACGAATTCGTAGAACAGTTTGCGCTTGATCTTCCTAAGTTTCTCGACCGGTCAAGCAAGGAAAAGGCGGATACTCTCCTCAGAATAATCGGTGTAGGCGATAAGCTGTACGAGCTTGAAACCGAAGAACAGAAGCTGTACAATCAGCGTCACACTATCGGTCAGATAGCGGATCAGAAGAAGAAATACGCTAAGGAAATGCCGGTATTCGCAGATGCTCCGAAAGAGTTTGTGTCAGCAACCGAGCTTATCAGACAGCAGCAGGATATTCTTGCAAGAAACGGCGAAAATCAGCGTAAAAGACAGCTCAGAGAGCAGTACGACAGAGAACTTGAGTTGGCTCGGAAGGCATACGAAGAAGCACAGGCAAGACTTGAAACAGCAACGGCAAACGCTGAAACCGCACATCGTGACGCTGAAGACCTTGCAGACGAGAGCACGGCAGAGCTTGAACAGAGTATAGCAGACATTGAGCAGATAAACGCAAAGGTCCGTGCAAATCTTGACCGTGAAAAAGCTGAGCTTGACGCTGAAGCGTATAAAACTCAGTATATACAGCTTACCGAAGAAATACAGTCTGTCAGAAAAGCTAAAACAGATCTTCTTGACGGTGCAGACTTACCGCTTGAGGGCTTGTCGGTAGATAACGGCGAGCTTACATACAACGGTTTTAAATGGGATAATATGTCCGGCTCGGAACAGCTCAAGGTTGCGACCGCAATTGTCCGCAAGCTCAATCCTAATTGCGGATTTGTGCTTATAGACAAGCTGGAACAGATGGATACCGATACGCTGAATGACTTTGGCAGATGGCTTGAAAGCGAGGGCTTACAGGCAATCGCCACAAGAGTAAGCACGGGTGACGAGTGCAGTATCATAATCGAGGACGGCTATTCAAAGCCGGTTGAAAAGAAAGAAACTACAACATGGAAGGCAGGTACATTCTGATGAGTACAACAAAAACAGAACAGGCACAGACTAAGTGCAGTATAAGATGCAACACTAAAGGCACTGTCGGCATCACAAAGGTGATTATTTCACAGGATAACTACAACAAGATCTGTTTTGTATCCAACATCACAAGAAAGACCATACAGGAAGTAACATCGGAGCTTTTGACTTACGCTCTGAAAAACCTTGAGATATGCGGTGACGACGGTACACCTCTGAACATAAAGCTTTGAAAGGAGCATAACAATGAACATCACTAAAGGCAGAATCGAAACCGCCAAGAAGGTGGTTATATACGGCCCTGAGGGAATAGGCAAGTCAACGTTTGCATCGCAGTTCCCCAATCCGTTATTCATCGATACCGAAGGCAGTACAAAGGAAATGGACGTTGCCCGTTTTGATAAACCGACATCGTGGGAGCTGCTTAAGAGCCAGATTGAGTATGTCAAGCTCAATAAGCCTTGTACCACGCTTATAATTGATACGATAGACTGGGCGGAACAGCTTTGCATCAAGTCTATCTGCGATAAGTACGACAAAAAGGGTATCGAGGATTTCGGTTATGGCAACGGCTATGTATACGAAAAGGAAGAATTCGGCAGATTCCTTAATCTGCTTGAAGAGGTTATCGAAGCCGGAGTTAACGTTGTGCTTACGGCTCACGCTATCCTCAGAAAGTTTGAACAGCCCGATGAGCTCGGAAGCTATGACCGCTGGGAGCTGAAGCTCGGCAAGAAGACAACCAATCTTATATCTCCTCTTGTAAAAGAATGGGCTGATATGGTGCTTTTCGCAAACTACAAGACTATTTCGGTAGCGGTAGACAAGGACGGCAAAAAGCATAAGGCGCAGGGCGGCAGACGCATAATGTACACGTCACATCATCCCTGCTGGGACGCAAAGAATCGTTACGGTTTGCCGGAAGAAATTCCGATGGAGTACGGGCAGATAAAGCACATTATCGAAAGAAATGTTGCCGCACAGCCTGCCGCTACCGTTCAGACTGCACCTGTTGCAAAAGTGGCAGCTGCAGAAAACGCAACAACCGCCACGAATGATAATGTAATGTCGGCTCCTGCTCCGGCAATAACACAGGAAAGCTCAGGCATACCCAAAGCTCTTGCGGACCTTATGACAGCAAACAGCATAACGGAAGAGCAGATAAGAGCGGCAGTAGCAAGCAAGGGATATTTCCCTGCCGATATGCCGATAAAGGACTATCCCAAGGAATTTATCGAGGGCGTGCTTATCGGGGCATGGGAGCAGGTAAAAGCAATGATAACGGAAATGCTTATGACAGACTATGAGAACGAGGCGTACCCGTTCTGATAAACGAAAGGAGAAATAACATATGAGTGAATTTGAAAAAGAATTAGGCTGGGATGACGTGATCGAGAAAGAAAGCGATTTTACGCTTCTTCCCGCAGGTGACTACGACTTTACGATAACAGGTTTCGAGCGTGCAAGGCATGAGGGAAGCGAAAAACTTCCCCCTTGCAACAAGGCTGTAGTATCTATTCATATAGATGCTCCGGAAGGCTCAACTACAATTCAGCATAATCTGTTTTTGCACAGCAAGTGCGAGGGTATGCTTTCGGCGTTCTTTATCGGCATAGGTCAGAAGAAACACGGCGAACCGCTTCGCATGAACTGGAGCAATGTCATCGGTGCCAAAGGTCGTTGCAAGGTGTACATAGATACTTGGAAGAACAAGAACGGCGAAGAAATGCAGTCTAACAGAATAAAAAAATTCTATGAGCCGTCACCTGCACAGACTGTTTCTCAGGCACCTGCAAGCTCTCAGGCGGGTGTATTTACACCGGGTAAATTCTGATGGAATTAAGACCGTATCAGAAAGAAGCCAAAACAGCGGTACTTTCACAGTGGGAGCAGGGTAATTCAAAAACCCTGCTCGTACTGCCTACGGGTTGCGGTAAAACGATAGTTTTTGCAAAAATCGCAGAAGACCGTGTCCGCAACGGAGAAAGGGTACTTATACTTGCGCACAGGGGCGAACTGCTTGAACAGGCGGCGGACAAGATACTGAATGCCTGCGGGCTTGGCTGTGCTGTAGAAAAGGCGGAAGAAAGCTGTATAGGCTCATGGTATCGTATAACGGTAGGCTCTGTACAGTCGCTTATGAGAGAAAAGCGACTTGCACAATTTTCAAAAGACTATTTCAATACGATCATAATTGATGAAGCACATCATTCCATTTCGGACAGCTATCAGAAGATACTCGGATATTTTGATGAAGCAAAGGTACTCGGAGTTACGGCAACACCGGACAGAGGAGATATGAAAAATCTCGGACAGGTATTCGACAGCCTGGCGTATGAATATACTTTGCCGAGAGCTATCAAAGAAGGGTATCTTTCACCAATAAAGGCACTCACCATTCCTCTGAAACTCGATCTGACAGGTGTCGGTACGCAGGCAGGAGATTATAAGGCGAGTGACATTGACACGGCTCTTGACCCTTATCTGTATCAGATAGCGGATGAAATGCTGAAATATTGCAAGGAACGTAAAACGGTAGTATTTCTGCCGCTTATAAAAACGAGTCAGAAATTCTGCAAGATACTTAACGAAAAAGGCTTCCGCTCGGCAGAAGTCAACGGAAACAGCATTGACAGAGGTACTGTTCTTGCTGATTTCGATAGCGGTAAATATAATGTGCTGTGTAATTCAATGCTTCTGACGGAAGGCTGGGACTGTCCAAGCGTAGATTGCGTAATAGTTCTCAGACCTACTAAGGTAAGAGGGCTGTACTGTCAGATGGTCGGCAGAGGAACAAGACTTTGTGAGGGTAAGAAAGACCTGTTGCTTCTTGACTTTTTGTGGCACACAGAAAGGCACGAGCTGTGCCGTCCTGCACATCTGATATGTGAAAGCCCTGAAGTTGCCGAAAAGATGACCGAAAATATTGCGGCGGCAGGTATGCCTGTTGATATTGAACAGGCAGAAGAAAAGGCAAAAGAAGATGTAGTTGCTCAGCGTGAGGAAGCGCTTGCAAAACAGCTTGCGGAAATGAAAAAACGCAAGAGAAAACTTGTAGATCCTCTCCAGTATGAAATGAGCATTCAGGCGGAAGACTTATCTTCCTATGTTCCGGCATTCGGCTGGGAGTGTTCTCCTCCGTCGGACAAGCAGAAAACAACGCTCGAAAAGCTTGGTATATTCCCCGATGAGATTGACAATGCCGGTAAAGCTCAGCTTTTGCTGGACAGGCTCGGCAAACGGCGCACTCTCGGACTTACAACACCGAAGCAGATACGTTTTCTCGAAAGCAGGGGCTTTAAGCACGTCGGCACATGGCAGTTTGAAAGTGCAAGAAATCTGATTGACAGAATAGCGGCTAACAACTGGCACGTTCCGAACGGAATAGATCCTGCAAGCTATGAACCGAAGGTGGTGAATAATTCAGATGTCGGAATTTGATTTTGATCTTAACGAAGCACTTAAATATATAAGCCCGTCAGACCTTTCCTATCAGGAATGGGTGAATGTCGGTATGGCACTCAAAGAAGAGGGCTATTCCGTTACCGTATGGGATAACTGGTCGGCAAATGACAACAGATACCATAAAGGCGAATGTGAAAAGAAATGGGAGAGCTTCAACGGCTCTTCCTCGCCTGTCACGGGCGCTACCATAGTTCAGATGGCTAAGGACAGAGGAATGATGTTCGGCACGGGAGAAGACCGTGAGCTTGACTGGGACGACGAAATATCATACGAACATCACGATGAACACGTTGTTGTAAACAAAAACTGGATAGAGGGCAAAGAAATAAACGCTCCGACAGACTGGCAGCCTCACAGAGAAATAATCAGATACCTTGAAGCTTTATTCGAGCAGAGCGAAAATGTCGGATATGTTGTGCAAAGCTACGAAAAAGACGGTAAATTCATCCCTGCCAACAAGGGCTATTATGATCGCACGGCAGGTCAGCTTATCGAATCATTGTCGCAGTGTGACGGCGATATAGGCTCTGTTCTCGGTGATTACAACACTCAGGCGGGGGCATGGATACGTTTCAATCCTCTTGACGGTAAAGGCGTTAAGAATGAAAACGTAACCGAATACAGATATGCGCTTGTAGAAAGCGACAATGTAGATATAGAAAAACAGCACGCAATCATCTGCGAGCTTGAACTGCCCGTAGCTGTGCTTGTATACAGCGGAAAGAAATCGCTGCACGCTATTGTAAAGGTAGATGCCGCAAATTACGATGAATACCGTAAACGTGTAGATTTTCTGTATCAGATATGTCAGAAAAACGGACTGTCACCCGATACGCAGAATCGTAATCCGTCAAGATTATCACGTCTTCCCGGTGTTCAGCGTGGTGAAAACAGGCAGTACATAGTTGATACAGACATCGGAAAAAAAGGTTGGGATGAGTGGCGGGAATGGATAGAAAGTGTAAATGACGACCTGCCCGATACCGAGAGCATGGCTGATGCGTGGAGCAATCTTCCGGAACTTGCACCGCCACTTATTGATGGTATACTCAGACAGGGACATAAAATGCTTATCGCAGGACCGTCAAAGGCGGGTAAGTCGTATGCTCTTATAGAAATGTGCTGTGCAATAGCGGAAGGCAAAGAATGGCTTGGCTGGAACTGTACCAAAGGTAGGGTGTTGTATGTAAATCTTGAGCTTGACAGGGCTTCCTGTCTGCACCGTTTCAAAGATGTATATACAACACTTGGCTGGGAACCTCAAAATCTCAGTAATATTGATATATGGAACCTAAGAGGTAAGTCTGTCCCGATGGACAAGCTCGCACCGAAACTTATCCGCCGTGCGAGCAAGAAGAACTATATCGCCATTATCATAGACCCGATTTATAAGGTTATTACCGGTGACGAGAACAGCGCAGATCAGATGGCGCATTTCTGCAATCAGTTTGATAAGGTGTGCACGGAGCTTGACTGTGCGGTTATATACTGCCATCACCATTCAAAAGGTGCACAGGGCGGTAAGCGTTCAATGGACAGAGCCTCGGGTTCGGGTGTATTCGCAAGAGATCCCGATGCACTGCTTGACCTTACGGAGCTGGAGCTTACCGACAGCATAATAAAGCACGAAAAAGACAAGATGACCTGCAAGATATGCTATGACCAGCTGAAGAAATGCGGACACGAAGACGATGTTTCACAGGATGATATATGCAGTGCAAAGCAGATGCGTGAAGCGCTCAGAAACGCTGTGCCGGACGCAGATTATAAGCATGTGTGTGATTTCATTACCAAGTGTGAAAAACGCACAGAGAGCCGTACAGCGTGGCGTATAGAAGGCACGCTCCGAGAGTTCCCGAAGTTCCCGCCGGTGAACGTTTGGTTTGATTATCCCGTTCATCGTATAGACAAGACCGACGTATTAAAAGACATACAGCCCGATGACGGCAGAGCAGTAGGCTGGCAGAAGAATTTCAGCAAGAAAAAGACCGAAAAGGAACGTAAGGACGAGCGTAAAGAATCGCTCGAAACGGCATTTGACGCCTGCATGATTGACGGCAAGGTTACTTTATCCGGTATGGCCGAGTATATGGGCGTGACCGAAAAGACGGTCCGAAACCGTATAAAAGAGCACGGCGGTTTCTGGATCGACGATAACGAGGTAGGGAAAAAGTCGAAGTGAAAACTTTCACTGCGAGGGAAAATCTCGGTGATTTTCATTTTTCCTGTCAGGGAAAATGTCGAGAAAATTTCTTTCACTGTCAGTGAAAAAGTCGAGAATTTTCACTTTCCCTACAGAGTGAAAAAGTCGGTGAATTATCGAGATTTTCACTGTCAAGGAAAATCTATTATTATAAACAATACTTCTGTCGGGGCAGAGGTAGCCCGACAGAAAGTATTTTGAATAATGACGCACACGAGGAGGTGCAAACTTAAATGGCAAAAACAAGCAAAGCAAGACAAGCTATAATCGAGGCAGCTAAAAAAATGCCGCCGCTGTTTCACAAGATTCCCGATGAGGATTTTGATTACAGAAAAGCAAGGACACTATGGTGGCTCGTCAAACAGCCGGAAGTTCTTAAGTATGTCTGGGATATAGTCAAACAGTCGGGCGCAGTGATATATGACGGCACAACTCGCAAATGGCACGGTGTAGATTTTGAGGAGGTCGATGATGAAGACTGAATTTTTTATGCCGATGATACCGCCTACGGTAACGGCACAGGAACACAAAGTAACGGTTTCTCACGGCAAGCCGATATTCTATGATCCGCCCGAAGTCAGATCGGCGAAGGCTAAACTTACAGCGTACCTTTCTCAGCATAAACCCGACAAGCCGTATAAAATGGGCGTAAGGCTGACGGCAAAGTGGCTGTTCCCAAAAGAACGGCATAAAGACGGAGAGTATCGTATAACAAAGCCAGATACCGACAATCTTCAGAAAATGCTGAAGGACTGCATGACTGTTTGCGGTTTCTGGACTGATGATGCGCTTGTCGCAAGCGAGATATGCGAAAAGTTCTGGGCGGCAAATCCCGGAATATATATCAAGGTCGAGGTGCTGAAATGACGATAGACGAAGTTCAGCAGGCTATGGTAAGCGGTCAGACCGTAAGGCATACACACGGAGGAATAACCGCCGAATACACAATAAGCGGTGTTATATCCCGTTACAGCAAGATAAGAGGCTGGTATTATGTGCTTGAGCTTAAAGACAGAAAAGCGGACAGCTTGTCCGTCGTGAATATGGAGGAGGTTGAAAATGAAAGAATATATTAAGCGTGAAGTATTGTCAAAAATTATGAACGATATAGCAGGAGATGAAACTTGCCCTATGAACATTGCGGCAGATATTTATTATGCTGTAGATTGCATACCTGCGGCAGATGTCGAGCCTGTAAGGCACGGATATTGGCAAGTAGGGTATTTTCACGATCGAGTGTGCAGCTGTTGCTTGCACCCCGACAATGACCTTGACGATTATCCACATTCGTACTGCCCTAACTGCGGGGCAAAGATGGACAAAAAAGACGGACAGATGAGGCTATCATGACAAAGGAGGCACAATGAAAACGGTAACACTAATACTACCTGATTATTACGATGAAGCGATAACGGTTACCGCTGTCGGTCAGCGGAAAATTGATAAAAATCGCACAGTGGTAAATATTCATACTGCAACGGAGCGTGTTGAAAACGGACAGATTATCGACTTGAAGGAAACCTTTATCAGCAAGGAGAATGCTAATGACCGCTAAAGAATACCTATCACGCTATCACCTTATCAACATACGCATAAATCAGAAGATAGATCAGCAACGACAGCTTCGAGAACTCGCTACCAACATATCGCCGTCATCGGGCGGTGGACACGGTAGCGGGGTATCAGACAAGGTGGGTATGGCTGTTGCAAAAATCGCAACACTGGAGCAGGAGATAAATGCAGAGATAGATGAGTTAATCCGTGTTAAAGCTGAGATAGAGCACACTGTCTCTGCGGTATCTGATGAGCGGTTAAGGCTGATACTGACAGCAAGGTACATAAACTGTAACCGGTGGGAACAGATAGCTGTTATGCAGAACATAGAGCTTAGATGGCTGTACCGATTACACGGGCGAGCACTCACAGAAGTAAGTAAAATAATTGACCATTGAAATACACCTAAAGTGTGTGATATGATTACGATAGAAAAGAAGCGAAAGCGTAGTGACCGGGGAGCGGCTAATAAGCCGCCAGGTCACCTTTTCTGTCAATTATGCGTATAAGAGTTATCCATTGGACCTCCTTTTTCTTAGTCAAGCCGTCCGCTCTTCCGATTCTTTCGTGCGGACGGTGAGAATACTTCAAGCACTCTATATTCAGGGTGCTTTTTCTATATCCGGAGAACGTTATGAGAATAATAGAATATCGATCGTTTGATTACAGCTTTGTAAAAACAGTGTATGTGTATGAACGCAACAAAGAAGATTATATACAACTCAAAAACGGGAAAATGAACGGCAGAAAATCTGCTAAAGCCTTAACTGTTGACAATAACATAAAAGATGATATAATAGATATAAAAGCAGAAAACGACCGAAAAGAGCTTGCAAAAGCTATATCGGACGGGAGAATAACAACTAAACTCGATAAAAAGGCACAACAGGCGCATAAGCCGGGTTCTCAGGCTTTTATCAGCCGTGTTTCAAAAGGTGAAATCCCAAGCTATATCAATCTGAGCAATATGGAAGTTCAGAAGATAATAAATGAACATTCACTGAAAGGGCATGTGCGAAAGAGTGATGATGGACAGTTCAGAGAGGTAATTGAATTGGATCATGAATTTGGTTCGTTCGGTGACAGACGAAACGAGAAATACATTTCGACAAACAGAGGAACGATACATTACTCAAAAGACGGAACACATCTTGTACCTGCGGCACCACTGAAAGGAAATAAAAAATAATGGTTGATTCATTAACACTGTATGATGCTTTGTTTCACAAAGTAAAGCTGACAGAAACAAACGGCGCAGTCCATATCGAAACGGCTGATCTGTATGAAAGCGAATACGACAGCGGATACGATGAAGCAATAATAGGACTTACTAACGGTTATTATTACAAAGAGCATGAGATAAGTTCTATTGAGATACTTGACTGAATATTAACAAAGCACTCTGCAAAGGGTGCTTTTCTTATATCATAAATTATGTTAAAAGCTTGTTCAAGATGTGGCAAGATCCACAAGCCCGGAGAATGCACAGCCGGGATAAAATATACACAGAAGATACGGGACGGCGAAGCTGACAGGTTTCGTAACCGCAAAATATGGCGCAGAAAAGCCGATGAAATACTTGAGCGTGACGGTCACTGCTGCAGGGTGTGCCTGTCGGCAGGCATTATCAACAGCACAGATCTATCTGTGCATCACATTATACCGCTAAAGGTCGATTATGACCGCAGGCTTGATAACGATAACCTTATAACGCTGTGTCGCTATCATCACGAAGCGGCGGAGCGTGGGCGTATCAGCAGGCAGGAACTGGCAACTATGACTTGTGCCGTCGATTTTTCGCACCACAACATATAGTGGTGCAATACTATACACCACAATATATAGTGTACCCCCCCTACCCTTGCGGTTTTTAAGGGGTCCCGGTCTGACATCTGACCGCCACCTCTTTACACGATATATTCCCGATATGACTTTGAGAGGAGTGAGTATATGCCCAGAGGAGCAAAAACGATAGACAACTGTGCAGGACACAGGACAAAAAAAGAAAAAGAAACCCGTGAGAAAGCCGAAGCGGCTATGCTCACAGGGCAGAAGTGCTTTGAGCGTGACTGCGTAAAAGCTGATCCGGTCGCACACAAGGAGTACCTGCGGCTGACAAAGTTACTCAGCACGATACAGAAGAACGATGCGCTGTATGGCGCAAGCATCAACAGATATTGCGAGTTGTACAGCGAAGTAAACGCTGTCAAAGCGGACGCAGTAACACAAAGAGCGGTGCTGTCGAAGATTGAGATAGCTTTTAACAATCTGCCGGACGAAGAAGCGACAGGCGATGAACTGATGAAGTTTACAAAACTGATGTCCGGAGCTCTTGCAAAGATAGCCGACCTTGACAAGATAATAATGCAGAAGCGAAAAATGATGAGTGACATCGAAAAGGAAAACGGCTGGACGGTGCTTTCCGCTATCAGAGCGATACCTAAGGCGGAAAAGCCCGAAGATGACGCTCTGATGAAAATATTACAGGGGGGTGACAGTGATGGGGCTGTTTGATAAGATATTCAGGCGTGACACTGAAGGCACAGACATTGAAGTTGCTTTTGGGCTAAAGCAGATAAGCAATATAACACGAGAACAGGCGCTTGAAATCCCTGCGGTTTCAGCGGCTGTTAATTTTATAGCCGGCACAATAGCAAGCCTGCCGATAAGGCTTTATAACAGCAACGATGAAGTTCAGACAGCGGCGGAGATCACTGAGGATAACCGCCTGTATTTGCTGAATGAAGAATCAGGCGATACGCTTAACCCGACAGAAATAAAGCGTGCGGTTATCCGTGATATGCTCCTTGACGGCACGGGGTATATGCACATAGAACGGAGCGGAAATGAGGTATCGGCTCTCAGATATGTCCGTGACAGTGCCGTGAGCGTGGAGAAAAACTCGGACGCTATCTATAAGACGCTCCGCATGCTCGTTGACGGCAGAGTGTACAACCCCTGGGATTTTGTCATTCTCAGCCGTAACAGCGTTGACGGAGGACAGGGAGTAAGCATACTTGCCGAAAATCCCACACTCTTGACATCAAGCTATATGCTGTTACAGCTTGAAAAGGCGATGAGCCGTAGAGGTGGTAATAAGAAGGGCTTTTTACGCACCGAGCAAAGAGTAGACGATAAAGCATTACTAAAAATCCGTGAAGCGTGGCGAAAGCTGTACAGCAACAACGGTGACGGTATGATGATACTGCAGAACGGGCTTGATTTCAAGGAAAGCAGTTCCACTGCCGTTGAAATGCAGTTAAATCAGAACAAGGTGACTAATGCCGAGCAGATAGCAATGCTGTTTGGCTTATCTCCCGATGTGCTGTCGGGCAGAGCCGATGACAGAACGTATATCAACAGCATAAGGACAGCCGTACTTCCTGTTGTTTCTGCGCTTGAAATGGCGCTTAACAGGGCGTTATTGCTTGAGAAAGAAAAGCATAGTAAGTATTTTGTCATAGATACTTCTGAACTGCTCAAGGCTGATATTCTGACACGCTATCAGGCGTATCAGATAGGTCTTGCAGCAAACTTCTTACAGCCTGACGAAATACGGTTCAAGGAAAATCTTGCTCCACTCGGACTTGACTTTATCAAGCTCGGTCTTAACGATGTGCTTTATGATCCGAAAACAAAGCAGATATACACGCCGAATACCGACAGTCACGCTAAAATTGACGAAACGGACTTGCAAGGCGGCGCTGAGGGTGGTATAATAACAGAAAAGAGATACAACAAGTATCACGACAGTAAAGGACGCTTTGCAAGTAAGAACGGCGGCAGTGCGACCGGCACAGGCTCGCTTAAGATGAGCAAAGCAGAAATCAAGAAAGTGTCGAGTGAGATAAGTACAAATTACAACCGATACGCAGGTAAGAAAACTTGTTTACATTATTCTTTATGGCGCAATGAATACTTTGCGTACCACTTTAAAAACAACGGATTTGCAGACTATGATTTTGTTAAGAAAGTGAAGTCTTGATTATGGAAGAATTAAAAGTACTTTTAGAGAATGTCAGCGATTCATACTATGATTTTGTACAAGGAATGCTATTAAACGCAAAAGAGCATTATGACAGGATAGATGAAATTATCGCATATATCAAGGATAATCCTGAAGCTGATACGTCTGATATTTTAGGTTGGACGTTATTAACTATGGATGGAATTGATATTGATAACCCGGTAAGTATAGTCGATGAAGATGATGAGGACGAAGAATGAAATTGAATATGACGACCGCTCTTAACAAGGGCGGTTTTCTTATACCCGTGTGCAATCGATTGCACTTGACTTGAACACAAACTTTGCAAAAACAGCCGTTTTTTTTTGCAAACTTCGGCGCAAAAACGCACCAAACTTAATAATTTTGCCGCCCCATTAGGAGCGGTATTTTTATACCCAAAACACAGAAAGGAGTGAGAAAAATGAAAATCGAAATCCGTTCCGCTGATCTTATGCACATCAGCGGATATGTAAACGCTGTCGAGCGTGACAGCAAGCAGCTTCCTGCATCAATGGCACCGGGTATGACAACACCGTTTGTTGAGCGAATCATAAGCGGTACGTTTGCGAAAAGCCTTAAAGATCATCCGAAGGTCGAGCTGAGATTTAATCACAGCAAGGTGCTTGACACAACGGACGGCACACTTAAACTGCGTGAGGACAGCATAGGACTGCACGCAGAAGCCGACATCACCGACAGAGAGGTAATCGCAGAAGCGAGAGCAGGACATCTGACAGGGTGGAGCTTCGGCTTTTCGGGAGCACAGGCACACGTTGAGCCGTGCGACGAGGGTGTACAGCGAAGAATGATAACAGGGCTGACACTGCACGAGGTGTCAATCCTCAACCGCAACCCAGCATACATCGCCACGTCAATAGAAACGAGGGGCGAGGAAACGACCGTGACGGAACAGCGCAGTGCCGAAAACGATACGGTCGAGGTAACAGACGAAATCCGGGAGTTTATCCCCGATTACAGCAAGGAAATAGAAATCTTACAGCTTATGTCGGATTACTCCGGCGGAAAGGAAACAGTATGAATTTAAAAGCACTCATCGAAAAGAGAAACGCTCTTATCGCCGACATGAAGTCACTCTGCGATAAGGCAACGGCAGAAACAAGAGCGATGACAACAGAGGAGCAGACAGACTATGACGCTAAGAAAGCGGAAGTCGAGGCACTGAACAAGACAATTCGCTCTATCGAAGAGCAGAATGCTCTTAACCTGAACTCCGCAAAGTCAGACGGTACAGCAACCGACAAGGAGCAGGCGGAAACAAGAGCCTTCGAAAACTATCTGCGTACAGGCCAGATAGTAGAAACAAGAGATGACGTTAATCTGACAAAGGGCGATAACGGCGCAGTTATCCCTGCGACTATCGCAAATAAGATAATCCGTAAGGTTATCGACATCTGCCCTATTTATCAGATGGCAACAAGATACACGCTCGGCGGTACGCTCTCGATTCCTTATTATGACGAAGAAACGCAGGCTATCTCAATGGCGTATGCCACAGAGTTTACGGACCTTGCAAGCACATCGGGTAAGTTCCTCAGCATCGAGCTCAAGGGCTATCTTGCAGGTGCGCTCTCAAAGGTTTCGAGAAGCCTTATCAACAACTCGCAGTTTGACATCGTTTCATATGTCATTAACGAGGTTTCAATTGCGGCGGCAAAGTGGATCGAAAATCAGCTTATCAACGGCACAACAAGTAAGATAGACGGTCTTGCTGCAGGCGTTACACAGGTGGTAACGACAGCATCGGCAACAGCTATCACGGCAGACGAACTTATCGACCTGCAGGAAACAATCCCCGATGTATATCAGGACAATGCCTGCTGGATTATGAACAAGACTACAAGAACCGCTATAAGAAAGCTCAAGGACAACGAGGGCAGATATATCCTCAATCCCGATGCAACGGCAAAGTGGGGCTATACGCTTTTCGGTAAGCCCGTATACACAACCGACAGCGTATCGGCTATCGCTTCCGAAAAGACAGCTATCTACTACGGCGATATGAGCGGTCTTGCCGTTAAGACCTCCGAAGACGTGTCTATCCAGATACTCAACGAAAAGTACGCAACACAGCACGCTGTCGGCGTTATCGCCTGGGTAGAGATTGACGCAAAGGTCGAGAACGCTCAGAAGATAGCCGCCCTTAAGATGAAGAAGGCAGGAGGCTAATCTATGAAGATAAAGGCAACAACCAACTTTTCGGGCACCGTCAGCATGGCAAAGGGCGAGGAGCGTGAGCTTCCCGCCGGTCCTGTGCTGACCGACCTGCTCTCCTGCGGGTACATAGTGCCTGTGGACAAGGAGGAGAAAAGTGAAGCTAAGCGAGGTAACAAGCGCAAAGATTAAGGCGTTTTGCGGTGTCAGCGATGACGAAGACGGAATGCTTGAAATCTGCGCCGGAGCGGCGAAATCCTATATCAAGGGATACACGGGGCTTGACGATGCTCAGATAGACGAATACGAAGATATCACGGTGGCTTACTTAGTGCTTATAAACGACATGTATTCCTCTCGTGATTTCTCGTCCGACAGAGCGTCGCAGAACCCCGTGACCGCTCAGATACTCGCCCTGCACAGCTTAAATCTGCTGAACGGAGTGAATGAGAATGACATTTAACAGAAAAATCACGCTCATATCCTCCAAGCAGAAAAACGGCTCGCAGGGCAAAGCGGACAGGGCGGTAAAGACCGTATACGCAAAGGTTTCCGAGCCTGGCGTAACGGCAAAATATGCCGCCGAAACGGCAGGATACAAGTCGGAACTTACGGTGTATATGTGGAGACGTGAATACAGCGGTCAGTCGGTCGTACAGATTGATGGCAAGCGGTATCACGTCGAAACAACCGGAGCGGCCGACAGCGACCTGCATATAAAGCTGATACTGGCGAGAGGAGGCTGACAATGATAACAGAAAAGATTGATTCGGCACTCTCGGCGGTATTTGAGCATTTTTACAGCTATATGCCTGAGTTTGAGGACGGCGAAGAGCCGGAGAAGTATGCGGTGTACAATTTATCGTACAGGGATACGTTCTTCAGCTCCGGCAGGGCAAATATACGGCAGTATTCCTTGTCTGTGAGCGTTTTCTCGCCACAGGCAGACGCAGAGCTGTACGACAAATCGCAGACGGCGATAGAGAATGTAGGCGGTATATTTACCGGCACTACCGATTTATCACAGTTTGATGTTTATCCCAACAGAAAAATTTTAGTCATGGAGTTTACGCTCTATGAGGAAAGGACATAATTATGGCAAAAGTAACACAGGGCACAGACCGCAAGTCTGCTGTATGCACCAAGCGTTTTGCGTATGCACCGCTTACAACGGATAACGCCGATACGCTGGCATACGGTGATGTGACCGAGATTAAGGACATACTTATCACAACAAAGTATACGCCTAAGATGAACAGCGCATCTCAGTATGCAAGCGGCGTTGAGGTTGACAGCTATGTAGCTAAGGCAGGCGGTACGCTTGACGTAACAATCGTAAACACCAACTCTGCCGATGAAGTGGCACTGTTCGGCGCAAAGGTAAATACAACAACAGGCGTACTTGAAAGCGGTAAGGACGATGTTGTACCCGATGTAATGTGCATCTACAGCACTATGACATCGGACGGCAAAATAAACCTGTATAAGTTCCCTAAGTGCAAGTTTACTTCACAGGGCGAGAACGTACAGACGACAGACGAGAACGGCGTTACATTTAACAGTCTTGCACTGCAGGCAAACTACAAGGCACTTATTAACACCGGCGTTGATATGTACTGCGTAAAGGGACTTGATCCCGTTACAGACAAGACAACCATTGACGCATGGTTTGCGACCGCTTCGGGCGTTATCGTGGCTGAAGCGTAAAAAAAGTACAGATATGACGGGGCGGGAAACTGCCCCGAAAATTATCTATAGGTGAAGTATGGATTTGGTATTAAGATACATAGAACTGCTTGAATTATGCCGCAGTGACAGGTACGACCTGTTTCTTGCCGATATGGAGCTTAGATGCCTTGAAGAAATAGGGATACTGCTCAGGTATAACCACAACCACGACCCGCATACAGGCAGATTTACAAGCGGTAACGGGGTTGACAACGGCGGGGAAAGTGGTATAATAAAACTGGAAGATATTGAAATAGGAAAGTCACTAAGCGCAAAAGCTAAAAATTATAATATTATGGATTTGCAAACCGGTGATATTTTTCATTTTTCAGAAGGAACAAAAATACAAGACGTACAAGTTTTTGCCGGGAAAGGTTCAAAAACTATATTTCGTAAAGCAGATAAATACGCAAAACGTTATGGCGGAAAGCCTAATGACTGGCAACACTGCAAAGGCAAGGGCGTTGTTGATTATTATGGTGAAGAACGTAAAGCCGAAGTACATTGGGTGCAATGCGAAAGCGTAGGCAAGTACGAATTTTTTATAAAGGAGTGGTTGGAATGAAAGTAAAGTATATCGGTAAAGAGCTCGTGGCAATTGAAAAAGGAAAAATCTATAATGTTATATCAGTTGAAAAGGGTTGGTTTCGTATAATGACAGAATTAGATGAAGACTATTTGTTCCCACCTGAACTTTTTGAAGTAATTGAAAACTAAAATTGTTCGCTTTGTTTTATTCCGTATGCACCAATTGCATAAATAACTTAATAATTTTACCGCCCCATTCGGAGCGGTATTTTTATACCTAAAAGGAGTACCAATGTTCACAGAACTTTTAAACAAGAAAATTTACATCACAGATACTTTATATCTGCGATATGACATAAAAGCGTTTATAGAAGCGGAAGAAAAGGGCATCAGCCCGTTTGAACTGACATTTCCTCTGCCGCTTGACTACATCAGAGCGGGGCTTCGGTGTTGCTTTGATGAGCTGGGAGCCGACTCTGTAAAGCGTTCCGAGATAGTGGCATATATGATAAAGGAATTGTCGCAGGAATACCTGCAGGACAGGGTGCTTGCCGCAACTACCGCCGCACTTCCTGCACCGATAGTGGGAAGTAAGCCGACAGAAGAAAAGCCCGACTTCAAGAAGCTACGCAGTCTGTTTATAGATATTATGGGACGGACGGAGGATGAATTCACATATTCCACGCTGTACGAAATAACGGACAGATGGAACGACTACGCAACGTTTATGGGGTACAAAGCCCCGACAGAGAGGTTTGTGCAGTATGACGATTAAAGACAGCCGTGCGTACAAATACGCCGTGTGGGCGTCAACGGACAGCTCCGGTAAGGTCGGAAGATACGTCAGAAAACAGTGTGCCGAATGGCTTAAAGCTGTCGATGACGGTTATGTAGATGTTCAGGAATGGAACAAGATAACCGCACTGCTCAAAGCCATACAGCACCCGGACTTAGGCCGTGATATGTACTCATCGCTTGAAGATTACAGCCTGCTTTTTATCTATGCGGTGCTTTGCACGAAAATAGACGGAAAGCTGTATTACAGCACGGGACTGCTCGAAATTGCCCGAAAGAACTACAAGACGTTCACAGCGGCGGTAATATTCATCATCGGTATGCTGACACTGCCGAGATTTTCCCGACTGTTCTCTGTAGCTCCCGACCTGAAGCTGTCAAGCGAACTTAAGGTTGCTATCAAGAAAATTATAAAATCCTCTCCGCTACTTGAAAAGCATTTCAAGATTATGCGGTCCGAGATACGCTGTCTGATGTGTGATACGGAGTATACTCCGCTTGCGTACAGTAAGGATAAGCTGGACGGTAAGCTGGCACATCTGTTCCTTGCCGATGAAGTCGGGGCTATGGACGGCTATCCGGTTGAAGCAATGCGTTCTTCGCAGATTACGCTTAAGAGCAAGCTTGGAATACTTATTTCCACACAGTACCCGAATGATGATAACGGCTTGAAGGACGAAATAGATATAGCTAAGAAACAGCTTGACGGGGTGTACAGCTCCGGCAAGAAATATTTTGCACTGCTTTACGAGCCGGACATTGAGCTTGTACCCGACTGGAAGACGAACGACAGCGTGCTGTACCAGTCGAACCCTGTAGCTGTTGATAATGCAGATCTGTTCTCGGAACTGAAAGACAACCGCCAGCTTGCCGTGCTGTATGAAAACAAGCGTGAGAACTTCCTATGCAAGCACTGTAATATTCAGTATAAGGGTGTCGGCAGTGAAGGCTATGTTGACCTTATATCCGTACAGAACTGCTCTGATGACGTGCCGGACGAGTTCTGGCGGGGTAAGATAGTCTATCTCGGACTTGACCTCTCTCAGACTGAGGATAACACGGCGCTCGCTATGATATGCTATCACGAGGGCAAGATATATGTTAAATCGGTAGCGTTTGTTCCTGCTGAAAAGGTTGAGGAAAAATCGGTAAAGGAGCATGTCAATTACAAGACGCATATTGCAAACGGTGATTGCTTTGCGTGCGGCGATTATATCATAGATTACGGCTTTGTCGAGAATTACATACTGACGCTGAAAGAAAAGTACGGCGTTATAATAGCCCAACTCGGTTTTGACCGCTGGAACGCACTCTCAACGGTGCAGAAGCTCGAAAGCGCCGATGATCCGATAGAGTGCGTAGAGATACGACAGCATTCAAGCGTGCTTCACGCTCCGACAAAGTGGCTCAAAGAACAGATACTCACGGGAAATATAGTGTTTGCAAAGAATGAACTGCTTGAAATAAATTTCAGCAACGCAAGATGTACAGAGGATACGAACCTGAACAAGTACGTCAATAAAAAGCGCTCTGCCGGCAAGGTCGATATGGTGGTGTCGCTGATAAATGCGGTGTATCTGCTTCAGCAGGAGATACTCAACGGCGATTGCGGTGTGTTTGTGCAGTATTAGGAGGGTATTATGGAAAGAATAAAGGAATTTTTGCTTGATCACACAGAATTTATGATAGCAGGGGCTATAGGCGGTCTGCTGTCGGTGGTTATAGGAAAGCTGATAAAATGACACTGATACAAGGATATTTCGGTATAATCGAATTATGCCACAGCGACAGGTACGACCTGTTTCTCACCGATATGGAACTGAGGTGTCTTGAAGAGATAGGGATACTGCTCAGATATAACCATAACCACGACCCGCACACGGGTAGGTTTACAAGCGGTAGCGGGGTTGACAACGGCGGGGAAAGTGGTATAATAAAAGAAACAGAAAATCAAAAATTACTAAAGGATAAAATTAAATCAGGAGAGTTGCCGCTTAAAATCAATCAGGATAAACAGGCACGGCATATTCTTCAAAATGGCGAAACATCTAAGCCCGATGGGAGAAGTTACTTGACTATTGGCTTAACCGATGCGCAGTTGGTAATAGATGAATATCATGCTACAGGTGACGTAGTTCATGTCCCAAGCAGTAATAAATTCAAAGAGCTTATTACCACGAAAAAAGAAATCGGGGTAGATGGAAGGTCTAATCGGAAAACAAATCAAGCGTTTATTAACTATTCAAAAACCGGAACGCACATAGTTCCTACAAAGAAAGGAAGAAAAGATGACTGACATTTTTGCTTATGAGGGGAAAAGCGTTGATATAACGTGTAATAACGGCAAAACATACAGCGGTGAAGTAAAATGGTGTGCTCGTGCCGAAGACATTGATGAGGATGATGATGTTCTTGCAATAAATGATGTTGGCTTATTAGCCAGCGAGATAAAAACTATAAAAGTGATATAATATAAGTAAGATAAGAACAGCATTTTGAAGTAGAGAATGTGCTGCTACACACCCTTGTGGTCAAAAGAAATGTGGGAAAGGGCACACCCACCAAAATGCCATTGCTTTGAAAGCCGTTTTGAGAAATCGGAACGGCTTTCTTCTATGAAAATTAACCGCCCACAGCAGTGAGCGGTTTTGTTGTATCCTCAAAAAAATTAAAAAAATTTTAAAAACCTCTTGACTTTTGCGTACGCAAATGTTATAATAATGACAGTGGAAATAGAAAGCCACAAATAACGGGGCAAGCCGAGAAAGGAGAAACAAATGGACGAAATGAACGATACCGTAAGACTTGTGATTAAAGCAATAATCCAGATAATCAAAGACAGCAAAGACAAAGACGAAGCACTTAAAAAAATAGAAGCTCTGCTTAAGTAAAGCAGAACTTCCACCAAAACCTATAAGCTCGGCGGACTTGCCGCCGCCTTGCTTATATTATTATATCACGGCTTGCTCCTTTCTGTCAAGAAAGGGTGTGGTTAAAATAAGCGAAAACGGCAAGAAAAAAATGGGTAGACCGATTAAAAGCGAAGAACCCAGAAATGTCAGTTTGCATTTACGAATATCGCAAGGTGAAGCAGAACGCATAACAAGATGTTCAGAGCGTTTAGGTCTTAATCGTACGGAAACTATAATGCAAGGCATAGAATTACTTGAGAAGAAAAAATAAAAAAGCGAGTTTGTTGTCTCCGCTAAAAGTTCAAACAAACTCGCCCACCAGACAGATTGCTCTATCTGAAATCTATTATACTCGGATAGAGCCTTCCTGTCAAGTTAGAAAGGAAGTAATATTATGAGTAATTTACTGGAACTCGAAGAAGCTACGAACAAAAACACGGCTATTGCGCAGGGTATTGAGCTGATGAGGCTTGCCGCTATAGCTAATGAAGAAGTTGAATTGTCAGATTTCACTGATTTCATTCACTATCTCGCTATGATTGCGACCGAGAATGCAGGTAATCTTGAGAAAATTAAAGAGAGAGCATTTAAGGAAGCAAGAGAAAGCAAGGCTAACGATAAAAAGGCGGTGAGCGCATGAACGAGTTACAGATATTCGATTACAACGGTTTGCAGGGCAGAACAGTGGAAAAAGACGGCGAAGCTTGGTGGGTGCTTTCAGATGTATGCCGAGTGCTTGAACTGTCCGATACAAGACGAACAGCGGAAAGACTGGACGAAGATGAGCTGACCCGACTTAGACTCCACTCAGGTGGTCAGAGCCGAGAAATGTATGTTATCAACGAAAGCGGATTATACAATGTGATTCTTCGTTCCGATAAGCCGCAGGCAAAACCGTTTCGTAAATGGGTGACTTCCGAAGTCTTACCGACAATAAGAAAGACGGGGCAGTATAATGCAAAACCGAACAAGGCACTCGAGATAAAGGAAACCAATGCAAGAGTGCGGTTATCAAATGCGTTTTTAAAACTCGCAAAAGTTGATACGCTTTCTTCGGAATACAAAAATATACTGGTAGCAAAAGCCGCCGAAGCATTAACAGGCTTCCAGCTTATACCGCTTCCTCAGTCGGAACAGAAGATGTATACGGCTACCGAAATAGGAGAGATGTTCGGCGTATCAGCTCAGAGAATCGGCAAACTGTCGAATCAGTACGGTATGAAAACCGAAGAATACGGTACTTGGTATCGTTCCAAATCACAGTACAGCAATAAAGAGGTTGACAGCTTTATGTATAATGACAAGGCTGTGGAACGCTTTAAGACGTTAATTTAAATCAATCAATTTAATAATTATACCGCCCCTTTTGGAGCGGTATTTTTATACCCAAATTTCTGAAAGGAGCGATAAAATGTCCGATGATTTATTCACTCTCGACTTGTCCGAAATGGACCTTGAAGGCCTCATTCAAGTGGTAAATGAAATGGACAGCAAGCTGAACAGCAAGATTATCCCCGAAATTCTTGAAGAAGTCGGTGATGAACTGATAGACGAAGAACGGCGAATGTTGCAGGGTAGGCCGAATAAAGACGGCTCTCCGACAAAGCTCAGCGGATTGCTGACGAAGCAGATAACAAAAACAGGCAAGCTGTACAAGGTAAAAGCCGGGTATGACACAGCTACAATTAAAGCACATCCTGAAAGCGTGATTATAGAGTTTGGCAGACCGGGTAAAAAGAGCCGCAAGAAAGGCGGCAAGGATAAGCTTGGCAGAAAGATAGGCGCTGTGCAGGCATACTCGCACATCAGAGCGGCGCTTATATCAAAGAAGAAAGCAATCACGGAGCTTGCGGAAAACCGCTTCCGTGATGAAATAGAAGAACTGTGGGAAAAAGGAGGCAAAAAATAATGGCACAGGAACTTACTGCGAATTTCGGGGCAAACAGTACAAAATTTTCTAAGGGCGTACAGGAAATAAAAGCCCAGCTTACCGAGCTTAACAAAGCCCTTGAAACGAACAAGAAAGAGCTTGCCGATACAAACAAAAAAACAAAGGAATACGAAAAAGAGCTTGATCAGCTGAAAACAGCCGAGAAAGAAAACGGCACAGCTACAAAAGAACAGAAAGCCCGAATGGAAGAGCTTGAAAAGGAGATTGACAAGGCACGCACCAGAGCCGCACAGCTTAAAACCGAGCAGATCGATTTAAAAAACGGGCTTAAAAGCACCACAAACGAACTAAAAAAACAAAAAGCAGGCGTTTCCGGTGTTTCAGATGAAATGAAAAAGATGAAAACACTGATAACCGGCTTTATTGCGGCTTACGGCGGTAAAAAGCTGTGGGATTTACTCATAGGCTCGAATGCCGAAATGGAACAGTACACGACTTCGCTTGAAGTTATGCTCGGTTCTGCGTCAAAAGCGTCGGCAATGATAGAGAAAATGCGGGACTTTGCCGCAAAAACACCGCTTACGCTTGAAAACGTAATCTCCGGAGGTTCGCTGTTGATGAGCTATGGTGTTGATGAAAGCAATCTTATCGACACTATGACAAAACTCGGAGATCTCGCAAGCGGTAACGCCGAAAAAATGGACAGAATAACGCTTGCATACGGTCAGATGCTTGCAAAAGGCAAGGTCACCGGCGAAGAGCTTAGGCAGATGACGGAGGCAGGTGTACCGCTTCAGACAGCACTTGCCGAAAGCATAGGCGTAACCGGTGAAGAGTTCTCAAAAATGGTATCAAAGGGCGAGGTCGGCATAGACGCACTGAACAAGGCTATAACTGGGCTTACAACAGGCAACGGAAAGTTTGCGGGAATGATGGAAAAGCAGTCACAGACTATGCAGGGTATGCTCAGTACCTTGCAGGATAATCTGTCCGAATTTATGCGTAAAATGGGCGAGGGTGCTTTCGGAGAAGTTAAGTCGGCATTGCAGGAAGCGTCTGATCTCTTAGCAGAATGGGAGGAGGACGGAACGCTCGACAGATGGGCGCAGGGAGTAGGCGTTATGCTGAAAAACCTAATTGCTTTTCTGAAAACGGCTATTTCTGTAGGTCTTGACTTCAAGGAAGCGATAATAGCAGGTGCTGTGGCTCTCGGTACGTTTAAAATCGCTATCGGAATGGGTAATGTCATAAGTGCTGCGGTAGCGTCAATACAGCACTTTACGGCAGCTACAAAGGCGGCAACAGCGGCACAGGCAACATTTAACGCTGTCGGTGCGGCAAACCCGTATGTGTTTATCGCATCGGTTGTGTTGACAGCAGTTGCGGGAATAGCGACATTCATTGCCACAACAAACAATGCTACACAATCCGTTGAGGAACTTACACAGGCGGCTTCCGAATTGTCTGACGAAGCACAGAAATCGTCTGATAAAGCTAAAACGCTTGAAGAAGTGATGGCAAAATACGAATCCGCCGCTACTAAGGTTCAATCCGCCGCCGAAAAGACACAAACGCTGAAAGACTTACAGGAACAGCTTAACAGTGCCTACGGTAATACTAAGGACGCTATAGACCTTGTGAACGGCAGTTATGAAGAAAATATAAAGAAACTGCAGGCGGCAACGGAAGCGGAACGAGAGAACGCAAGAATCAAGGCACAGGCGGCTTTGATTAAAAGTGATGAAGCACAACGCAATATCGGTTCAGATGAGTTTACAATTTTCACAAACCCTGATACATACGATACTGATTACAGCAAATGGGCAAAGTATGAATCGGCAATTGGAAACTCTGAAATATCAAGAATAAATAAAAACGACATAACTTTTTTAGGGAATCCTATTTACGGGCATGAAGACAAAAATAAATTTTCTCTCTTTATAGGCGGTGAAACCTATAAAGAAAGAGCTGAAAATATTAAGAAGATCTTATCGTTGATGGAAGCTAATGGTGATTACGGCTCTCAGTACACTGCTTTGGCTGATAAGATGTCGGAATATGATGAACTTGCTAAACAAGTTGCGGCAAACGAAGCCCTCCTTGCCGCCGCAACAGAAACCACAACAAAGAAAACCGAAGAAAACACCGAGACCAAAAATAACAACATAAAAACCACCGAAGAACTCACCGACAGCACGGCGGATCTCATAAAAAATCTTGACGAACTGGCTTCCGCCTATGCAGAGCAGGGAAAGAACGGCAATATATCCTATGACACTATGCTGAAGCTGATAGACGCAGGGTATACGCAGTGCATAAGCCTTGACAACGAAACGGGCAAGATAAAGCTGAATACGCAGGCGTACAAGGAACTTGCAAAGGCAAAGCTTGCTTCACAGATTGCGGAGTATGATGCGACAATCGGCACACCGAACATCAACTCATACTACGATCAGCAGGAATGGGAAGCGAAAAAGGATCTAAGGCTCAAGCGTGACGCACTGCAGGCAATGTATGATAACTTTGATACCTATATGGAAGCGGGGAGCTTCAGCAGTACCGGAAATTCGTCTGAGAAGTCGAGCAGCAGTACAGACAACGAATATAAAAAGGCTTCGGAGGCCTACAAGACCGAAGCTGATAAAAAAATCGCCCTCATAAAGCGTGAGCTTGAAGCAAAGAAAGAACTCCGTGACGCTACTATAAAGGCAATTGATGATGAAATCGAAGCCCGCAAGCGTCTGAACGAGGACAACGACCTTGAAAAGCAGATAAACGAGGTCAAGGCTCAGCTGAAATATGGCCAGCTTGACGAATTCTCTCGTGAACAGATGGAGAAAAAACTGCAGGGATTGTACGATGACAAGGCGGAAAAGGACTGGCAGAGAAACGCACAGGCACGCAAAGATGCCGCAAACGCAAAGTATGAGAGCGAGCAGAAAAGCTACAACAATCAGATCAGCGCAATTAACGAAAGCTTGAAAACCGTACAGCAGATAATGTCGGCTATGGCCGACGGCTCAAAAACCGTCGAAAGCATAGTCAATAATGACAATACACGAAATAACACGGCGAATGTTAATCTCATCGGTTCGGCTTTGACGATGGCTCAGATAACAAAGGCAGTCAAAGACGCACTGATGGACGATATTGTAATCAGATAGGAGTAAAGTATGGAGAAAATCACATTTTCAACCGTTCTTGGCACGGCGGTAACGATAGACGATGTCAATACATCTTCCGATGCAGACGGAAACATACCGCTTCACCTGCTTAGCTTTGAGGGAAATGCACTCGGATATAAGCACGACAGTTCCGAGCGTGTAGGCTTTGACGGTGCGGGATTTTACGGTGCAAAAGCAAATGTCCGTACTATCTCTGCGGAGATCGCTCTGCTTCCTCGCAACGGAAAGCCAGCTACGATGTACGAGCTTCGCAGAACGCTCCTGCGGTACTTTCCCGCCGGTGTCGAAGGCACGTTGAAATACACAAACAGCGCCGGCAAAACGTATCAGATCGAGGGAGTAGTAAGTGAGCTTCCTGCGGTAGAACGGCAGGCAGGTGTGCTGTGTACGGCAACAATAGCAATCCTGTCATACGTCCCGTTCTGGCGTGTAAAAGCGACAGACGTAGAGGTATCAGCTGCTGCAGGAAAAACGCAGTCGGTAAATTTCACATCGCAGACGGAGGACAAAGTGCCGGCTATGCTTAGCATAACGGCAACAGCTGCCATGACGGGTACCGATACGCATTCGGCAATAATTACGCTTTCGGGGCGTGAAATGCCTGTGTCGTACAACAGCATGAGCGTCTACGGCAAAGAGCCACAGGGAACATACAAAAGCGCCACAGGAGAGCTTCAGCTGACAAAATATCTTAACCCAAGCGATACGATAAACGTCGATTGGGGGCTTCTCGGCAAGGTGTATATACCGTATTCACAGCGTTCCGGCATCGACCTGATAAAGTCAACATCGCAGTATATCTATCCCGGCACTAATACTTTGTCGGTGAAGAATAATGCAACAGCAGGAACGATAAAGGCAAAGCTGGTGCGTTTTGATTATGTAAGGAGTATCTGATGATAGTTAGAGTATACGATTTTTTATCGGTAAAGAAGCCGAAATTCTCGCAGAATCTTGTTGGAATCGTGTCTGATGTTGAAAGTTTCAAGTATACACGCAGAGCATACGACATCGGCAGTTTCGAGATGACAATACCTACACACGCTGATGAAGCCGGATGTATACAGCCGGACCGTATGCTGATAGTCGGAGAAAAGCTCGGTCAGACATATATAGCAAGCGATCCGACAAAGCGTATAGTAAAAGGAACGTTTCTTTATGTTACAGACATTGAGAAGAAGGACGATAAGATAACCGTCACCGGATACGACTTAAAGTATCTGTTTGCGCTTCGTGTCACGCTTTTTCCGAAAGAGGAGCAGGACAAGGGAACATACGGCTATTATGTCACAAGCGGCACGACATTTTCGTGTATCTCGGACATCGTCAACTACAATATCGTTAATGCTACAGACAGCGACAGACAGATATACGGTATGTTCGGTATAACGATGCCTGTAAATCAGATCAACGCAGACCCGCCGCTTACGGGCATACAGGATGACCGATACATGACACGACTTGAACCTGTCAGCACGGCAATTTTTAATCTGCTAAAAAACTGCAAGACGCATTTTTACGATATGCGGCTGATTATAGATGATAATGCGGAGGACGGCGATAACTATAATCCGCATATGGAATCGAGCGAGGACAAGCCGACTATCATCATAGACGAGAGCAGATACAACATCAAGAGCTATACTCGCAAGGATGGAACATCGGCATACAAAAATGCCATATATGCCGTAGTCGGTAGTGGTGATGATGTCACGGTAAAATGTGTGAAACGTCCCGATGATACCGCAAGCGGAGTAAAGCGTAAAGAGATTGTGCTTGATGTCGATACCGACAGTGTAGCCGAGATAGACAGATACGCACTTAAAGCGGCGGAAGAATATGTGGTATCTGACGACTTTGAGATAGAACCACTGTTTATGGATGATGAAACCGAACCTGAGCTTGCGCAGAAGGTATCCATCCGCATTGACGGGGTAGAGTACGAAACGGTCATAACCGAGATCACGGACGAGTACGCAAACGGCAAGCATACGCAAAGCTATGTCTGCGGTGACAAAAAGCTAAAGGTGCTTAATGTGCTGAACAAGGCAACGGCAGGGAACACGCAAAAAATTATAAATAACAAAATTACTACTGGTAATGCCGGCGGTGTCGGCAAGCTCACCGCTACGGGTCAAAACTGTGAGATATTCAACGATTACGATAACAACGTTGCGGCATCGCTTTACGCTCACGCAGAAGGAAGTGGCACGAAGGCAACAGCACCAAGCACAC
>OHHK01000154.1_pt1 | contig 59374 bp, 44 predicted proteins | sample 1568111 | NCBI WGS metagenome assembly OHHK01 (sample SAMEA3879562, study PRJEB24766) | human gut metagenome | biome: human-associated habitat; feature: feces | place: USA | collected 1985/1987 | reverse complement strand
GCGACAGAGCGCGAGCGTGCCGCGTTTCTTATACCCTGCCAAGGGCTACGGGGATTTGATAGCATTTCTTTACTAACTTTCCATTTACAGCTTTGTGGTCCACTGGGACAGATCCCAGACCTGGGTGGCCAGGCCATCGTAGAATTCCGGCTCATGGCAGACCATGAGAATACTTCCCTTGTATTCTTTCAGTGCCCGTTTCAGCTCGTCTTTGGCATCCACATCCAGATGGTTCGTTGGCTCGTCCAGTAACAGAACGTTCGTGGCACGGTTCATGAGCTTGCAGAGTCTTACCTTTGCCTGCTCACCACCGCTGAGTACCTTTACGCGGCTCTCAATATGCTTTGTGGTCAGACCGCATCTGGCCAGGGCGGAACGCACCTCATACTGGGTAAACGCGGGAAATTCCTGCCAGATCTCTTCGATACAGCTGTTGTCACCGGAACCGGACATTTCCTGCTCGAAATAACCGATCTCCAGATAATCCCCCTGCTCCACTTCGCCGGACAGAGGCGGGATCAATCCCAGAATGCTCTTCAACAGTGTGGTCTTACCGATACCGTTGGCACCGATCAGCGCTACCTTCTCGCCACGTTCCATGGACAGATTCAGGGGCTTGGACAGCGGCTCGTCATAACCGATGATCAGATCCTTTGTCTCGAAAATGATACGACCAGTGGTGCGGCCCTCCTTGAAAGAGAATTCAGGCTTCGGCTTCTCCGCAGCCAGCTCGATGACATCCATCTTATCCAGCTTCTTCTGGCGGGACATGGCCATGTTACGGGTGGATACACGGGCCTTGTTTCTTGCTACGAAATCCCTCAAATCGGCGATCTCCTTCTGCTGACGATTATATGCGGCCTCCAGCTGGGATTTCTTCATGGTATAGACTTCCTGGAACTTGTCGTAATCGCCCACATAGCGGGTCAGCTCCTGATTGTCCATGTGATAGATCAGGTTGATGACACTGTTCAGGAAGGGAATGTCATGGCTGATCAGGATAAATGCGTTCTCATATTCATTCAGATAACGCTTGAGCCATTCGATATGTTCCGCATCCAGATAGTTGGTCGGCTCATCCAGCAGCAGAATATCGGGCTTTTCCAACAGAAGTTTGCCCAGCAGAACTTTGGTACGCTGACCACCTGACAACTCTGTCACATCACGGTCCAGGCCGATATCCATCAGTCCCAGAGCTCTTGCCACTTCCTCCACTTTGGCATCGATCATATAGAAATCATGCATAGTCAGCAGATCCTGGATTGTTCCCAGGTCTTCCATGTACTGTTCCAGTTCTTCCGAGGTGGCATCTCCCATTTTGTCACAGATTTCATTCATCTGTGCTTCCATATCGTATAAGAAATCAAAAGCGGAAGCCAGTACCTGACGGATCGTCATACCGGGGGTCAGTACTGTATGCTGGTCCAGATAGCCGACGCGGACATTCTTCGCCCATTCCACTTTGCCCTCATCCGGCATCAGTTTACCGGTGATAATATTCATAAAGGTAGATTTTCCCTCGCCGTTGGCACCGATGAGACCGATATGTTCCCCCTTCAGCAGGCGAAACGATACATCGTTAAAAATAGCACGGTCTCCAAATCCGTGGGTCAGGTGTTCTACGTTTAATATGCTCATATTTCCTCACATTCTGCTGCTTTGCAGCGTCGTTTCCATCAATAGTCCTTTGCAAGTATAGCGTACTGTCCGTAGTTTTGTAAAGAAAGAAAGCAAAAAGGGTGGAAAACAATAAATTTTTGTTGTGAAAAAGAGCACATATGTGCTATGATGTACGCGGTTTTGCGAATGGGGTTCTGAATAGTTACTTTTTCCTGATTAAATACAGAAAGAAGGCAACGTATGCTTTTACTTCAACAAATGGTGATTTTTTTCCTGATCATGCTGATCGGGTACATCTGCAGAAAGGTCGGAGTATTCGGGGAAAATACCGGCAAGATGATCTCCGGTATCGTCATTAATATCGGCAATCCGGCGCTGATCATTGCCTCCGGCATGAATCCTGAAACATTGGAAAATAAGGCGGCATTGTTGGTTACGCTGGCTGTGGCGCTGATCTTTTTTGCTATCATGTTTGTGATTGCAGAGCTGATTCCGAGACTGCTTCGGGCAGACAGAGAAGATTATGGTTCTTATCAGGTCATGACGATCTTCGCCAATATTGGCTTTATGGGCTATCCTCTGCTGGATGCCATGTACGGCGGTGAAGCAGTGATCCATGCTGCAATTTTTAATCTGCTTTACAGTGTGCTGATCTATACCTATGGCATTAACAGGATGAAGACCTCCGGACAGCGGGAAAAGCTGAACTGGAAGCAGCTGATGAATGTGGGGGTGATCTCCTGCCTCATTGCAGTGACCCTGTATATCAGTAATCTTCCGGTTCTGATGGTCTTCAAAGATACTGCCACCCGGATCGGAGCTGTCACCGGACCATTAAGTATGCTGGTAATCGGTGATTCGCTGGCACAGATCCGGTTAAAGGATCTGTTTACGGATGTGCGGCTGCTGCTCTTTTCTGTTGTGAAGCTGCTGCTTATGCCGGCACTGCTTCTGTGGGGACTGCGTTTTTTCATTACAGACCCCATGTTTCTGGGTGTCTGTCTGGTCATGACGGCCACACCTGTCGGCAGCATGACAGTCATGCTGGCGCAGCAATATGACGGTGATTACCGGCTGACCTCTAAGGGCGTGGCGCTGACCACTGTGCTGTCCGTAGCTACAATGCCGTTTCTGTTCTGGCTGTTGAAAATTTAATGAAACTTTTTCTACCGGATTGTCGTCTGATAGAATAGGGATCCCCAAAAAGGGGATACTGCAACTGAACATGGGAAATATCCCTGCAAAAAGAGGAGAGATTTTATGAAAAAGAAATTAGCATGTATGTTACTTATGAGTGCTCTGGCACTTTCTATGACCGCCTGCGGAGGCAAGGATAATAACGGTGCTGCATCAGACAACCAGCAGTCCACCATGGAGAGCACCGCAGCGGGACAGGAGACCGGCGAAGCCGGTAGTACAACCGCTGCACAGAATCCGAAGGACGCTGCGAAAGCGTTACAGAGTGCAAAAAAGGCAGTTACGGATGCACTGGGAGACAATTACTGGCCGGATTCCGAGATACCCGGGGAAATGCTGAACGAGACCTACGGTGTCAGTGCGGAGCTCTATGATGCCTACCTGGGAGAGGCACCCATGATCAGCGCCAATGTAGATACTTTATTGATTATTCATGCAAAAGATGGTAAGGTAGAAGAGGTAGAAAATGCATTGAACGCCTACCGTGACAGTCTGGTGAATGACACGATGCAGTATCCCATGAATCTGGGCAAGATTCAGGCATCCCGAGTGGAACGGATAGGCGATTATGTATGCTTTGTACAGTTGGGTGCGGACACTTCCTCTGTGGAAGAACAGGGCGATGAGGCCGTGATCACTTACTGTCAGGAGCAGAATGAACTTGCCCTGGAGGCTATCAGACAGACTCTGGAGTAAATACGGAGTAGAGTGAATGGTATTCAGCAGTGTATTGTTTCTTTTTCGGTTTTTGCCGATTTTTATGATCTGCTATTTCCTGGTTCCCCGGAAGATGAAGAATCTGGTTCTCTTCCTGGGGAGCCTGGTCTTTTATGCCTGGGGAGAGCCCGTCTATATTTTCCTCATGCTTTTTTCTACCATATCCGATTATGTGTGGGGAAGGCTGATCGAAGAATACAGAGGGAAGGATCGCTCCAGGATCTTTTTGCTATGTTCCATTGTCATCAATCTTTTTATCCTTGGATTTTTTAAATATGCCGATTTCCTGATGCAGACGGTGAATACAGTATTTGGAACATCAATTCCGCTGTTAAAGCTTCCGCTGCCCATCGGAATTTCCTTTTATACGTTCCAGACCATGTCTTACGTGATCGATGTGTACCGGGGCGATACAAAAGCGCAGCGTAATATTCTGAAGTTCGGTGTCTACGTGACCATGTTCCCACAGCTGATCGCCGGGCCCATCTTAAAGTATCATCAGGTGGAACGGTATCTGCAGGACAGACGGACCGACCTGGATGCCATCAGTTACGGGGTAAAACGATTCGTGACGGGACTGGCGAAAAAGGTATTGCTGGCCAATAATCTGGGATTATTATGGAAACAGGTAACGGAGCTGGGAACGGATCAGATGAGTGTTCTCATGGCATGGCTGGGAATCGCAGCGTTTGCACTCCAGATTTACTTTGATTTTTCGGGTTATTCCGACATGGCGATCGGATTGGGGGCAGTCTTGGGCTTCCATTTTCCGGAGAACTTCAATTATCCATACATTGCTGCTTCGGTAAAAGATTTCTGGCACAGATGGCATATTTCTCTGAGTACCTGGTTCAAGGAGTATGTGTATATTCCGCTGGGCGGCAATCGCAAGGGGCTGCCGAGACAGCTGTTTAATATTCTGGTGGTATGGATGCTGACCGGTATCTGGCACGGTGCAGGATGGAATTTCCTGTTCTGGGGGCTGTGGTTTGCATTTTTCCTGATCCTGGAGAAATTATTCTTAGGAGATATTCTGGAAAGTGTGCCCAAGGTGTTCGGCAGGATCTATACGTTGGCGGTAGTACTGATCAGCTGGGTGTTTTTTGCACTGGAAAGTCCCGGAGAGATCCTGGCTTATCTCCAGGCTATGTTCGGAATGAACGGAATAGGGCCGGTGAATTCGCTGGCAATGTTTTTGTGCAATGAGTATCTGGTGCTTCTGGTGATTGCATTGGTGGCATGTCTTCCGCTAGGCAGCAGACTGGTGCATGCTTTGAAAAGCAGTAAGACAGGCCCCGCCATGGCACTGTACCGGTTGGGAGAAAAGGTGATTCCGGCAGTACTGTTGCTTCTGTCGGTGGCGTATATTGTGGATGCGTCGTATAATCCCTTTTTGTATTTTCGATTCTGACCGGGAAGGAGGAACCGCATATGGATGATAAAAGAAATTCGCTGTTGACCATCGGACTGGTCTGTGCGGTACTTCTGGTTCTGGGAGTGGCAGATCTGTGGAACAGTGACAGAGTATATTCGGAAGCGGAGAACCGGGTGCTGGCATCCCGCCCCGTATTTTCCTGGGAGAGTCTTTTCACGGGAGAATACGGGGATGCTTATGAGGAATACATGTCCGACCAGTTCGTAGGACGGGATAAATGGGTAGGACTTAAGACCGGGGCAGATATCCGTTTCCGGAAAAAAGAGATCAATGGGGTCTATCTGGGAGCGGATCATTATCTGATCGGAGTGAACGATCCCGGGGAATACACGGAACAGATGGAGAACTCCCGTGTGGCATCGTTGACAAAACTGGTGAACCACTGGGATGCCAAGGTGATGCTGGTGCCGACGGCGGACAATATTCTCACGGATAAACTGCCGGCATTTGCACCTTATTATGACGAAGAACGGCTGCTTACGAAGGTAAGGAATTCTATTGGAGAAGAGCATTATATAGATGTGTATCATGCTTTGCAGGAGCATGCACAGGAGCCCATCTATTATCGCACGGATCATCATTGGACCAGTCTGGGGGCATATTACGGTTTTCTGGCCTGGGCGGACAGTGTGGGACGTTTCCCCTACCCGTATGACGTAAACGGCATGAAGACGGTGTCGGAGAATTTTCAGGGAACCCTGCAGTCCCGTATCAATGTGGACTGGACGAAGGATAGCATACAGTATTTCCCGGAGACGGAGAAAAAAGCAGTATCGGTGACGTATGATTTTGCGGACACGGCTGATTCTCTGTATGCACCGGATTATCTGGATACCAAGAACCAGTATGGATTTTTCCTGGATGACAATCATGCATTTATTGAGATTCATACGGGATACAATCCCGGTAAGACGCTGTTTGTCATCAAGGATTCTTATGCCAACAGCCTGATTCCGTTGCTCACGGCCCATTATGAGAATATCTACGTGGTGGATCTGCGGTATTTTAACGGGAAACTGTTCCAACTGATGGAGCAGTATGAACCGGAACAGGGAATGGATGTGCTGGTGTTGTATGATTGTATTCATTTTTTAGAGGATTTTAAGTATTATTAAGGAGGCTTATTATGGCTTATTTGGGCATTCCCCAGAATACCATTGCGGTACTGCAGAAGTACCATTTCAATTTTCAAAAAAAATTCGGACAGAACTTCCTTATAGACACGACGGTTCTGGACCGGATTATTTCTTCTGCGGAGATCACGAAGGAGGACTGCGTGCTGGAGATCGGGCCGGGCATCGGTACCATGACCCAGTATCTTGCGGAGCGCGCGGGCAGCGTGGTGGCCGTGGAGATCGACAAGGCACTGATCCCTATTCTGGAAGAGACATTACAGGATTATGATAACGTCACGGTCATCAATGACGATATCCTGAAAGTGGACATTAACCGGCTGGTGGAAGAGAAAAACGGAGGACGCCCCATCAAGGTGGTGGCAAACCTGCCCTATTACATAACGACACCGATCATCATGGGCTTATTCGAGAGCCGTGTGCCGCTGAAGAGCATCACTATCATGGTGCAGAAGGAAGTGGCGGACCGTATGCAGGTAGGCCCCGGCACGAAGGATTACGGCGCCCTGTCTCTGGCGGTGCAGTATTATGCAAAGCCGGAAATCGTGGCGAATGTACCGCCCAACTGCTTCATCCCGAGACCGAATGTGGGCAGCGCGGTCATCCGCCTGACCCGCTACGAAGAACCGCCGGTACAGGTGAAGGATGAGAAGAAGATGTTCGCCCTGATCCGGGCTTCCTTCAACCAGCGCCGTAAGACCCTGGTGAATGGTCTGGGAAATGCGGGCCTCCCAGGCATCACCAAGGAATCCGCGGCAGCAGCCCTGGCACAGATGGGCCTGTCCCCTACCGTAAGAGGTGAGGCACTGACACTGGAGCAGTTCGCAAGACTGAGTGATCTGTTGTAGAGCGACTTATCATGAAGCAGACAAGGAGTATACGTTCAGACAGCTGCAGATTCATAGGTCACTCCGTCTCCGACCGATAATAATTCCGGTATTTTAACGGTGTCATATTCCGGTATTTTTTAAACACACGTTCAAAATAAGTAATATTTTCATAGCCCAACTGTTCCGCAATGGAAGTGATGCTGTCATCTGTTTCCAGAAGGAGCCGGTGGGCTTTTTTGATGCGGTTGACATTCAGGTAATCGTTGATGGTGAAACTGGTGACTTCTTTGAAAATACGGCTCAGGTAAAATTTGTTGATATAGAACCGCCCAGCGAGATCCTCCAGAGAGATCCGCTCAGTACAATGTTCTACAATATAGTGCGCCACTTCATCGACCTTTTGATACTTCGGGTTCGAATGTCTGGCCGGGGATGAGACAACGGGACCCTCGGGCTGCAAGCGCAGCACGGCAATGAAAAATTCTGCCAGCTTCGTCATGGCGCCCAGAAGATAGCCGGGCTTTTTGTGGATCAGCTCAGAGGCAATGTCCTGCAACAGAGACTGGATATAGGGGCGCATTTCTTCTGGCAGTGTCAGAATACTGCCCTGCTCCGTGAAAAAACTCTGCAGCTGCAATCCTCCGAAAGATGCCAGAAAGGTAGAAAAGGGCTCTTCCACGATTCCTAAAACGATCCGGTCGTGATGTGGTCCGGCGGAAGCCATACCGGTGCGGTGGATCTGCTCCTTGTCAATAAAGACCAGCGTTCCCGGAGTGACCAGATAGGTCTGCTGGTTGATAAAATAATACCGTTCCCCCTCTAAAAGATAATAAATCTCGTATTCTTCGTGAATGTGACGGATATCCATGGAATAATTATAGTCCCTTACAACACGGTCGATGTGGAATCCGTCTACAAGCTCATTATAGAGCCAGTGATCCTGAGGCGTCGAAGCAACAGCATTGCCCGCAACGCCTGATTCCGGTGGAGCCGGTGTCTGAAAATCCCCTGTTTCAAACATAATAGTGATCTCCTTTTTCCTATGCTATATTAGACTGCATTCTGAAAAACAGTATGCGCAGGCTATATTACAAATCTATGGGCTTGTATAAAAACAAAAGTCAATATAGTACGAAAATGGCAAAAAATACGCAAATAATAGCAAGATTATTATACAGCCATAGGCTATAATGTGCAATATAGAGAAGGCAGTACGGGCCGATGGAGCAGAGGATCCCAAGGACCGGAAACACATAAGGAGGATACAAAAATGGAGTATGCAGACGGAAAGGTAAAAGATTTACAGATCGCCTATATTGGCGGTGGTTCCAGAGGATGGGCATGGACATTTATGACGGATCTGGCCATGGATGAAGAACTGTCCGGAACCATCCGCCTGTATGATATTGATGCGGAGGCGGCAAAACACAATGAGATCATCGGCAACAGACTTTCTGCAAGAGAGGATGTGGTGGGCAAATGGAACTATACTGTTTCTGACAGCTTACAGTCCGCATTGACCGGTGCGGATTTCATCGTGATCTCTATTCTGCCGGGAACTTTTGATGAGATGGCTGTGGATGTACATATGCCGGAACGACTGGGAATCTATCAGTCTGTAGGAGATACCGCAGGCCCCGGCGGTGCCATGAGAGCACTGCGTACAATTCCCATGTATGTGGAGATCGCACAGGCCATCAGGGCATATGCACCGAAAGCCTGGGTCATTAATTACACCAACCCCATGTCCCTGTGCGTGAAGACTTTGTACTATGTTTTTCCGGAGATCAAAGCTTTTGGATGCTGCCATGAAGTATTCGGTACCCAGAAAGTGTTAAAGGGTATTTTGGAAGAGACCATGGGGCTTAAGGATGTGAAACGTGAGGATATTCAGGTCAATGTACTGGGTATCAACCATTTCACCTGGTTCGACTATGCTTCCTATAAGGGAATCGATCTGTTCCCCATTTACCGGAAATATACCGAGGAGCATAAGGAAGACGGCTACAAAGAAGCAGATAAAAACTGGGCGAACTCTACTTTCGAGTGTGCCCATATTGTGAAATTTGATCTGTTCCGCAAATATGGTCTGATCGCAGCAGCAGGCGACAGGCATCTGGTGGAATTCATGCCCGGTGTGGGTGACAGTTACCTGAAAGATCCCGAGACGGTAAAGAGATGGAAATTCGGTCTGACTACCGTAGACTGGAGAAAGAAGGATCTGCAGGAACGTCTGGCAAAGAGCGCGAGACTGGCAGCCGGTGAGGAAGAGATCGAGTTGAAGCCTACCGGGGAGGAAGGTATCCAGCTGATCAAGGCACTCTGCGGACTGACCCGCAAGATCAGCAATGTCAATATTCCCAATACCGGACATCAGATTGCCAATCTGCCGGAAAGTGCGGTTGTAGAGACCAATGCGGTATTCGAGAGAGATGCCATCCGCCCGTTGTATGCCGGAGAGCTTCCGGAGCAGATCAAGGAGCTGGTGGATCCCCATGTGGCAAACCATGAGCGGATTCTGAAAGCAGCTATTCTGTGTGATTTTGATCTGGTGGTGGAAGCATTCCTGGAGGATCCGCAGGTGAAAGGAAGAGCTTCCAGAGAACAGGTGGAAGAGCTGGTAAGGGATATGCTCCGCAGCACGGCAAAATATCTGCCGGAAGGCTGGAAAAAGTATCTGTAAAAATAAAATAGAAAAAAGAACCCGGGAGGTGCTGCAGAAGGATGAGGCGGCACCTCCTTTTGTGTATACGATGAGCCAGGTACAGATTTGTGCTTGCACAAGAATCTGTACCTGGCGAATGTACATCATCGAGCTTTTAAGCGAGATGGTGTACAAAGTATAAAAATCGAGTAGGAGACAGTCCGCTCGAGGGGTTAATTATTTGAAAAAAGAATATAAGCGGCAGAAGAATTATAAAGTCATTGTGAAAATGCACAAAACTGTGAGAAGTATTTTGAGAACAATATACAAACTTCCAGGGATTTACAGAAAAGCACTTGCAACCAGTTCGTGAATGTGCTATTTTCTAATTACAGCAACGGAAACGTTACCGGGAACAATACCGAAACCGTTTCCGACAACCTGACGGGAGTATAGCAAGAATTATGAAGGGTTCCCGTTCCAACAAAAAAGGAGAGGTAAGATTATGAAGAAGAAACTGGCAAGTGTTTTACTTTGTGCAGTAATGGCAGCTTCCATGCTGACCGGTTGCGGAAATGCTGACAATGCAACAGCAACCACCCCTGCTACCGACAACAAGACGGACGCAGCAGCAACTACCGAGGCGGCAGAGAAGACCGCAGAGAAGACCGCAGAGGCAGCAGGCTCTGTATACTATCTGAACTTCAAACCTGAAGTTGACGAAGTATGGCAGAAGCTGGCTCAGGAATATACCGAGGAGACTGGTGTTCCTGTAAAGGTTGTAACCGCAGCAAGTGGTACTTATGAGCAGACCCTGATGTCTGAGATCGCTAACAAGGAAGCACCTACCCTGTTCCAGATCAACGGACCTATCGGTTATCAGAACTGGAAAGACTACTGTGCAGACTTAAAGGATACAGACCTGTACAGCTGGTTAATGGATAAGAGCCTGGCAATCACCGGCGAAGATGGTGGTGTATACGGAATCCCTTACGTAGTAGAGGGTTACGGTATCATTTACAACGACGCTATCATGCAGAAGTACTTCGCACTGGATGGTGCTAAGGCAGCAAGCATGGATGAGATCAACAACTTCGCCAAGTTAAAAGAGGTTGTAGAAGATATGCAGGCTAAGAAAGATGAACTGGGTATTGAAGGCGTATTCGCTTCTACATCCCTGACTCCCGGTGAAGACTGGAGATGGCAGACTCATCTGGCTAACATCCCTGTATACTACGAGTTCAAGGACAAGGGTATCACCGATACCGATAACCTGGAGTTCACTTACTCCGATAACTTCAAGAACATTTTCGATCTGTACATCAACAATTCCTGCACAGCACCCGGCCTGCTGGGAAGCAAGTCTGTAGACGACTCCATGGCTGAGTTCGCTCTGGGCCAGGCAGCAATGGTACAGAACGGTAACTGGGGATGGAGCCAGATCAATGGCGTAGACGGCAACACCGTTAAGGCTGAAGATGTTAAGTTCCTTCCTATTTATACCGGCGTTGAAGGTGAAGAGAATCAGGGACTGTGCACCGGTACTGAGAACTTCTTCTGCATCAACAAGGAAGCTTCTGCTGAGGATCAGGCAGCATCTATCGCATTCGTTGAGTGGCTGTTCTCTTCTGAGACCGGTAAGGCAGCAGTAACCAACGACCTTGGATTCATCGCTCCTTTCAACACCTTTAGCGATGACGAAAAGCCCACCGATCCTCTGGCACAGGAAGTTCTTCGTTACATGGCAGATACCTCCAAGACATCTGTATCATGGAACTTCACTTCCTTCCCCAGCCAGCAGTTCAAGGATGACTTCGGTGCAGCTCTTCTGGAGTATGCTTCCGGTTCCATCGACTGGGACGCTGTAAAGACAAAAGTAGTTGACGAATGGGCAGCTGAAAAGGCCGCAACCGCAGCTAACTAATTGATCTCAGCTTATAACTATTCTGAATCGTTATCCATCTTATATAACTTCAGACACAGGGGGCGGTGGTGGTACCACGGCCCCCGTGTTTGTAAAACCCGGAATATCATGTAAAAAGGAATTAATAGGAGAAGGCTTATGCAAAAGACATTAAAACGATATTTTCCCATTTTTGTACTGCCTACATTGATCGCATTTTCCTTTGCATTTATCATACCGTTTGTTATGGGCGTATATCTGTCCTTTTGCAAATTTAAGACGATTACAAATGCACAATTTGTAGGCCTGGAAAATTATATCAAAATTTTTGCGGACAAAGATTTTGTCAACGCATTCGGTTTTACCTTAAAGTTTTCTGTTGTATCTATCATTACCATTAATGTATTTGCGTTCATTCTGGCACTGGCGCTGACCAGAAAGATCAAAGGAACCAACCTGTTCCGTACCGTATTCTTCATGCCGAACCTGATCGGTGGTATCATCCTGGGTTATATCTGGCAGCAGATGATCAATGCGGTATTGTTGAAATATGAGACCACACTGGTAGCTAATCCTACCTATGGTTTCTGGGGATTGGTTATCCTGATGAACTGGCAGATGATCGGTTATATGATGATCATTTATGTAGCAGGACTGCAGAATGTACCTACAGACCTGATCGAAGCAGCACAGATTGACGGAGCTACTTCGTTACAGACTTTATTCAAAGTGAAAATTCCGATGGTTATGCCATCTATTACTATATGTTTGTTCCTTACTGTATCCAACAGTTTCAAGCTCTTTGACCAGAACCTGGCGCTGACTGCCGGTGCTCCCAGCAAAAAGACCGCAATGCTGGCTCTGGATATCTACAATACCTTCTATGGCAGAAACGGATTTGAAGGTGTTGGTCAGGCCAAAGCAGTACTGTTCTTCATTGTAGTGGCAGTCATTGCCCTGGGACAGCTGGTACTTACCAGACGTAAGGAGGTAGAGCAATAATGACTAAGAAAAAAACTTCCAATGTAATCATTTTTTGTATCCTGTGTGTGCTGGTAGTTGCATTTTTGACACCTATTTTCTTCGTACTGATCAACTCCTTTAAGGGAAAACTGTTCATCAGCAACAATCCGTTTGCACTGCCTACCGCAGAGACCTTTGTGGGATTGACCAACTATGTGAATGGTATTGAAAAAACCGGTTTTTTCACAGCTTTCGGGTGGTCTGCATTTATCACTGTATTTTCCGTGGCAGCGATCATTCTGTTCACTTCCATGACTGCGTACTATCTGACCAGAGTGAAAACCGGCGTGACCAACGTGCTGTATTACATGTTCGTATTTTCCATGATCGTGCCTTTCCAGATGGTAATGTTCACTATGTCTAAGCTGGCTAATATGACCCACCTGAACAACCCTCCCGGAATGGTGCTTCTGTACCTGGGATTTGGTTCCGGCCTGTCCGTGTTCATGTTCTGTGGATTCATCAAATCGATTCCACTGGACATCGAAGAGGCAGCCATGATCGACGGATGCAACCCTTTGCAGACCTTCTTTGGTGTCGTAATGCCGATCTTAAAGCCGACTGCCATCACCGTAGCCATCCTGAATGCCATGTGGATCTGGAACGACTATCTGCTACCTTATCTGGTGATCGGCCTGAGTACTAATTACAAGACCATACCGGTTGTAGTACAATACCTGGTAGGTTCTTACGGTGCAAAGGATCTGGGTGCCATGATGGCACTGCTGGTACTGTCCGTAATCCCTATTATCGTCTTCTATCTGACCTGTCAGAAGTACATTATCGAGGGCGTGGTAGCCGGTGCAGTTAAGGGCTAAAAAATAGAAAGATGTGGTTATTAATATGAGAAAAAGCGGAATATTACTGCCGGTGAGCAGCCTGCCGTCCCGCTACGGAATCGGCTGCTTTTCCAAGGAAGCATATAAATTTATTGACAGATTAAAAGAAGCCGGTCAGGCCTACTGGCAGATTCTGCCATTAGGACCAACCAGCTATGGAGATTCTCCGTACCAGTCTTTTTCCACTTTTGCGGGTAATCCCTACTTTATTGATCCCGAGGATCTGGTGGCGAGAGGCTATGTGACCGCAGAGCAGTGCAATACCTATGACTTCGGCACGGATATCCATTCCGTGGATTACGGCAAAATCTATAAGAGCCGTTTCCGCCTGTTGAAGGAAGCGTTTGATAACAGTCATATTGAAGAAGATGCGAGATTTCAGGAGTTTGTACAGAAGAATGCGTACTGGCTGGAGGATTATGCACTTTATATGGCCATCAAGGATGGTTTCCGCGGCATCTGCTGGGCTGCCTGGGAAGAGGATATCAAGCTAAGAACCCCGGCTGCCATGGACAAATATCGCAGAAAATATGCGAAAGAGATTATGTTTTACCAGTTCCAGCAGTATCTGTTCCAGGTACAGTGGGAGAAACTAAAGACCTATGCCAACGATAACGGCATCAAGATTATTGGGGATATTCCCATTTATGTGGCATTTGACAGCTCAGATGCCTGGGCGAATCCGGAGCTGTTCCAGTTCGATGAGAATTGTGAGCCGGTAGCAGTGGCGGGATGCCCTCCCGATGCGTTTTCCGCCACCGGACAGCTGTGGGGCAATCCTCTGTATAACTGGGAACATCACAAGGAGACCGGTTATGCCTGGTGGATGCAGCGGCTGGCAGCCTGCTTTGAACGCTATGATGTGGTACGTATCGATCATTTTCGTGGATTCGATGCTTATTATGCGATTCCCTATGGGGAACCCACTGCGGAGCACGGCCACTGGGAACAGGGCCCGGGATATGATATTTTCCGTTCCATGAAGGAAAAATTGGGAGAAAAAGAAGTTATTGCAGAAGATCTTGGCTTTTTAACACCATCTGTGATAGAATTAGTGAAGAAATCCGGTTATCCAGGTATGAAAATTTTGCAGTTTGCATTTGATTCCCGTGAGGAAAGTGATTATCTGCCGCATAATTATACACATAATTGCGTGGTATATACGGGAACTCATGATAATGATACTGTGATGGGGTGGTATGACACCTTGAAGGGAGCTGACAAAAAGCTCTGTGACGACTATCTGCGTCTGAAAAATGCGGACGGAGAGCCGATTCCCAGAGAGCAGCTTCCCTGGGAATTTGTGCGTGCCGCAATGTCCAGCGTAGCGGATCTGGCGATCATTCCCATGCAGGATTATCTTGGACTGGGATCGGAGGCCCGCATCAACATTCCTTCCACACTGGGCATCAACTGGAAGTGGAGAATGGGGAACGGAGATTTTACAAAGGAGCTTGCAGGACGGATCCGCAGTATGACGAAGCTGTACGGCAGATAGGTCCGTAGGCTTGGAAAGGTTTGTGCTCCATGGAGGAAATCACGATCAAAGACATCGCAAGAATCTGCGGTGTCGGTGTCAGCACGGTATCCCGTGCCATAAATAACCACCCGGACATCAATCCTGAGACCAAGGAAATGATCATGCGGGTGATCAAAGAGAATAACTACGTACCCAACAACAGTGCCAGAAACCTGAAACGTCAGGATGCCAAGGCAATTGCAGTACTGGTCAAAGGTATTAACAACTCTTTCTTCAGCCAGATGATCAAGGTATTGGAAGAAGAGATCAAGGAAAAATCTTACGCCATGGTATTGCAGCATGTAGACTATGACGAGGACGAAGTGGAAGTGGCACTGAAGCTGGTCAAGGAAAAAAGACTTCGCGGCATTATCTTCCTCGGCGGTTATCTGGTGCACAGTGAGGAAAAGCTGGCACAGCTTCATGTGCCGTTTATCTTAAGTACCACGGGAATGCTACCCAAGGGCTTCAGCCGCAACACCTATTCCTCCGTAGCGGTGGATGATACCAAGGAAAGCTACAAGATGGTGGACTATCTGTGCAAGAACGGACATAAGGATATTGCAATCCTCTGTGCCCGCAAGACCGATGCATCTATCGGTAAGCTGCGTCTGGAAGGCTATAAAAAGGCGTTGAAGGATAACGGAATAGAAGTAAGAGAAGAACTGATCCTGCCTATGAGGAGTGATTTGGAAGATTACTCCCTGGAGAATGGCTATATGGTGACGAAGGAATTCCTGGAGAAGCAGATTCCGTGCACGGCGATCTTCGCAATCTCCGATATGCTGGCAATCGGTGCAGGAAAAGCATTGTCTGATGCCGGATACAAGGTGCCGGAGGATATTTCCCTGACAGGCTTTGATGGTGTGGAAATCGGGAAATATGTTATCCCGTCCTTGACGACTTTAAAGCAGCCGGTGGACAGCATGGCGAGAGAGACGGCCCGGATCCTGTTCGACATCATCGGGAAAAAGGCGAAGCACCAGCACTGCGTGTTCGACGGAGAACTGGTGGTGCGGGATTCCACTATGCCGAGGACTTAGACTATGCAGATACATGGTTTTAACAAGACAACTTTATTAGATTATCCGGAACATGTTGCAGCCACTGTTTTTACAGGGGGCTGCAATTTTCGCTGTCCGTTTTGTCACAACGGGGAACTGGTGCTGGATCCCGGCTGCCAGCCGCTCATTCCGGAGGAAGAAGTACTCTCTTACCTGAAAAAAAGGCAGGGGATTCTCCAGGGGGTCTGCGTCACCGGCGGAGAGCCGACCCTGCAGCGGGACCTTCGGGCGTTCCTGCAAAAGATCAAGGAGCTGGAGTATCCCATTAAGCTGGATACCAACGGGTATATGCCGGGGGTATTGTGGGAATTGTTGCAGGAGAAACTGATTGATTATGTGGCGATGGATATTAAGGCGTCAAGAGATAATTATGCCCGGGCGGCGGGACTGCCGCATATGGATATCTCCCGCATCGAGGAGAGTATCGGCATCCTGAAAAGCAGCGGTATCCCCTATGAATTCCGAACTACCGTGGTAAAGGGAATTCATACCGTGGTGGAATTTGAGGACATCGGTAAATGGATCGCTGGATGCCCTGCGTATTATCTTCAGAATTACGAAGAGAATGAAAACTGCCTGTACCGGATGATACAGACAGCGGAATGTGACGATGTGAAACCGGGCGGTGTAGATCTGTTCGGCGCATTTTCCAGAGAGGAACTGGAACAGATGGAGGAACTGGCCCGGAAATATGTGGGGAAAGTTATCCTGCGGGGCGTGGAATAGACGCTGCGTCCCGCAGTTACATAAGCTGTTGTATTTTTACAAACTCATCAAAGCGAGGTAAGGCCAGTGTGACTTTCCCGTATTCTTTGGAAATAATGACACCTTTTCTCTTTAAACGCTCACGATAGACAGAGAAAAGTTCAGATTTCATATCTAATCGCTCACGGAGAGCTTTTACCTGAGTCTCTCCGCTGAGAGACATTTCAGTTACGATTTTTTTATCCAGATCGGATAATTCCGACCATATTTTACTGTATACATATTCATCCAGATATTGGTCATATTCCGGCAAAATCTGTTCCAAAGTCTTTTTATCGCGATTTTCCCAGTAGAGATAACCAAGTACCTGAAAGGCAAAAGGATAGCCTTTGGTCAGTGAAGCCAGTTCTCCGGCAGCATCTATATCCAGAGAAAAGATATCCATATATTGTTTGCGGATAGCGGTATAATTGAGTGGCTCCAGGATTAATTTGGGTGCACGGTATAAAAAGGTCAGTACTTTATCATTTTGAAGATTATAAATATTTTCATATAATCCCGTCATCAGTAAAAAGATGGGATAGTCGTTTCGTAAAAAAATCTGAAAGGAGCTTGCAAAGATTCGGATATATTCGGAATTCGTCACTTCATCAACGCTGATCAGCAACCTTTTTTCACTTTTCTGGATATATTTCAACATGAGTTCCAGAGCGTTTTCGATATCCGTGACCGGAGCAGCGTTTTCAATGGATACTCCCAGACCAAAAGCAGAAAAGTCAAGTTTTGCATTAATGAACAGCGTGTGTAATTCGGGAATGCTGTAGATTTTTGCGGCAAGACTTTGCAGTAAATCTCTGGTAGGATTCAGTTCAACAACGATCCAGTCTTCTCTTTTTCGTAATTCCGAAGCAATATTTGTCATCATTACAGTCTTGCCAGAGCCACGGACACCGGTGATCATGTAGATCTGATTGGATGGAATCTCGGCACAAAAGCTTTCCAGAATTTGGTTTGTTTCCGTGAGACGGGAGATATATTGCAACGGTTTTTTCCCAAAAGATAACGTAAACGGATTGGTACTCATAATGAAAACCTCCTTTTCTTATATTAGTTTATATAACTTTTAAAATCTTATATAACTTTATATAAGTGTATATAACTTTGTAATTATTATATAAGTTTATATAACTTTTGGCAAGAGATATTGCGGCTATGTGAAATGAATGCAGAAGGAAAATGTAAACACTTACTATTCCTAAATAGACATTTTATGAGAAAATGTGCATATTTTATAAAAAATAAATGTTACGCAAAAATAATAGCTAAAATTTGCTCAAAAAATATATGAATAACTTCCAAAAATATTCAAAATACACAAAAACAGTTTACTAATGTGAAGCGATAGTGCTAATATATAGTTCATAGCGTTGTAAGCACTTACAAATGTAATCGTTTACAACAAAGCGCAAGAACAGAAAACAGTGCAAAAAATTACGGAGATTAGAGCGCTACCGTAAAAAAATGGGAGGATTGTATGAGTCGATGTAAGAGAAAAAGATTTCTGGCATTTATGTTGACCGTGGCTATGTTGCTGGGTGTCATGCCGGTGGATCTGCTGGGCGGTATTGCCAGTGTGAAGGCTGCGGAGACGGTCCATGAGGTGAACTTTACAAAGCTACCTGTAGAAGGAAAAAAAGATACGGATCCATTTACAAATGATATGATGGCAGACAGCTATTATGCACTTGTTGGAAGTGCAATGTGTAGATTAAACAGTGAAGCAACAAAAGTAAAAGCTGTTGAACTGTCAAATAAGGAAGGAAAATCTGCCATAAATTTTACGGTTAGTGGAACGGCAACCTTGGAAGTGAAATTTAGTAGTACTGGTGGTGGAAAAACCTCGAAACTGGCATTAAAAAAAGATGGAACACAGATAGCAGATTCTGTGAAGGAAGCTACAGGAACAACTGGTGAAACAGTAACTTACTCGAACCTTGCTACAGGTACTTACTCAATCATTAGTGCAGAAGGATTTACGGAGAGAAGCGTTCGAATCATAAGTATTAAGGTAACAGAGACATCGCAGGATGTTCCCGCAGGTGCAACCGTTTCTGGTAACATTGCAGTTGTAGATAACACGAACGGATTGGTGCAGGAAGGCCAAAAGGTTAGCCTGACCGCAGCAGAGAACAAAGATACAGTAGAGTTAGCTGTAGGAGTTGAAAATGAGGATATTACCTTGAGTGCCGGAACTAAGTACAACATCGTTGCTCCGAACGAGAATGTCCGCGCTGTTGCAGAAGACGGTAAGACCACCATTACCACCGGTACGGAAGCTTTTAGCACTACCATTACCTTAGGTAAGGCAAAAGTAGAAGCACTGGTAAAACTGGCAGAAGGTTCTGAACTGGAGAATGGTGCGACTTTAACATTGATCAATACAGCAGATGCTGGTGATACTGTTCAGCTGACACCTAATGGAACAGTACCCCTTAAGGTAGGTGCAACCTACGAGATTTCTACGAGTATGGCATTAGCTGATGCGAAAGTAAATGGTGAAAAAACGGTTACTGTTACAGAAGAAACTACAGAGCTGATCATTTCTATAGAATCCACACAGGTAGCGACAACGATCACTGTGAAAGATGCAGATGGTCTGCTGGGTGATGGAGCGGTGACATTGACCAATATGAAAGATACTGCCGACGTACATAGCTTTAAGAGTGGAGAAGCAGTATCTCTGACGATTGGAGAGGTATATAAAGTAAGCTGCGCAGTAAACAACGCAATTATTAAGATCAATAACAGTACAATATACAAAGCGTCAAGAGAAACTACAAATGCAAATGTGGTTATAAGTGCAAAAGATGCAGATTTGCATGAACTGGATCTGAGCGGTGGACTGTTAAAAGGACAGACTTATGAAGGCGGTATTTCTGTTCTGGCAGATATGCCTTATACATCGAATACGTTAGAGGCATGTGGTGTTTTATATGAGGGAACCGTACAGACCCCGAAAGAGAATCCTTCACCAAATAATGGAGCAATCCCTACTACCGGTGCTGCGGTGAAACTGGTTGCAGAAAAGGCGGGTAAGCTGAAGGTTACAGTATCCCTTGTAAGCAAAGTTTACTATTTCCTGGAAGAGACTGCAAACGGTCCCAAGGAAGTATTGAAATTTGATAATACAACAAATACACAAACTGGTGGAAAGGTTCTGATTCTTCCGGTAGAAGCAGGAAAAACTTATTATTTATATACACACGGATCCAAAATCAAGATGTATGGAATTACCGTAGATTACAGAACGTCTCTGGATTGGAACAAAATCGAGACTCCCGTACTTGGAACTCCTTCTGTAAAGGGAGGAACAATTTCTGTTCCATACACTGCACAGGTAGGTGGAATTTATGCAGAGACCTTGGATGTGACTATGTACGATGCAAATGGTAAGGCGGTAAATAAACAGTCTATAACTGCCGAAGGAGAATCCGGAGTAGCAGAATTTACACCGGCAGCATCCGGTACTTACAGCTTTAAAGCAGAGTTGATCCGTACCGGCGAAGCTTCTAAGGTAAGTAATACGACAACCAGCGTTAACTTTGTCCTTCCTATGGCAACTCCCGCAGGCTTAAACGCCGAGAACAAAGGCCATGGCAACGTGAAGCTGACCTGGCAGGCTGTTCCGGAAGCGGAGAACTACACAGTATATGTGGATGGCAAGGTATATGCAGAGGGTGTGACAAAGTTATTACAGAAAATTTCAGGACTGACCGTAGGACAGGAATATACTTTCGGAGTTGCGGCAGTCAGAGGAAATGATATTTCCAAACCGGCAGAGGTGAAATTAACGATAACAGAAGATGCAGTAAAGACCTGGAATTATTCCGCATTCGGTTCCAGCGTAGATACGATGTCAGAAGGCGGCAAGAACAATGGTTTCAGCGGAAGTTATGATACCCAGGATCTGAAAGTATGGAGTATGAACAGCAAGGGTAAGCTGGTACCGAACTCCACCGATGGTGTGGCATTCTACTATACCACCATTGATCCTGAGACAGAGAACTTTACGCTGTCCGCAGATGTAACCGTAGATAGTTGGAAGTTTACCAATGGTCAGGAAGGCTTCGGCCTGATGGCAGCAGACCGTGTGGGAGAGAACGGTTCCGGTAATTCTTTCTGGAACAACTCTTATATGGTAAGTGCGACCAAGGTGGAATATTTCTGGGATGCAGAGGCCGGTCAGGTATCTGATGCCGGAGATAAGTACACCATGAAGCTGGGTGTCGGATCTCAGGAGAAAATCGGTGTAACACCGGAGAATCTTGCGGCAGACACTGTAGTAGATGATTTCCAGACGGCCATGAGAACACTTGAGACCAGTGCCGTAGCAAGTGGGCAGGGTGCCGGAACTTATAATATGGTAGGCGGATATGAGGCAGCATTAAAGGATATCACAGATGTCAATCCACAGACAACCTTCCATATGACGATCCAGAGAAACAATACCGGATATTTCTTAAGCTATACCAATGCAGCTACCGGAGAGACCGTGACCAACAAATATTACCACGGTGACAACGGTGATGAACTGACCAGACTGGATGAAAACAATATTTATGTAGGCTTCTATGCTTCCAGAAGTGCTAAGGTAAGCTTCAGCAATATGAGCCTGACCACAGTGGCTCCGGAAAACGATGCACCTGCAGAAGCAAGACCGATTACTTATGTAACCCCGAACTTCAGCATTGAGTCTGCCAAGGTTGCCAACAATGCAAACTATGAGATGGTATACTACGGCAATGCCGATGGCGTTCTGAGTATTACGAACAGCAAGGGGGAGGCAGTGGTATCCGGACAGCATGTGGATGCCAAGACCAAGTTCCGTGTCAATACGGTTCTGGAGCAGGGCAGCAATACTTTTGCAGTGGAGTTCACACCGGATGCAGATTACAAGCCTGCAAAGTATTCTCTTTTAAGCAGTTATGATACTGTGAAATTTGATTTCAACGTAACCTATAATGTAAAAGACAGAAGTTATATTTATGTAAGTCCCGACGGCAGAAGCTATGGAAGCGGTGCAAAGGATGATCCTGTAGATATTTATACCGCAGTGAAGAGTGCTGCTCCCGGACGGACGATCCTGTTAAAGGGCGGAACTTATGCACTGGACAAGACAGTCATTGTAGAAAGAGGTGTTAACGGAACCGCAGATGCGAAGATTTACATGATCGCAGATCCGGAAGCTGCCACACGCCCGGTACTGGATTTCCAGGGAAGATGTGCAGGTATGATCCTGGCAGGCGATTATTGGTATTTCCAGGGATTTGATGTTACGAGATCCGCAAATGCGCAGAAGGGTATTCAGGTATCCGGAAGCTACAACACTGTGGACAACGTAATGACCTACAAAAATGGTAATACCGGTCTTCAGATCAGCAGATATAAGAGCACAGATAACTGGGAAGACTGGCCGTCCCACAACCTGATCCTGAACTGTACTTCTTATCTGAATGCAGATGCGGGATATGAGGATGCGGATGGATTTGCGGCTAAACTGACGGTAGCAGACGGCAACGTATTTGACGGATGTATCGCAGCATACAATGCCGATGACGGTTGGGATCTGTTCGCCAAGGTAGAGACCGGAGCTATCGGTCAGGTGGTCATTCAGAACTGCGTGGCATTCAAGAACGGTTATGTACTGGATGAGAACGGACAGGAAGTAGATGCCGGTAACGGTAACGGCTTCAAGATGGGTGGTTCCAGCATCAGCGGACATCATATTTTGCGCAACAGTGTATCATTCGGCAATAAGGCAAAGGGTATTGATTCCAACAGCTGTCCGGATATTGAGGCATATTCTTCTACCAGTTATAACAATGAGTCCTTTAACGTGGCATTCTATACAAATGACGCAAAGAATACTGCATTTATAGCAAAAGGAATCCTGTCCTTTAAGGATAGCAGCAATGCAGCAGGGCAGACGGTTGCAGAACAGTTCAAACCGAAAGGAACTCAGGAGACCAGTGCCTACGAAAATGCAATGAACTATTATTGGAGAGGCGAAAACTCTACCAACAGTGAAGGAATAGCAGCTACAGCAGAATGGTTCCAGAACATGGATATGAACAGTGCAATCCACGGAGGCATTCGCAGAAATACGGACGGTACCATCAATATGAACGGTTTCCTGGCAGTGACTTCCGCAGTACCAGTAGGTGTTGGAGCCAGAATGACCGGAACCCCTTCTGCTGTATTTACGGTAGCGGCAGATGTGGTGAACAACGATGATGACAATGACGATGATGATGACAACAGCGGTTCCTCTGCAGCACCTGCAGTAGACTGGACGGATGTAAGCAACTCTGTACAGGATAAGGTGGCAGAGATGATGAAAAATCCTGCTATTGCAAGTATCAACATGAACTTTGTATGCAGCGGTGAAGTCAAGGTGCCTCAGAATGTACTGAATACCATTAAAGGTACGAAGCTGACGGTGGCATTCCACAGCGGAAACGGTGTGGCACTGAGCATCAGTGGACAGGATCTGAAGAATAAAGATCTGTCAAAGATTCAGAATATTGATCTGACAGTAGACCAGACGAGCAACACAATCCCGGCAAATGTGGTATCCGCAAAGTCCGGAACCGTGAACAGACAGCTGGGTATCAGAGATACCGGCAGCTTCGGAGTGAATGTCAACATTCATGTAAATGTAGGCAAGGACAATTCCGGCAAGAGTGCAAACCTGTATCGCTATAATACAGAGAAGGGACGCCTGGAGTATTGCGGATCCTTTACCGTAACTTCCACCGGACAGTCCATGTTCGCATTGAAGCGCGGCGGCAATTATCTGGTAACTGTTACTGACCGCAGACCTTCCGAGAGCATCTGGTATACAGAGGGCGGTTATACGGTAAAGAGTGGTGATACGCTTTCCAAGATCGCTAAGAGAAATCACATGACTCTGGCACAATTGCTTCGCAGAAATGTACAGATTACAAACCAGAATGTGATCAGAGTTGGTCAGAAACTGAATCTGGACTGATCGTAAAAACTGTAAGAGATAGAGAAAAAGGACAAGACGGGAAACTGAAAAACGAGAAAAACGGATGGCTTGGGAGGGCCATCCGTTTTTTGGTGTATACGATGAGTCAGCCTACTCGATTGGAAATATTTTATTGCACCTGATTGGGGTTCTTCTTTCCACTTTCGAAATCCAGAGCATTCTGCAAGGTAGTCTCTGCAATGGCTTCCAGTGCTTCTTTTGTGAAAAATCCCTGATGGGATGTGATCATGACATTGGGGAAGGACAAAAGCCTTGCGGTGGTAGAATGCTCCAGAATCTCATCGGAACGATCCTCGAAGACGTTTTTCGTCTCTTCTTCATAGACATCCAGACCGACCCCGGCGAACTTGTGCAGGCGGATGCCCTCGATAAGATCCTCGGTCTTGACCAGAGCACCCCGGGAAGTGTTTACCAGAATGACGCCATCCTTCATTTTCTTGATGGTGTCAAGCTGGATCAGGTGGTAGGTGGAATCCATCAGCGGGCAGTGAAGGGAGATCAGATCACTTTGCGCCAGTAATTCGTCTAAGGTCACATAGGTGACGAAATCTTTCAGATCCGGGTTCTCGTAGACATCGTAGGCGATGACTTTCATGCCGAAACCGTTACAGATCCGGCACATAGCTGCACCGATCCGGCCGGTTCCGATGATTCCGGCAATCTTACCATAGAAATTGAAGCCCATGAGTCCGGCGAGGCTGAAATCATTTTCCCGGACCTTGTTATAGGCTTTGTATAAGCGGCGGTTGCAGGCCAGAGCCAGAGCCATGGCATGCTCTGCGACAGCTTCCGGAGAATAACCGGGGACACGCATGACACATATGTCATATGCAGCTGCCTTTTCCAGATCCACGTTGTTGTATCCGGCACAACGCAACAGGACCAGACGGACACTTTTTTCGTGGAGAATTTTTAATGTGGCTTCGCTCACATTGGAGCTGACGAAAGCACAGACGGCATCGAAGCCGTCAGCCAGAGCAGCAGTACGGGGATCCAGATCCGACCGGATGTAATCAATCTGGATGCCGGGATATTTTTTCAGAGTTGCCTCGAAAGATTCTTTATCATAGCTTTTGGTATCATAAAATAATATTTTCATAACAGTCCTCCTCGGGTTGATTTTTATAGTATGTGTATTGTTATTTTTAATCATACTTAGATTTGGCTTTACTATAGCTCAAAATATGGGAATTGTCTATCATATTTAAAAAGTGAAATCGAGAAAAATTATAAAAATGATGCAGATATGATGCAATCGGCAGATATACTGGCATCAGGAGGCGAGGATTATGAAAAAAATATTTTTTGCAGCAGTATTTGCAGGAGTACTGTTAGGTTTTACATCCTGCGGAAACCGGGAGATGGTGACGAATCCGGAGATGGAGACAGTTATAGACAGCATCAAGGAGACACAGAGCGGTCAGACGACGGAAGAGACGACGGCCGGGACTGAGGAGACTTCGGAAGTGCCCACACAGACGGAACCGACAGAAGGCCAGAGTGAAATACAGGGAAGTGAATGGGTGCAGTTTACCACAGAGGATCACGAGGGTAGCAGTGATCCCGAAGACAAGACCAGAAGTTATACCTATTACTATCCAACAGTTACAGTGACGATTCCGGGCAATGAGACGGTGCAGATGAAGATTCAGAAAGAGCTGGATGAATATGTAGACAGTTTTGTAGAAGGAATCGAGAACGGGGAGTTTGGTACACTTTATGAGGATATGCCGGTGTATGAGCAGAGCTATGAGGATCTTACTTTCCGTGTGATCCGCGCGGATGATAAGGTGATCAGCCTGTCGTGGGGGCTGGAAGGGTATGATCAGGGGGCTCATGGATGGTATACTTTGTACTATATGAACTATTATACGCAGACCGGAGAGAGAATTACTTTTGACAGTCTTGGGAGCGGATTCCGCGACAAAGCACTGGAACTGGTGACAGCAAAGGCAGCGGAAATGCAGGCAAAGGAGGACTGCTTCTTTAACGATTACGAGAAGAGTATCAAACTGGTGGTGTTGGATGGTACGGAGGATTTGAATGCTATCTATCAGGAAATTTATGGGCCGGACATTGCAGGTACGGATAATGGCCCCGCAGACCCTACATTCTACATTACAGAGGATGGCTTTGTATTTGAATCCGGCCAGTATGTATTACAGTCCTATGCAGTTGGGATTGTTGACTTTGAGATTCCGGCAGCAGACTTCGGGGATGATCTCACAGCAGATATTTTTTAGTGGAGTACAGGATGCTGGCGGGTATATTTGCAAAATATAGGACTTTACATGGGCGGGCACCGCGTATATAATAAGAACATCGGGAATGAGGTTCTCCCGGAAGCACAGGCTTCGAACCGCCGGAATTTGAACATACGAATTCGATTTGGCTGATGACTTCTGCAGAATATGCAGGGGACACCAGCCTTTTTTGTTGGAATTCAAAATGTCCTGCTACGAGAAAACGGAGGAATTTTTATGCTTACATCACTGGGACTGATTTTTTTGCTGGGATTACTCATGGCGGCGGTCTGCCAGAGGATTCACCTGCCCCGTATTATCGGGATGCTGATTACGGGTATTATTCTGGGGCCTTATGTGTTGGATCTGCTGGATGTGTCAATCCTGAATATCTCATCGGAACTGCGGCAGATCGCGCTGATCATCATTTTATTGAAGGCCGGATTATCATTGGATCTGAAGGATCTGAAAAAAGTGGGCCGCTCCGCAGTCATGCTGGCTTGTGTTCCTGCCACTTGCGAACTGCTGGCTTTTGTGATATTTGCACCCATGATCCTTAACATCAGCAGAGTGGATGCAGCGGTCATGGGAGCAGTTCTGGCAGCCGTGTCACCTGCGGTTGTGGTGCCGCGGATGGTACATCTTATGGAAAGTGGCTATGGTACGGAGAAAAGCATTCCGCAGATGATTCTGGCTGGGGCTTCCTGTGATGACATCTATGTCATAGTATTGTTTTCCACTTTTGTTGGAATGGCACAGGGTGGACAGGTCAATGCCCTGGATTTTGTGAATATCCCGGTATCGATCCTGACGGGTGTGTTGTTCGGTGCATTGGTGGGTTGGCTGCTGGGGCAGCTTTTTGAACTGTTGTACCGAAAGGGCAGTTATGTGCGCAACAGCATGAAAGTTATTATCATCATGGGGGTATCTTTCTTATTAATGGCGCTGGAAACGCTGTTAAAGGGAACCGTGGCCTTTTCCGGCCTGTTGGCGGTGGTGAGCATGGCCTGCGCGCTGAAAATACGGGCACCCAGGGAAGTCACCGGCAGACTGTCCGCTAAATTCGGAAAGCTGTGGCTGGCAGCGGAGGTAGTGCTGTTCGTGCTGGTGGGTGCGGCGGTAGATATCCGCTACACCATGGAAGCCGGACCGGCAGCGGTGGGGATGATCCTGCTGGCGCTGCTGTTCCGTTCCGCCGGTGTAGCACTGTGCATGTTGGGAACGGATCTCAATAAGAAGGAGAGGACGTTTTGCGTGATAGCCTATCTGCCGAAGGCCACAGTGCAGGCTGCTATCGGCTCTGTGCCGTTATCGATGGGATTGTCCTGCGGCAAGATCGTTCTGTCCGTGGCTGTGCTGGCCATCCTTATCACAGCCCCGCTGGGAGCACTGGGAATGGATGCCACATACCGGAAGCTGCTTCAGAAAAATGGAGAAAATAATATCATTTGACAGCCACCCGGCACGTGATCGAGTCCCGGAAGGAAGCCGCAAAAACGTCCACAACATCTACACCATAAGAACCGCAGGCACGCTCTCACTCTGGCGCAGAACGTAGCGGTACATAATTGACCCCAATACGGTCAATAAGTACCGACGTCTGCTTACGGCCTGCTTGTCCTTATGGTGTAGATGTTGTAGCGCAAACTACGAATATCCAATGCAAAACCCCGGCAGCTACAACAACTGCCGGGGTTTTAAGGAGGATAGAAATCACTTTAAACTATGTTTATTAGAACTGTTAACCCATGGTAATGACTACATCGTATGCTTCCTTGCCCTTTTCGTAAGGAATAATGTGTCCGTCTACTGCCTTGCCGTCCACGGTCATGGATACGACACCCTTTTCCACGTTCTGCGGGTTTTTCACCTGAATGTGATAGATGCCCTCACGGAACTTACGGGTGATGGAGAAATCACCGAAGCCCTTGGGAATACAAGGATCTACGGACAAGCCCTGATGAGTGGGATATACACCCAGTATATATTGGGAGATATTTACGAAAGTCCATGCAGCAGTACCGGTCAGCCAGCTGTTCTTTGCCTCGCCGTAGAATTTTGCATCCTTACCGGCTACCATCTGGGAATATACATAAGGCTCGGTACGATGGATCTCACTGATATCCTCAATGTATGCGGGACAGGTCTTGCGGTAGATCTCGAAAGCTCTGTCACCTCTGCCCAGAACGGTCTCTGCGATGGATACCCAGGGATTGTTGTGGCAGAAGATACCGGCATTCTCCTTATATCCGGGGGGATAAGAGGATACTTCACCAAGTTCGAGGTGATACTCCGTGTATGCAGGTTGTAAGATCATGACACCATACTTGGTATCCAGTCTCTCTTTTACAGAATTCAATGCCTTTTCGGCAAGTCCTTCCTTCACACCGACACCGGCCAGTACGCAGAAGCCCTGAGGCTCAATGTAGATCTGACCTTCGCGGCATTCCCTGGAACCTACCTTGTGACTGTAAGCATCGTAAGCACGTACGAACCAATCGCCGTCCCAACCATCCTTCAGGATCGCATCGTACATTGCCTGTACTTCCTTGCGTGCGCGGGCTGCTTCGGCATCGTCACCCATCAGCTCGCACAGCTGAGCATATTCTTCGCCGTATTTTACGAACATACCGGCAATGAATACGGATTCTGCAACGGGTCCTTCACTGGGACCGAAGGTCTGGAAAGATTCTCCGGGATGAGCGGAGAAGCAGTTCAGGTTCAGACAGTCATTCCAGTCGGCACGGCCGATCAGAGGCAGATTGTGAGGGCCTTTGTGGTTGATGATATAGTCTAAGGAGCGTTTTAAGTGATCCATCAGAGGAGCAGCTACGCTCATATCGTTGTCAAAAGGAACCATCTGGGTCAGGATGGAGGTATCGCCGGTCTCTCTTACATAAGCACTGGTACCTGCAATGAGCCACAGAGGATCATCATTGAAGCCACTGCCGATATCGGAGTTGCCTTTCTTGGTCAGAGGCTGGTACTGATGGTAAGCACTGCCGTCCTGGAACTGGGTGGAAGCGATATCAATGATACGCTCTCTTGCACGGTCCGGAATCAGATGTACGAAACCGAGCAGATCCTGACAGGAATCACGGAAACCCATACCACGGCCGATTCCGGATTCGTAATAGGAAGCGGAACGGGACATGTTGAAAGTAACCATACACTGATACTGGTTCCAGGTGTTGACCATACGGTTGACTTTCTCGTCAGCGGAATCTACCGTGTAGCGTGCCAGCAGCTGTTTCCAGTAAGCCTGTAATGCTGCAAAAGCCTCATCTACCTGTGCATCGGTCTGGTATTTTGCCAGCATTTCTTTGGCACGGGTCTTGTTGATCACACCGTAGGATTCCCATTTCTCGTCTTCGGGGTTCTCGATGTAGCCCAGAACGAAGATAAAGGTCTTGGTCTCACCGGCTGCCAGATCCACGTTGATCTGATGGGAAGCGATGGGAGACCAGCCGCTTGCCATGGAATTCGTGCACTTGCCGTTCTCTACAGCTTCGGGAGAATCAGCCCCCCTGTAAGCACCCAGGAAAGCATCTCTGCTGGTATCGAAACCGTCAATCTTCGTATTTACGGAATAGATCGCATAATGATTACGACGCTCACGGTACTCGGTCTTGTGATAAATGGTGGAATCCTGTACCTCGACCTCACCGGTGCTTAAGTTACGCTGGAAGTTCTTCATATCATCGTCAGCGTTCCACAGACACCACTCTACATAAGAGAATACGGACAGCTTCTTGTCCTCGGAGCTACCGTTGGTCAGGGTCAGCTGGGAGATCTCACAATTATCGTTCAGAGGAACGAAGGAGAGCACGGAAGCCTTGACACCGTTCTTGGAAGAGGTGAAGCGGCTGTAACCGATACCGTGGCGGCACTCGTAAGAGTCCAGTTCAGTCTTCGTAGGCTGCCAGCCGGGGTTCCATACGGTATCTCCGTCCTTGATGTACAGATACTTGCCGTTGATGTCGGCCGGTACGTTATTATAACGATAACGGGTCAGACGCAGCAGCTTTGCATCTTTATAGAAAGTATATCCGCCGCAGGTGTTGGATATCAGACTGAAAAACTCATTGCAGCCCAGGTAGTTGATCCAGGGAAGCGGAGTCTTGGGAGTGGTGATGACATATTCCTGATGCACATCATCAAAATGACCATACTTCATAAGAAAATCTCCTTCTTTCATGTTGTTGTATGTTGAGTGTTTGTTTTTTCGTTGCGGAGCACTTTACGTTCAGTAAACGATTAAGTGCTCCGAATTTCTGATTTGTATTATACAGAAGCAAAGGGAAAAATGCAATACGAATCTTGAAAAAGCCCGTAAAATGCGCAATGTATACAAAAACAGTGGGGAAACATGGGCAGAAGATACAAAATGAAAGAACCTTCGAAACACCGGTTTTACGAAACAAAATAATAGCAAACGTTATCGCACACTTTGCCTTTATATAGAAGAAATACAATCTATGTACAAGCCAAATGTACAAAACAGCCTATCTGAAATTGTTAATTATAGACAAAGTGGATACTTTTTTGAAAAAAACTGCAAAAAAGTATTGCAAAATGCTTAAAGGTGTTATATATTAAAACTACGAAAACGATTAAGTTACAAAACAGGTCGGACGGAATGACGAAGACATGGAACAGGAGAAAGATATGGCATCACTGAAAGACATTTCCAAGATTTGTGGAGTCTCCGTTGCAACTGTCAGCAAGGCACTGAACGACCACAAGGACATTGGAGAAGAAACAAAAGCAAATATCAGACGGGTCGCAAAGGAAATGGGATATTCCCCGAACCTTTCCGCAAGAGCTTTGAAGACGAACAGGACCTACGGCATCGGAGTCCTCTTTGCAGATGAAGCCAGAAGCGGTCTTACCCACGATTACTTTTCCAGTGTGCTGGACAGTTTCAAGAGGACGGCAGAGAAGAGCGGTTACGACATTACATTCATTAATAGCTGCAAGAACCGGCCGGATCGGATGTCCTACCTGGAACACAGTAGGTACAGAGGCTTTGACGGAGTGGTGCTCGCCTGTATTGATTTCGGAGATCCCGAAGTCATCGAACTGGTACAGAGTTCCATCCCGGTAGTCACCATTGACTACCTGTTCAACAATCGTATCGCAATCATGTCGGACAATGTTGCGGGAATGAAAGAACTGCTGGAGTACATATATAGTAGAGGACATAGGAAAATTGCTTATATTCACGGAGCAATGTCAGCGGTTACCTCGGGACGGTTGTCCAGCTTCTACCGGACGGCGGAACGTCTGGGACTGGAGATTCCGGACGAGTATATCAGAGAAGCAGCTTACAGAGACACAACAACAACCTATCGTGTGACCAATGAACTGCTGGATCTTCCGAATCCACCGACATGCATCATCTATCCGGATGACTTTGCTTCTTTCGGAGGCATCAACGCTATCAGACAGAGAGGATTACAGATCCCTGAAGATATCTCGGTAGCAGGCTATGATGGCATACAGGCAGCAAGGCAGTTGGAGCCCAGACTGACCACAGTCCAACAGGACACAGAACAGATCGGATGCCTGGCAGCCAGAGAACTGATCAGTCTCATTGAGAGACCCAAGACCACCATCATAGAACAGGTCATCGTACCCGGGAAAGTTGCTGAAGGCAAGTCGGTGGCCAGAATTCCGACAGACAATTAATCAGGCATTTATATGGAAGCGACGCAACCGCCGACATATGAATATAAATGCAACAAACACTTACAACAAACATTCAACAAAAAATGGGAGGAAACAAACATGAAGAAAAAAGTACTTAGTGCTTTACTTACAACTGCTATGCTTGCCAGCATGCTGGTAGGTTGTGGCAGCAGCAATGAAGCTCCTGCAGCATCCACCGATGCGGCACCCGCAGCTTCCACCGAAGCTAAGACCGAGGCGCCTGCATCCACCGAGGCAGCAGAGCCTGCAGCAGCAGAAGAAGGCAAAGTCTTCAACATCTACTGCTGGAACGAAGAGTTCAAGAGCCGTCTGACAGATCATTATCCCGGATATGAAGAAGTAGACGGAACCACCGGTAAGATCGGTGACATCACTGTAAAGTGGAACATCACTCCTTCTGATGACAACGCTTATCAGAACAATCTGGATGAAACACTGTTAAAGCAGGCTGATGCAGCAGCTGATGACAAGATCGACCTGTTCCTGATTGAGGCTGACTACGCATTGAAATATGTTGATACCGACTACACAATGCCTGTTAAGGATCTGGGCATCACCGATGCAGATCTGGCTAACCAGTATCAGTACACCAAGGATGTTGTTACCGACTCCAACGGCAATCTGAAGGGTGTTTCATGGCAGGGCTGCCCCGGCGTTCTGATTTACAACCGTGAGGCTGCTAAGGCTGTTCTGGGAACCGATGATCCTGCAGAGGTTCAGAAGTCTGTATCTGATTGGGATACCTTCACCGCAACCGCTGAGAAGATGAAAGCAGCCGGTTACAACATGGTATCTTCCGTAAACGATACTTATCGTGTATACTCCAACAACGTATCCAGCAAATGGGTACAGGATGGCAAGATCGTAATCGATGACAACCTGATGAAGTGGGTTGATGACTCCAAGAAGATGGTTGACGCTAAGGAGACCGGTACCTTCGACCTGTGGTCTGATGACTGGAGCAAAGGATTCTATCCCGATGGCAAAGTATTCTGCTACTTTGGACCCGCTTGGCTGATCAACTTCTCCATGGCAGCTGATACCGATGGATCTATCGCAAATCAGGGTGGCTGGGGCGCTACTGAAGGACCTCAGGGCTTTTTCTGGGGCGGTACTTGGATCTGCGGTGCTACCGGAACTGACAACGCTTCTCTGGTTAAGGATATCATCCTGAAGATGACCACTGATGAAGACATCATGAAAGAGATCGTTGTAGCTGATGATGATTTCGTAAACAACAAACCCGCTATGGAAGCTATGGCAGCAGATACCTCTTATCAGAGCAAGGTATTGGGCGGACAGAACCCTCTGGCTATGTTCTGCGCAGGCGCTGAGAAGATCGATCTGAGCAACCTGTCTGCATACGATCAGGGATGTAACGAAGAGTTCCAGCATGCTATGAAGAACTACTTCGATGGCAAGGCTTCTCTGGATGATGCACTGGATCTGTTCTACAAGGGTGTAGAAGAGAAGTATCCTGAGCTTACTCACTAATCCGAAATGATAAGCGAATAGCGAAACAATAAGGAATTGAGAACCGTGCCTGCCTGGCTGGTCAGGTAGGCACGGTTTTTCTCTCAAAATTCCCGGTTGGCAGAAGCTTTTTTCAGAAGAAGATAATTAAGAACAAAAAGAAGAGAGCTGCTGCGAGCCTGATCGGAAACAAAGAAAGGCACGAAAAACGTAAAGTCGCTAAGAGAGCATGACGGCAAAAGGGAGGAATCATTATGGCAAAGGTAAAACGCGGAAAGGTGGTACGCTATAATAAGTGGGGTTATATTTTCCTGATCCCCTTTGTAGTAGTGTATGTATTATTCCAGTTGATCCCGTTATTCAGGACATTTTATTACAGCTTTTTTGAAAATTATCGTTCCGGACTGACACAGATCGGACCGAATTTCATCGGATTTGGTAACTATGCAAAGCTGTTGTCCAATCCGGACCTGTGGATGTACACCAAGAATACATTGATCATGTGGGTACTGGGATTTGTACCGCAGATCATCATATCTCTGCTTCTGGGTGCATGGTTCTCGGATCCCAGCCTTAGATTAAAGGGACAGAGATTCTTCAAGACAGTTATCTATCTGCCGAACCTGATCATGGCTTCCGCATTTGCAATGTTGTTCTTCACGCTGTTCTCTGATGGTGGTCCTATCAATGAAATGCTGATGCAGATCGGAATCTTAAAAGAGCCATATCAGTTCCTTACAAACATATGGAGTACCAGAGGTCTGGTAGCATTGATGAACTTCCTGATGTGGTTTGGTAATACAACGATCCTCCTGATGGCAGGTATGATGGGTATCGATACTTCCCTCTTCGAGGCAGCCGAGGTAGACGGAGCAACCTCTACCCAGGTATTCTTCAAGATTACATTACCTTTGTTGAAGCCGATTCTGATCTACGTAATGATCACATCCCTGATCGGTGGTCTGCAGATGTTCGATGTACCTCAGATTCTGACCAACGGTAAGGGCGATCCTATGAGATCCAGCATGACCCTGATCATGTACCTGAACAACCATTTGTACAGTAAGAACTACGGAATGAGTGGTGCGTTGTCTGTAATGTTGTTCATTATCACAGGTATCCTGAGCTTGATCGTATTTAAGTTCTCGAACGGCAAACAGGATAAGTAGGAGGTGGCAGAAATGTTGAGCGTAGAAACAAACGAGACAAAAAAAGGTCTGGGCATTCATGCCAGAAGAGCACTTGCATATATCGTACTGGTTATTATGAGTTTTCTCTGCCTGTTTTGGTTCTATATACTGTTTGTAAATGCAACCAGATCCAAAGGCGAGCTGACACAGGGATTTACCCTGCTGCCCAGCACACATCTGATCCAGAACTGGAAGGGTGTCATGGCAGGAACCCTGCCGGTAGTCAGAGGTATGATCAACAGCCTTGTGGTAGCAACCTGCAGTGCTGTGCTGTGTACCTACTTCTCTACCATGACCGCATATGCGATCCATGTATATGATTTTAAGTTAAAGAAGTTCATGTTTACCTTTATCCTGGCAATCATGACCATTCCTACCCAGGTTACCGCACTCGGATTTATCCAGTTGGTAGCTGATATGAAGCTGGAGGATAACTTTATCCCCCTGATCATCCCGGCAATCGCAGCACCTGCTACTTTCTTCTATATGAAGCAGTACATGGAAAGTGCATTGCCCCTGTCTCTGGTAGAGGCAGCCAGAATCGATGGTTCCGGTGAGTTCCGTACATTTAATTCCATCGTATTGCCGCTGATGAAGCCGGCAATCGCAGTACAGGCGATCTTCACTTTCGTAGCGAACTGGAATAACTACTTCACACCGGCACTGGTTCTGCATGATGACAAGATGAAGACATTACCTATCCTGATCGCTCAGCTGCGTTCCGCAGACTTCCTGAAGTTTGATATGGGTCAGGTGTATGTAACGATTGCATTCTCTATCTTCCCTGTTATCATCGTATACCTGTTCCTTTCCAAGTACATTGTCCAGGGCGTGGCAATGGGAAGCGTCAAGGGTTAATATTTCGCCAGCAACATTCAATACATAAATCTCTCCTGAAAAGCGGCACTCTTCCCCGGAGTGGCGCTTTTCGCTTGCAAAAAAACGGGGAAACGGGTATAAAATAAAGAGAAGGATGAACGTGTATTTTGAGGAAGAAAGAGGTAATTGCCATGCAGATGTATGAGGTGACAGCACTGGCACCGGAAGGACCGGAGGAAGTCTATCAGGCGATGGTGTTTGCAGAAGATGAAGATGATGCCTTGAACCAGCTGGAGGAACGGCTGAAGGAGCAGGGTATTGCCCATGGAATGTGTATGGCGGAAGAAGTGTAGTGTAAAGTGTGAAAAGAACTTCTAATCACTCAGAGCAAAGGCTCTTTCGCGAAGAAGTTCTATGTTTCACACGCAAATTTGCGCCAATGCGCAAACTTTGCAGGTTATGGAAGGATGTGAGTGTTGCAAATGGAAAATTCCTATCGTTTTTTTGAGAATAAAGATTGTAAATATTTCCCTTGCCACAAGGGACTTGCAGATTTCAACTGCCTGTTCTGCTACTGCCCCATGTACCGCTTGGAGCACTGCCCCGGGAATCCCAGGTATTTCGAGAAAAATGGCAGACGGATCAAGGATTGCTCGGGCTGCACCTTCCCACATGATCCGGAGCATTATGATACGATCATGCAGATTCTGCGGGAGGCATAACACATTTTTCTGGAAAATAAACACGTTTTTTGCACATTTTTCTAAAACGAAAAGCCGATAGTCTGTTTTGACAGATTACCGGCTTTTTATGTGCGGAGACGGTGGGATTTGAACCCACGTGCCCGAGAAGGGCTAACGCATTTCGAGTGCGCCCCGTTATGACCACTTCGATACGTCTCCAAAAGATTACAACGTAGATTATTTTATCTGAAAAATAACCGTTTGGCAAGGGGAGAAACGAAAAAACCTAGTAGTTTCTATTGTTTGCGATGGCATTTACCGCCTGATTTGAAAAATTATTTTTGCAGGCGGTAGTTTTTGCAAATTTTCCGATGGAAACCACCGGATTTTACCGCCTGGCAAGGGAATTGCGCTTTTGTAGCAGTATTTTTCCGGGAAAAGGATCTTTTGCAATGAGATTATTACTGCTTACGTGATGATAATAAGTTTGTAAGCGGTAATAATAAAAAAAGATGTTGACAGAACAACATCTGTGTAGTATATTGCATTTAAATGCTTTGATAGTCAAAACATTTTACCGACGGTAATATGGAGAAAGCATAAGACCGGTGTCGCAAACATTTATGAATGAAAAGTGAACACGCCGGAGACGACAAAGTAGTAAAGCAAGGTATCAGAAACACAATAATGAAATGCATAAGGAGAGCAAAAACATGTTAGAAAAAGTAGCAGCCATCATCAGAGAACAGTTAAACCAGGAGGATGTAGAGATCACGGAGGCAACCCGTTTCAAGGAGGATCTGGAAGTGGATTCCCTGGATCTGTTTGAACTGGTAATGGCGTTTGAAGAGGAATATGGTGTATCCATTCCTTCCGAGGAATTGGAAAATATGGCAACAGTAGGTGATGTTATCAGATATATTCAGGAGCAGGCATAAGGACTGCATATCTGCCCTCATGTGGGCTTAGACCTTTTGACCTTGGTATCATCAGAATATGTAATATAACGCAGAATGACGAGAAGGATCAGAAAGACAATGAAAACAAAGATCACGGAACTTCTACAAATAGAATATCCCGTTTTCCAGGGCGGTATGGCCTGGGTGGCAGAACATAAGCTGGCGGCAGCGGTATCAAATGCCGGAGGCTTAGGCATCATCGGTGCCGCTTCCGCTCCGCCTGAGGTTGTCCGGGAGGAAATCCGTAAATGCAAAGAACTGACTGACAAACCCTTCGGCGTGAATATCATGCTGCTCAATCCCAATGCGGAGGATGTAGCGAAGATTGTCGTGGAAGAAGGAGTAAAAGCGGTAACGACTGGTGCTGGAAACCCGGGAAAATTCATGGAACTGTGGAAGAATGCCGGAGTGAAAGTCATTCCGGTGGTAGCCAGTGTGGCTATGGCGAAGATGATGGAGCGCGCCGGAGCGGACGCTGTGGTGGCGGAAGGCATGGAAAGCGGTGGACATATCGGTTCCACCACGACCATGGCGCTGGTTCCGCAGGTAGTGGATGCGGTATCTATCCCGGTGATCGCAGCTGGAGGTATCGCCGATGGCAGAGGAATGGCGGCGGCTTTTATGCTGGGAGCGGAAGGTATCCAGATGGGCACCCGGTTCGTCGCATCAAAGGAATCCATCGTCCATGAAAATTATAAGAATCAGATCATCAAGGCAAAGGATATTGATTCTGTAGTGACGGGAATGTCTACCGGACATCCGGTGCGTTCTTTACGTAATCAGATGACCAGGGAGTATCTGAAGCTGGAAAAAGAGAATGCCGATTTCATGGAACTGGAAAAGCTGACACTGGGATCTCTCAGGAAGGCAGTGCAGGACGGAGATACCGTAAACGGAACACTGATGGCGGGACAGATTGCAGGCTTGATCCGCAGAGAACAGACCTGCCGTGAGATTATTGAAGAAACAGTACAGCAGGCGCAGGAGTGCATAGCGGCACAAGGACAGCATAAATAAAATATAGCGACAGGTAACCGCTGACAACAGATTTCGAACAGCGACAGGCGGCGTAGTTATATGGAAAACGGCGCATTATAAAAAATGTGCTGTAACCGAGGAGAACAATAGCATCACATAGTAATTAGGAGAAGACAAAATGAGCAGGATCGCATATTTATTCCCGGGACAGGGCTCCCAGTACATAGGAATGGGCAAGGAGTTCTATGATACTTACCCGGAAGCACAGGCGGTATGGAAGCTGGCAGACAAGGTGCTCCAGAATCTGTATTGGCAGGATAAGCGGGAAGTACAGGCGGAAAGCGGACATCCGTACTCCATGGAACAGCTGACCTTTGAAGAAAATCCTTATATCAACATTACGGAATACACACAGATCGCCATGCTGACCATGGAAGTGGCAATTCTGAAAGTATTGGAGGCAAAAGGACTGAAAGCGGAGATGGCAGCAGGCTTAAGCCTGGGAGAATATGGGGCGCTGGCTGCCGCTGGTGTGATGGAGCTGCCGGATCTGTTCCGGATCATCCGGATGCGTGGTATCTATATGCAGGAGGCCTATCCGGAAGGCGGAGCCATGGCAGCAATATTAGGACTGGACGGAGATACCGTGGCAAAAATCTGCGGACAGACAGCAAAAGAAACCGGCAAAGTCGTCTCGGTGGCAAATTATAACTGCCCGGGGCAGATCGTGATCACCGGAGAGGCAGATGCAGTAGCAGCAGCATCGGAAGCGCTGAAAGAAGCAGGTGCAAAACGCTGTGTACCCTTAAAGGTCAGCGGACCATTCCATTCTGCTTTGCTGAAAACTGCGGGAGAACAGCTGGCAGAAGAATTGAAAAGCGTCAAGCTGTCAACCCCTTGGATTCCTTACGTGTCCAACGTAACAGCGGATTATGTGACAGATGCGTCACAGGTTGCGGAACTGCTGAAACAACAGGTATCCAGTCCCGTTCATTTCACCCAGAGCGTAGAGCGGATGATCGCAGATGGCGTGGACACTTTCATAGAGATCGGCCCGGGGAAGACACTCGGCAGCTTCGTACGGAAAATTGACAGAAATGTCAAAGTATACAATATCGAGAAACCGGAGGATCTGGACTGGGTGATGGAGGAACTGGCATGTTGACAGGAAAAAGTCTGACAGGACAAGTTGCTATTGTCACAGGGGCATCACGGGGCATCGGAAAAGCAGTGGCACAGGCACTGGCAGCAGAAGGCGCCACGGTGATCATTAATTATAACGGCTCTGCAGAAGCAGCGGAAGTGGTGGCGGCGGACATCCGAAGCCAAGGCGGCATGGCGGAGGCTGTGAAATGCAATGTTGCAGATTTTGCAGAGAGTGAAGCCTTTGTAAAGGCAGTAACAGAGGAATACGGCAGAGTTGACATCCTTGTCAATAACGCCGGGATCACACGGGACAATCTGATCGTGCGGATGACGGAAGAAGAATTCAATGCAGTCCTGGATACGAACCTGAAAGGCGCATTTCACATGATCCGGCATCTGACGAAGACCTTTATGAAGCAGAGATATGGGAAAATCATCAATATCTCTTCTGTCAGTGGCATCGTCGGGAATGCAGGGCAGGCTAATTATTCCGCCTCCAAGGCGGGACTGATCGGTCTGACGAAAAGTGTAGCGAGAGAACTGGCATCCCGGAATATCTGTGTGAATGCCGTGGCACCTGGATTTATCCGGACAGATATGACAGATAAGCTTCCGGAGGCGGTACAGGATAATGCGGTTGGACAGATCCCGCTTAAGAAAATGGGAAGACCGGAGGATGTCGCACAGGCGGTTCTGTTCCTGGCAGGAGATGCCTCGGACTATATTACCGGCCAGGTGCTGTGCGTGGACGGCGGTATGGCGATGTAAAACTATGTCCGGCAACAGTAAAGCAGAATAGAAAATATGTCCGCTAACGGTACAGCAGGATAGAAAATAAGTCAGGATGCGAGGGAGTATATCTGTATGGGTAAAAATAGAAGAGTTGTAGTAACAGGCATGGGAGCCATCACCCCTATTGGCAACAGCGTAGAGGAATTCTGGAATGGTATCAAAGAGGGCAAGACCGGATTCGGTCCTATCACTTATTTTGATACTGCGGATTACCGTTGTAAGCTGGCGGCGGAAGTGAAGGATTTTGATCCCGCACAATATATGGACAAAAAATCCGCCCGCAGAATGGAGCAGTTCTGCCAGTTTGCTGTGGCGGCTGCCGGACAGGCCATCTCGGATGCTGGTCTCGACATGGAACAGGAAGATCCTTATATGGTGGGCTGCAGTGTGGGAAGCGGCATCGGAAGTTTACAGGCCATGGAGCGGGAATATGACCGCCTGAAGGAAAAAGGCCCCGGCAGGGTAGGCCCCATGCTGGTGCCTCTGATGATCTCCAATATGGCAGCAGGCAATGTCAGCATTGCCTATGGGCTGAAGGGCAAGAGCCTGAATGTGGTTACTGCCTGCGCAACCGGTACACATTCCATCGGAGAAGCATACCGTACAATCCAGTACGGTGATGCGGATGTAATGATAGCGGGAGGAACGGAAAGCTCCATTACCCCCATCGGAATTGCTGGATTTTCAGCACTGACAGCGCTGTCATTTAGTGAGGATCCGGAACGGGCATCCATTCCTTTTGACAAGGAGAGAAACGGCTTCGTCATGGGAGAGGGTTCCGCTATCGTGGTACTGGAAGAGCTGGAGCATGCAAAGAGGCGCGGGGCGAAGATCTATGCGGAACTGACCGGCTACGGCTGTTCTTCGGATGCTTATCATATTACATCCCCTGCGGAGGATGGCAGCGGAGCAGCCACCGCCATGCTGAATGCCTTAAAAGACGGTGGTGTGGCACCGGAAGAGCTTACCTATATCAATGCCCATGGAACCAGCACCCATCATAATGACCTGTTCGAGACCAGAGCGATCAAGCTGGCATTTGGAGAACATGCGTATGACCTGAAGATCAATTCCACCAAATCCATGGTGGGACATCTTTTAGGAGCAGCAGGTGCAGTGGAGTTTGTCACCTGCGTAAAAGAAATTCAGGAAGGCTATATCCACCGCACCGTGGGACTGCGTGAGACGGAGGAGGAACTTGACCTGAATTATTGCCGGGACAGCTACAAAGAAGAGGTGCCTTATGCATTGACCAATTCGTTGGGCTTCGGCGGACATAATGCGAGTCTGTTGTTGAAGAAGTACACAGAATAACCGCAGCAGATGTTCAAGACACAGGATAGAAGGCAGAGCATCAACAAGGACGATTGCACAATGCGAGGAAGTAGTTGATACGACAGCATTCGCGGAACGGAGGAACAATGTCAGTTTATAATACACAGGAAATCATGGAGATTCTGCCCCACAGACATCCCTTTCTGCTGATCGATACTATCGAGGAGCTGGAGCCCGGTGTGCGGGCAGTGGGACGCAAAAATGTGACCTTTAACGAACCGTATTTTGCCGGGCATTTTCCGGGGAATCCGGTGATGCCGGGCGTGTTGATCATGGAAGCACTGGCACAAACAGGGGCTGTAGCAATTCTGTCTCTGCCGGAGCATCGTGGCAAGACCGCTTATTTTGCCGGGATCGATAAGGCAAAATTCAAGCAGATGGTGCGCCCCGGAGACACCTTGGAGCTGGAGACCACCATTATCCGCAGTAAGGGACCGGTGGGTGTCGGGGAAGCGATCGCCACGGTAAACGGAAAACTGGCAGCGAAGGCAGAGCTTACCTTTGCGTTGAAATAAAAATAGTCTGCGGAAGTGATTTCTTATGGGTGGGACAGAGAGATAAGAGTGACGCAGAATAAGAGGTGCAGGTATGGGAAGTGTAGATACAGAAACAGAGATCAAATGCCCGAAATGTAAGAAAATGATAAACAGAGACCGGGCAGCGAAAAATAAATATGTCTGCTATGAGTGTGGTTATTATTTCCGGGTGAAGACCCACAACCGGATCCGCATGGTGGCAGACCGGAAAAGCTTTCAGCCCTGGTTCGAGGAGATAGAAGAGAGCAATCCACTGAAATATGAGGGCTATGAAGAAAAGCTGTCGGAAGCCAGGGAAAAATCCGGCGTAAAAGAAGCTGTGACCGTAGGTGAATGCGAGATCTACGGGGAAAAGGCTGTGATCGGCATCTGCGAATCCAAATTTATGATGGGCAGTATGGGGCATGTGGTCGGCGAGAAAGTCACCCAGGCGATTGAAAAGGCGACAGAATTGCGGCTGCCTGTATTTTTGTTCTGCTGTTCCGGCGGTGCGAGAATGCAGGAGGGAATCGTGTCACTGATGCAGATGGCAAAAACCTCCGCAGCGATCAAACGGCATGGAGAAGCAGGACTTCTCTACGCGACTATTTTGACGGATCCCACCACAGGTGGTGTCACGGCCAGCTTTGCCATGCTGGGAGATGTGATCATGGCGGAACCGGGAGCTTTGATCGGCTTCGCAGGACCGAGAGTCATTAAGCAGACTCTGGGACAGCGTCTCCCTGACGGCTTCCAGACAGCGGAATTTTTACAGGAGCATGGTTTTGTGGACGGTATCGTCCGTCGGGAGAATCTGAAGAAGACCTTATATTTCCTGATCACGACGCATCGGTGCAGTGAGAGGAATTATGCGGATTTTAAGAAAAATATTGACTTCCATTTTGAACCTACGGAGATTGTGAAGGAACGGTCAATACTGACACTCCCCAGAACGGCATGGGAAAAGGTCAAGACCGTCCGGAGAGTGGACAGACCGGCAGCAACCGACTATATTCCCTACATTTTCGATTATGTAGTGGAGGCTCACGGAGACCGTTATTATGGGGATGATAAAGCACTGGTAGGTGCGGTGGCATTCCTGGATGGGCAGCCGGTGACAGTGCTGGCAGATGTGAAGGGTAAGGATTTTGCGGAGTGCGCCAGACGCAATTACGGTATGCCCATGCCGGAGGGGTATCGTAAGGCACTGCGCCTGATGAAGCAGGCGGAGAAATTCAACAGACCCATTATCAGCTTTGTAAACACGCCGGGAGCCTTCTGCGGCGTGGAGGCGGAGGAGAGAGGCCAGGGCGAGGCCATTGCCCGGAATCTGCTGGAGATGTCAGCCTTAAAAGTACCGGTATTGTGCATCCTTATCGGAGAAGGCGGCAGCGGCGGAGCACTGGCTACAGCGGTAGGCAATGAGGTATGGATGATGGAAAATGCCACATACTCGATCCTGTCTCCCGAAGGCTTTGCTTCTATATTATGGAAGGATGCTGACCGTGCCAGAGAAGCCAGTGAAGTCATGAATATCACATCCGAGGATCTGAAGCGTCTCGGTGTGATCGAGCGGATCGTACCGGAATACGGCGGGGCAGACCAAAGTACCGTGGAAGCCATCGGTGGGTATCTCAAGGAACATATCAAGGAATTTCTGCAAAAATATACCGGCATGACCGGTGAACAGATCGCAGAGGAACGTTATGAAAGGTTCCGCAAGTATTAAAGCGGTAACGAGAGGTGATGTGGGATGAAGCACGGAAAAATGATCCTGGGGGAATTACATGCAGATATTCCCGTGATCCAGGGAGGCATGGGTGTGGGAATCAGCCTGTCCGGTCTGGCGGGAGCAGTGGCTGCGGCAGGTGGGATCGGCATCATTTCTACTGCCCAGATCGGTTTCCGGGAGCCGGATTTTGACAGAGATCCCATCGCCTGTAATCTGCGCACTATCGGAAAAGAAATAGAAAAAGCAAGGCAGATCGCAAGAGGCGGTATCGTCGGTGTCAACATCATGGTGGCAACGCAGCACTACGAGGATTATGTCAGGGCAGCAGTGCTGGTCGGTACCGACTGTATTATCTCCGGTGCGGGGCTGCCGCTGGATCTGCCCGGAGTTGTGACAGAGACGGAAAACGGAATGCCCGGGCGCAGCCACCGGACAATGCTGGCTCCGATCGTGTCGAGTACCCGAGCCCTGTCGGTCGTCACGAAATACTGGATGAAAAAATACGACAGAAAGCCGGATTTCATTGTAGCGGAGGGGCCGCTGGCTGGCGGACATCTGGGATTTAAAAAAGAAGAACTGGATGCGTATACACCGCAGACATATGAGAAGGAACTTACGGCAATGATCCGGCAGGCGGCAGAACTGGGGATTCCCCTGATCGCTGCGGGCGGTATTTATGACCGGAGGGATCTGGAGCATTGCCTGTACCTCGGGGCTGCGGGGGTACAGATGGGAACCCGTTTCGTGACCACAGAGGAATGTGATGCGGCAGATGCATACAAGCAGGCATATCTCAGCGCACGGAAAGAAGACATTGTCATTGTGAAAAGCCCGGTGGGAATGCCGGGCAGAGCTATACAGAATGCTTTCCTGGAAAAGGTGGCGGCCGGGGAACGGTTTATGACCGGATGCAGACATTGCATTAAGACCTGCGATCCGAAGACAGCACCGTATTGCATCACCAGAGCATTGATCAATGCGGCGACGGGAGATGTGGATAACGGACTGTTGTTCTGTGGCAGCAATGCCTGGAGGGCGCAGAAAATAGAAAGAACAGTGGATATCATGGAGGAAATGGCGTGAGGACCATAAGAATCACCGGAACCGGAAGTGCTCTTCCGGGAAGGATCGTTACAAATAAAGAATTGGAGCAGCTGGTGGAGACATCGGATGAATGGATCCGGGAGAGAACCGGTATTGCGGAACGTCATGTGTCTGTGGGGGAGACGGTTGTGACACTTGCGTCAGAAGCAGCTCGTAAAGCGCTGGAACAGGCAGGAAAAAGAGCGGAAGAGATCGACCTGATCCTGGTGGCAACCTGCTCTCCGGAGCAGTATCTGCCCTGCTGTGCCTGCCAGGTACAGGCGGCCATCGGTGCGGTGAATGCATTGGCTTTCGATGTGAATGCGGCCTGCTCCGGATTTTTATTTGCCTTGAATACTGCGGATGCCTATCTGCGGACGGGACTTGCGGAAAATGCGCTGGTCATCGGCAGCGAAGTGTTGTCCAAGCTGGTGGACTGGACGGACCGGGGCAGCTGCATCCTGTTCGGAGACGGCGCCGGGGCGGTAGTTGTGGAGAGATGCAGGACGGAGTCTCGGGCGGTGGAATACAGTAACGCTTTGCCGGAGACAGAGAAAGGGATGCAGGAGACGGCGGAGGAGAAACGGATACCGGCAGCAGGAATTCTGGGACGGGTGCTCCACTCCGACGGCACCGGCGGTGGCGTCTTACAATGTGGAGCAAGAGAACTGGCAACCCCTTATGCAAGAACTTCGGCAGCAAAAACGGACCAAAACCAGCCGACGGACGGCAGGGAACATTATATTCAGATGGACGGACAGGAAGTGTACCGGTTCGCCACCAGACGGGTGCCACAGTGCATCGAGGAAGCACTGTCAGATGCCGGACTTGCTGTGCCGGATATTGACCTGTTCGTACTGCATCAGGCCAACGCACGGATCATTGATGCGGTGGCGAAAAGACTGCATGCAGACAGAGACAAATTCCCCACCAATCTGGAAAGGGTCGGAAATCTGTCCTCTGCCTCCATTCCGGTGCTTCTGGACGAACTGAACAGGCAGGGAAAGCTGCACCGCGGCGATCGTATCGTTCTGGCGGGATTCGGTGCCGGGCTTACGATTGGGGCTTGCGTGATGACCTGGTAGACGGTATACTGATAACGACTAAGGACACGACAACGGCATGGACGCGGTACGGTAGACAGGAAGTCTGCGGTCCGGGAGTATTGCCGGTATACCAGAGAGACATTTATTGGGAAAACTATGGAAAAAAGCAACAACCGGGTACTGAATGAACTGTTGGTGAACCTGTTCCATAACGTGATGGATGCAGAGGCAAAGGCGGTCATAACAGAAGAATTCAAGGATATTACAAATAATGACATACACATTCTGGAGGCTATCGGCATCGAGGAACCCAAGAGCATGTCCAGGATCGCCGGGGAACTGCATGTCACCGTGGGAACCCTGACCACGAATATGAACAGTCTGGAGAGAAAAGGATATCTCACCCGCAACCGCAGCACCAGAGATAAACGTGTAGTGCTGGTGACCCTGACAGAGAAGGGGAGAAAAGCTTTTTTCCATCACAGAGATTTCCACAGGAAAATGATCCACACCATCATACGGGATCTGGACGAGGAAGAAATGAAGACATTGATCAAATGTCTGGGAAAACTGGATATATTTTTCAGAGAAGGCAACGAGGAGTGACCGGAGAGATCCGGTGGCTCCTTTTTTGTGCTTACGATGAGCCAGCCTGCTCGATTTTGCGGTGGGCGCACTTGTTTGACAAAATTTTATAAAAATATGAGACGAATCGTATGGAAAATATTGACGTTACTATTGATTTTTCGGTATAATAAATGATACGGGTAGTATAAAAACAAAATTGGATTTTACATCTGCAAAGGGTTGGGAAATATTTGAAATTTTGCAGGATATAGAAAGGCATGAGGGTTATGAAGAAAAGTACAAAAGCATGGAGCATGAAGATGAGACTGGCCCTGCTGGCCCTGGCGGCACTGGTGTGGATCGCCGTGCCGGTGAGCGCAAGAGCGGAAGGGGAAACAGTAGATACCTGGGATGGTAAAACGATTGCAGGTGGGTTTGCTGCGGGAGATGGTACACAGGATGATCCATTTCAAATCGAGACAGCGGCACAGCTTGCGCATTTTGCAAAAACTGTGAATGAAGGAGAGGCTTATTTGTATAAATACATTGTGTTGACTGCGGATATTGATTTGGCTAATAAGGAATGGACACCAATAGGAAACCATAGTAATCCTTTTAAAGGGAATTTTAACGGCGATAACCATACTGTGACGGGAATGCAGATAAGTGGTGAATTAGATCGTGTCGGCTTGTTTGGAGAATGCACAAAACATAATGTTAATAGTGCCATAAAAAATATTACGGTTAAAGATTCTGTTATTTGTGGAATAAACTTTGTTGGGGCCATCGTGGGATACGCAGAAGAAATAAATATTGAGAACTGTCGGAGTATTGGAAATACAATAAACGGCAAAACAGATGTTGGCGGTATTTGCGGTAAGATTGGAGGATATTCGGTTGGTAAAGTCTCGCAATGTTACAATAGTAGTAAGGTAACAGGGCGAGGGAGAGTTGGTGGTATTGCCGGGATGGGTGGTATTGCCGAGAATTGCCTGAATACCGGTGAGATAATGATTATAAATAAAGCTTATCAAAGTGCCGGTGGTGGAATATTTGGCATCTTTGATGATACCACTGCGTCTGCGAGTATTACTGCATGTGTAAATCTGGGGAAAGTCAGTGGGGGAGAATCTTTTGGCGGAATTGTAGGTAGCACTGATTCTAAAAGTACGGGGCATATTTCAAATTGTTATTACAATATGGATGCAATTACCGGAGGCTTTGACGCTGGAACAGCACTAACGGCAGGGCAGCTTTGCGGTGCACTTCCGAAGGGCTTGGATTCTGCAAGCTGGAAAGAGGGCAGTGTCGATACCAGCACTGCAAAGGCTACACAGGGCAGATTCGGTACAGCCACAGGGACTTACATCAATCTGACAAAGGTGGCAGATATCAAAGAGACGAAGACTGCTCCCGTACCGGTATACAACTATGTTACAACGAATGGCGACGACTGGGATATCTATACCCTGATCACCACGGCGGAGGAATTCGCAGCCATCGGACAGGATAGGGATGAGACAAAATGGAGTGCAAACTATGTCCTGGGGAACGATATTGATGTGAGTGGAGTACAACTCAGTTCCATTGGAGATCCAGGAACTCCGTACACAGGAAAATTCAGTGGAGACGGACATACGATAAGCCATGTGGATATGACAAAAGAAAATGATGTTTATAGTTCTGGTTTGTTTGCCCAGATTGGCTACACGCAAAACCAGCTCAGCGAAAGCGGTAAAGTAATGCTTTTGGCTGCCAACGGAGTGATTGCTTCGAATACCGAGGCAGGAGGAATTTGCGAAAGCTTGTCTGTGGGCGAAATTTATGGCTGCTCCTTTACCGGAACGGTAAAAGGGTATACAGCAGGTGGAATCTGCGGCAATGTTGGACAATATACTAAGATTTCCCAGTGCTTTTTTGCAGGAGACGTACAGGGAAAGGATTCTGCGGCAGGAATCTGTGGTTATAGTCCATTTAAAGTTATTGATCATTGCATTAGTATAGCTGCTGTTACAAGTGATGAAGATTGTGCAGGAATAGTGAACAGTGGAGATTACGGTACAACGAATTGCTATTTCAATAATGATGTTTATGATGTAAAAGAAGAGGAAGAGGGGAAACGGGGACGTTCTACCTTGCAACTGACCTCACCCGACTTCTTTGAAAAGCTAATAAAAGATGAGGATTTTAACCCTGACATCTGGACGAAGAAAGCCAACGACAAAGAGAATGGCATAGCCTACTATCCTTCGCTTGGGGAAAATAATGCAGTTGGTGTAAATTACACCACCGGTCTGCAGTTTGAGAGAGCAGATACCAACACTCCCACCTATGGACAAGATATTACTTTTAACGCAAAGGCACTGGTAAACTTTGTGACAGACGAACAGCTCATCTCTGCGGAAGATACGGACGGCAGCTTCGAGATCCGGATCGGGGATACCCCGGTGGTAAGCGCAGCGGATTTCAAGAACGGCATCGCAACTTACAAGGCGCAGACCGTGGGCGAGACCACTTTCACTCTCGTTTACACCGGGACAAACTCTTCCTTCTTCCCGGAGCAGACAACGAAGGATCTGACTGTGAATATCGCCCCGACAGCACTTACGGCAGAGGGTGATGGCATTGCCAGCGGAACCTATGGCACGAAACTGAGTGGCCTTACAGTGAACGGATTGACAGCGAAGCTGGGGAATAATGTTATTGACGGAAGCTGGAAGATCGACGGAGATGAGATTCCTTATGTCAGTGACAGCGAGACCTATACGGCGACATTTGTTCCGGAACATCCGGAATACTATCAGACGTTGACCGCATCGGTGAAATTGAGGATTCAACCGGCATCAGCCTGGAACCTTGAAGATCTGAAACTGCAATACAGCTGGGCAGCCAAGGAAGAGAGGGCTGTGCAAATACCGGGGTTGCCCGAAGATCTGGGAAAAACAGTAATGACTGTTATAACGAGAGAGGATTCAGAGAACATTTTGGCAGCAGATTCCGAGGTTGAATATTCGGAAGGAAAGCTGATATTTACCCTGGGAGAAAATACTGTGGAAGATATCGGCAAGACTGCCACATTATCGGTTGAATTACAGTCACAGAATTATGAGAATTTCTATGTTGGTGTGCACATCCTTCGCACCGCAAAAGCAGACCGCGAGGATACCCCGGATCCGGATGCCTTTGACATGACCTTTACCGTCAGCGGCAATGATCTGGCGGCGCAGATCACCACAGATCGCACTGACGTGGAGTTCAGCTTTGATGGAACGGACTGGGGGCAGACCAAATCCACCGGAGTCGGTCACAACGGGAAGGTGACTGCACAGATCCGCTATGCGGAAACCGATGATTATAACGCAAGCCCCGCCGTATCGAAGACATGGAACTCCGGTCACGGCCCGCTGAACCGCCACGACCGGGTGGAACCCACCTGTCAGGCAGAGGGCAGCATCGAATACTGGACCTGCGACGTCTGCGGACTGTATTTTGCATCCGCAGACGGAAGCAAGAGCATAACAGCGACAGAGATCGTTCTTCCGAAGACGGATCATAGCTGGGCAGAAGGATATCTGTCCGATATGACCGGACACTGGCATAAGTGTGGTGTCTGTGGAATCACCAGCAATACGGAAAAGCATGCATCCGGTGGCACGGCCACCACAGAACGGGCGGAGATCTGTACGATCTGCGGTTATGAGATCGCACCGAAGAAGCCTGCTGCCAGTAACGACGATGACGATGATGACGACGATGACAGCAGTCAGGCGTCCAATACGGACCAGAAGGCCACGGACGCGGCAACACCTCCCGCAGCCACGACAACGCCCGCCACACCCGGTGTGGTAAAGCCTTCTGTAATTCCCGTGCCCCCGACAACACCTGCTGCGGACGAAAACCGTAAGGAAGATGCGGCAAAGCCCTCCGGGGAGGCACAGGACACGCAGGAATCGAGTGGAGAAGCACCGCAGGAGGAGCGGATAGATTCCATGACCGCCCAGACTTTCGGCTCTCAGGAATCCGGCACAGAGCAGATAACGGAGACCTCCGGTAAGGGAACGAACGCAGGCCGCGTGGCGGCAGCGGCAGCAGCCGGAGCCGTAGTGGTCGGCGGTGGCGGCGCAGCTGTCTACGTGACCATGATCAAAGGAAAGTTTAAATTCAAATAACGTATGATAAGATGATAAGCGAACCTCAGAGGCCCGGTGCTTCTGAGGTTTGTTTTGCCATAGGGGAGAAATCTGCCGGAAATTACAACAAACTATTTTCAGATGAAAATAAATGTATTAAAATAGAAATAAGTATTGGCAGAACGAAGACAGTTTTGCATAGTTACAGCAAACGCAAGAGAAAATAATGAAATATAGAAACGGAGGATCCTACGATGAAGAGAATCGGAATGTTGACGAGCGGTGGTGACTGTCAGGCATTGAACGCAGCCATGAGAGGTGTGGTGAAGACCCTGGCGAACGGCAAGGAAGAGGTTGAAATCTATGGTTTTCTGGACGGTTACAGAGGACTGATTTACGGTAATTTCCGCATGCTGACAGACAAGGATTTCTCCGGCATCCTTACCAAGGGCGGCACGATCCTGGGAACCTCCCGGACCCCGTTCAAGACGATCCAGGATCCGGATCCCAACGGGCTGAACAAAGTGGAAGCCATGAAGCAGAACTATTACAAGCTGCAGCTGGACTGCCTTGTAATTCTCGGTGGTAACGGCACCCACAAGACTGCGAACCTGTTGCGCAAGGAAGGATTGAATATCGTGACCCTGCCCAAGACCATCGACAATGACCTGTGGGGTACTGATATGACCTTCGGTTTCCAGAGCGCAGTAGATATTGCTACGGATGCCATCGACTGCATCCATACCACAGCAGCTTCCCACGGCAGAGTATTCATCGTGGAAGTCATGGGGCATAAGGTGGGATGGCTGACTCTGAATGCCGGAATGGCAGGCGGTGCGGACATCATCCTGCTCCCGGAGATCCCTTATGATATCGATAAGGTGATCGAGAAGATCGAAGACAGGGACAAAAAGGGCTGCCGTTTTACCATTATCGCTGTGGCTGAGGGTGCGATTTCCAAGGAAGATGCTGCCCTGACCAAAAAAGATTACAAGAAAAAGATGGAAAAATATCCGTTCCCTTCCGTATCCTATGAAGTGGCTGCGCAGATCCAGGAGAAGACCGGCAGAGAAGTACGTGTCACCGTACCCGGCCATATGCAGAGAGGCGGAAGCCCCTGCCCTTATGACAGAGTATTCGCCAGCCGTCTGGGCTCCGAGGCAGGCAAGCTGATCCTGGATAATCAGTATGGATTCATGGTAGGTTACAAGAACCGTGAGATCGTAAGGGTTCCGTTAGAGGATGTAGCGGGCAAGTTAAAGACCGTGGATCCCGATGCTACCATCGTACAGGAAGCGAAGCTGCTGGGCATCTGCTTCGGCGATTAAGACAGAAAATGAATGAGTAACTATTTTCGCCAAGCATCTGCTAATATTTGATGGCTCTGAATAGTTACAAGGAAGAGAGAAAAAACATGTCATATACAGCACTATACCGGAAATTCCGCCCGGACGCTTTTTCCGATGTCAAGGGTCAGGATCATATCGTGACGACATTGAAGAATCAGCTGCGGGCGAACCGGATCGGCCATGCGTATCTGTTCACCGGAACGAGAGGTACCGGTAAGACTACGGTGGCCAAGATTTTTGCGAAAACAGTGAACTGCGAACACCCCACAGAGGACGGCCCCTGTGGGGAATGCCGTATTTGTAAGGCAATCGCAGCAGGAGCCAGCATGAATGTCATCGAGATCGATGCGGCTTCCAACAACGGTGTGGACAATATCCGTGAGATCATCGACGAGGTATCCTATTCCCCCGCGGAGGGAAAATACAAGGTCTACATCATCGACGAGGTGCATATGCTCTCCCCCGGAGCTTTCAACGCATTGTTAAAAACGCTGGAAGAGCCGCCATCTTATGTTATTTTTATTCTGGCGACCACAGAGGTGCACAAGATCCCCATTACGATCCTGTCCCGCTGCCAGAGATATGATTTTAAACGAATCTCCATTGATACCATCACGGATCGCATGAAGGAACTGATGGGCACGGAGCAGGTACAGGTGGAGGACAGAGCTCTGCGCTACATTGCCAAGGTGGCAGACGGCTCCATGCGTGATGCCTTGAGCCTGTTGGATCAGTGTATTGCCTTCCATCTGGGCAAAGAACTGACCTACGATATGACCCTGGATGTGCTGGGGGCAGTGGATACGGAAGTGTTCAGCAGATTGCTGCGCTTCGTCATGGACCGGAATGTGTTAGGCTGCATTGAACTGTTGGAAGAGATCGTCATGCAGGGCAGGGAGCTGGTACAGTTTGTCACGGACTTTACCTGGTATCTGCGGAATCTGATGTTGGTACAGACAGCGGATAATCTGGAGGATGTCATAGATATGTCCACAGACAATCTGGCGAATCTGAAGGAAGAGGCTTCCATGCTTTCCATGGATCAGATCATTCGCTATATTCATATTTTCTCCGAACTGTCCGGACAGATCCGCTATGCGGCGCAGAAGCGTATCCTGGTAGAGATTGCACTGATCAAGCTGTGTAAGCCGGAGATGGAGACGGATCAGGAAGCTGTCCTGGATCGTATCCGCCAGGTGGAGGAAAAAGTGGAAAACGGCATTGTCGTTACGGCGGCCCAGATGCCTGCCGGAGCTCCCGGAGCACAGGGAGTGCCGCAGGCCGGTGTGGCAAAGCCGAAGCCACAGTTGCCGAAGGCGGTCCCCGAGGATATCCAGGAGATCGTACGGAAATGGCCGGCCATCGTGGGAAATGCCGAGAATCCTATGAAGATGTATCTGAAAAACGCCCGATTAAGTCTGGGTGGAGACAACAAGCTCATGGTGGTGTTGGAGGACGGACTGGCTTCCGATTATTTCAAAGGAGAAGCTCACGAGCAGAACAAGCAGCAGTTGGAAATGCTGTTGTCCGATTTCTCCGGTAAGGAGATCGAAGTGACGATCCAGACGGTGGAAAGCAGCAGGGAGTTCGAAGACAATTATGTGGATCTGGGCAAGGTCATCAACATGGAGATCGACGAGGAAGAGTGATCCTGCGTGAATTTGGGATTGCGGCAGACTTGCAGATAAGGTAAGATAGAATAATAACTCAATTATAAATAATATGGAGGAAACAGCAACATGGCAAAAAGAGGTGGATTTCCCGGAGGCGCAATGCCCGGAAATATGAATAATCTGATGAAGCAGGCACAGAGAATGCAGCGTCAGATGGAAGAAGGACAGAAGGAACTGGAGACCAAGGAGTTCTCCGCATCCGCAGGTGGCGGAGCTGTGGAAGTGACCATCAACGGTAAAAAAGAGATCACATCCATCAAGCTGGCAGAGGAGATCGTGGATCCCGAGGATATCGAGACTCTGCAGGATGCTATCGTGGCAGCAGCAAACGAAGCACTGCGCAAGGCGGATGAAGCCAATGCAGAGCTTATGGGCAAAATGACCGGAGGATTAGGAGGATTTCCTTTCTAATGGAACTCTACAGCGGACAGATCAATAAATTAATAGAAGAACTGGCAGCCCTTCCGGGGATTGGCAGTAAGTCCGCACAACGACTGGCTTTTCACCTGATCAATATGCCGAAGGACCGTGTGGACAGACTGGCAAACGTCATGATCGAAGCCAGAGCCAATGTCCGCTATTGCAAGGAATGCTATACTCTGACGGATAAGGAACTCTGCCCGGTGTGTGCGAATCCCAGACGGGATCATCGTACCATTATGGTGGTGGAGAACACCAGAGATCTGGCGGCTTATGAGAAGACCGGCAAATATGAGGGCGTGTACCATGTACTGCATGGTGCCATTTCTCCGATGCTGGGTGTGGGACCCGGTGACATCAAGCTGAAGGAACTGATGGAGCGCCTGCAGGGAGATGTGCAGGAAGTGATCATTGCGACCAATTCCAGTCTGGAGGGCGAGACTACGGCAATGTATATCAGCAAATTGATCAAACCGACCGGGATCAAGGTGACCAGAATTGCCAGTGGTGTCCCTGTAGGAGGAGATCTGGAATATATTGATGAGGTAACATTACTCCGTGCCTTAGAGGGCAGAGTGGAATTATAGTTAAAAGAGGGAGGACAAGACAATGGCAGTAATAAAAAGTTTATTTGGGAAAAGTGCGGAAGGGAAAGAGATATCTCTGTATACCCTGAGTAATGATCAAGGGATGAAAGCAGAGATAACGGATCTGGGCGCTACTCTGGTGCGCGTACTGGTACCGGATGCCACGGGCAAGGCGGACGACCTGGTGCTGGGATTTGACAATGGTGAGAGCTATTACGGCAACGACAGCTTTTTCGGCACGGTGATCGGCCCCTGTGCGAACCGTACCGGCGGTGCAGAGTATACGCTGGATGGCGTTACTTATCAGCTGGACAAAAATGACGGTGCCAACAATTTACATACCCATAAGCAACTGGGATTCCATAAGAGACTCTGGGATGCGGAGATAGGAGAGAACAGCGTGACATTTTCTCTGGAGGATGAGGATGGACATCTGGGATTCCCCGGCAATAAGAAGGTATCCGTAACCTACTCTCTGAGTGAAGAGAATGAGCTGACTCTGCATTACCATGCTTCCAGTGACAAGAAGACCATTATCAACCTGACCAACCATTCCTATTTCAATCTGGACGGTCACGGTGCAGGCAGCATTGAAGAGCATGAACTGTGGCTGAGAGCCTCTCACTTTACTCCGGTGGCAGCAGGATCGATCCCTACCGGTGAGATTCGTGCGGTAGCAGGCACACCCATGGATTTTACACAGCCCAAGAAGATCGGCAGAGACATCCGGGAAGATTATGAGCAGTTACTCCTGACCGGAGGCTATGACCATAATTTCGTGATCGATGGATGGAACGATGACGGTACATTACGGCATATTGCCACAGTAAAAGGCCCGAAGAGCGGCAGAGTAATGAAGGCATACACCACCCTGCCAGGAGTGCAGTTTTATGCAGGCAATTTTATTGATGTACAGCCCGGAAAAGATGGGGTGACCTACGGCAACCGCTGCGGTTTTGCATTGGAGACCCAGTATTTCCCGGATACCATTCATCATGAGAATTTCCCCTCCTATGTATTTGGCGGGGAGAACGGCAGAGAATACGATTCTGTTACCGTATATAAGTTTGAAGCATAGCTAAGAATACATAGAATGTGGTGCAAACTTTGTCGAACTGTTTTTGAAGAGGTGCGACAAAGAACGCTAAAATACCTCCTGTGCGGATGCTATAGTTAGTGATAACTGATAGAAACGGCATGGGAGGTGTTTTTTGTATGGAATTACCGAAGAACATAACGCAGATCGGAGAGGCGGACAAGCACTGCAGAATCTATGTGGAAGATTATGTGGTATCTTACATAAAACAAATGAATGGAATGGCACAGAACAAGGATATTGCCATAGCATTATACGGCAGGAAGACAGCAGAGGACGGTGTGGCATATCTATTCGCCTATGGCTCCGCAAAGCTGAATTTCCTGCAGAAGCCGGTGCGGCACCTGTCCCAGGCGCAGGAACAGGAGATTGAGAAGCTGCGGAGAAAGTATTTTTCGGAAATGACCTTTTTAGGCTACCAGATACTGAATGGCGAGATGGTGGAAGGCTTCCAGATCTGCGAACAGGAGATCTGCCGTTATGTGTCGGGGTATGCGCAGTTCTATGAGAAGAATGACAGTATGCTGGCATATATGCTGGAGAACCGGGGCGAAGAGGCGGCACCGGAGAAGGTGGATCAGGAAAAATACGAAGTGGTGAAGAAACGGCAGGAGGAACGCAGACAGAGACAGGAGAGCGGAAATGCCTTCCGTGCCGCCGGACATACGGAGAATGCGCCTGTGGAATATCGCAGAGCGGTAGAGAACAGACGCAGGGAACCGGATAATATTATACCCATGCCAACGACCGGACTGCGTCGGATGAAAATGGCGGCTGCCGGTGTCTTTGTTCTGCTCTGCGTGATGGCATTGGCATTGATGCGGCAGGAAAGCACCGGAGAATCCCTGGGGGAGACAGCCAGGCAGGCCATGAGCAACCTGATGGAGCAGAAACTGCCGGATGCGGTGGAGGAACAGAGCCAGATCAGTACGCTGGTGGCGGAGGACAAGCTGGAGGATGCTCTGCGACAGGAAAATGCTGCGGCGGGAAATACTACTGGGACTGCAGCAGAGACAGTGATGCCGGAAGGCACGGAAAATGCATCAATGGATGGAACGGGAAACAGTGCTGTAGATCCGACGGAAGAAAATACGGGCAGTGTAGCGGATGGAACCTCTGCGGACAGCAATGTCACAAAAAATACGACAGATGTGACGGAGGCAACAGAACAGAACACGACACAGGAAACAATACAGGATGTGACACAGATGGCAGAACCTACAGTGGCAGAGACTCCTACAGTGGAGGCGGTTGCTCAACCCACACATTATACTATCCAGAGAGGGGACACACTGATCGGTATTTCTCTGCGGAACTACGGCAGCAACAGTAAAGTATCTGAGATCTGTTCCCTGAACGGTATTGCTGACCCCGATGATATCAAGATCGGTCAGGAAATCCTTCTCCCGTAAAAAACTTATTTTCAAAAAGGGGAAGTGTGTTATACTGTAACTACATGAGCAAAAAGCAGACTGCGCCGCAGTAATTTTGCGAATGCGATTCTTAATAGTTACGATAATACATAAGGAAACAGATACATGGCAGCAGATATCAAGAATTATCTGAAGGAAAAAGAAAAGCGGCAAAAGAGTCAGGATGATTATAAGAAAAAGATCCGTAAACACCGGCTGACTATTGTGTACCGGGTGCTGCTGGTGGTGGCGGCTTTGGGAGCGGCACTTGCTCTTGTGGTGGTACAGGCAAAGAGACATATCTATACGGGATATGACACCGTATCTTCCATTAGCCGGGAGGTCTCATCGGATGCCACAGACATACGGTTGAAAAACAGTATTCTTACATATAGTAAAGACGGCGCTCACTGTACGGATGCCAAGGGAAATGTAAAGTGGAATCAGACTTATGTGATCCAGGATGTGAAGATCGCTACTTGTGGCGATGTGGCAGCTATCGGCAGTTATAACGGCCGTGAGATCTACGTGCAGAATACGGACAAGCAACTGGGAACTATTACAACGACCATGCCGATCCGAAATATCACAGTGTCGGAAACGGGAAGAGTGACAACAGTGCTGGCGGATACGGATGTGGCATGGATCATGACTTACGAAGCGGACGGTACCAACAGCTACACGGGACAGGCGCATATGACGGATGGAGGTTATCCGGTATCCGTCAGTTTGTCACCGGACGGAGAGCTTCTGGCAATCAGTTACCTGTATGTGGATGCAGGCGTAGTAAAAAGTAATGTGACATTCTACAATTTCGGACCGGTGGGCGAGAATCAGAGCGATTATATGGTCAGCGCGTATTCCTATTCCGACCTGGTCGTGCCGAAAGTGCAGTTTATGAATAATGATACAGCGTTTGCGGTAGGAGACAGCCGTCTTATGATCTACTCGGGTACCCAGAAGCCTGTGACGGCGGGAGAATACCTATATGACGACGAGATCCAGTCGATTTTCTACAGTGATAAATATGTAGGACTGGTATTCCTTTCGGACCAGGCGGAGACCAAGTACCGCATGGATGTGTACAATACTTCGGCAGCAAAGGTGGGCAGCTACTATTTTGATGTGGATTATACGGATATTTTCTTCGGGGATGATGACATGGTGATCTACAACGAATCGGAGTGCCAGATCTTTACAACGGACGGTGTGGAAAAATACCATGGCAGCTTCGGTAAGAGTGCCCGGCTTCTGCTTCCTGCAGGAGGTTCCTACAAATATTATCTGGTGACAGATAGTACAATAGATACGATACAGTTAAAATAAAGGAGTATACCAATGAATCTGAATTTATTACTGGTCATCATGGCGGTAGTATTGATCTGCATGGTGATGGACGGCTACAAGAAGGGAATGGTAAAATCCCTGATCTCTCTGATCTCCCTGCTGATTACCTGTGTGGTGCTGTTCCTGATCGGGAATGGTCTGAGCAGTTACTTTGATGGAAAGATATTCAATGTGATCCTGACAATACTGTTGCTGGCGGCGATCGGTTTGGTGCATCATCTTCTTAATATCGTGTTTTTCTCGGCAAAGATGATCGTGAAACTACCTATAGTACATAGCCTGGACAAATTACTAGGTATTGTGGTTGGAATGTTGGAAACTGTTCTAATTGTTTGGACAATATACGCATTTAATATCTTCAGAGACCTGGGAACCCTGGGCCAGGTGATCGTAGATTATACCAGAGACAGCAGAATACTTACATGTTTGTATGAAAATAACTATCTGGCATATCTGGTGGAACAGCTCGGACAAAAGCTTCCTATCTTTGTAAAATAGCAATAAACATAATTGAAACATGGTTAAAATCCCCTGTTTATGCGGAATTGATGCGGCAGGGGATAATTTGTGTAAAAAATTCAAAAAATAGTGTTGACAAGTACACTAGGGGATGATATACTCAGATTCGTTGTTGAGGCAACGCCGAGACAACACAACAGCTCGAAAGAAACATGAAAAGATTTCAAAAAAGTTGTTGACAAAGTCTGACAGATATGTTAATATAAATAACTGTCACGGAAAACAAAGTTTTCCAAGACGAAAAAGATTTCAAAAAAAAGTTGTTGACAAACGAAAGCGGTTATGATAAGATATCAAAGTTGCCGCTGAGAACAACAGCAACGAACGAACGAGCTCTTGCGAAGCAAGAGGTTATGATCTTTGACAAATAAACAGTAATGCAACCCTGAAAATTCCAAGATTTTCAGAGAAATTCAAGAACAAGCAAGTTGATCGAAAGATTGACAAGCTACCCGAATTAACAGTAAACAATGCCAGATAAAACTGGCAGGACACAAACACCATTTTAACATGAGAGTTTGATCCTGGCTCAGGATGAACGCTGGCGGCGTGCCTAACACATGCAAGTCGAACGGACTTTTCATGAAGCCTAGCGATTGAAAAGTTAGTGGCGGACGGGTGAGTAACGCGTGGGTAACCTGCCTTGTACTGGGGGACAACAGTTGGAAACGACTGCTAATACCGCATAAGCGCACAGCTTCGCATGAAGCAGTGTGAAAAACTCCGGTGGTACAAGATGGACCCGCGTCTGATTAGCTGGTTGGTGAGGTAACGGCCCACCAAGGCAACGATCAGTAGCCGGCCTGAGAGGGTGAACGGCCACATTGGGACTGAGACACGGCCCAAACTCCTACGGGAGGCAGCAGT
>OHHK01000143.1_pt1 | contig 61955 bp, 65 predicted proteins | sample 1568111 | NCBI WGS metagenome assembly OHHK01 (sample SAMEA3879562, study PRJEB24766) | human gut metagenome | biome: human-associated habitat; feature: feces | place: USA | collected 1985/1987 | reverse complement strand
CGATTATGAAGTTAGAAGCGGTTGTTGGCTAGCCGCGGGATTATTTGGCGCTTACTTCAAATCAATCACATTGTTCGTATCACACATATAATCCGAGAATAAATCATATATTTCACTTACATTTCCTGGTGTTAACTTTTGTGCACAACAAACATAATATTTATTTGGATCAAGCTGTTTTACCTTCTCAACCTCTCCTCGTAATGTGCGTAATAATGCTGCATATCCACTTCTTATATAATGCTTCGCCTGTACAACAATATTATGTGTTTTTGTATCATCTGTAGCATCAATTCCACCATCTCTTCCTGTAGCAAATATTCGAAGTTGTACACCTAACTTTTTTGATATTATATCACAGCACAAATTTTCAAATTCATAATCACTCAAATTTTCATAATTAAACATAATTGGTTCTCCAATACTTTTTCTAATTTGCAATCTATAGCTTCTTCACTTCATAAGATTGTTTTCTTTATCAAAAAAAGCCTTCTCTAACGCCATATATTCATCTTCAGAACACACTATTTTACACTTTTCCTGATACTTCTTTGAACGTTCCAACATATCCGTAATCTTATAACACAGAAATTCTTTACATTGATTGCATTTTTCAACACCATGCTTTTCTGTACAAGCAACCAATCCATATGTACAAACCTTATGTGAAGAACATCCCGCACATGCAATTTCTTTACCAGATACCACTGTATCTCGCCAACCTACTCTATACCACAATTCCGCGACTTTTCTTAATTCCGCTTCGGTGTGAGCATTATATCTTGGACATTCTATGCAGTTGTCTCCACACAAAGTAATTCGTTCTTCCATAATAATTATTCTCCGTTTTCAATTATAAAATATCCCTGATGACAAATGCTTTTTTACACATTCTATTATACTATAATAAATCATGCTTTTCATCAGAATTCTGCTCAAAATTAAAAGAGCATACCACCTAAATGATATACTCTCTATCAGGCTAACTGTATTATTCATTTCTCTTTTTCTGTGCCACAAGTTTTTCATGATAAAAGAAATTTGTATGTAAAATAGAATATTCAGCACAATACGCTTCTATCTCTTCCGCCAATTCATTCCAATATCCTTTATTTCCATCCACATATATCTGTTTGTACAAATCAGCATATTGAGGATTTTTATTTATATATCTGAGTATCCAAGTCTTATACTACCCTCTAAGATTGAGATTTTCAAACCAATACTCATCAACAAACAGCCTACTCTTTTCTATAATTTCCTTATATTCTGTTATTGCCGGAAATATCGGCGACATAAATAAAACCGTATGAATTCCGTTTTCATGCAATACTTTAAGCGTATTCATTCGTGCCTCAATACTGCTTGCTTTATCCATATCATTCTTAAAACTTTCATCCAGTGTATTAACAGACATAGCTACCGATATATCCTTAAATTGCTTTAGCAACTCCACATCTCTCAAAATCAGCGATGACTTTGTTGAAATGCTAACTGTACATTCTACATTCAAAAGCTGCTTTAATATACTTTGCGTTATACAATATTTTTCCTCATAAGAATTATAACAATCTGTAACAGATGCCAGAAAGACCGTCTTTCCTTTTAATTTCTTTTTGCTTATCGGTTTTGTACATCTTTTGACATCTATGAATGTTCCCCATTCTTCCTTGTGCCCTGTAAATCTTTTCATGAAGCTAGCATAACAGTATTTACATCCATGGGGACAGCCCACATATGGATTAATAACATAATCACTGGCAGGGAGATTTGATTTTGTCAGATAATCCTTTACCTCAATTTCCTTGACAATTATATTCATTATCGAATAGCTCCTCCATGAAAATAGCACTCATATATTTTTTCATCCATATAAAATATTTCTTCATATCCCTGAAACCATACAAACTCGCCATCTACTTTGCAGTGATAATGGTAATCTCCTTTTGTATAAATCTCTGGACCACGAAATGGCAACTCTGCCGGAACTTGCATAAGCACCTCTTTCAAGAAATCACCACTAAAGTTCTCTCCTATCACACGCCCTACATAATTCATGCTCCACACCGGATTTTCGCATAACCATACCACTTCCTCACCGGCAAAACATTCTCCCCCAAAATAGGAATCAAGATAGGTAAATCCATTCTTATCCTGATAACGATAATCATGAGAGTTCATTCTACATGAATCTACTTTGTTGTTTGCTGCTGCATAGGTATTCTTTTTTGCCACAAGAAGAAACTCAATAGTCTTATTGATATCCATGCTTGCATTTTTACACAAAGAAATATTGCATTCATCATCTTCTTTTACTATTCGGTCTATAGTTATGCCATACAAATTACTCAAAGAAATTAAGTTACCCAATTCTGGCACGGCCTGTCCGTTTTCCCATTTGCTAAGAGTCTGACGAGCAATTCCCAGTTTATCCGCAAGTTGTTCCTGTGAATAGCCATTCTGTTTTCTTAAAAGTTGTAATTTATCCTTTAATTCCATGAAAATACCTCTTTTTAATTTTGCTGTTATTATATCAAAATAAATTTTCCTAAACCACCACCTATTGCAGACAAAATTGTAAGCTCTGCGTTACATTTTTTAAATCGTTGTATCTTATGTCCCGATGCTTTAACATCTATATTCCCTCCGATATATTAATTTGAACACAAGATTTAGAAAAGGAGATTCTTACATATGAATACATTATTTACTATCACAGAAAGCTATCTAAAATACTGCGAAACACAAAAAAGGCTTGATAAGAAAACACTAAAGGCATATCGCACTGATTTAGATCAATTTATTTCTTTTTTCAACAATACTTACATAAATACTATATCCATACCTGATATTGAAAAATATATAGGATATCTGCACCAAAATTTCAAACCCAAAACAGCCAAAAGAAAGCTTGCGTCGATAAAATCTTTTTATCACTTCCTCGAATATAAAGATTTCATAGACCTAAACCCATTCAACAAAATTAAAATAAAGTTTCGGGAACCCGTGATATTACCAAAAACAATTCCTCTATACATAGTTGAAAGACTACTTACAACCATGTACAAGGAATTTTCTCTTGCCCATACCGCCTTTCGAAAAAAGCGTATTCTTCTTGACATTACTATATGTGAAACTTTATTTTCTACCGGTATGAGAATTTCTGAATTGTGTAACTTGAAAATTTCTGATGTTGAATTGTACGATGCTACAATCCGCATATATGGAAAAGGTGCAAAAGAAAGAATGATTCAGATTGGTAATAAAGATGTCTTATTAATATTCGAAAAATACGAAGCTGAATATTCGTCCGAAATAAACAAGAGTGGATATTTCTTTGTTAATCCTAATGCGACCCAGCTTTCCGATCAGGCTATCAGACGCATGATTAAAAAGTACTGCTCCCTTGCATCTATTGATTTACATATAACGCCTCATATGTTTCGCCATACATTTGCCACAAGTCTGCTTGAAGCGGATGTAGATATTAGATACATCCAAGAGATGCTCGGACATAGTTCAATTACTGTAACAGAAATTTATACGCATGTTGCTCTTTCAAAACAAAAAGATATACTTACCACCAAGCATCCTCGACAGAATTTTAAAATATAGCCCTCATAAACAAGTGACAGATAATAAATAGTTATCCATTAGTTTTACAATAATTTACATGGAGGTAATTTATGAAACCAGAGTATTTTGAGGACTTAGTAAACTTATGCACAGAACTTTCAACACAGGAGAATAAATTATTACCACTATGTGCCGCAGAAAATGTGGTTTCTCCCTTTAGCAAGATCCCTCTGGATACATTTCTACAGGAAAAATATATTATGGGAGGAGTAATAAATTATCAGGAACAAAGTAACTTTGTCGGGAGTAAAAAATTGTATAAAATATATGAGTTGCTAACTCGCCAATGTAATAAGCTATATGGTTGCAAATATGCCGATGCACGAACTTTATCTGGTGTTAACGCTGTTATGACTTTACTAATGAGTTTATTTTCTTCTGGCGATACCATTCTCATCTCTTCAGAAGAATGTGGCGGACATGGATCAATGCCTAAAATTTGTCATAGATTGGGAATTAATACAATAGAAATGCCTTACAACTATGATATATACGACTTTGATTATGAAAAAATGAATGAACTTTTAAGAGCACAAAAAATTAATGGAATATTAATATGCCTCTCAGATATCATTATTATGCCTCAGCTAAATAAAATTAATTTACCGGAAGACTGTGTTCTAATATTTGATGCGACACAAATACTAGGCTTAATAGTAGCAAAGAGTATGGAGAATCCCTTGCAATGGTTCACAGATAAACAAAAATTTATTTTAATGGGTGCTACCCATAAAACATTACCTGGTCCTACCTGCGGACTAATCATGACAAACAACTTAGAGTTGGCTAATCAATTTGACACTTTGATAAACCCAGACTACTTGCGAAATAGCCAATTGCATCATATATTTAGTCTAATTCTAACATTAATGGAATTAGAAACGTATGGTCAGCAATATTGTTCTTTAATTGTAAATAATGCAAATGTGTTAGCTAAAGCACTTGTCAAATATGATTTCAACATTATTAAGGCATCTCCTAAATATACATATACGCATCAGATTTTTATTTCTATGCCAGAAAATGATGCAGAAAAATTTTATAACAAATGTTTGGATTATGGAGTAAGTATTAATTTAAGAAATAAGCAATTATATAAAACGTGTGGATTACGTATTGGAACACAAGAAATTTCAAGATATGGATGGAACGAAGCAGAGATGCTAATTATTGCTGAAATATTAAGAGATATCCGGGATAACGAACAGTTCTCCCAAGATATCTCTCAAAAAATAAATATGCTTTCATCAAACAAAAAAATATGCTTTACAATTGATAATAATTATTATGATATGATATACACGCAATTACATCACAGTTAATTTAAGATTGCATTTCTCGAATTTGCTTTTGTAAGCTAAAGAAAGCAAATCTGAGTATTGCATTTTTTCCCAGTAAGTTACCATTTCTTCAGGGATATTCTCATCTTCAATAACATGTTTTACATACATGGCATAGTTATGATTAATGTTCAAGTCAAATTCATGTGTCTTTGAAATAATGGTTCTTAGTACATCTGTATCTATTTTATAGCCATATTTTATATTCAGTAGCATTACTCCAAGTTGAGAACTGCTTTGTAAATTATAGTCATGCACTCTTTCTGCGAATTGTTCGGCTTCTAAATAATAAGCGAGACTTTTTTCATAGCTGTCGGAACTATCATCCCTTATTCTATATATCTCACCTAATTCAAAATATATATCATACTTAATGCGTAACGGGGTTACTTCTAATAAATGTATTGTTTCTTGCAGTATTCTTTCTGCCACATCAAAGTTGTTACAAATTTTATACTCATAGATTGCTTTGTGTCTAGTTACATAAGGCTTCCAAACTTCATTTTTTATGTCCCTATACATAATTTGATTTATTATCTCAAATGAATTTTCATAGTGATAATTCATATCACCTTGAAACATTTTAATAGATGCAGCGGAATAAATCGAACGTATCCTTATCTTATCATCTTTATAATCAGTAGCATTTGCCAAATCCGTAAAAAACGTATATGCCTGGTTCAAATCTTCTCCAATGTGCCTCAAACAATGTGCATACAAATATTGGCATTTGACCTTTTGCTCTTTAGTCGAAGCTTTTTCCAATAAAGCATATGAAAAGACAACCGCATTTTTCAAATAATTCGTGAGATGATCTAAATCAATTAGTAAATACTGGTATTCAAAGTCTATATTGCTATTTATATTCAAAAGGTTAAATTGATTATCATACTTGTCAACCACTTCTCTTGCTTTATCATATAACCCCAGTTCAAGAAGAGACTTTAGATAATAATATCGTATATATGTCCAACACTCTTTGTCTTCACGCAAATATGGATTTATTTGTCCACTAAACTCTAATTCGCCAATATCTATCAACAAATAAAAATTATTATCCGCATACTGTTTATGTAAAAGTCTTTTTATTAATGTATAATCATATTCAAAATTTGATTTTAGAGCTGCAACTAAAGCAATATAAGAGGTATTCGGCAATCCTTTATAATACTGATAAATTTGATTATAGCTTTCATTTCTATATTCTGACAAGAAATCCATACATTTAAGCGAAATAAGTTTATCTGTATAGATTCTATCTTTGTATAAATTAATTAATGAACACGTTACCAGACGTTTTATGACAGGAGGTGTTATCCGATTGTCTATTCCACATATAATTTTAGTTTCTATTCCATCTTGCAACAATTGGCTAAGACAAATTATCAGCGACAATGAGTTTTTTTCAAGGTTACTTAACGAATTAATTAATTCCTCAATATAATTCTCAAGATTACGATAATCTATAATTTTAACACCTTTAGTATACGCCTCAACACTATAGCGCGCATAAACGGGATATCCATTCGAGAGTTCAGAAATTTCATATCTGTCAGATTGCTCTATCTCTATATTATAACTATTCGCAAGTAATTCTATTTCGTTTTCGCCAAATTTGCCCGGAGATATGTGAAATGTATCGTCATTACTATCTACAGCGATTACGACTTGATTATTCTTGTTACAGTTTATAAAGGCTTTGGCAAATTCTGTACATTCTACTAAATCAATTTCATAAATATTGTCAATGAATAAAATACTATTTCTTTGAAAAGTGGAGTTGTTTAATCGTTTACTAATATCCGTTACAGAAGCATCTGGATGTCCGCAAAATTTATTTGAAATAGCCTGCGTTATGGTTTTAGTATGGTTGTTATTATAATAAAAAGCGGCATAAGACTTCCACTTCTTTCTGTGCGTATAATTAATTCTATCGCATGACATTTTCATGAACAACGTTTTGCCCATTCCAAATTTACCATTAATATATATTATTCGATCTGGTTCACATTGTATCAGATTCGATAATTTTATGTATTCAATATCTCTATCTACGAAATGCTCATCATTTAAGTACCGCTCAATCAAAGTATCTTTTTGAAATTTTCCTAATATATATGACCAAAGTGCAATAACTATTGTAAGTGGTATGCCTATCAGCGTAGCAAACACACCAGCAGTTCCTGAATCATTTTTATACAAAAAATATGCAGTACCTCCAAAAAACAATGCACAAACTAAAGTAAGCATAACTACTATTCCTATTTGGAAATAGAATTTACTTCTTTTCATAAAAACTACCTCTCTTTGGGACTTAATTAACAGATAACTATTTATTATCTCTCAAATATATTGTACCACATTACCCGTTATCTTTCATCACATATTAACCAAAAGAACGTACATAATATATTCTAGTTTCATATGATATAGCAAAAGTTGGTGCTACCAACTTATGTAGTAGCACCAACCACATTTAACGATGTCTCTTTTCACTTCTCCTTGCTGTTTCCTCATTATAGAATGCCTCTCGAGCAATACTAATCTCCGCCCTAACACACTCTTCCTGCCATTCCTTACAAGCCTCCTCATACTTCCGCTTCTCCTCTCGCACCGCAAAGAGTTCCGTAAAGAATTCCGCAGCATTAGCATACCCGGCGTCCCTAAGCACCCTTGAAAGTTCTGTTTTCATCCTCTCCGCCTTTTTATCCAAAAGCGAAATTCTCTCCTGCAATTCCTTCCTCTGCTTTTTCTTAAATACTCCTGTAGATTCAGATAACTCAATTTCCAGATTGCTACGCTCCTGTTCAATTACAAAGATTTCCTCATTTCTACGCTTCAATTCTACATCCAGTTTCGTAATAGCCGGATATTTTGACAACAGCAAGGGGGCTATCGGCTTCTTAGGAAGCTGCACCTTTTCCTGCACTTCTGCCGTTAACTTAGGTTCGTCCTTTGGCATCGAAGCACCTTTCTCTACAACTTTCTCATGAACCACATCCACAATCTTTTCAGCTACTTTAGCTGCTGCAAGTAATACCTTGGATATCAGCAATTCCAATGCTTTTATTGCAAGTCTGATAATCCCAACCAGGAAAGAGGGATTATTCCCATATAATTCGATGGAACGCTTAACTTCCTTCGAAATCTTTTCTCTCTTCACTCCCAAGATATTCTCTTCGGCAACTCCCGATATCAATGCTCTGTCTACTGCCTGATTCCATCTGACACGCTCCATATTGTCAGCTTCTATCTCTGCCGCCTTGGGATTGTTTTTACCAATCTTCTTGGTAGCAAGATACATCCCATTCCTGTCAAACACCTGAAGTTTGTCCTCTTCCTTTATGGCACAGACATTAATCAGATCCGTATATATACGCTTTACCTCATCTAAGAATCCATCAGCCTTAAACAGTTCGTTTTTCGTAGTAAACAGATGCCGCTCGTACACTTCTCCCTTCCTGATAACCTTGCACTTCTTACGGATGTTCCAGGTTTCATCTAAGATTTCCTTCTTGGTACGCCGGTGCTTACCCTTCTCGTCATAAAACATATTTCTGGTAGCAATCTTTTCGATTGGTTTATCCAAAAGTTGACGCTCTGCAAATATCAGATGGATGTGGTAATTGGTCTTTCGCTTGTTATGATGCAGTGCTGAGATACATTCCACCTTATAATTCTGCTTAAAATGGTCTGTAAATCGCCTAAGCAAATATTCCGGCTCATAATATACAAAGGATTCCGGCAACGCTATAATCAGTTCCCTTGCCTCAATACACTTTCCCTCTGACCCACTCTGCCGAAAACTTTCCTGGTTACATTTTGCCAGTTCTCTCCAAAAACTCCGCTCCGAAACCGTAGTATAAGTAGCATACAAATTCTCCTGCTTTGCCTTACTTGATATATAAGTGATTCTGCCTGACACATTGGTCAGCTTATTCAACTGCACAAATGAATTTCTTGGCATCCTAATCATCTCCCTTCTGATACTTAATGTGAGTGGATGCATAGGCATCCGTTTACGAACCCATCGCCGTATCCGGCGTAATAGCTCGATGCAATCGCGAAATACACAGAGTACAAAACGAAGTTTTGTGCGATGGGTGTATTTCGCTCTGCGAGGCTTAGCCCTCGCTTAAACGCACGAGGGCTGGATAAAAATTCTATCTTTAGCAAATATAGAAAAAGCCACATACCTTCGAAAAGATACATGGCTTCAACTAAGCTAATAACTGTATTTAATTGGCTGCATAATTTGCCGTTTCTGGCACCACTTATTCCTACTGCAATTATGGCTACATATTTTTTCACAACTGATGCTACCTCGCTCTTATTTACAAAAGCTTTGTAGCCATCTGCTATCATTCACCACAAAAACTGAAATCAAGGAACTCGTTAATATCAGGTTCTATCTGGTACTTTTTCTCATCCTCCTCAGTGTAATCTCTTTTTTCACATCCATCTCTGCCAACCATAGCCTCTTGCCTTTGATCCGACTCTTGTACGGATGCTGATGCCTGCTCTGACATCTGCATTCCTGCAACCATCTGCGGCATTGGCACCTGTTGTTGTACAGGCACCATCCCCTGTAATCCCAACACGGATAAAAGAGACTGTTGCTGCATCATATACATGCCCGCCAACCCCGGCAGATTATCAAGTACCTTTTGCTCTACTGCCTCAATAATTCCTTTTACAAATGCATCCTCCTTCTCCCTCGATTCCAAATAGGGATCTCCTTTGAGAGCAAGATGCCTTGCATAGTAGTCATTGATAGCAGTTATAACAAATTCATTCTGAGAGCGAAAGTTCTCCTTCACTTCTTCTGAGTGAAGAATTTTCCATGCTTTTCTTTCCGCTTCTTTTTCCTCATTAAAACGGAAATTGTGATTCTTTACAGCCATCTAACCACCTACTTTCGATTCTTCTGGCGAAGCATCATATAACAGAAGTATTCATACCCCTTGGCATTTGCACAAATATCATGATTAAAGGTTGTCCTATCCGTATTGTACTTTCCAAACATTTCCACCATTCTGGCACCGCCACCCATAACATACAGCTTCATCAAATCCTCGTTATACTCGTAATCCCGAAGCTTCTGAAACAATTCCTGTACATACTGTTCAGCAATTTGCTTCATTGCTGATAAATATGACTCACTTACATCCGCATCGCCATATCTTAAGAAATCATTGATAATTTCATCCGGTAATTTTGTTCCGGTCCTATCCATTATTCGATTCTGAATACGGATAAAGCATTGATTCACACCCAGTTTTTCTGTCCATGACTTACTTTCAATCGGTCTGCCGTTATTCAGATACATTACATTCATAGTACCATTGCCAATATCCACCAGCAGGTTCATTCCCTTGAAATCCTTCAAATTCTCTGCCACAGCCGCATAGCCCTGTGGCATGACCGTGCAATCAACAATTTCGATAAGATAGTTTACCTTTCTGTATTTCAGGGAAACATATCTTTCTCTGGTCAGATACTGCTTAAAACTGTCTCTCTGCGCCTGCACCCACTTCAAAGGAAGTCCCACCGCCAGATGAATTCTGGTCTCTGTAAGTCCTCTTGCCTCAAGCTCCTTTGCAATCGCTGCAAGAGTCAGAATATAAGTATCATTATCCTCCTGCTTGTCTGCAACAAAACCCTTGTGACCTTCACCAATAATATAATAAGCACCATCATATTCGATATACTCCTTACTCAGCACCGGTTCACTGTCACACTTTATAATTCCCGTAGGAAATACTCTGTGGGCGGTTTTCACATTGCCATAACCATTATCCACGCCCAAAATAATCGTTCCATTCATATTGTATTCCCTAATCTCTCTCATACTAAAATCCTCCAAATTCTAATGATACTGGCGTACAATGTCGCTAAGCACGACCTCTTCCGCCATTTGTTTTGCCTGTTCCCGAAGCCTCCACATTTCCACTGTAGAAGCTGAATTCTGTGGCTTATGCTTTGCCAGATACTGATTCACGATTCCTTCCAGCATTTCATAAGCCTCTTCATTTAGCTCAAAAGCTCTGGCACTCAAGGTTCCCATACGAATATGGTGTCTGTACCTTTATGCATGATTGGATTTCATATAATCTATCCATAACAGACCATATTTTCCAATCCACACATCTGCTTCCTCCGAAACCACAATATTCGGATAAAACACTCCATCCATCTCTGTATAAGTGCCACCCATTGCTTCATAAGTTGATAATTCTCTGCTCATCGCTACTACCTCCATTCCTTTATCTTGCTCTGCTACAACTGCTGCCAAGGCCTTCCTGCTTGCTGTATTCCTGCTTCTCATACCACTCCTTCAGAAACTGTTCGATTAAATCCGTCTTCTGCTTTGGTGTATAATCCTCCGGGAAATACTTTGCCAATGCATCTGCACGAAGCTCGTACTGCTCCTCTTCCTTCAGATATGAAAGCTCCACAGCCACTGTAAAAGCAATCTTTCCTTCGTCCACCATATTCAAAATCTTAGGAATAAGATTGGTAAGGCGGATATATCTTTTAATCTGAGCCACGCTCTCCCCTGCCTGCTTTGCAAGTAACTCGTTACTTCGCATAGCACCGGAAACAAGCCCTCCCGGATTCTTTTTGGCAGACCTCGGTTCAACTTGAGCCAAAGTTATATCATCTGCCAATACCTTTTTCCCCTGATGCTTCATTGCCTCCAGTTTCATACGATAGGCAAACGCTTTCTCACTGGGCTTTAAATTCTCCCGATGCAGATTCGAATCCACCATCGCCACAACTGCCTGGTCATCATCAAGCTCTCTTATGACAACAGGGACCTCAGTTTCCCCAGCCCATAGAGCTGCTTCCTTTCTTCGGTGTCCCGATATGACCTCATATCCATCTCCATAAGGATTCGTCCTCACCAGAAGTGGCACAAGCACACCTTCCTTTTCAATACTTCTCATCAGCTCGCATAATTCCGTATTGGTCTCCACCTTAAACGGGTGATTCCTAAAACTATGCAATTCGCTGATAGATACATTCTTAATCGTTTCCACACAATCGCTCCTTCCATCGACGCATATAATCGTTACTCACGAAACCTAACTCCTTTAACCAAAAGAAAGACCGCTCACTTTCAATCTTCTTGAAAATGAACGGTCTCCCACGCTAGTTTTATTTAGTTGAATGATGATGATATTATTTTGACTTTGATGTGTTTCCACACACGCTATCCAATACAACCGACACATTTACTCCGTCGGAAATTGCTTTTTTGTATGTTTTTCGGTCACTCTGGTCAAACCTAAAAAACCTCTCAAAGTGCCTAAACTCAAGGATTTTTACATATCGGTCCGATGTAGTGCAACTATTGTCTCCACATGCCATGAGTGTGCAATTTAGATGCATAACCCATGACTTATTCGTTAAGTCTTGGTTCGAAAATGATGCAACAGTCCCCTATCGGACCTGCAAAATTAAGCATGATGCACCACTTTGCACCTGCCATAGCAAAAGATTAGATTTGTTTTTGAGATACAGTTCTAACTGACCTGTGTGTGATTTGTGTTCTGCTCTTTTTCTATGGTACCGAATCCTATCATATTATCCTTGATATTGTACCATAGATTTTTTATTTCTGAAATTACTTTCCTCTAAAAATAGGCAGAAGAAAACCTCCAAATCTTTTGGGGACTTGGAGGCTTGATTCCGACCATTTATTCCATATAATACTTTCAACAATCTGACCATTTAATTACTCTAATCTCTCCTTATATCTTCACACTACATTATTTTTATAATTTTACCATGTGGAAAACATAGCTGCTCCCACTCTTGTCTGGTAAGGGTCTTATCAAACATGACAAAATATAGCATTTTTAACATTTGATTATGTGAACAAATCATAACATTTCCCTCATTTGCATTATTACACCAATTCCAAAACTTACTTGCTCTCCCATGAAACTCATTATATGATTCACCTTCTGGGGGTGTTGCAAAAACATTTAACCTATTTTTATCGAATAACTCTGGATATTGTTTTTGCATTTCTATACGCGAATGTCCTTCCAATAGTCCCAGATTTCTTTCAAGCAATTGCTCTGAAAAAAATATTTTATTGTGTCCCTCAATCCACTCAACCGTTTGTCTACAACGCAATGCTGTGGAACAATAAATAATATCAAATGGAAAGCATTTTTCTATACAATGCCCTGCAGAAATTGGTTCTTCCAGACTTTGACCATTTAGAATACCATTTACATTATTTTTTGTTTCAAAATGTCTCAGAAAGAATATGTGTTTAGTCACTTTTTCTCCTTTTTTATCGTATTTTGAGAATATTCATAACAAGGTACCAATTCTTTTGTAATTGTTCCTTGTATCATATTTTTTCCAATGGCTAAAAATTCATACCCATCATTAAAACTTCTGACTGTTTTTTCAGCTAACTCTATATGATGTTGTGAGGAAATTTCTATAGGCACGCTTCTTTGTTTTAACTCCAATATCAGTTGTTTTTTCTCAAACTTTATATTTTTTATACCTTCAATTTTTTGTCCCCAACCATGTGGTACTATGCATACATTGCCTTTATTTCCTCCAAGATTAACTTGCCAATTATCCTCACCTATTTTAAAAATATATATGTTTTTACCTGTTTCTGAAAATATAGGAACCTCAGTTCCTACTGGTTCTGCAAAAGTACCTAATGCAATCGAATTTTCAGTGGGCATATAATAATGATGTTTCATTATTGTGTTCGATTCCGAAATTACTTTACCATTATTAATTTTCTTTGCCAGCCATCTATGTATTTCTTCATTATAATTTTTAAAATTTTGTGCCATGCGAATGAAATGTCTTGCCTCCGCATCTTTTAAATAACGAAAATATCTCCCTCCTTTACCCTCGATAATTTTTATTTCATTTGCATACCAATTCCCTTCAACAGGGTATAATCCCATATAAGACTTCTTTAACTCATTAGCTGATGAATGCAATACTAAATAATATTCCTGAGTTTCTTTGTCTTTTGCAATAATTAAAAAATGATTTCCACTTGTAAAACTAAAAGAATATCCTTTATCTGTTGCATCATCAAAGCATTTTTCTATAAATTTTTGTGTTGTCACACCATCTTTTAATATTTCTTGCTTAAAACTATCTAACTTAAAAACACTGCTTGTACATACATTTACCGTTGCATCAATAGGTACTATGTCTATTCCACATTGCCATGTAACAAGCATACCTGTTGCAAATCCTCCCGCTAATCTCTGTATATTATTAGGAAAACCTAAATCTAATGAAGGAAAGATACGACAATAGCTTTCCTTACAATGATCATGCTTTCTAATTGCCTCATCAAATAATTTTTGTGTTTCCCACAGATATGGCAATAACACTTTTTGTGATTCATCATTTAACAACATTTCAGCCTTAAATAAATCACTATGATGGTAAATTGATTTATTGCCAGTTAAATTACCTATTAACTCAACATCTGCACTCCATGTATTACAAACATGACTAAATAATTGCTTTTCATATAACTTATGCAAATATATATATTTATAGTCTATACTTTTTAATCTCCAATGCATATGCTTACTCTTGGCAGATAATTTATTCAACAAAGAATAATCAACATCTACCGCAGGATATATTGTAGTACTATTTTCCATAATTGTATGTAAATATTCCTTGTGTGCTAAATACTCAGAATCACTAACTTTATGAGAAATATAGTAATTTGCTAAATATAATCCATATGCACCTTTATATTTACGCTCTCGATTCCACAATTTATTACTGCGAAATGCCATAAATTCTTCTGTAATGACAGCATGATCAATTTGCAGCAAAGGCAAAAAATATATATGTAATTTAACCTTATTTCTCTCACACAAATCATAAAATCTTTCCTGTAAAGTTTCAACTGTTCCACTTATATCTCGTATCGGATCTCCACAATTAACATGTGAATCAAAAATAATAGGATCTGTAAGTAAAACTGATATTTCTGACAATCGACCTTTTTCGATACTCTCTTTTAAAGACTGAACAATTGTATGAGCGTCATCCACACTAAACGCATCTTTTAACGAGGGACCTGCGATAATCAAATGCCCATACGCTGTACTAACTAATTTCCTGCGTATATCCCAAAACTTTTTACTTTCAACATTTAACATTTGCTTATCATCAAATACACGATTTTTTTCAGAACTATTATTTAAATAAGATAACATCTCCGAATATTGTGTTTTAGGTACATGAGGAAGAAATTTTGTTATTTCTGATTGAAAAAAAGCATACATAAATAACCACCAAAAAAAATCTGCATACCTCCCCATAGCACATAAATTTTGTAATGTTTTTTGAAATACATCTATATCATATTGAAAATCACCATGCTTTTTATAATTTGACCCATTACCTTTCTTTATATTGTCTATTCTTTTCTCCAAAAAACTACAAACCTGTGGTAAACATTCAATTGAAAAATTTTCCACTATAATTTGTCTATCAAACCATTGTTCAAACTTTTCCCTGTTTCCCTTTAAAAAAATATCATAATTTTCTCCACATAATTCTTCTGAAAGTTCTTTTCGGGTAGCTTTAATACCGGTATGTCCACTCTCTCCATTAACTAAATTACTTAATTCTCTTTGATCTTCCTCCAACCGTAAAAATATATTTCCCCCATTACCTGTTTTCCAATACTTATCCGGAATTAATAATTCTAAACAACTTTTATTTTTATTATCAGTCAAAGATAAAAATGTCGCATTTTGGCTTCTAAAAATCTTTTCATGGTTTTCCTTTATTATATAAAGCAATTCTTTTATTCCTATCATCCGCTTGTCTAATTTATTAGCCATACTTTCCTCTCCATTAATATAATTTTCTTGACATTCTTCCCCGCCTCTAATATGATTATAACAATATTTTGATTTTTATGAACGGGCATTTTTCATTACATTCGGATTTTTTTTTGCAAAAAACAACCGAATCTTTATGTATAATTATAATAATATTATAAAATCTCTACATCTTTCAAATAAGGCATGAAATCATTACAATACATCTACTCGCATAATTTATTATCTGCTTATCTTCAAAACGACGCATGTACAAACTTCAATATTTCACTTATCATTTTATTATCAGATAAAGCCTAAAATAATTTGAAAGGAAGTGTCAGCCATGTTAACGTTCCCACAAAACATTACTAGTATCCTAATTTCTATTCTTGGTACAATAGTAGCAATTTTACTATTAACCGGATTAATTGTCTGGGGTATCAAAGAATTAATTATCAAGAAACCTATAGTGATAAAGACATTTCTGATTGTTCTTTTCATCTGTATGGTTTTAAGTTTCATTCCTGGTTTCTTTTAACATAATCACATTTAAAGCAGAGAATTATACACTTCTCTGCTTTAAATAATTACTTATCTATTATTTGGGTACATTTCCAGTAAACGTCAAATCCTGCGCCTTGGCTAATTAGTTTTTTTATGCCACACTCTAAATGACACGAAAAAACTACTAGTTTTTTGGAGGAGGCTAAAGCGCATGGATCAATTAACTCACACTGTCCGTAGGTCGAACTGGATAAACATCATTCGACAGTGCCAGGACAGACCGGCAGGCACTACGGCAAAACAGTGGCTTGCTGAAAACGATATTTCTGAAAAATCTTACTATTACTGGCTCCGAAAGATCCGCCGGGAAGTCTGTGAACAGGAGGGACTCCAGGATGTCACCAACCCGTCTGCTCTCTCTTTTGTAGAAATCCCGGTAAAAACTGCTCTGGACACAACACCGGTGCCAACCGTCCCGGCAGCAATGACTCCGGTTGCAGTGATCAGATCAGGCCGCCTGACGCTGGAATTATCAAACGATATTTCAGAGTCCCTGCTTTGCAGGCTGCTGCAGGAGGTGCTTCATGCTTGAAGATGCTGCCGGTATCCGCAGAGTCGTGATTGCCTGCGGATATGTGGATCTGCGCAAAGGGATCGATGGGCTGTCCATGATCATCGGAGACAGATACCATCAGAATCCTTTTGAAAAGGGAACTTTATTCCTATTCTGTGGCAGACGGTCCGACCGCATCAAGGGACTTCTATGGATGGGAGACGGTTTTCTTCAGCTCTACAAACGGCTGGAGGCAGGTTCCCTGTCCTGGCCGAGAACCAGCGAAGAGGCCGCAGACCTTACAGAGGAACAGTTCCGTTATCTTATGATGGGGCTGAATCCCCTGAACCCCAAAGTCAGGGAAGTAACACCGCAAAAGCCCACCTGATCTTTGTGCAAAACATAGATTTTTTATGCCTGTTATCGGGTCAGATCCATTCCCGGTGTTACAGCCTCTCTGAACGCTGTTTCCTGGTCTGTGACGTATCCACAGGAGGATCCGGATAAAATTTCAGCACCTTGAAAACTTTATATTTCCCTGGCTCTATGACCATCACACCGCCATACAGGCATAGGCAGAATGACGAAACCTGCGGGGTTGCCGGTTCGCAATCCTTTGTGTTTTCTGGTATAATGAAAACAGTTTAAGGAGCGGAACAATGGCAGACAGACATACACTGGAAGAACTGAATAACTGCAGCAGGGAAGAACTGATCACCATCGTTCTTATGATGCAGGGACAGCTGGATACCCTGAATGAGAACATCGAGCGGCTGATCGAACAGGTACGCATAGCGAACAGCTATCGTTTCGGAAAACACACAGAAACGCTGGATTCCATAGATGGTCAGCTGTCCTTCTTTGATGAGGCAGAAAGCTGCTGCGATCTGTCTGTCCCGGAACCTGCTGCGGAGGAAGTACTTCCATCCCGACGTAACCATAAGAAAAAAGGGCAGCGGGAAACGGATCTGAAAGATTTCCCGGAAGAGATCCTTCCTCCTTATCAGGTATCCACAGAAGAACTGGATGCGTTTTATGGTGCAGGCAACTGGCGCAGAATGAAGGATGAAACCTACAAAAGACTGCGCCATGAGCCGGAATCCTGGACGGTGGAAATCCATACCGTGGAAGTCTATGTAGGCACTGGCGGAGATCATCAGGACGAATTCTTACGTGGAAAGCGCCCCAAGGACCTTCTGCGTGGAAGCATCGTTACTCCTTCCCTGCTTGCATCCATTCTGAATGTAAAATATGTGAACTCCTCTGCACTGCACAGAGTCGAGCAGGAGTTTCAACGCAATGGTGTAAATATCTCCAGACAGACCATGTCGAACTGGATCATCCGGTGTGCTGAGAAATATTTCGAACCGTTTGTGGATCGTATGAAGCAGGAACTTCTGTCCCTGCCGGTGACGCAGTCAGACGAAACACCGGCACAGGTGATCGGTGACAGTGACCGTCCGAACAGTAAATGCTACATGTGGGTACACCGTTCCGGGGAGTTCTATAAGGAACGTCCTGTGGTGATCTACGAATACCAGAAAGGCAGGGATCACGAAAAGCCGCTGGAGTTTTACCGGAACTACAAAGGAGTTCTGGTCACGGACAGTCTGGAGCAGTATCATCTGCTGGACAAAAAACTGCCGGGAGTGACAAACGCAAACTGTTGGGCACATGCAAGAAGAGCCTTTGCAGATGCCGTAAAGGCAGCGGATAAAAAGAATCCCCTGTCAGTAAAAAATTCCGTGGCATACCAGGCATTACAAAAGATCGCAGAATTCTACCGGATCGATACCGAACTGAAAGAACTTCCGGCAACGGATCGCCTTACACAGCGGCAGACAAGGATAAAGCCGCTGGTTGAGGATTTCTTTGCGTGGGCAAAACAACAGGCTGCAGAATGTGCGGTGCCTCCGAAATCCAGGACCGGACAGGGACTAAATTTCGTCATCCATCAGGAAAACTATTTAAAGGTATTTCTGACCGATGGGGATATCCCAATCGATAACTCCGCTTCCGAGCGGGCTATCCGGACTTTCTGTATCGGCAAGAAGAACTGGATGTTCCATAACACAGCAAAAGGTGCCGGAGCCAGCGCTCTTGTTTACAGTATTTCAGAAACAGCAAAGCTGAACAATCTGCGCCCATACTACTACTTCAGGCATATCCTCACGGAGCTGCCTAAGTATTGTGACGAAAAAGGAAATATAGATCCGGCAAAACTAGATCAGCTGATGCCCTGGGCAGAGGAGCTTCCCGAGGAATGCCGGAAACCACGCCGCTCATAAAAGCGGCGTTAAATTTAAGGGGAGGCGCAGGATTTGACGTTTACTTCTCTTCGAGAATATTCTCTTGTAATAAATACTTTTCTCCTTCCAATTTAAAAAATACAAATTTCTTATAATCTTCTGGATAAGTATCAATGCCAGTTGTTAAAATGATTTGAAACGGACATTTGTTTTCATAATTATATTTATCTGCCTCTGTCAGTAATGCAATATTCTTTATTAAATTATCTTTGTCTATTCCCTCCTTGTTAGGTGTATCAATCATCAGAAAGCGAGGAAAATTTATGTCATTCTTCAAACTCTCAATTAATAGTGTTAAGAAATACATTAATCGTTTGGGAACTGACGCACTACGTTCACGATATTGCCCCATATTAATATGTGGCAAATAGTCTTCTCCTATATACGCAGAATAACACTGTCCGTCAGCACGTTGCATTAAATCTGAATATATTTCATCAAAATCTTTTTTCTTATTCAGCATGTCTTCCTTAGCACTATTAAGAAACACATCTACTTTTATCTTCAATGATTCAACCTGATTTCTTAAACTTGTCACCTCTGAAACGAGTGTGTCACGTTTCTTTGCTAATTCTTCTGCTTGTTGTAATTCTGAGATTCTTGCATTTAGTTCTCGCTCGCGTTCGTCTAATTGCCTTACATATGCTGAATTGTAATTTGAAGTAACATCCTTTGATAAATCAGCAATATATTTTTTTATTCTTTCAATTTCTTTTTCATCCTTTTCAATATTAGAATGAATATTTTTCATTCTTCCATTCTTTCGCTCTAATAAATCATTCATAGATTGAATAGATTTTTTTCTAACTTTCAATATATCTAAATACTCCTCATCTGTATAGAAAAATTTTTCATACTGTTCTTCTAAAATATCACTTCCACAGATACACTTTCCTTTTTTTCTCTCTACTTTTCTCAAACAGTAAGGACACGTATTTGGAGTAAATAACTTTAACTTCTTATTGACCAACCGTATCTTTTCTATTTCTGCCAATTCTTTTTCTGCTTCATCAATTAAATATACTATTTTATCAATAGATTGATTTGTCAATACTTTTGCTTTTTCCCAATAATCTTGATCTCTTTGTATAGAAATAAGTAATGCTTTCTGTTGATTGATTAATTGCCAAACCTCATCAGCATTACTTTCTTCATTCATAACGAGATTGCGCTCAAGTTGTACTTTTTCAACCATTTCATGATTTTCTGCTATCATTTTTTTAATATGTACAACATTTTCCAAATCATAATCTAAAATTTCTCCTAAAAAATCATCATAACTATTCATAACAGCCTGAGCTTTTTCAAATTCTTTTAACTTTAACTTATATTGTCCTAATGTATAATAGTAATCATTATAGGTCTTTCCAAGCAATACTTCAAAAATTGCTTTTCTAATCTCTAAAGAATCAGATAAAAAATTGGAATTATCCGCTTCTTTATATATTTTATCTACCTCTGTTGCTTGATCATGATAAATTAATCGTAATAAATCGGTAAAATTTAATTTGAAATTTTTTGTTCCTTGGACAATGTCAAAAACATCAATATCTAATTTACTTAATATCCAGTCAGAAAAAACAATTGTAGACTCATCACTTTGTTTTCTATACACACATGTTTGAATCACTTCTTCATCTTCCCCTACAATAAATATTAAGTTATCACCTATATATCTAGTCAATTCATATTCTTTACCATTAATTTCAATTAACAGTTCTACGTAATTATTTTTATCATTGCATATTTCATTATGCTTGTTACTTACGTTATCATCATGTTTATTAAAAGATTGTACCCTTCCTCCAAAACCATAATAAATTAAATTCATAAATGTGCTTTTACCATGTCCATTTACTCCCTCCATTATCACTAATCCATCATTCAGATAGGGTGACTCAAAACTATATTTTTCTCCACTATAGACAACTCTTCTAACAGCTAATCTTCCCATTTTGTCACCTCATTATATCCGAATACTTTTTCTTGCAACGTACTTAGTTTTAAACTTCTAATTCTTGGCAATAATTTTTTTATAGTCAAGCATCGACTAATATCTTCTTCTAATAGACCCGTTTCTATTAAACTTGTAAGTTTATCATTTATTTTTAAAAGAATATCAATATTACTATTCTTTGGGTTTTTCCTCATTTCTATCATATCTTGCTTTTCCAAGAAAAATAAAACTCTCTTTATTACGGATACATTTAGCTTGGAATCACAAAAAATTTTAATTGATTTCTCATTATCAAAGATATTATCCTCTTTTTGATTTATTAATTTTTCTAAAAACTCTGTATTTTCTTGACTTTTCACAAACTCAAATATTATTCCTAATTTTCTATAATCTTCAAATGGCTTTATATCACAATCTAATGCCTTTAAAATAGAAAGAAGTTTAATAGTGATAAAATAGTAATCCTCTTCAAGAATAAACATCATTCTCTTTTTACTATTCATCTACTTTCCTCCCTTCATCAAAAGCCAAATAACATTCTTGAAACAACAAAATAATCGTTTTTCTAACCATATCTTGATCTTCAAAAGGCATACTATATGTTTTTGCCTTATCTTGAATAACTTTTTCCGCTTCGAGCGTAAGATTTTCAAGAAATTGTTCTATTTCAAATTGTGTTAAAGTACCATTATGCTCCTTTAAAAATCTACTTATAAGTTTTCTACAAGTTTTATACACTCTGTAATTATAAGCTTTTACCTGTCTGTGATTCTGATGATGGCTTTGTTCATAAGCTCCATCAATATATTCATCTACTAATTCCTCTAATGAATCTTTTTCATATTCAGCGCATACACTCAAAAACTTTTCACCTATATTTCTCACATCACTACATTCAATTTCATCCCATTTTTCGTGCATTGGATCTAGCTTTTCTTCCACCCTTGCTTCTTGTGCAAATTCTAAAAATAAAATTTTAACCTCTGATACATGCACGATACTATGCAAGAAATCTTTTTCAAATTTCCGAGACTCTATCATATCCAAAATTTTAGCTGTAATTACCTCTGCATACTTTTTATTCACATCAAAATGCACACATAATTGTTCAACTAAATTATCAATACTTTTTCTTACCGCTATTTCATCTGCTTCACCAAAATTCCATTCAATCAATCCAAAAAATTTCTTCCACTTTTCAACTGTCATAGTGTCTAATATTTTTTGAATTTTTTCCATATCTTCTGGAGTCTTTACATGCTTACTATGTTGTTCTATATAATACGCCTTAAAAATAGGTAATACAAATGGAAACGCTTCATCATATCTTTTTTCACTCAATAACTGAAGCAATGGTTCATCTGGAAAAGTCACTTCTTTATCTTTAAAAACACCTGCTTTATTTTCTTTTTTAAATTTAACATTTGTGTAAAAAACAAACTGAATACTTTCAGACATTTCAACAGTTCCAAGCCAAGTATCAAAAAAAATCCTCAACGAATTTTTTATCTCATGACTATTCATTGAAAAATCTACTGAATATGACTTATTCTGTTCTGCTGTATACTTTACAACTTCTCCTTGCCAATTTCCTTCTAAAACATCGTCAACATGTTCTATCATGCAATAAAGCGCTTTCTTTTCTTGTAAGACAGCTTTTAATAGCCGTTCTGCCGCACGAACTTTTTGAAGTCCTATTCCTTTAATACTCGCATCTGCATTTGTATTTATTTGATTCGATTGAAGTACCTCGCTAATCATTTTTACCACCTGTATGCACGCATAATTTGTAAACACAAAAATACACATTAAATATACCACAATATCATTAAAATAGGAAGCATTACTATAGAGTCTTCACCTTCAAGCAATACTTCCATTTTTAATTTTTCTTTACTCAATCACTTTCAACGAAACATCTTCAAATTCCTCATCGGTCATGTTTTGGAGCTTACCTAACACCTGCTCTCCAAGCTCCCCCATGTCGCTGTCCTTTATGTGTGGCATTACCCGTCTGATCTGCCCAATCATATCCGTCCTGTCCTGTGTCTCAAACACACACATGAAATTGATTTCTTCTACTGTGAATTTACTCATCTTCTTACATCTCCCTCTGTGATTTTTTCTCGGTTTCCTTTTCCGGTGAAGTACGCTCCGTCTTATCTCTCTGCTCTATGACCGCCCTTTTCTCCGCCAGCTTCTCCTTTATGGAAATTCTGCCTTTGGTCTGCTCCTGTTCCTTTTTCTCGGCTCCATTATTCAGAACATTATCAATCATGTTGTAATTCTGTTCGGTAAGTTCCTCCACCTTTGCGAGTGGCTTGTATTCTGCCAGCTTGTCAAGCAGCTCCTTTGCCCTTCTCGCAGTCTGAACCGCTTCGCTGTTATCAATCTCCACACCCTGTTCGAAAATGTCCGTAATAGTCCACCGGAATACGCTTATCCTGTTCTGACAGTCCAAAATCCTCCAGAACGTCCTTTAACGCCGCATGAATGGAAATATCAGGATTGTCATACACGCCACCGTCAATCAGCCTGTAATCCTCATCAAAAACGGAATAATCATAGCCCTCCGTACAGGTCTGTATGCTGACATATTTATCTTTTATGGAAAATGCCATCTGATCCAGCTCCTTTACCTCAAAATACGGATTGTCCCACTCCGTAATCGGTACATTTTCCTCGATGTGCTTCTGGTTGGCAGTAGGCATTAACTTTTCCATCTTGCCCTGTTCATAGAGCGTATCGAACCGGCTCATATAAAGGGAAATATCATCAAGACCGCCCTGTTTCAACTGATGTTCAAAACGCTGTTTCACAAAGTCTTTCACTTCCTCCAGTATCATATCCCGGTGTACTCTTACCTTGTCGATACCGATACTGTCACTCAGCGTCTGCAAATTGGCTATGAAGTGCTTACTTTCCTTTGCTTCACTGCTGTGGGTAAAATCAAGGGACAGGACATTTTCGTTATTCCTTACATGGATCACATCAAATTCAATGCCATGCACACTGACACCAAAGGTTATCCTTTCCAGCTCTGTATCCTCTGCATGAACACTCACCGCATAATTCCCATTCATGGCAAATCCCAAAGCGGGCATACAAAATAAAACTGCTGATGCCTGTGCTACTGCATCGGCATCCCTGCCCTTGAAAAATACCACATATTTTGGTGGGTCTGTTGTCTTATCCTTCTTGACGGCAAAATCAATATTGTATTTACGAACTACCCGCTCAAAGGATTTGATATTGCCATCCGTCACTTCGATAGAAGAAACTCCCACGCCCTCGCCAACCAGCTTTTCACAGAAGTTTTACCATGCGTTTTCTGTGCTTTCTTTCTGCGGTGGTTCAGATACATCCGCATTGCAGCTTTCAGCACGTTGGCATCCAGTTTAGCGGTCTTAATTACAAGAGCGATTGTTTTCTGTGTTACTTCCTCTTGCATAAGTACCTCCGATCTGTATCTTCCTGTGTGTATGCTCCGCTAAGGTGGAACATACAGCCGATGTAATAAATACCTCAGAATTCTCCTTTCCGCTTTTGGACATCGTGTCCAAAAGCAATAAAAAAGGGCAGCTACAAATCTCTCGACTTATAACTGCCCTAACGCTGTGCTACATTATTGATAATATCAGTAAATATACCAACATTCATTTGTTATATCCAATATGTTTTTAAAATCATCGAACTCTATTTTTTTATCCAATCCAATTTTATATGTTGCTGCAGTATCTAAACATATGTCTAGATGATTTAGCGGATGCATTCTCCCATTTTCATGTTCCGGGTCAATATCATATCGTATATATCCTAAATCATATTTTAATAAATGTGAAATAAGTAACCACATTTCTTTTGTGGTAAAGTCATCATCATTTACCTCCGGCTCCATAATTATCTCAAAAATTGTTTCAAAATCCATCTCTTTTCGATTCATCTTCTCGAATGCTTCTATAAGAAATGACAACACCATTGGATTAATTACGGTTCCCGTAATATTATGATAAATTATAACATTATCTTGATTGCTGCTATCATCAATACAAAATGGAAACTGCATTGAAAACATTTTTCCTTCAAGTAAATAAAATATACGATTCATTTTATCAATTGAAATTTTTACCTTTTTGCTACGCTCATCTGTCAAAAAAATACTAACATCAAACATTCTAATAGTATATAATAATAAGAGAATTGCTTCCTCCCTTGTTCTTATTGGCTTTATTGACATCTCGGCAATCTGTTTACTCATTCTAAACGTAAGTTCTTTTCCCATCTTACTGCTCCATCATAGAGCAATTAGTTTGAATAAATTCTTCTAATTTATCTCTATCCACTTCTTTATTAAACATTGCCTTTGTCATTTCATGAATTATTTTACGATTCTCCTTATTAGTCACACCTATTTCATCCATAATTTCTTCAGCCATGTCAAATAATGATTTATGCAAATTAGTTCTCTTAATTATTGCATTAGCAAGTCTTGTTTTTTCTTCATCCGATGGTTCTTCAACTTTAAGAAATCCTTTTCTATTAACAAATTCTATTCCTGGCTTTAATATTTCGATATTCTTTGCCGCACTTGGCAATATTAAATAAGAGGTTAAAAAGGACCTTGTTAACATCATATAAATAGAATTTCTTATTGAAAAATCATTTGTAAGAGCATTTTGCATAATACAAATTACAAACGGAAATTCCAATCCCTTAACATTATTCCTATTGCTTACAAAAAGAGTTCCTTTTTTCTTCTCCTTAGTTTCATATCCTATATTCACCGTCCAATTATATTTTTCTTTTATCATGGATTGTAAATTTGATGCAAGTTTAAAGTTAGCATCAATATTTTCCATAAATATAATACCTATATCATCCGGAAGAACTGTTGGATTACATGCTCTTATATTATCAATAGTACCTAACACTGTAGAAAGATACTCATCCTCTCCTGATGGAATAATTGTAATCCCATCGGATTCAGACATATCTATATCTTCAAAACGTTTTAAGGGTTTTCTATGTAATTCGATATTCTTTCCTTCTCTTTTTACATCATATCCACAAGCTTCCCACTCATCATCTTTAAGCCATCTTAATTTTTTCTCAAATAATCCCATACCAATTGCATGGGCACCCATTAATGTTCTAGGATCTGTTCTATAACATTTATTAAGCAGAAAATCTGGATTTACAACCGTTAATGACTTATTTTCAAATATATCTTGAAAGATATCACCTGCAACATATACACATTTCTTAGCTACTTTCTCGCATAATGCAAAAAAACCCTCAGAAAAATCTTGACTCTCATCAATCAATATATAATCAAAGCAACTTTGAAAATCTTCTATTTGATTTAGCCTTGATAATGCTTCCCTACATATAGTATCAAACGACCTATTATATGAAAATCTGCTAAACGGAATATGATAGTGATTGCAGATATAGCTATACACTCCAGAATCAGGATTTCCGTATGATCCCCAGCTTCTCATAACCCAAAGCCTCTTTTCCCATTGAATCTGTTCTTCAACTTTCATATAATTAAAAAATTCTGGCACTCTTTTTCTTAAACTATCAGCCAATATGACATTATGACAGGTGAATACTATTTTACATTCATTATCATCAGTATATAATTCCTTTATTTTATGCAGTAACAACTCTGTCTTACCGGTTCCAGCAAGTCCCTGAATTGTTATACGCTTTTTCTTAGGTTCATCAAAAATAAATTTTGTTTGTTCTCCATCAAACAAAATAATTTTCCTTTTTATCTGATCCAAAATATTATCTGGGACACCTAATCCCAAACGTTCGGCTTCATTAATACTACCTGTAGCCAGAGAAATAAGAATATCACCTCTCCTTATTAATTCATCGCCCGTTATTTCATTTTCTTTTAATATATTTTGGAAAGAAAACTCTTCTGGTGAATATTGTATCTCTGATACAAATTCCTCTCTCCATTGTCTAGGTCTACCCACTATATTAATAAAATCATATTTTTTTGCAATATACCCTATATCATCAATAAAATCATCTTGGAATTCTTCAAATAATTCTCCTTCCTCACCAAAATTAATAAATATCATCTTATGTCTTGGCATAAGAACCACAAATGCATCCTGATAGTCATAATCTGCTTTTTTGTCAATTATCGGTTTCTTAAGTAAATATATAGGATTCATAATATCATCTAATCCTATTCTTTTAATTTCTTCAACACATCTTTTTTGACTATCTGATGAAACTTCAAAGTTCATATAAAACATACTATTTTCTATCATCATTTCCTCCCATTTTTAAAAGTTCTTCCATTTTCATCTTATACTGCATAAGTCTTAAAACATAGTCTGGCATTTCTCTTTTTCCATGTTCCCAATCTTGAATAGTTCTATATGGTATCTCATAGTATTCAGAAAACTGTTTCCAGTTCATTCCACTCTTATTTTTCAATTCTATCAATTCTTCCCGCTTTCCCATCAGCATCCCTCCATGTTGACTATTATATACTAGACAACGCATTGCGTCCACATAATTTTCATGAATTATCTATCTATGCATCAATTTTCTCAAAATAAGGACAGCAGCAAACCATTTGCTACGGCTTGCAACTGCCCCCACGTTGTCATAATGAAGATTTATATAATCATATCTAAATTGTGACTTGCAATATCTCTTTTGTTTTGGAAATCAACAAAAAATGCTTTAAACTCTCTCCTCTCCATTTCTCCATCGCCAAGGTACTCATAAATCTTCGCCAAAAGTCCCATTGAAAAAGTACATGTTAATGAAAAAGTTGAACCTCCATCAACTGGATTTCTGATAGGTTTTAAACACATTCCGTTCTCATTAAAACTGATATCCATTGTAGAATTATATGCATGTGTTTCATACGATAACCCTCCATAAATACTATCATAGTACTTTTCATACCCGGTTTCCGTCATCAAACCTTTAAAATTTGTCACATTGCTGCAAACTTCATACCATTTCATATACTTCTTTTTTTCTTTTTTCCTTTTTCTGTCTCTATCAATTTCCTGAAAAACAGGCTTAGATTTAACAATTCGTTCAAAAGCTTCTTTCTTTTTCAGAAACTTATTCATATCAATATCAAAAGCTTCTTGACCTTTGTTTGCAATAACCTGTTTTTTTAACTCAGATTCAGTATTAAATATTCTTTCTCCCATCTCTATTTCTTGATAATGATGTTCTAACCAATATGCTGATGCTCTTTTTTGTGTATCTTCTTTTAATATAAATTGCAAACTAACAATATTCTCAACAAGAGACCTTAAAATAATTTGAGTTTGCGTAAAGGAACCTATTGAAAACAACAAATTTATTGCATCAATTTGTTCCATAATTTTTCTGATGAATAAACATACAACTGTATCGATGAAATCATCTTTTCTTGATGTCCCATAACACATTTCATTTTCTAATTCACCAAACTTAGTTATTATACATGCCAACACATTGCTTACTTGTTCTATTGTATTTTTGACATTGCTATTGTTATTAACATTATAAAAAAGGTTGTCAAAGGTATTTAAATAACTATCGTTCATATTGAAGCCTCCTTATCCCAAATTTATTTGTATTATATTCCATCAGCTTATATTGATAAATCCCAAAACTAACGTTTTGTTAAAATGTCTCGTTAAAAAAATAACAATTATATATTATATAAGTTATTAGCAAAAGTGTACAAAAATTTATATCTAACAACTTCTTTCTACTTCTGGACATCGTGTCCAAAAGCACAAAAAAGCAGTTACAAGTATTTCACTCATAACTGCCCTGACGCTGTTACCTGATTATTCTATTCCTGCCGTTTTTGCAAATCCGGCTTTTCTATTCATAAGTTCCTCTTGTTTCTCCTTTGGCAGACACCGGAATATCTCATTATATCCCATTCCTGCCATCGGTGTTCCTTTTGCCAGGAGGAAAAGCTGCGTGTCAAGCCATTCCTCCCACAAGTTTTCAAACACGCTTCGACTATCCGTAAAGGTAATTGCATCTTCAAAACCCTGTGGCGGTCTATAATACTGTAACTTGACAAAACCGTATCTTCCTGCATCCACAACAAGTATATTTTCAATTTCATACAGCTCTGCAAAAGCATCTGCAACTTTTCTGCATTTCTCCCTTTCACCGTCTGTAATGTATTTTTCTTTCACAATTAACCATCCTCCTGTTTCAAAACCACACTAAAGATTCGCTTCTGCATTGATTTACAATATCTAAGATTTCTTCTTTTGACAATTCTTCTACGCTTGACTCAGATAATTCTTGTTCCAATACCTCTGAAATATTTCTTCCACAAAATGGCGTAAACAAATACTCTTTAAGTTGTTCATAGGTCAACTCATTCAAAGCACTTTCAACCATTTTCGTTTTGTTTCCCTTTCCCTTCATTGCATCCTGTAAACTTTTACTAAAAGAATTATCATACCACTCAACCCCAAATATTTTGATTATTGTTATATATACTAACTCTCGTATTCGTCTTTCAAATATACCAAATAATGGCATCAACTTACAGCAGTATAACTGAGATACCTCATCATATGAAATTACAATATTCCAGGTTTTCCTATGTTCACCTTGAATAAGCCTATTAGTTACACTATCAAGATATTTTGCGGCTCTAGCTGGTGTCGCATTACAACTCAATTTAAGAAAGACCATATTTTTTCTTTTAAAGATATCTTATATTCAATTTTCACATTATTATCTAAATTTATCTCAAAAGAAGAATCATTTACATTATTAAACAAATTTTCAAAAAGCTGTTTTATCTGTTTTTTCATTGCCCTCCCTTTCCGCATCCTTATCATAATGCTAATTTAGTCAATCATGATTTACTAAATTATATTTTACTATATGCCATATATAAAAACAGACCGCGCATCCTTATTAGATGCGCGGTCTGTTCTATACGATAATCCCCTTTTGCTTTTGATACCTTTGGTATCATTTCATAAATTATATAAAACATCTCATGAATTGTCAATAGTACTTTCATTTTTTGTCGTTTTTTCAAAAATTATAAAAGTACTATCGTCTCCCGCCACACTTCGCACAAACTCTCCAGCCTCCATGCCGCATTGGCCGGGCTGGTGGAGGGCAGCACCGTGGCTTCTATGCCGGTCAGGGGCAGCTGATATTTTCGATAAAGCTCTCCTGCTTTGTTACCGTTGGCATAGATCCGCGTGATCTGTGATTCCGCCAGAATCCTTCGAATATCCGTCGGCTCCACATTGCGGATGCTACTGTCGCTGGATCCCTTAATATCGCAGCTCTGGATTACATCCCAGACGGCAATGTGATGAGCCAGTAGCATTTTCTTTTTCTCCTCTATGGTCTCTGGCACCGGTTCCCCGCACAGATCTGCCATCACTTTCCAAAAACGATTCTGCTTATGGCCGTAATAAAAATGGTTCTCCCGGGATTTCACCGAGGGCAATGTTCCCAGGATCAGCACCAGCGAATCCGCATCGTACACCGGTGCAAACGTGTGCTCAATATGTTCATATCCTGTCATGCTGTTTTCCTTCTTCCTTATGGCTGTCCCTGTCTTTCAGCAGATATCGGGCCGCAGGAATTTCCACGATCAGAGTAACCGCTACCGCCACCGCCGCAGACACCACGATAATCAGTATCTGATATTTCCACTGCCATACACGGTCACCTGTCATATTTGGCGGCGTATCCCCGCTCCAATAAGGAATTCTTTTTTCTTTCAGCCAGACGGCGATCATCTGATGCCAGAGATACAGGTTATAGGAAAATTTGCAAAAAAGTGATGCCACCCGGTTGGAATATAGTTTCTGATAATATTCTCCCGCACAGGCCGTACTGAAAAGGAACAATGCAAACAGAAACGACTGCACCAGCCTGCTCTGCAGCTGAACTGCCTGCAGATTCACATCCCCGTCGTATTTATGAATCATCCCGTTCATCAGAAAAATACACAAAACAGAGATCACTGTTCCTGCCAGCCGCGAGTATTTATTTTCTGTCACATATTTCTTCCACATGACATACAGGATGCAGCAAAGCATGCCATTGCCATAGATTCCCATAAACGTCAGAATATTATTTCCATAATTTCTCTCTTTTCCCGCAAAACAGTTCAGGATCACCGCGGTACTTGTAACGGAAATCATCAACATCACACTATAAGTGGCAAAGGCCCACTTGCGGAACAATCTTGCGATCCACGGCAGCAGCAGATAATAGATCACTTCCATCTGTACCGTCCATAACACGCCGTTAAAAGATGTGGATATATAAGTGTCCGACCAGTTTGGTGCAACGCAAAATACATGTGTCACAATATCTTTGCACAATACTCCCACATTCCGATATTTATGTCCCGGTAAAATATAGAAAAACAGATCGATCGCCAACATAAAATAGTAAGAAGGCAGTATTCTTGCTGCCCTCTTTCTGTAAAATGTCTTCGTATCCGGCCAGTCCTCTCCCAGAACAATAGATCTTGCATAAGGATAAAAATTGCAGAATGCGCTGAGCAGGATCATCATATCCACAAAAATAAATCCATACCTGACCCATCCGGCAAGGTTGATCTCTGTGATTCCAATATATTTTGTGTACTCTGTTGGAATCCGAAGATACGGTGTCAGCCATGTCTGCTGCCAGAAATGAAACCACACTACCATCCCGATGGCTATGGCACGGATTCCATCCAGCACACCGATTCTGTTTTCTATTCTGTTTTTTTCATCCATGCTGTATTCCCGCCGTTTCTGATTTTCTGCTGCTTCCTATCTGTCATGTTCCAGTCTCCATCTGATACATCTGGTGAGATAATCCACGTAATCTGCATTCTTACACATTTCCTTGCCGGGAGTATCGGAGATCTTTGCCACATCCATGCCGTTGCAGGCAGTGGTCTTCATGACAATATTCAACGGTTCCTCGCAGGTATCATTGGCAATATAGGTTCCGATACCGAAAGCCACCGTCACCCTGTCCCGGAATGCCTTACGCAGTTCATCTGCCCGTGCAAAGTCCAGGCCGTCACTGAACAGCAGGGTCTTGCGCTTCGGGTCAATCCCCAGAGATTCATAATGAGATATCAGCTTCTCCCCCCATGCAAAGGGATCCCCACTGTCATGCCGCACGCCGGAAAACAGAGTGGAATAGGTCAGCTGGAAATCTTTCAGGAAACAATCCGTGGTGATCGTATCCGTCAAAGCAATTCCGTTCAAAATGCCATACTCTTTCACCCAGGCATCCAGGGCATACCAGTTGGAATATGCCGGATTGTGCTTGTGATTGCCCTGCCCGGTACACATGATCCATTCATGGGCCATAGTGCCTACCGGTGTCACGTTCCATTTCTTTGCCAGATAGACATTGGAGGTACCAATGCAGGCGGAGTCCTTATAATCCTTATTGTGACCCACCAGCTCCTGTACTGCCAGTTCCTGTGCCTCTGCAGAGAGACGGCGTCTCAGACCGAATTCACTGAAATTTCCAAGGCAATACGTTCCGTCCACCAGCTTCTGTAGCTTGTCTGCCAGACGCTCCCGGAAGGAGGCATACAGCTTCTCATAGTCATAATTCATACGGAAAAATACTTCATTAACAATAGCCAGCGTCGGGATCTCATACATAGAAGTATTCAGCCAGGATCCCTTGGTCTCGATGGTCAGACCGCAGTCCGCCTCCGTGCCGATCTCAAAATCCTCGTATCTGGGCTGCCACAAACGTAAAAAATCCACATAGGAACCCTTGATCCATTTTACGTTCTCCAGATAAGCCAGTTCCTCTTCCGTAAAACGTAAGTCACAATAGGCCCGGATCTGCGCCTTGATTTCTTCTACCATTTCAGATGTGAAAAATACATCTGTATTCCTGCATTTGAAGGTCCAGGTAGTCTTATAAGCGCTGAACTGGTGGTAGATACACTGTCCCATAGAGAACTTGTACATATCATTTTCCAGTAAGCTGTTGATGATCTGTGGTAATTGCATGATTTTATCCTCTTTCTCTCTTAGATTCACAACTGTGTAAATATGATATGTTCTCTAAATCACATCCGCCTGGATCGGTCCCATAGCTGCGATGGCCGTCTGGTGCGTCTGGGGTGTCACACAGGCACAGGCCTTCTCAATGACACACACTCTCGCTTCCGGTACAAATGCCTTTGCCATGACCACATTGCTTAACACACAGATTCCGGTGCAGAATCCGGTAAAATCCACTTCCATGGGATATTCACCCTCTGCTGCCTCTCCTGCTGCCGTCACCTCTTCCCAGATTGCCTTCAGCGTATTTCCAAAATCCAGACTGCCAAAAGTAGGTTTTTTCACCGTAAGGATCTGGTCTGGCGCATAATGCTCCTGTACCGCCTTCACGATATCTGGATGGATCTTATATCCTTCTGTGCCTTCCTGTCCGTGCAGAACGGGCAGACGCTTTCCTTCCTGGGTGTACAGATAATCCGCCGTATGGGTATCCTTTGTAAAGATCACCTTGTAGTATTCCCCACTTTCTGCTGCCGCAACGATATACTTTACCGCCGCCTCGCACTCCTTGTTTCCCAGCGCCCCGGTGATGAATTCGTTCTGTGCATCCGTGATCACTAATACTTTCTTTGTCATGTCCCTCTCCTCTACTCGTTTTTCTATAATGATGCCGGGGCAAAAGCCCCCGACTTTGCACAAAAAGCAGGCAACCGCATCCTGCGGCTACCTGCTTCTATTACTTATAGAAATAATTTCTTTACTTTTTCTGCATCAAATACAACTTCCTTTACCCCGTCCACTTCGATCTGATACAGGGCATTGGCTGCCAGATGCTCCGCCGCCTGCTCAAGGTCACGGATTCCACTGGTGTTGGAATAGATCTCCACCACCGCATCCAGTCCCTCTTCGGTGAGTGTGCATTCGTCTGTCTGCAGTCCAATCCTTTTCAGCACCTTCGGCAATGCAAATCTGGAGAAAATGATCTTCTTCTCCTCCGGTGTGTAATCCGGGATATCGATCACTGCAAAACGGGACATTAACGGAGCACTGATCTGCTCCTTGTCATTGGCAGTGGCGATGGGGTAGACACCAAAGGTGGGAACGGTACATTCCATATAGTTGTCCGTGAATCCCAGATTGTCAAGCAGTGTCAGAAGCACATCCGCCGGATTGCCGTTACCCTTGCCGTTTGCCGCCTTGTCCAACTCATTGATGATGAATACCAGATTAGACTCTCCCGCCATGGAAAAAGCCTCCATGATAATGCCCGGCTTGGCATTGGCATAGATTCTGGAGCTTCCGGTCAGCTGCTCCGGATCGTTAATGGAACTCATGTCCAATGTTGTCCAGGGCAATTTCAGGATCCTCGCCACCGCATAAGCGATCTGGGATTTACCGGTTCCGGCCGGACCCACCAGAAGCAGTCCGTAAGCCGGTAAGGTGTGAGTACGGTTAATCTGGATAATGGTCTCCATGATCCGCTGCTTGACTCTCTCCATGCCGTACAATTCCTCGTCCAGGATCCGTCTGGCTTCCACCGGATCAATGGCTTCGAAGTAATTGCCCTTCCACTGAATGTTCATCATGATGGACAGCGCTCTCTGGGCATGTCTTCTCTCTTCCGGAGACACCTCATGGGATCTGGCCACCGCCAGATTTCTTCTGGCCCACAGGCGGATGTTTTCCGGCATAGTCCTTCCGGCGCATGTCATGAAATCGGAGATACTCTGAAGGCTGGTAAGCTTCATATCATCGCCGTCTTCCTCTTCGTCCTCCCCCTGTTCCTCTTCTGCGGGAGCACTGCTGGCGAACAGTCTTTCCATCATGAACTGTAAAAATCCATCTTCTGCCGAAAGCTTGGTTCCGCCGCCAAATGCAGTCTCTCGGATCTTGTATACCGCATAGCCTTCTTCCCGGTTTTCCCCGGAAAGCCGGACATTGATGTGATTTTCTCCTAACCATCTGACGAGGCTTACGAATCTTGCATCGATCTGTAAAATATCGGCATAGGCACTGCTGCCCTCTTCCCTGAATTCGAAATTCGTGCGTTTGTTCTGATTGCCGAAGACACCGATAGCATGGTGCTTCCACTGCTCGCTGCTGTTGTCCAGGATCAGGATCGGCTTTTCGGGACTTGCCGCAGCCTCATTGGAACGGAACATGGTATAGGTGCATACGGGATCCTGCTTCTTCTCATTTTCCGGGATACTGCTGAAATCAAATACCGGCATGGTCAGCCTCCTTTTTTCTCGCCTGAATCTTCTCCTCATCGATCAGCTTGAACTGCTTTACCAGATTGGTCATATTCTCGGACTGAGCCAGCAGTTCCTCACTGGTAGCGGATAATTCTTCTGCTGCCGCAGAGTTGGACTGTACGATCTCGGAGATCTGGTTCACACCGCTCTCCGCCTGATTCATGGCATCTGACTGAGCAGCTGCAATCTGGTTCAGTTCCTCAGAATCCTGTGCGATCCTGCGGACGCCTTCCACGATAACGCTCAACGTCTGGGACGCATGATCCACAGCTTCATTGCCGGCATGGATCTCCTCCAGTGTACCGCCGATCAGCTCTCTGGTATTGACAGCGGACTGCGCACTCTGCTCTGCCAGCTTACCAATCTGGTCTGCCACCACAGCAAAACCTCTTCCGGCCTCCCCCGCTCTGGCTGCCTCAATGGACGCATTTAAGGACAGCAGATTGGTCTGACTGGCAATATCCTCGATCTCACCGATGATGTTGCTGATCTTCTCGGAAGTCTCGTTGATCTGTTCCATGATCTCCATCAGATGATTCATCTCGGTACGGCCTTCATCTGCCTTAGCAGAGTATTCCTGTGCCTGCCTGCTGGAATTCTTGGTATGCTCTGCAGTATTGTCTACCATAGAGGTAATATTAGTAATGGTTGCCTGTAGCTGCTGTACGGCTCCGGCCTGCTCAGTAGCGCCCTCTGCCAGAGACTGTGCGGCATCTGCCAGGCTTCCGGCACCCATGGATACCTGTCCGGATACGGAATTTACATTGTACAATGCTTCGTTCATCTTATATTTGATATCTCTCAGGGCTTCCTTCAATTCATCCAGATCCCCTGCATAGAGATCGGGGTAAAGAAATTTTACCGTCCAGTCACCATTTGCCATGGCATTCAGAGCCTGCTTGATATCCTCAATGATCATTCGCAGATTTTCAGCCATTGCAATGGCGGCACGATTCATCTCTGCCACTTCGTCCTCTGTCTTTACTTCCGGGAACTCTGAAGACAGATCACCTGCAGCAAACCCATCCAGTCTGTCTGCCAGCGCTTTCAGCGGTCCGGCGATTCCTTTGGCTATTCTTTTTCCCGCTTTTTCAGATCCCGCAAAGCCTACTCCGATGATCAGAAGGATTACGATAAAAATAACCACACGGAAAACATTCAGTTTGGCTTCCATGGCATTTCCGTTCGTTACACTGCTGTCCAACAGGCTCGTCATATCTGCATAGACCTGCTGGAACACGGGATCCATCTGTTCGCCTGCCATCTGCTGTGCCTGCATCCGCTTAGCAGAATCGGAAGCTGTTCCCAGTTCCAGTATCTGTGCCTCGATCTGCTGATAAGAAGCTACGCCGTCCTTGATCTGCTGGTAGGTAGCTCTTCCCTCATCCGTGATCATGTCATCTTCCAGGGCACTGATATAGGTATCCAACTGTTCCGCCGTCAGGTCATGGGCATTTTTTGCTGTAGCGATCAGTGTATCGTCATCATAGCCGATGGCGGCACGGGTCTCACTCCGCATCTCCGCGATAACGATCATCGCCTTACCGATGTCACCCTGCGCGAAACCGTAATGCTTCAAGGCGTAGGAATACTGATAACTCACGATTCCCATGGCCACACAGGCGATGACACCCGTCATGCTCAGCAGTATCGTGGTCTTACGAAATACTTTCAATAGGCGCTTCTCAATGGAGAGCTTGTTTAAACTGTTAAATCTGTCCGTTCTGTCCATTCCAATGTTCCATCCTCTCTGTAAACTGTGTGTAAAAATCTATCGTCCCCTCATACGGCAATAAATAAAACAGACGCAGCAGCAGGAGATTTTCTTCCCTCTGTTTCCCTTCGTCTTCTCCTGTCAGTCTTTCTTCCATGGCATGTAACAGGTCATGCCATTGTAAGGTAAATTGCTGATTGCGGGTCAGATCCGGAGTATCGATCCATTTACTGACTTTTATCTTGCTGCGGTTCTCCTTTGCACATTCCCCGGTCTGGAGAAAATAGGAAAATCCTCCATTTTCATAATATCTTCCCAGCGGAAATAGCCGGCAGATTCCGGGACGGTACGGGTGAATACTGCATCGACCCTCTCCGTCCAGATACGCACAGGCTTCCTCTGCTCCCTGCATTTTCAGATTCGGTAAGATCACACCGTCCACCACATTGAGCTCCACCGATGCCGCTAATAGCTCCTGCATGCTTTTCCCCATTCCTGTAGTCATCCGGTACACATCATAGGGATCCAGGATAATGGAATTGCCCATGCCGTGACAACACCGGGAACAGCCATTGCAACCACCGCAATCCGCTTTTACCATATCATTTGCTTTATATAAATGACCATCGGATATCTCCGCAAGGCTTACATTTCGCTTCATATCTTCACCATCAGCCTCTCTGTGCCTTGCGTTCCATGATCTCCTTCAGGCTCTCGGTGTAAGGCGCTCTTGCCACACCGTACTCTGTTACGATTCCGGCGATCAGTTCATGATCCGTTACATCAAAAGCGGGATTGTATACCTTTACACCTTCCGGGGCCATGCGCTCCTTATACCACATCTCGGTGACCTCTTCCGCCTTGCGCTGCTCGATGCAGATATCTGCGCCGGTAACAGTAGCCATGTCAATGGTAGATGTAGGTGCACAGATATATACCGGTACACCGTACTGCTTTGCTACCGCTGCTACTACGCTGGTGCCGATCTTGTTGGCCGTATCTCCGTTAGCCGCCACTCTGTCACAACCCACGAACACTGCCTGTACCCAGCCCTTGGACATTACAGAAGCAGACATATTGTCGCAGATCAGTGTGACATCCACGCCTGCGGAATGCAGTTCAAAAGCAGTCAGTCTGGCTCCCTGCAACAGGGGTCTGGTCTCATCCGCAAATACATGGAAGTTATAGCCCTTCTCCTGTCCCAGATAAATAGGTGCTGTTGCAGTACCATATTTTACGGTTGCAAGTTGTCCTGCATTACAGTGAGTCAGGATGCCATCTCCCGGTTTCACCAGTTCCAGGCCAAATTCTCCGATTTTTCGGCATACTTCCACATCTTCCACCCGAATCTGCAAGGCTTCATCATGCAGGATTTCCTTCACTTCTGCCACGGTTTTGTGTTCTTCTCTGCCGGCCTTCACAGCCACGGCATTCATACGCTTCAATGCCCAGGACAGGTTGACTGCGGTGGGTCTGGAAGAATCCAGATATTCCTTATATTCGGTAAATTTCTCATAAAACTTTTCAAAATCTTCGGTCTCGATGCGGTTTGCCAGCAGATAAATACCCAGTGCCGCCGCTACGCCGATGGCCGGAGCCCCTCTGACTTTCAACAGATAAATGGCATCCCAAATTTCCTGTGCCGTATGTAAAGCGATCAGTTCGATCCTGCCGGGTAATAAGGTCTGGTCTATGATGATCACCGCATCCTGTGCTTCATCCAGTGCCACGGTGTCGTAATCGAGAATTGTTTTTTCTTTTTCCATAGATACTCCTTTATATATGTTTTCGTAATTGTCAGATCCTTACGGTATCTTCCCGGTTAATTTTCATGCCGGATAATATCGGCAAATTCTGCTTTCGCTGCCTTGGCCAGATCCTCCGGTGTCAGACGGATCTGAGATCCGATCTTGCCGCCGCTGACATAGATCTGCTCCTGTGTCTTTGCGCTTTCATCGATTCTGGTCACGTACTGCTTTTTCATGCCAATGGCAGTACAGCCGCCGCGGATATAACCGGTAATGGCGTTAATGTCCTTTACGTGGATCATTTCCACGCTCTTTTCCCCTACCGATTTCGCTGCCTTTTTCAGATCCAGCTCCGCCGCAATAGGGATAACGAATACAAAATAATTCTTGCTGTTGCTCACGGTGACCAACGTCTTATAGACCTGTTCATAGGGCAGGGATAATTTGTCAGCTATCTGAAGACCGTCCACGAATTCCTCACACTCGTAGGTGTGATGGGTATAAGGAATCTTCAAAGATTCCAGGATCCGCATTGCGTTGGTCTTTACTTCTTTTTGTTTTGCCATAAAACTACTCACGCCTTTCAACAACCTGCAAACTTTGAGCCGAAGGCACAAATTTGCAGGTGAAAAATTTATTTTTCACCTTGTTACCCTTGGTATCATTTTATTTTACTATTTTGCTTCCCTCAGCGCAAGCATACAAGGCAAGAAACTTGCACAAGTTGCATCAGTTTTTTGCAGAAAAGAACTCCGCCCGACTCCCGGACGGACCGGGGAATCAGGCGGAGTTCTTATATGTTTTTAATCCGTTGTTACGAATTAGTTTGCTGCCTTCTCAGCCTTTGCAGCCTTCAGCTGCTCGGTCAGAGCGGGAACTACCTTGTTCAGGTCGCCTACGATACCGTAGTCAGCCACATCGAAGATAGGCGCGGTCTCATCCTTGTTGATGGCAACAATGAGATCAGACTCTTCCATACCTGCTACATGCTGAATAGCACCGGAGATACCGATTGCAAAGTAAATCTGAGGACGAACGGTCTTACCGGTCTGTCCAACCTGCAGATCCTTGGGCTTCCAGCCATTATCTACAACTGCACGGGAGCAGGATACGGTACCGCCAAGAACCTCTGCCAGATCGTCCAGGATCTTGAAGTTCTCTGCGCTGCCAACTCCACGTCCGCCGGATACCAGGATCTTAGCATCCATGATATCAACGGTATCGGATACAGCCTTAACGACTTCCTTGATGGTTACATATTTGTTGTTCGGAGTAAATCCGGGATTGTACTCTTCGATTACAGCCTTTGCACCTGCGATAGGAGCGATCTTCTGCATAACGCCGGGACGAACGGTTGCCATCTGAGGTCTGTTGTCGGGGCAGGCGATGGTAGCGATGGTGTTACCTCCGAATGCAGGACGGGTCATCAGCAGCTGGTTGTGCTTCTGCTCCTGTCCGGGGATAGCAACGAGAGGGAAATCACCGATCTCAAGTACAGTACAGTCAGCAGTCAGACCGGTCTTAACTCTTGCGGAAACGGTAGGGCCGAGGTCACGTCCGATAGCAGTTGCACCTACCAGAACGATCTCAGGCTTATATTTCTCGATAACAGATGCCAGTGCATGTGCATAAGGCTCGGTTCTGTAAGTCTCCAGTTCGGGATCGTCCACAAGGATTACCTTATCTGCGCCATACTCAGCCAGCTTATCTGCCAGATTCTTTACATTATAACCGATCAGAACCGCGGTTACCTCGGTCTCCAGCTTTGCAGCCAGCTCTTTACCTTTGCCGAGCAGCTCCAATGCGATACCGCTGATCTCATTGTCTACCTGCTGGGCGAACACATATACACCCTTGTATTCTTCAATATTATTGGTTACCATGGTTTGCCTCCTATATTAGATGATGTGCTTTTCTTTGAATTTAGCCACAATGTAAGCTGCTCCGTCTTCAGGTGAATCGGGAACGATCTTCTCACCTGCGCCCTTACGAACCTTATCGGATGCCTTTGCAATCTTGGTAGGAGATCCCTTCAGGCCAAGGTTACTGTCATCAACATCTTTCAGATCAGCTCTGCCCCAGGTAGTGATCTCTGCCTTGCATGCATCGAAGATTCCGCCGGGAGTCATATAACGAGGCTTATTCAGCTCGGACAGTGCAGTGATCAGGCAGGGCATCTGGGCCTCTACTACATGATATCTGTCATCATACTGTCTCTGAACGATCACCTTGTCTCCCTCAACCTTGATGTCCTGTGCATAAGAGATTACGGGAAGTCCCAGATGCTCAGCGATCTGAGGACCAACCTGTGCGGTATCACCATCGATTGCCTGACGACCGGTAATGATCAGATCATAGTCAAGGTTTCTCAGTGCACCTGCAATGGTAGTGGAAGTAGCCCAGGTATCAGCACCGCCCAGTACTCTGTCGGTAACCAGAATTGCTTTGTCAGCACCCATAGCCAGCGCCTCACGAAGAGCATCTGCTGCCTTGGGAAGACCCATGGTCAGTACGGTAACTTCTGCGCCGAACTCGTCCTTCAGCTTCAGTGCAGCTTCCAGACCAGCCTTATCATCGGGATTCATGATAGCAAGCATTGCGCCTCTGTCAAGAGTTCCGTCAGGATTGAATTTAACACCGCCCTTGGTATCGGGCACCTGCTTAATACAAACAACAATCTTCATTGTATTTTCTCCTTACTTTTCTAATAAAATTTCCGACAAATGCCTGCTTGCTTATTTCAGCAGATCTGCGGAGATAACCATTCTCTGAACTTCGGAAGTACCCTCGTAGATCTCGGTGATCTTTGCATCACGCATCATACGTTCAACTTCGTACTCTCTGATGTAACCGTAACCACCGTGCAGCTGAACAGCCTTGGTAGTAACTTCCATAGCAACCTCAGCAGCATACAGCTTAGCCATAGCAGCTTCTACAGAGTAAGAGATCTTAGGATTGGTCTTGTACTCGTCCTTCTTGCGTGCAGCCTTGTATACCAGCATCTTGGCAGCTTCCACCTTGGTAGCCATATCAGCCAGCTGGAACTGTGTATTCTGGAATCCGGAAATGGACTTTCCGAACTGCTTTCTTTCCTTGGTGTAAGCAACGGTTCTCTCCAGAGCGCCTTCTGCAATACCCAGAGCCTGGGAAGCGATACCGATACGTCCGCCGTCCAGAGTGTGCATTGCGATCTTGAATCCCTGTCCCTGCTTACCAAGCATATTCTCCTTGGGGATACGGCAGTCGGTGAAGATCAGCTCGTAAGTGGAAGAACCCTTGATACCCATCTTCTTCTCTTTGGTACCGAAGGTAAATCCGGGAGTACCTTTCTCAACGATAAAGGAAGAAATCTCCTTCATCTTTCTGCCTCTCTTCTCTACGATACCGGTAACTGCGATAACAATATATACATCAGCTTCTTTACCGTTGGTGATGAAGCACTTGGATCCGTTGATGACCCACTCGTCACCATCTAATACAGCCTTAGTCTGCTGTCCCTGAGCATCGGTACCTGCACCGGGCTCGGTCAGACCGAAAGCACCGATCTTACGGCCGCTTGCCAGATCGGGAACATATTTCTTCTTCTGATCCTCAGTACCGAAGGTCATGATAGGATCGATACACAGAGAGGTATGTGCGGATACGATAACGCCGGTGGTTGCACAAACCTTGGAAAGCTCCTCAACACACATAGCGTAGGTCAGGGTATCACAGCCCTGTCCGCCGTACTCCTTGGGAACGGGAATTCCCATGAAGCCGTACTTAGCCATCTTCTCAACGGTCTCTCTGGGGAAGGTTTCGGTCTCGTCAACTTCCTGCGCAAGAGGTTTTACTTCGTTCTCGGCGAACTCTTTGAACAGCTGTCTCGCCATCTCATGCTCTTTGGATAATGTAAAATCCATGATGTTAATCCTCCATTGTTATTTATACTTGGTTGTAATTATGAACTTAGACTGTCCAGAGCCGTATCCGGCTCCGAACAGTTATTTTACCTTTTGCCTACTGTGCATCCACAGGAGTCTTGGTGCGGTCTGCATTGTATACATAGAAGCCCTTGCCGGTCTTCACACCAAGGTTACCGCCGCGAACCATCTTACGGATCAGAGGGCATGCACGATACTTGCTGTCGCCGGTCTCGTTGTACAGAACATCCATGATGGCAAGGCAGATATCCAGTCCTACGAAATCGCCCAGTTCCAGGGGTCCCATGGGATGATTAGCGCCCAGCTTCATAGCTGCGTCGATACCTGCGATATCGGATACACCTTCCATCTTGATGAAAGCTGCTTCATTGATCATAGGGATCAGGATACGGTTAACAACAAAGCCTGCTGCCTCGTTTACCTGAACAGGGGTCTTGCCGATCTCTTCAGATATCTTCTTGATGGTGTCTACGGTCTCTGCGGGAGTATTCACACCTGCAATTACCTCAACCAGCTTCATACGGTCTGCGGGATTGAAGAAGTGCATACCGATCAGAGGACGGGTCAGTCCGTTGCCGATCTCGGTAATGGAAAGGCTGGAAGTGTTGGAAGCAAATACACACTCGGGCTTGCAGATCTTGTCCAGTTCACCGAAGGTGGTCTTCTTAACTTCCATGTTCTCAAATGCAGCTTCTACGATCAGATCGCAGTCTGCACACAGATCTTCCTTCAGGCCCGGAGTGATCTTAGCTACGATAGCGTCAACAGCCTCCTGAGTCATCTTTCCTTTTTCTACCAGTCTTGCATAGCCTTTTACGATCTTGGCCTTGCCGCCGTCAGCCCACTCCTGCTTGATATCGCAAAGAGCTACTTCATATCCGTCTACCTGGGCAAATGCCTTTGCAATGCCCTGTCCCATAGTACCTGCACCGATAATACCTACTTTCATGGTAAATCCTCCTGATTTTATACTTTTATATTCGTAATGATTAGCAATTCTTAAAAGGCTCTTTTACCTTCTCCTTGTTCTTGTCAAGGAAGAAAGCCATACCATACTTCTGATCTTCTGTCTCGAAGCAGTCACCGAACAGCTTCTCTTCGATCACTACTGCCTGATCCATATCTGCATCCAGGCCTTCGTTAATAGCCTTCTTGCAGTTGCGGACTGCGATGGGAGCATTCTTTGCAATGGTGGCTGCCATCTTCTGTGCTGCTGCCAGCATTACTTCCTGTGCACTCTTTACCACATTGCCATCTGCATCTACTTCTGCGCTGTAAACTTCGTTTACCAGACCGATTCTGTAAGCGTCTGCTGCCTTGATATTGCGTGCGGTGTAGATCATCTGTTTTGCCATGCCTGCACCTACCAGACGAGCCAGTCTCTGGGTTCCGCCGAAGCCGGGAGTGATTCCCAGTCCTACCTCGGGCTGTCCGAAGACTGCATTGTCGGAACAGATTCTGATATCACAGCTCATGGAAATCTCACATCCGCCGCCCAGAGCAAAGCCGTTGACAGCTGCGATCACGGGAATGGGGAAGGTCTCGATCTTGCGGAATACATCGTTACCCTTCTTGCCGAATGCCTCGCCCTCTGCCTTGGTCAGGCTGCTCATCTCTCCGATATCTGCACCTGCCACGAAGGACTTACTGCCTGCACCGGTGATCACCAGACAACGAACCGTTGCCAGATCTACTGCATCCAATGTAGCGTTCAGTTCATCCAGTACCTGAGAATTCAGAGCGTTCAGTGCTTTCTCACGGTTAATGGTGATGGTTGCCACATTACCATTCTGCTCATACAAAATGTAATCCATGTTTTTACCTCATTTCACATTTCTATTCGTGTTTTCAAAACCACACTAAGGCGATAGAGATTCTACCGCCCCAGCGAATATTTATAAAATTAATCCTCGATCTTAACGATGGTGGAGCATCCCATACCACCGCCGATGCACAGAGTAGCCAGACCGGTCTTGGCACCTCTTGCCTGCATCTCATGCAACAGAGTTACCAGAATACGGCATCCGGAAGCTCCTACGGGATGGCCCAGAGCGATAGCACCGCCGTTGGGGTTCAGCTGCTTATCTACATCGATGCCCAGTTCCTTACCAACTGCTACGGACTGTGCTGCGAATGCTTCGTTAGCCTCGATGATATCGAAGTCTTCGATCTTCATACCGGTCTTAGCCATTACCTTCTTGGTAGAAGCTACAGGGCCGATACCCATAACCTCGGGACGAACACCAGCCAGAGCGCCTGCTACGAAAGTAGCCATAGGCTTAACGCCCAGCTCCTTAGCCTTCTCTTCGCTCATAACAACGATAGCTGCTGCACCGTCGTTGATACCGGAAGCGTTACCTGCGGTAACGAATCCACCGGGATTGATGGCACGAAGCTTAGCCAGACCTTCGATGGTAGAACCATGACGAGGGCCTTCATCGGTATCGAATACGATGGTCTCTTTTTTCTTCTTAACTTCTACGGGAACGATCTCTGCCTTGAAGGCACCGTTCTTCTGAGCTTCTTCAGCCTTTAACTGGCTCTTTAATGCGAACTCATCCAGTTCTTCACGGGTAAGTCCCCACTCTTCGCAGATGTTGTCTGCGGTCTTGATCATATGATAATCATTGAAAGCATCCCAAAGTGCATCTTTGATCATGGTATCAACCATGGTTGCGTTACCCATACGATATCCGTAACGTCCCTGAGGAATTGCGTAAGGAGCCATGGACATGTTCTCCATACCACCTGCTACTACGATATCTGCATCACCGGCCATGATCATCTGTGCTGCCTGGTTCACACAGTTCAGGCCGGAACCACATACCACGTTCATGGTAACTGCGGGAACTTCGATAGGAAGTCCGGCTTTGATAGCTGCCTGACGTGCTACGTTCTGTCCCTGGCCAGCCTGGATTACACATCCCATATATACCTGGTCAACTGCTTCGGGAGCAACGCCTGCTCTCTTCAGAGCCTCCTTGATAACGATTGCGCCCAGCTCCGGTGCAGGAGTTGTGCTTAAGGTTCCGCCCATGGTACCGATTGCGGTACGGCAAGCGCCTGCTAATACAACTTTCTTTGCCATTTGTTTGTCCTCCACTTTTTGTTTTCGTTTGGTTTGCTTTCTGAAATGTAGATTGTTATTTTTTTATCATTTCACTGTCCCCATTTTAACATAGCGAAATCTGTTTTGCAATGCTTTTGTCAAAAAAATAACAAAATAACAAATGAAATTTTTAGAAATCAGAATTCCCGGATTTTTGTAGTGCGGATCCACTCTCTTGTTCCCTCGACTTTCTGCACTTCCTGCGTGTGTTTTGCCAGAAAACAGGTCAGCGGATAGACATCGATCCAGATCTCGTTGTCACTCTCTTTCTGTTCTTCATCAAAGACCAGTTCCAATCCCCAGTGCAGATGGGTTACCTCTATATTATTTACATTTTCTGTGGTACTGTAACCTGTATGTCCCATATAACCGATCACATCCCCCGCCGTCACCACGCTGCCTTCTTCCAGTCCTTCCGCATAGGGGTAGTTCTGCCGCAGATGTGCATAGTAATAGTAGCGCTTATTATCAAAGCTGCGGATACCAATGCGCCAGCCGCCGTACTGGTTCCAGCCCAGGGCTTCCACAGTGCCGGACTCGACAGCAATGATAGGTACACCGACGAGCCCCATCATGTCATGGCCCAGATGCCTTCGTTTATATCCGTAGCTTCTTCCCGCCCCGAAATCATCATAATGAGTATAATCAAATCCTCTCGCAATGGGGCAATAACCTTTTAATCCGTATTTTTTCTGCCAGGTGCTCTGTCCGTCTTCTCCAATCACCTCTGCCTCGTATTCTCCCACCAGTCCTCCCAGTGCCGCGCTGTAAGCTTCCAGATAATACGGATAGTATTTCATATCTTTTGTGAGAGTTTCTATCTCTGCCTCTCCCTCAGCCAGCTTCTCCGACGTCTCGTTCAGGATCTTCAGCGCCTTTTTGTCAAATTCCCCTCCGGTTCTGGCTGCAGTATATGCAAGCAGCGGGATCCACTCCACATGATGTTCCGTGTCAAACGTATCCACATCCCAGTCATATGCCTGGCAGAGCGCTTCATAGGATACGGTAAAGTCCACCCATTTGATATAATCCTTTCCCGCAGCCGAGGTTGCGGTGACCACCGCCTGTTCCATGCTTTCTGTCCGCCCTGTCTCCCTGAGCAGAAATGCTCCCATCATTATAAATAGAAGCATCACCTCTGCCCGGATCCATGCCCGCATTCTCTTTTCTCTGTCCATTCCCTGTCCTGCTCTCAGTTCCTCCTTACAGGTTATGTTTCTGATTTTTCCGGTATTCAGACAATTCGAAAATCTCCGGGGCATATCATTTCCCATACAACAAAACAGCCTGCCGGAAACTCCGGCAGGCTGTAAATTTGTCTTTATTTAATTTTCTGTCCGGTTTTATACTTCCGGCTCGATCAGTCCGTAGGTATCGCCCTTTCTCTTGTACACTACATTTACCTGATCTGTCTCTGCGTTGCAGAATACGAAGAAGTTGTGTCCCAACAGTTCCATCTGAATGCAGGCATCCTCGGGATACATGGGCTTGATATCGAACTTCTTGGTACGAACGATCTTGATCTCGTCATCGTCTGTGTAATCATTCTCTACATAGGCTTTGCTGAAAGAAGCTGCCGCCTGCTGTTTGTCAACGATCTTGTTCTTATATTTTTTCAACTGTCTCTCAATGATCTCTTCCACCAGATCAATGGATACATACATATCGTTGCTTACCTGCTCCGAACGGATAATGCTTCCCTTTACCGGAATGGTCACCTCAATTTTCTGACGTTCTTTTTCAACGCTTAATGTTACATGTACTTCTGTGTCGGGATTGAAATACTTGTCCAGCTTGCCGATCTTTTCCTCCACTGCTGCTCTTAATCCTGGTGTAACTTCGATGTTTCTGCCAACAATAATAAACTTCATGCTGATCATCCCTTCCAAGTATTTATTTACAAGGTTTTATGTAGCATCCCTTGTATTTATTGTATAGTCATTATAGCACAATAGCACAGCTTTTTGCAACAATTTAAGAAGTTTTTTACTTGTTTTTGACATTCTGTATGTCAACCCTAAAATCGACAAATCCTGTCATTTTATTATTTTTATTACATGTTCACAAAACATTTGTTCCTGTTTTTTCGTAAATTTATCCCCCTTGCAGTGCCGGTTTTTCTGTGGATAATGTGTATAACTTGGTGTATAAGTAACTTTTATCCTATTTTCTGGCATTTTGGATGTGGATAACTTATTTTGTATTTAAATTTCTTTTCTGTCGTTTTTACGTTCGTGTCACTTTTTTTGTATACTTTGTATAGTTCCGTTTTGTCAATCCCCATTTCATCGCGTAACAATATTTTGACAAATTGCACAATTCGTTATACAACTTATAGTTTTTTGCCTTATCGGCACTTAAGTTCCACTGTCCCCACAGCATCCTGTCCACATGGAAAATAAACCGACCACATGACACGGTGCAATCGAGTAGTCTCGCTCATCGTATACACAAAAAAGCACTGTGTGTTTCCACACAGTGCCTTGTACTTTCTGTTATATAATCAGAAGATCCGTCGAACTGCCAGTACCTTCTTGTAATCCGCATTAGATACGATGATACCGGTCTTGGCGGTAGATGCATGAACGATCTGGCCGTTACCGATATACAGTGCCACATGGCCGGAGTAACAGATCAGGTCACCTGCCTGTGCATTGGCAAGTCCGTCAACCGCGGAACCCTGGCTGCGGTCTGCAGAAGAGGAATGAGGCAGGCTTACACCGAAGTTAGCATATACACTCATTACAAATCCGGAACAGTCGGTGCCGTTGGTCAGGCTGGATCCGCCGTATACATAAGGGTTACCAACGAACTGTAATGCATAGTCGGCAACTGCGGTACCCATCTCGCTGTCTCCGCTGGCCGCATAAGTAACTGCGGGAGCGCTGCTGGAAGCGCCAGAACTCTTGCTGCTTGTGGCTGCCTTGGCTGCCGCTGCGGCACGTGCTCTTTCTCTCTCTTCTTTCTCCTTTGCCAGACGCTTTGCTTCTTCCTCTTTGGATTCTGCTTCTACGAATTCCGTATGCAGGGAAACAAATTCTGTAGAGACCCATCCAAGACCTTCCTCGGTATCTACCTGTACCCAGCCATCGGTCTCATCGGATACTACCAGATCGTCCTCCAGAGGAACCAGACCCAGCACCGATGCTTCCAGCGAAGGCTCGGTACGAACTTTCAATGTGGTGGTGTTAACGGTTGCCAGTCGGGTTCCTACCTTCTTGGCAAGTTCTACTGCTTCGTCGCCGGTCACACAGTACTCGGCTTTTACATAACCGGTTACGGAACCGGAAGAAATCTGATACCAGCCGTTCTCTTCGGAAATGAAGAGACCAACGGAATCGTCATACAATTTACCGACGATCTCACCTTCCTCACTGGGCAGGCTTCTTACATTTACATAATCATTCACCTGTGCGATTACCAGATTCTTGAAGGACTCCTCCTCGGATGCTTCCGGGGTGGTATCCATCTGATCGTCACGGATCACAGTCTCAATAATGCTTTCAATCTGTTTCGTGCTGTTGGTACCTGTGGAAAGGCTCTCCAGCTTGTTGCCCTTTGCCAGGGTCAGCTCGATACCGCCGCTGGGCAGTACAGATGAAGATGCTGCTGCATTTGCAGTGATATTCATTCCGGAAAAAGCCATAACCGCTGCCATGGTGCAAACGGTAATTTTTACAGATTTACGAACCATTCTATCCTCCTGAAACTCTTGGAGCTGTCTCAATTTCTTAACTTATTTCTTTACATTTTCAAATCATTTGTTACGAATTTGTTACATCCGTTAACAAATATATCACGCGAACTCCCATTTGTCAATATAGTGAATTAATTGTCAATATTGTCAAAAGTTCCCATTTCATGCGGGTTTGCGGTGTTTTTACATAAAAAGAGCCACCATCCAGGTGACTCTTTTCTTTAAATATTCTTCGGTTTTCTTCCGAATTTCTTAATGAATTTATTACTAATCTGTGTCTGTTAACTAAAACGGTTGCAGTAATTTCCCGCGCTGACTGCTGCATTGGCACCGTCTGCCACCGCTGTTACGACCTGGCGCAGAGGTTTCTTACGGATATCTCCGGCCACATAAATGCCGGGGCGGCCGGTCTCTCCGGTCTCATCCGCAGGGATATAACCGTCTTCCCCGACTGCCACCAGTTCCCGCAGCAGTTCCGTGTTGGGATGGATGCCTACAGCGATAAAGATGCCTGCTGCCTCCAGATCTTTTTCCGCTTCTGTCTTCACATTTTTGATACGCAGCTTTTCCACCATGTCCTCGCCACAGATCTCTGTAACCACATGGTCATAGAGAATCTCCACATTAGGGAGACTCTTTAATTCCTCCTGCAATACCATAGCCCCCCGCAGACTATCTCTTCTGTGGATCAGATACACCTTTTCGCAGGTTCTTGCCAGATAGATGGCATCTTCCAGTGCCACGTCACCGCCGCCGACCACAGCCACCGTTCTGCCCCGGAAAAAGGCACCGTCACAGGTAGCACAGTAGGATACCCCCATGCCGTTCAATTCTTCCTCGCCGGGTACTCCTAATCTGGCATGTTCCGCACCGGTGGCAAAGATCACCGTACGGGTCTCCAGTTCCTGGTTGCCCGCATAGACGCATTTGTAATCGCCTCGTTCTTCCACACTGTGTACCGTAGCCTCCAGGAACTCCGCTCCCAGTTTCTCTGCATGATGCCGGAACGTCATTCCCATATCGAATCCACTGATGCCGGGAAGTCCCAGATAGTTATCCACCTCATAGGTATTGAGGATCTGACCGCCGCTCATGGGCTTTTCTTCTATAATAAGTAGATTCAGTCCCGCTCTCTTACCATAGACTGCAGCTGACAGCCCTGCGGGACCGGAACCGATAATGATCAAATCGTACATAATTTTCTCTCCTTTTGTCCAGTGTAGCAGTTCCCCTATGGAAAAGCAAGTCCATCTGTGCTACACTCGTTTTACAGGTTTTTAGCATCCGGCACTGTTTTATCTCCAAAGCTTGCTGTAGAATAGCGGAACCCGTGGTAGCTGATGGACTTTGCGGATGACTTATGCCGGGCTGCCGCCGTGAATGAAAAACAATAATTCAGAAAGGATACTTTACATGAATACAATAAAGAACGCACCGTTGGCTCTTGTCACCGGTGCCTCCCGCGGCATCGGTAGGGCCATCGCAGAAGCCCTGGCCGAAGCCGGCTACCATCTGATCCTCACCTGTAGCCATACCTTGCCGGACCTTCAGGAAGTGGCCGCCTGTTTAGAAGAAAAATATGGCATCACCTGCACCGCCATGGCTGCGGACGCATCGGAACCCGCTGCCATCGAAAAAGTTTTTGCCTCCCTGGACCATCTGGATGTACTGGTCAACAACGCCGGAATCTCTTACATTGGTCTGCTCACGGATATGAGTGTCGAAGAATGGCAGCATGTCCTGAATACGAACCTGAGCTCCTGCTTCTACACCAGCCGTCTGGCAGTGCCTCTGATGCTGCTGAAGCACAGCGGACGCATTATCAATATTTCCTCCGTCTGGGGAAATGTGGGAGCTTCCATGGAAGTGGCTTACTCCGCCTCCAAGGGTGGTGTGAACAGCTTCACCAAAGCACTGGCCAAGGAGCTGGCTCCCAGTAATATCCAGGTCAACGCCATCTCCTGCGGTGTTATTGATACTGCCATGAACCACTGCTTCTCCCCCGAGGAAATGAACGCCCTCCGGGAAGAGATTCCCGCCGACCGTCTGGGCCAGCCGGAGGAAGTCGCAAAACTTGTCCTCCAGCTCATCCAGGCGCCAACCTATCTCACCGGACAGATCCTTACTCTTGACGGAGGCTGGCAATAACACTCTCCGCCGATTCTCCCGGTACCAGTGATGCCACGATCCGCTCCATCTCTTCTTTGGATCCAGCATCCCGGCACCGGAGGATCAGATGTTCCTTCTCCGTCTCTGTCAGTGCCGCATAGCCTTGCATGGCCTGTTCATTCATCGCCAGCGCCATGCCGAATCCCACCGGCAGTTCATTCAAGGGAAACGCTTCTGTTCCGCCGCTTCCCCCAGTCAATCCATCCATTGCAAACTCCTTTCCCGCGTTCTGCGAAGATGCCTCATTTTACAGGCATCCTGTTTTTGCATAACAATCGTGCACTTGATCGATAACATAATTTTGCATATGTTATCGATCAAGTGCTACTGTTTAGTCTGTGCAGGAGGAATCTGCGATATACAAAACGAAAACTCGCTCTTTGTAAATGAAAATCTCACGAATAACGGTATTCTCCGCCATCCGTGAGATTTTCAGTTTGCTTTCTGTCTGTCAGGTATCCAACATTATTTTCCGGCAAGATATTCTCTCATATGTTCTCTGATATGCTCGAACTGTTTTCTCGTCTGAGGATTCCGTGATTCAAAATTCATCAGCTTATCCAGATACCCCTGTCTCGTCACAATACGGCAGCTCTCTGGATAGACCAGCTCGTACACCAGTGAAATATGTCCAACCACATTATCCACCGCTGTTTTCTTCAGGGAACGCAGTACAGCGTGCTCCTCATCAAAGCTCTGCAACACTTCCGGCGTCACTTCCTCCTGGTATAATACCTCGGTGTCCACATTGTAGATCTCTTCCAGCGGGAATTCCACATTGACCTTCAAGATATCAATCTTATCCGCATCCCGTAAGATATGGCAGAACATTGCCGTACGTTCGTCCAGTTCTTCCGGAATCCGGTAGGCGCTGTGATAAAACACCGCCGTCCACAGAAGCTCATCGCAGGAAGCATCTTCCACGAAATCCCGGATACTGATTCCGGCGTCTTCCTGAATTTCCTCGGGCAGGCTTTCTTCGCTTCCGGAAGCAAGTCTGTGTTTCTCTTCCCAGACCTTACCAAATAAAATCCTTGCTCCGTATTTCGCATGATCGATGGAATCCGCATCGGCGAAGGTACCATATACCCGCTGCTGTTCAAAGCGTCCCACATCATGGAGCAGTCCGGTCAGCCACGCAATGTCCACCTCTTCCTCCGGAAGGTCCAGAGATCTGGCGATCTGCTGACACAATCCGCAGACCCGGTAGGTGTGTTCTATTTTCAGGCGGATCATGTCCCGGCTGCTGTCATAACGGTCCGTGTATTCCTGAAATGCTGCCAGTGCTTTTTCTCTGTTGATCTTCATTGTTCGTTGCCTCTTTTGCCTCTTATCTCTTATATCATGTTTCATGACTCATGACCTGTTCGGTTTTTTCAAATCCATTCCTTCTTATCTGATGGTTTTTATCTCTGTCAGGCCTTTTTCTCTGTCGACGATACATAGGCCAGCTTGTATACCGCTACACAAATCACTGCAACCACCAATAACAGTCCCAGTTCCAATGCCCAGGTGGGAATGGCAGCGGCGCATATCACGGTTAAGAAGTCCACTGCAAAATGCAGTCCGAAGGCTGCTGCCAAATGCAACTTTCTGCCTGTCTTCACCGCACTGTATACAAGAATCGACAACGCGATCTGCAGAGCGATCGCACTGATCCGCTCCACCGGTGCGAGATAGAACTGGTAAGCCGGCGTGGTCCAGAGAACAGAGAGCTGATGGTAGGTTACCTCCTGTTGTGCGGGCTCCAATGCCGTCATAGTCTTCTCCATCAGACCACCGTTGATCATGGCTGCAGTAAGGAGATTGCTCATAGAAGACATACCAAGAATCAGAAAAGCTTCAATGCCGCCATGTCCGGCGCCGTACATCAACGCATTTTCCCGGGTAAGATGTTTTTTCAGGCAGAATTTCATGGCGATCCACCGGCCACACTCCTCAAAAAGTGCTGCTGCAAGCCCACCGTAAATCGCATACAGCCAGATATTGTCCCGGATCACGCTTCCGGTCACCGTCAGCACGATGGCATGACAGATCTGCTCTAAGATCATGGCAAAGCCCACGAAGATACCGCAGCCGATGAAAAATGCCGGCACCCACGCCTTTGTCTTCTTATAGATAAAAATACACAAAAATATGGGTAAACCCACGGATAATAGCAGAGATATCACCATCCCCACCATGCTTGCACTGCTTACAGTTCCCCAGATCATTGCTGTTTCTGTTATACTCTCCACTGCCATATATTCTCCTATCCAGGCGCCTCTCCGCACTTTGTTGTTTTATGATTTCTTTGTAACTATTCAGAACCCCATTCGCAAAACCGCCTCTGAATAGTTACATTTCTTCATCTGTATTGTAAGATTCTCCGGAAAAAAGTAAGAAAACCTTCCTCTACCGCCACCCGGTCAACCGCCGTCTCAGGCAGATCATAGAAATATTTCCCAGTTCCGGGATCCAGGGAAATGCTGTCCAGCGGAAACCCCTCTCTGCGGATGCTGCTATGGGGTACATCCGTCAGCCAGAATTTCTCACTTTCCATGTCAGGCTCCATGGCCTCATATACATGTTCCTCATCCTGCACATAGCAGATGGCATTGCGGTATTTTGCCGTAAGCCTTCCATAGCGTCTGACCAGTCCGATATAATGCTCCAGCATCTGCTCATCCGTCAGATACACACCGTTCACTGTTCGCACATGTACCCCGGGCTGAACCGCCTCCGGGACATCTTCAAAATACAACCCGGAATCACAGGAAAATACAGGCATACGAAAAGCTTCATAATAAGCATGGGCCTTCTGCCTGGCATTCTCCAGAGGCGTATTGCCTGTCTCCGGGACATCGGGAATTTTCATCCCCTGTGCCCGCAGATCCTGCAGACTGATCAGTTCAATGCCAAGTCCGGCTATGCGGTTCTGCATGGCAGCTGCCTTGGCTGGATTGCCGGTACCGTATAACAGTTTCATAAGCAATGTCCTGCTTTCTTTCCGGTCAGATCAGCGCCGGTGTCTGTGCCAGGACAGAGATAATCGCGATTGCCGCCAAAATCACAGCAACTACCACTACTGCAACAATGATCTTCTTTTTCATATATGATACCTGCTCTTTCTAAACCTTTTATGTTTTTGCATCCCATGGACTAATGATGGCATATTTCAGGGACAATTTCAAGGATTATGAAAATATTCGAGATGGCTCCACTTTCTCGCCCGGCCAGGATTTTCTGAGTGCTGCATAGGAAACCAGGAAATTGGCAAGCCAGCCTGCAGGCACAGCAAGCCAGACAAAGTCAATGCCAAAACGCGGCGCACAGATCAACGCCACAGACAAGCGGATCGCAAGGTTTACCATATTGGCAATGAGGAACGGTCGCATGATGCCGAGTCCGCGAAGAACTCCATCGGTCGCCATTTTAATTCCCATAAAGATAAAGAAGTAACCAAGCCATCTCATATAATCTCCGGACACCTGATAAGCCAGCGCGGTTCCGTCTTTTCCAAGAAATAGCGAAGAAATCTGCGTGTGCAGTGTTTCAATGACAAGAAAGGCAACCGCCGCAAAACACACGTCCAACACTAATGCCGCATGATAACCTTTTTTGATACGCTCGGTTCTGCCTGCCCCAAGGTTCTGGGAAACATACGGCGAAACTGCATTACCGATGGACACGAAGATCAGGGAAAATACGTTCTCCACCCGCATCGTCGCCGCATATCCTGCAAGAGCCTGTGTGCCGAAGGGATTTACCACTGCCTGTACGATCATCATTCCGATCGACACGGTAGACTGCTGCAAGACCGAGGGCACTGCGATCCGAAGCATCGAGCGCAGCTTGCGCCCGTCAAACCACTGAAACGGGCTTTGGTATCGCCGCATCCGGTATAAGAAAATCAAAAGTGAAAAAACAGCGGAAATTCCCTGGGCAATCAGAGTTGCAAGCGCCGCACCGAATACACCAAGCCCCAGACCGGCTACCATCCAAAGATCCATCACAATATTCAGGATGGATGAAAAGATCAGCAGCCCCAGCGGAATTTTTGATTCACCGATGGAAGTGAACATGGTGGAGAGAATATTGTACATGAACAAAAACGGAAAGCCCACAAAATAGACCCGCAAGTACAGTACCGCTTCCTCTAAAATATCGGCAGGAGTCTGTAACCCGCTCATCATCGCATGGGAAAAGCAAAAGCCAAAGATACCAAGGATGATACTCAGAAGTAAAAAGCTGATCAGCGACGTAGACACAATGGTTTTCATTTTGCCATACTCTTTAGCGCCGAAACAGCGGCTCACAAGCACACCTGCACCGACACCGGCACCCAGTGCCACACAAATGAAAACATTCGTCAGGGCCGCACAGGCACCCACCGCTGCCAGTGCAGAGGAACCCACAAACTGACCGACGATAATGGAGTCAGCCATATTGTATACCTGCTGAAAAAAACTGCCGAGAATCATCGGCATTGCAAAAACCGTCAGCGCTTTCAGCGGCGCATCGGTTATTAAATACTCATCTTTTGACATGATCCTATTCCTCCATAGTTCCTTCAGCATTCTTCCATGGCTTCTTCAACTCGTTCATCTACATCTTCTGGAAGTTGGATGGCATCCAGCTTTCGCGTGAAAAGTTCAATCATCGCAGGATACTGATTTGTAATTGGGTGACTAAACCGATAAAACTGCGGCACACCTTCTTTCTTTATATGCAGCAATCCCATTTCTTCAAGCTGTTTCGATGCCCTTGATATAGAAGTAGGTGTCAGTTCCAAGTTCTTCGCGGCTTGACTTGTAGATAGTTCCTGTTCGCCTCCAATCTTAACTCTTTTTGAGTTAAGATACAATATTTGAGTTAAGAACAGTTGAAAATCAACATTATCAAATATTATTTTTACGCAAAAAAGCCCGATGCAACATGAGCATTACACCCACACTGCACCGGAACTTGTTTTTTGCATCCGTTTCCAGAATCACCGGCACGCCCAGCCGGTTGCCCTCGGCAAAGGCAACATCCAGCACCTTTCGCATATAGCCCTGCCGCTGATATTTCTCCCGCACACAGACAAGCCCAATGAAAATGTAGGGCTTCCTTTCCTTGTCCATGCGGTCTTGCAGGGAAGCCCCTCCCCGCTTGATAGCGATACCAAACTGCAGAAGGCGCTTCATGTCCGATACTGCTTTTGCGGCATACCAATATGCCGCCCACTATTATCTGACCTTCATGCAGAAATCGCAGCGATCATTTCCGCGCCCCAGCGTCATGCTTCTCTCCCAGATCAGCTTCGGATGCAGCCCGGTATAGCTGATGTCATCACTGTCGCAAAAGCAGCGGCACAGCTCCTGGCAGCCATATTCTGTGCAGGTGTCGTGATAGGGGCACTTCATCATATCCACACGCCAGACGCCGTTACCGGTCTGCAGTTCTTTTGGGGCAAAGCCCGCCGCCGGGCCGAAAACGCTCCTGGTGGACTTGACGAAAACGCCGGGAACAAGGCGGTAAAGCCCCGGTATGTGCAGCAGGGCGGCAAGCTGTTTGTGGCTCGTTCTCGCCAAGCGCTCCACATAGTCGTGAACGGTTTGCAGTGCCTCCTCTTTCGGCATGACCCGCTGCAAGGTCTCGTAGGCCGCAATGCCCGGCAAAATCTGCCGCTTGAGGTGGTATTGCTTTTCCTTGCTTGCATCTGCATTTTCAGCCAGCAGCGCACTCAGGCGCATATCGAAAGCGGTGTTCAGTTCCTTTGCCCGCGCGGGAAAGCGCTGTGCCGCAGTCTCCCGGAAATCACGGGAAAGATAGGTTTCCTTCCTCTTCATCGTCCGTTACCCTTTCTTTTTGTATCCGCAGTCGCAGTAGGGCCCGCCGGAGGCAAGGGTGTACTGCCGCACAAAATTTGTCACGCCGCCCGCTTCGCTCATGGTGTAGTCCAGACGGCACAAAGCAGGGGTCAGGTCGTACAGCCCCAGCTCCTTCATCAGCACACAGATGCCACACTTGGTAAAGCGTCCCTCGTAGCCGCTGCCATCCGGGTATTCGTAAAACTCCATGTTCCACGAATAGGGGTTGCGGTCGGCGGCTTTCAGAGCGGCAGTGGCTTTCATGGCAGCGATATCCTTTGCGGTGAACTTGCTTTTTCCGCTCTTACGGCAGAACCACTGCATGGGCGCTGTCATCATCACCTTTGCGTAGTAATCCGTCAGGCGGTCTACCGCCGGGCGCTGCGGCATGGAGAGAATGAACGCGCCGAGCATTGCGCAGTTGACGATATTCATCTTGAAGCGGTCCGATTTTTCAAACTCCGGCAGGTCTGCAATGATTGCTTTGTACTTCGGCTTTGCTTTTTTCGTGATCGCTTGTGCCGCATCGGCATCATAGCCGAACACCGCCGTCAACTGCTTTTGGAATGAGCCTGCAAACAACGCCCACATTCCCATTGGCATACCCATGTATTTCATTGCACTGCCTCCTTACATTCTCCGCATTTTGCCTTCTCCCGCAGCAACACCAGCCCCAATACCAAAACCAGCAGGTGTCCGGTGGATTCCGTGCCGTGATCGATCTGATCCAGCGGCCACGGCAGAAGCGTGAAGAGATTTCCCACAATCCCCGTAAAAACGATGGGGTTGCAGAAGGATGCCAATATCCGCTGTGCTGTGTTTTTCAGCGGGAGCATCCTTTTCCAGATCATAACGAGCATCACGACGGAAAGAAGTACATCACACAGGATATATGCTGCCAGCAGCGGCGCGGCGTTGCAGTAAAACACCTTGTTGGCAATTTCAGCTGCCGCCTGCATATCGCCGTATTTCTCAAAGGTAAACTTGAAGATCAGCGCCACATTCATGAACATAGCATGAACATAGCCCCAGCAGACCGTGCCGGTGAGATAGGCGATTTGAAACAGCTTGACCCATTTCTGCTGCTTCGGTTGGGTGAGGCGTTGCTTCAAAAGCTTCCACATCTGGTGAAAACCGATGTAATAGAGTGCCGTTCCGAGAACACCGCAGATGATGCTGACCACCATGCGCCATGTTGCCATATCAAGATAGGCGACCTTGACCATCAGCCCAATGGATTCTGTGCTTTGGCTTTTCCCGGTCGCCGCAAACAAAAAGTCGCCGATCACATATAAAAGGCACCCAATCATACCTGCGATGAGTGCTCGTTTTTCTTTGCTCATTTTCATTGCTTGCCTCCAAATCCGATCTTCACGATCTGCATTTTCATCATGCCGTCACCGACCCTTGCATGAAAAAACAAAACAGCGGGAGCATTCCGATTTCCCAATGTCTTAAACTTCATTGTCTCCCCTTTCCTCAGTGAATAAAAGCCGTCATAAGGACCGCCAGCACCGCTGCTATACCTGCCATACCCACCGTGCCGAAAAGCCACTTTTTCTGCTTGTCTTTTGCAGTAATGTAGGGCTTCAGATCTTCTGTTCCGGGAATCGTCCATGCGTTCGTGTGCCCCACCCAGTAGCCATCGATCAAAAAGCGGTCAATGAGATTCATAACGGACAAGATGACAAGCAGCTGCCAGAAGCCCGCCGCAAAGCCTTTCGCACCGTTTATCCCATAGACACAGACCAGCACATAACCAATATAGCCGGGAATGCAAACAGCTTTGAAAAGTTGAGAATTGCGCTTGATTTTCTCGTGTGTCGTAAGTCCCAGCTTCACGCACCGCTGCTGCACTGCCGGGCTGTAGAGATGCACCATCCCAACAGCCCCCTTGCGGATGCCCACAGCACAGACAAGAGCCAGCAAAGCCCCCAACCCAAGACCTTCCAGAATCACCTGTAAAAGCATTACTTATTCCTCCTGTATCCGTTTTCATCCCGGTATTCGGGAAGTTCCTTTACGTATGGATCCTTATCGCCGCAGATGGTATAGTCGCATCGGCAGCCGTCCACGCCGTAAATTCATAATAGATGGGCTTGCTGTTTTCGTAAGGTGCAACATCCATCTCGTAATATGCCTTGTGGTCGGTCGGCGTAAAAACGCCGCGATGTCTGTTCTGCTTTTCAATTTCCTTTCGCAGTTCGTTCTCTGGCAGCGTGAAAGACTTTTTCACTCCGGAGAGTCTATACACTGCCCGTAGGATGGATGCAAAAATGCTCATGGCTTTTTTTCCTCTCATTTCCGCGCTGTAACGCACAGCCACCCCTTTTTGTTTTTGTGGCTCTGGATCCTACAAAATCCTGCTTGCTCCAGATATGCTTTCAGTGCAGTGTCCGTGTAGATGGTCATACCATTGATAATTTGTGTCCATTTGTCATCTTTTGCTGTTTCGCCGTTTGCTTCATTGCAGATGAAAAAGATCCCGCCGGGCTTCAGCACCCGATAGACCTCTCTGAAATTCTGTGCAAGCTCCGGCCAGAAGTAGACCGTTTCAAAGGCGGTCGCCACATCAAACTGCTCCGCTTCAAACGGCAGCTCTGTCACGCTTGCCTGTTGCACGTTGCACCGTCCTGCCGCAATGGCTCTGGCATTGACTTTTCGCGCTTTTTCCACGCTGACGGCTGAGTAGTCGATGCCCTGCACCCTGCCTTTGGGACACAGTCTCAACAGCGTTTTAATGTTCGCTCCACCGCCGCAGCCGCAGTCCAGCACCATGGCATCCGGGGCAGGCTGCAAAAATTGAAGTCCCCACGCTGCCATTGCGCTGTGTCCGAAGTTCATCATGGCAACCATAATCTTCCCGCCAAGTCCTACGGGCTTTCGGGTGTTTTCAAAGAATGACATATCACACCTCCGATTTCACACATTCGGCATAGGTCAGCGGGAAGGACGCTTTCAGCACAGCACTTTTTCGCACACTCCACCCGTTCTGCCGCAGAAAGCTCAGATACTCCTCACTCGTCCACCTGCTATGCAGAGGGAATCCTGCCAATCTCATAAAATAGGCTTTGATCCTTCCTCTAAGTGAATTTTCCGCGTGCGTAAAGGTTGGCGCGATCAACACACCATCGTCCTTCAGCACCCGTTTGATCTCTCGCAGTGATTTCTCTGGCTGCGACACGATGTGCAATGCGTTGGATACGATCACCACATCAAATGAATTGCCTGCGTATGGCAAAGAAAACATATCCTGCACGGAAAAATGCAGCTTCGCAGAACAATTTCCCCGCTTGGCTTCTGCAATCATTTTTGGAGAGGCATCCGTCGCCTCAATGCGTGCCGCTACTTTTACGATGTGCTTGGCGATTAGTCCCGTTCCTGTAGCCAACTCCAGCACTGTTTTGTCTTTCACGACCGGACGGATCAGCTCATACATTTTCTCGTATACTGCCCTGTCTTTTCGCATAAAGCAGTCATACAGACCTGCATTTCTGTCCCAGAAATTCTCGTGATCTTGCATTGTTGTCTCACCTTTTATAATTAGACTGTTCTAACCAGCACGCGCATATCCGCAAGTTAGGTTCGGCTAACTCGTGTGTTCAGAAAAAGCCGCATTTCTGCGACCTTTCGCCTTATTCAAATAACTTCCTCCATGCACTGCACACCAACGTTTTCAGCCACTGAGGATAACGATTCTCAATCTGCTCCTTGTGGGAACAGCCAAAATCTATTTTTTGCACCGTTGCGGTGGCCTTTGTCTTTTTGTCTATATTATACCGTGCTTGCTTCTGATTTGCAATGGTATAGTATTCTATTTTGTAAACTTCCTCTGTCACATCTACAAAAAAGTCTGTTGTATAAACATCAGGATAAAGTTCCCGAAGGTTAATTTTCTTCATTATGTACCTCCATTTCGATTCACGGGTGATTGACGGGTGAATCGAATGGAGGCGGAGACCGGCACCGGCAGACAACCGGGTCATCTCCGAAAAAATGGCAACAAAAAACGCCAGATTTCCGTGAGGGAAAACTGGCGCGCCAAGAACAGCCATTATTATACTGAATTACATGGAACGATAATGCCGATGCAATGTTATACTTGCCCGGAGGAGGGGCAAGGCTTTTTTTAACTGATGTAGATCATGTGAGCTTTGAAAAAGCAAACGAGACACGGCAAAATAACCTCCAATCGGCTACCGTGTCCCTGCAAGTCGTCATTGGTTTGTGTAGACGCAAAGAAACGGCGGCTCTGATTTCTCAAAACCGCCGCCAAAGTAAGTAGAGTAAGCGCACAAAATCAACCTGCCCAGCTACGGTTTTTTTCTTTCCCCATT